>Ga0209675_1000914_pt1 | contig 18876 bp, 16 predicted proteins | sample AraplaCol_mLB_r2_2_FD_184280 | JGI IMG/M metagenome (GOLD analysis project Ga0209675, IMG submission 184280) | Arabidopsis root microbial communities from North Carolina, USA - plate scrape MF_Col_mLB_r2 (SPAdes) (version 3) | ecosystem: Host-associated > Plants > Roots > Endosphere | place... | reverse complement strand
TCCGTGCCGGCGAAGGCGATGAACGCGGCCTGCTTCTGCTGGAAGAGCGGCATCACGCTCTGCGCGAGCGCGGGGTGCAGGCCCCAGTCGCTGTCGAGCGGCAGTGCCCCGTTGGCCGCGCCGGGACGCGCGATCGCGATGTTGGGGCGCGAGGCGTAGTAGAAGTCGCTCGAGATGGGCACCAGCAGGCTGTTGCAGTCGTAGGCGCCGCGCAGGAACACGACGAGCAGCTTGGCGCCTTCGGCCGCCGGCGCGGCCATCAGCCGGCCCGCAGCACCTGCGAACGGGGCTGCGGCCATGAGTTTCAAGAGGTCTCTGCGTTGCATGACGTGTCCTTTCTACGCATTGCTCCTTCCCCTCTGAGGGAAGGTCGGGACGGGGCACGACGGCCTTCACAACCGTCGCGGCGCTTCATCGAACGCCGCTTGCCCCCACCCCTGCCCTCCCCCAGAGGGGGAGGGAGAAAAAACCGAAGCCCGACTCACAGCCTTCCTGCCTTGCTCCTTCCCCCTTTGGGGGAAGGCTGGGATGGGGGCAAGCGGCGCTCGTCTCACCCGGACCTTCGATACGACGCCGTAGTGCCCTCACCCCAGCCCGCTCCCGCAAGCGGGAGAGGGGGCAACAGCCACCCGCCTCGCTTGCGCCTTGCGCCCTCCCCTGTTGGCGCAAAAGGGGCAGCAGCCAGCGTTCGCTCGTGCACTGCTCCCTCCGATGGCCGAGAGACAGGCAACAGCCATAGATTCGCTCATGCATTGCCCCCTCTCTCGCTTGCGGGAAAGTGCTGGGGTGAGGGCCTGGCCCTTCGCAAGCGCGCCGCCCATGCTCTCCCTCGAAGAGAAAGCAGAAAACCATCACCGCCTCATCAGCTCCGGCGACGCCAGCAGGAAGGTATTCCACTCCTGCGGGTTCTTCGCCTGCGCCAGCGCCTCGCGCGTGTCCGCGCCCAGGCCGCCCTGCATCGTGCGCACCGCATGCGACTCGGCCAGTTGCGGAAAGGCGGGCTTCTCCAGCGGCGCCTTGTCGTCCGTGCGGAACAGCACGGCCCCGTTCGCGCCGATGGCGCGCGCGATCTCGAAGCGCGTGTTCATCTGCCCGGCACTCGCCCATGCCGCCTCGTTCAGCGGATAGCCATCGGGCGTCTCGTGCCCGTACAGCGGCTCGCCCATGCGGTTGATCCAGTTGAGCATGGGATTCACGTTGAGCGCTACGCGGTCGTCGTATGCGAGCCGCACGCCGGCCATCACGTAGTGCACCGGGTCGCGGAACTTGCGGCCGAGCGACGCGGCGAACTCGGGCGACTCGAAAAGCGTCTTCAGCGTGGCGGCGATGTCGCCGTCGCTGCGTGTGAACGCCGCGGCCATGCGTTCGACCAGCGCCTGCGGCGGATCGTCCGACACGAAGTACACAGCGAGCTTGCGCGAGACGAAACGCGCGGTGGCGGGTGCGCACGCAAGGCGGTCGAGCGCCTCGTCGGCCTCGGCCAGGCCGCGGCTTTCAATGGGCTGGCCCAGCAGCGTCTTCGGGCCGTAGTCGTGCCTGTTGGGGTTGAACTCGAACAGGCCCTTTCGCACGTAGTCGGCCCGCAGTGCCGGACGTACGTTGGGCGGCGGCGCATCGAGCGGCTGGTAGCTCACGCCCACGCCGGTGAGCACGCGCGCAAGCTCCTGCACGTCGGCCTGCGAATAGCCGCTGCCCACGCCCATGGTGTGCAGCTCCATCAGTTCGCGCGCGTAGTTCTCGTTGATGCGGTTGGCGGCGTTCTGCGCGTTGTCGAGATAGCGCAGCATCGCCGGATGGTGCAGCGTGGCACCGAGCAGCTCGCGGAACTTGCCGAGCGCATGCGGGCGGATGGCGTTCTCCTCGTAGTCGCCCACCATCGCGCGGATGTTGTCCTTGCGCAGGTTGACGTTGAAGTGGTTCATCCAGAACCAGGTCATCTGCTCCTGCAGCTGGTTGGGCGAATACAGCGCGCGCAGCACGAAGCGTTGCTGCGCCTCTCGTGCGAGAAGGTTGAGCTGCTGCTGGTAGGCCTGGCGCGCGGCCTTCTTCTGCGCTTCGTCGGGCAGCGCGTCGGCGGCCTTGCGCTGTGCATCGAGCGCGGTCACGAGCTGCTCGAGCGGCGTGCGCGAAATGACCATGGCGTCGATCTGCGCCTGCGCGGCAGCCGGCAGCGGCGCGGGGCGCGGGTTGAGTTGGTCACGCATCCACAACGACAGCCCGCGCTGCGCGAGCTGCGCGTCGCTGCTGGCGTTGGCGCCCCAGCTCACGCGGTCGAGCCAGCGCAGGCGCGTGGCTTCGTTCACCGGCGCCGAGGGCAGCGACACCGACACCAGGGGCCGGCGGTCGCCCGGTGCGCTTGCGCAGGCCGCGAGCAGGGCCAGCGCGCACGCGCCAAGCGCCATCGACGCGCGGCGCATGGAGAAGCGCGAAGCAGCGACAGGCACCGCCCTCACTCCCTGCGCATGTCGTGGTGGCGCACATCGCCGATGGCGTGCTGCGCGGTGGCGAGCGCCAGGTCGACGTGTGCCAGGCCGCGTTGCTGGAACGGCCGCGAGCGCGGGTCGTCTTCTTCGCGCGCCACGTCGGAGCGCACCTTGCGCAGCAGGTCGGCCGCCACGTGCAGGCGGCCTTCGCGCGGCAGCCATGCATCGGTGGGCTCGCGCCATTGCACGGGCTTGCCGTCGAGCCATGCGGCGTGCTGCAGGTCGCCGATGGCGGCATGGATTTCGTCGACCACCACCTGTTCGTCGCGCGAGACCTGCCCGTCTTCGGGCCGGCGGTGCTCCACCTGCCACGCAGCGGTGCGCAGGTCGGACAAGGCGTGCAGGTAGAACGGATGCTTGCCGTATTCGTCGGCTTGCGCGGGCAGCGAGACCGCCGCCACGAGGGCAAGGGCGACGGCCGAGGCGGCCATGAGGCTTTTCTTCTTCATCAACATCTTCGGGGCTCCTGAGGTGACAGCAAATTCAAGGATGCCTCCTCAACCGCGGAAACCCGCGCCGCGTTGACGTTCTTTACCTTCGTAACGCTGCGCAAAGATGACGCCGCGGCGCCCCCGAAGTCAGGCCACGGACAGGCTCGGCGGTGCAGCCCCGGCGATCTGCCGCAGCGCGCGCTCGAACACCTCGACCGGCTGGCCGCCGGAGATCAGGTGCTGGTCGTTGATGATGATGGCGGGCACCGAGTGGATGCCGGCATCGGTGTACATGCGCTCGCGATCGCGGGTTTCCTGCGCATACGCGTCGCTGTCGAGAATCTCTCGCGCGCGCACCGGGTCGAGGCCTGCCTCTGTGGCCGCGCGCACCAGCACGTCGGGGTCCGAAGGATTCTGGCTGTCGGTGAAGTAGGCCTTCAGCAGCAGCTTCTTCAGCGCTGCCTGCATGGCGGGACTCTCGAGCTCGGCCCAGTGCAGCAGGCGATGGGCGTTGAAGGTGTTGTAGACGCGGGGGCGGCCGTCGGGGCTGAACTCGAAGCCGACAGCGGCGCCGCGCTGGCGGATCATTTCGCGCGACTGCGCCTGCTGCTCGCGCGTGGAGCCGTATTTTTCGTTGAGGTGCTCGAAGGTGTCCTGGCCTTCGGCGGGCATCTGCGGGTTCAGCTCGAAGGGCTGGAAATGCAGTTCCGCGGTGACGTCGGGCGCCACGTTCTTCAATGCCGCCTCGAGCGAGCTGAGCCCCACGGCGCACCAGGGGCAGGACACATCGGAGACGAAGTCGATCTTGAGGTGGGAAGTCATGGCGCCATTTTTCCCGGCGCCTGCAACCCTTGGTGCGCGAAAGGTCTTCGGCCTTTCGCGCACCGGCCGCTGCGTCAGGCCGTGGCCTTGGCCATGCGTGCGGTGGCCATGGTCTGCTCGCGCAGGCGGTCGTATTCCCGCTTGTCGACCGGCACCGCGTCGGGCTTGCCCAGGTCCTTCATGTGGATGCGGTACGTCTCGCGGGCACTCATGGCCGCCAGGGCTGCAAGCACGGTCACCGCGAAGGTGATGGCACCCACGGTGAGCCACACGTTGGTCGAGCCCGGAGGCGCCACGGCGGCGAACAGGGCCGGCAGCAGCGCGGTGACGGTGGTGCCGACGTTCTGCGAGATGGCCATGGCCGACACGCGGTTGCGGGTGCGGAACAGCTCCGGATAGAAGCTCGGGAAGGTGGCGTTGTAGCCCTGGTACACGATGCCCCACATCAGCAGCGACATCGCGATGGCCAGCGGCACGTTGCGGATGCTGATGGCGTACAGGTACACGAACGAGAGCAGGCCCGAGGCGAGTGCGCCCACGATGATCGGCGGGCGGCGGCCGATGCGGTCCGACAGGTTGCCCACGTAGGGGATGACGATCACGGCCAGGATGTTGCCCAGCACCGGAATCCAGAGATAGACGTCCTTCTGGAAGCCGATGCCGTAGGCCGCCTGCACGGCATAGGCCGCGCCGAACACGGTGGCCACCACCGGAATGACGTTCATCAGCGCCATGCAGACCACGCGCAGCATGTCGGCCCAGCTGTCGGTGAAGGCCTGGATGATCGGCGCCTTGGCCGTCTCGCCCTTCTGGTCGACTTCGGCGAAGGCCGGGGTCTCGTCGACTTCGCGGCGGATGATGTAGCCGGCCACGATGACCAGGAAGCTCAGCAGGAACGGAATGCGCCAGCCCCACGAGTTGAATGCTTCCTCGGGCATGTAGTGCGCCAGCGGCAGGAACACGGCGGCCGCCAGGATCTGCCCGGCCTGCACGCCCTGCAGCGTGAAGCTCGCGAAGAAGCCGCGGCGCCCGAAGGGCGCGTGCTCCAGGATCATCGAGCTCGCGCCCGAGATCTCGCCGGCCACGGCGAAGCCCTGGATCAGGCGCAGCAGCACCAGCAGCGCGGGTGCCAGCAGGCCGACCTGGTCGTAGGTCGGCAGCAGGCCCACGGCCACGGTCGAGAAGCCCATCAGGAACATGCACAGCACGAGCACCTGCTTGCGGCCGTGCGTGTCGCCCCAGTGGCCGAGCACGAAGGCGCCGATGGGGCGTGCGACATAGCCCACGCCGTAGGTCGCGAGCGACGCGATGATGGCGGTCTTGGGATCGCCCTTGGGAAAGAAGATCTGCGGAAAGATCAGCGCCGCCGCGGTGGCGTAGATGAAGAAGTCGTAGTACTCCAGCGCCGAGCCGATCCAGCCGCTTGCCGCGGCCTTCTTCGACTGGTGCCTGCCTTGCGGCTCACGGGCTGTGGTGTTGGCCATGTGTGTCTCCAGTGTTGACGGGTAAGTGATCGGAAAAGCCGGCGAAATCAATCCTGCGCCTGCGAAGCCATGCGCGCCGGTGCATTGAGGGCGCCGTACGCGTCGTAGCTGCCCACGCGCTGCGCGACCTCGAAGAACAGTCCACCCTCGAAGCTCTCGGTATAGATATGCAGGTAGTCGCCGGCCGGCGAACGGTCGAACAGCACGCCCGCTTCGCGCAGGCGCGCCAGCAGCTCGGGCGCGATGTCGATGCGCGTGGCCAGGTCGTCGTAGTAGTTGTCGGAAATCGGCACGAAGCGCGTGCCATTGGCGCGCAGCGCCTTCACTGCCGCAAAGATGTCCTCGCAGCCCAGCGCGATGTGGTGCACCGCGCCGCCGCCGGTCACGCTCAGCGTGCGCGCGGTGCGGGTGCGCTGGCTCAACGACACGTTGAGCACCAGGCGCAGGCTGCGGTCGGCATTGGCCACGCCGCGGCTGCGGATGAGGCCGAACGGATCGGCCAGCTCCAGGCTCTCGCCGGGCTCCAGGCCGAGCACGGCGCGCGTGAACAGCACCCAGGTGTCCTGCTGGTCCACGGCCAGGCCCAGCGCGACGTGGTCGATGCGCTGCAGGCCCGCATCGTTCGCGCCCGCGCCTGCATCGTCGAGCACGAAGTCGGCCTCGTACAGGCCGTTGGCACCCAGCGCCTCGGGCACGAAATGGATCAGGTTGCCGCCAGGCGCCACGATGGCCGGCACGCGCAGTTCGTTGGGGCCGACCGGGCTGTCGTGACGCTGCGAGCGCATCGCGGTGGCGCGGCCCACCGCGGCCAGCGGGTCGTCGCAACGCACGCCCAGCGCACACACCGAGGTGCCGTGCGCCTCGAAGCGCTGGCGCGCGAAGGAGTCGGGCTGCGCATTCACGATCAGGTTGATGTCGCCCTGGCGGTACAGCGTCACCGCCTTGGAGCGGTGCGTGCCGATGCGGCGGAAGCCCAGTTGCGGCAGCAGCACGGCCAGCGTCGCGGCCGAAGCCTCGTCGGCCGCGAACTCGATGAACGACAGGCCGGAGAGTGCCGGCACCGGCGGCGGATTGAAGAGCTCCACGCGCTGCGGCTGCACCGGTTCCGCCGCGGCCATGCGCTGGCGCGCCTCGCTCTCGAGGTACAGCAGCGAGCGCATCGCGTCCACCGCGGTGCGGCGGTTGGGCGTCTCGCGGAAGATGTCGTTGAAGATCTCCAGCGACAGCGGCCCGGTATAGCCCGCGCGCAGCACCTGCTCGAAGAAGCCGATGACGTCGAAGTCGCCCTGCCCCGGGAACGAGCGGTGGTGGCGCGCCCACTGCAGCACGTCCATGGCCAGCAGCGGCGCGTCGGCCATCTGAAGAAAGAAGATCTTCTCGCCCGGGATGCCGGCGATGCCCGCCGGGTCGTCCTTCAGCGAGAGCGTGTGGAAGCTGTCGAGGATCAGGCCCAGGTGCGCGTGATCGGCCTGCTTCACGATGTTCCAGGCCTGGCCGTACAGCGAGGTATGGCGGCCCCAGGCCAGCGCCTCGAAGCCCACGCGCAGGTTGCGGCGCGCGGCGCGCTCGGCGAGTTCGTGCAGCTGGGCGGCGGCCCGCGACGGGTCGTTCGCGCACAGCGGCGAGGTGTTGGAGCAGCACAGCACCAGCGGCGCGCCCATGGCCTCCATCAGGTCGAACTTGCGCTCGGCGCGCTCCAGGCTGCGGCGGAACTGCGCCTCTGGCATGGCCTCGAAGTCGCGAAAGGGCTGGTAGAGGTCGATCGTCAGGCCCAGGTCGCCCGCGATGCCGCGAAGCTCGGAGGCCGTGCCCTTGAAGTTGATGAAGTCGGCCTCGAACAGCTCGATGCCGTCGAAGCCGGCGGCCGCGACGGCCTCGAGCTTCTGGCGAAGGGTGCCGCTGAGGGACACGGTGGCGATGGAGCGGTGCATGGGGTGGACTTTAGGAACACCCGACGCCCGCCACAATCGATTCAGCGCTCCACCGATCGATGATCGATCAAATACGTCCGTTAATCGAACGAAATACGGGATACACCTAGGTTCGGTAACCCGCGCCGCGCGCTCAAAGACTGCGCCAGAAATCGATCAGCAGTTGCGCGAATTCCGCCGGACGCTCCACGGCGCTCACGTGCGCCGCATCGATCGTGGCCAGCCGCGCCCCCGGAATGGCCGCCGCCACCGCCTCGGACATGGCCATCGGCGTGGCCAGGTCCTGCAGGCCGCCGATCACCAGCGTGGGCACGGCGATGCGGCGGTTGCTCTCGCGGAAGTCGATGGCCGCCACCGCGTTGCAACTGGCGATGTAGGCCTGCGCGTCGGTGCGCACCAGCGTGTCGCGCAACTGGCCGGAGGCCACCGCGCCCTCGGGCGTGGCGGCGAAGGCCGGCGTGAGCCAGCGCGAGACGGCGCCGTCGGCGATGGCGGCCACGCCCTGGGCGCCGACGGTTTCCGCGCGGGCGCGCCAGGGCGCCTGGTCGGGATAGTGGGCCGACGAATTGGCGATGACCACCGTCTTCAGCAGCTCGGGGTGGCGCACGGCCAGCGCCTGCGCCGTCATGCCGCCCATCGACAGGCCCACGAAGTGCACCGGCTCGCCGCCCGTCTCGCGCCGGATGAGCTCGGCCGCGTCCTGCGCGAGCGTCTCGATGCGCAACGCGCCGGGCACCACCTCGGAGGCGCCATGGTTGCGGTGGTCGTAGCGCAGCACGGTGTGGGCGCGCGCCAGCTGCGCGGCCACGGCGTCCCACATGTGCAGGTCGCAGCCGAGCGCATGGCTGAGCACGACGAAGGGGCCTTCGCCTTCGCGGACGACATTCAAACGGGTCATGGTGTGGTTTCCTTGGTTGGGTGTTGCAGGCGCGGCAGCCAGAAGAACGCGATGGCCATCAGCACGCAGCCGGCGCACAGCATGGGCACGACCATCGGCCAGGCGCCGTTGGAGTAATCGTTGTCGACGAAGCGCGCGGCCAGCTGGCCCACGCAGAACGCGACCATCATCATGCCGAAGCCCGACCACGACACGGCCCGGCCCGCCAGGTGCGGCAGGTCGCCCACCGCGCCGGCCTGGCCGCAGGGCTGGTGGATGCCGTGGCCCAGGCAGTACACCGCGTGGCCCACGAGCAGCGGCACCGCGCTCGGCGGCAGCAGCAGGCAGCCCAGCGCCTGGATCACCGGCCCCGCGAGGCTCAGCGATGCGCCCAGCCGCACGGTGCGCACCGGGCCATAGCGCCGCAGCAGGGTGCGGCACATGGTGGTGCTGAAGATGTAGACCAGCGAGCCGCCCGCAGGGATCCACCCGTACCACGCGGGCGACCAGCCGAGGTAGCCGATGTAGACCATCGGCGACAGCAGCAGGAAGCAGAACAGCCCGCCGTACGTGGTGGCGGCCACCGAGGCCCACGCGCGAAACGAACGGCTCGCGAACACGGCGCGCGTGCTGCCGCGCGGCGCGGACGACTCGCCGCTGCCCGGCGCGACCGGCCTGCGCGTCTCGCCGAACGCATGCCAGCACATCGCGAACAGCACCGAGGCATAGAGCGCCATCGCCACCATCACCCAGCGCCAGCCCGCGCCCTGCACCAGCCATGCGCCGAGCAGCGGCGCCAGCAGCCCCACCACACCCAGGCCGGTGAGGCCGCGCGCCATCACGTGCGGGCCTTCGTGCGCGGGGTACAGGTCGCGCACGGCCGCTCGCGAGCACACGAGGATGGCGGCCATCGAGAAGCCCTGCAGCGTGCGCCAGCCCGCCAGCAGGGCAACGCTGCCCGCCAGTGCGCCGCCCAGCGCAGCGACGATGTAGCAGCCGAGCCCCGCGAGCAGCACCGGCCGGCGGCCGAAGCGATCGGCCAGCGGGCCGCACAGCAGCTGCGCAAAGCCGAAGGCCAGCACGAACAGCGTGAGGCTGGTGCTGGCCGAACCCAGCTCCTTCGCAATGGCGGGGAGCGCGGGAAGATAGCTGTCGGTGGCCACCGGCTGCGCCGCGAGCAGCAGCGGCAACAGCAGCGTGAAGCTGAGGTCGAACCGGCCCTTGCGCGGGGCGTCCGGCGCGCTCACCTGGAGGCGGGCTGGGGGGCCGGCGCCGCCGCCAGCAGGCCCTTCTCGCGCAGGATGCCGGTGGCGATGCCGAAGGCATGGTTGGCCACCGGCACGCCGCAGTAGATGGCGGCCATCATGATCACTTCCTTGATGTCCTCGGGCGTCAGGCGCGACTCGGGCGGACCGTCGAGCGCGGCGCGCACGTGCATCGCGAATTCCTCGTACGCATGGATGCCCAGCATCATCGACAGCACCATGTAGCGGCGCGTCTTGTCGCCCAGCGCGGGTCGGCCCCAGATGTCGTTCCAGGCGTGGCGCGTGATGAGTTCCTGGAACTCGGCATTGAACCCGTTGCGGTTGGCGAGCGACTTGTCGACCCACGCGTCGCCGAGCACGCGGCGGCGGTTGACGAGGCCGGATTCGTAGCCTTCGGCCGGCACTTCGGGCGTTGCGGGAAATTCGGGGGCGGTCATTTCGGAGGTTCCTTGTGTTCTTCGTGTTGGGCCAGCCGGACCTGCAGCGCCTTCACTTCGGCGAGCGCGGCCTGGCCGGCGTTGTGAGCGAGCGCGGGGTCGAACCATTCGTCGGCCGCGTCGCGCGGGAGTTCGGCACGCAGCCGGTCGATGTTGGCGCGCATGCGCGCGGCGTCCACCTGCAGGCCGGGCAGCGCGCCCGCCATGGCGCGCACGCTGCCGTGCGCCGACATCAGCAGCTGCGGCCATTCGCCCAGCTCGGCCTGCCACGCGCCGAGAGCGCGTTCGTGCTGTTGCGGCATGGCGCCCAGCAAGGCGGCCACGCGCTGCGGCGCGCGGTGCGCCGCGGCAATGGCGACCATCGAGGCCACCGGGTTGCGCTTGTGCGGCATGGCCGACGAGCCGCCGCGCCCGGGCTCGCTGGGCTCGGTGACCTCGGCCACCTCGTACTGGCCCAGCAGCGCGATGTCGACCGCGACCTTGCCGAGGCTGCCGGTCATCAGGCCGAGTTCGCACCCCAGCGCCACCCATTCGTCGCGCTGGGTGTGCCAGGTGGCGCCGGGGTCGCCCAGGCCCAGTTCCCTGGCCATGCGCTTGCGCACCGCCGGGCCCTGGCCCTTCATCTGCGCCAGCGTGCCCACGGCACCGCCCAGCTGCAGCTGCAGCGCGTGCTTTGCGGCCTCGCGCAGCCGGATGCGGCTGCGCACCAGCGGCGCGGCCCAGCCGACGCACTTGAAGCCGAAGCTGGTGACCGAGGCCGGCTGCATCAGCGTGCGCGCGAGCATCGGCGTTTCGGCATGGGTCACGGCAAGGCGCAGCAGCGCGTCGGCGGCGCGGGCCAGGTCGGCCTCGACCAGTGCCACCGCTTCGCGCGTGACCAGCGCCATCGCACTGTCGATCACGTCCTGGCTGGTGCTGCCGAAGTGCACGAACGGCGCGGCGTCCGCGTTGAACAGCCCCACCGCTTCGCGCAGCGCCTTCACCAGCGGAATGGCGACGCTGCCGGCACGGCCGCTCTCGCGCACGATCTTGGCCACGTCGAACAGCTCGACCTTGCAGCTGCTCACGATCGAGTGCGCCGCGCTCTCGGGAATCAGCCCTTCGGCGGCCTGCGCGCGCGCCAGCGCCGCCTCGAAGCGCAGCATGGCGTCGACGAAGGCGCGGTCGCTGAAGGCGCCCAGCGTCTCGGAGGTGGAAAGAAAGCCTTCGAAAATGCTCATGCGGTGGCCCTGCCTTTCAGTACTTGAGCTGCGCGACGGCGCGCAGCTCGTCGGGCGACGCCGTGCCGAAGCCGAAGAACTCGAGGTACGCCGGGATCATCTCGAACAGCATGTCGGTGCCGACCTGCACGGCGCAGCCCTTGGCCTTTGCGGCCTGCAGCAGCGGCGTGAACTCGGTCTTCATCACGACCTCGCCGACGAAGGTGGAAGGGTCGATGCGATCGACGTCGAAGGGCAGCGGGTCGCCGTCCTTCATGCCGAGCGGCGTGGCATTGACCACCACGTCGTAGCCGGCCGGGTCCTTCGAGCCGGTGGCCACCTTCATCTGCGGATAGTTCTCGCGCAGCCGCGCCGCGAGTGCATTGGCCGAGGCCTCGCTCATGTCGAACAGCATCAGCTCGGCCGCGCCGGCGGCCGCGATCGACGCCGCGATGGCCGAGCCCACGCCGCCCGTGCCCGACACCAGCACGCGCGTGCCCTTGAACAGGCGCCCCTTGCGCTCCACGCCGCGCACGAAGCCCGCGCCGTCAAACTGATCGCCCAGCAGCGTGCCGTCGGGGCGCTTGAGGATGGCGTTGCAGGCGCCGGCCACGCGCGCAGTGGGCGTCACCTCGTCGACCAGCGACATGGTCGTGACCTTGTGCGGCATGGTCACGAGCGCGCCGCGCAGGTTGCTGAACCTGAAGATCTGCGGCAGCGAGGCCGCGTAGTCCTCGGGCTTCACGCCCATGGGCACGACCACGGCGTCGATGCCCTGCTTGTCGAACCAGGGGTTGTAGATCATCGGGGCCTTGAAGGCCTCGGTGGGGAAACCCAGGTGGGCGATGAGGGTGGTCTTGCCGGAAATCATTGGGGAATCACTCTGTGCAATCAAAGGTCGACGAAGGTTTTCTTCCATGCCGCGGAACCGGCCTTGCCGGGCCGCAGGCATTGGCCCCTGCCAGGGGGTTGGCGTTGCGACGCGAAGCGCGCGAAGCCTGGGGGTGAGCCATCTACGCCACGCTCGGCGAGTGGTAGCGCAGGGGCTGCGCGATTTCGGCCTGCATCGCCGGGGGATAGATGATCTCGCGCAGGAAGCCGGCGTCGGCCTGCATGGCCTCGGCTGCGTCGAGGTGGCCGAAGTAGCGGAAGTAGTGCGGCATCTGCTGGATGAGCATCTCGAAGCCCGCCTGCGCATTGAGGCCGCGCGCGCGGGCTGCCTGCACCAGCGGCGTGGGCTGGTTGCGCAGCAGGATGTCGAACAGCGCCGCGTGGCTGTCCATGCGGGTCACGTCGACCGGCAGCGCGTCGCCCTCGACCAGGCCCAGCGGCGTGGCGTTGATGACGAGGTCGTAGCCCTCGGGCGCGTTGCTTTCCACCGCGACCACCGTGGCGTCGAAGAAGGCGTCCAGCTTGGCGGCGACGCCGGCCGCCTTGCCGGCCGCGGTGTCGTGGAACGCGATGTGCTCCGCGCCGTTCACCGTGCCGCCCTCGGCGAGCGCCACGCCGATGGCCGCGGCGCTCACGCCCGCGCCGAGGATCAGCACGCGCTTGCCGCGGAAGGGAATGTTGCAGTGGTCGAGCGCACCGATGAGGCCTTCGCCGTCGAACAGGTCGCCCTCGAGTTGGCCGCCTTCGGTGCGGCGCACCACGTTGACGGAGCCGGCCACGCGGCCGAACAGCCCGCAGCCGTCGAGCAGGTCGACCACCAGCGGCTTGTGCGGCGGCGCGATCACCATGCCGCGCAGGTTGCGCGCAAGAAAGGCCGACTTGAAGAACACCGCGAAGTCGCGCACCGGCACCTGCATCGGCAGCAGCACCGCGTCGATGTCGAAACGCTCGAAAGCCGCGTTGAACATGCGCGGCAGGCGCACGTTGCGGACCGGGTCGCCCGGAATCAGGTACGCCTGGGTGCTGCCGCGGATGGAATGGCTCATGTGCGTGTTTCCGTTCGTCAATCGCTCTTTTCGAGGCCGGATGCCGAGCTTTATAGTCGCTTCGCGTCGTCCTTGCAGCGCTAAGGCCGAACAAGCGTGCGATTATCGAACATATGATTTCGACAATCGCACGATCCAAGGGTTTTCCGGGATGCCACCGGCATGCAGCGGCGCCCGCGCCGCAGGCACACTTCCGGCCATGAGCACCACGCCAAAGGACCACCTCCGCGACAGCCAGAGGGACGACGCCGCGCCGCCGCCGGGCCTGGACAAGCGCGACTGGATCGCCGGCCTCGAGCGTGGCGTGAGCATCATCGAGGCCTTCGACGACGCCAATCCGCGCCTGACCGCCAGCCAGGCAGGCCAGCGCACGAACATGACCCGCACCGCCGCGCGGCGCTACCTGCTCACCCTGCAGCACATGGGCTACGTGGCGAGCGACGGCAAGCTGTTCTGGCTCACGCCGCGCGTGCTGCGGCTGGGCCGGTCGTACCTGGAATCGGCGCGGCTGCCGCGCGTGGTGCAGCCCTTCCTGCAGCGGGTGGCGGCCGGCACGAACGAGATCGCCTACCTCAGCGTGATGGACGGCGACGAGGTCGTCTACATCGCACGCAACGGCCCCAATCGCAGCATGAGCACCGGCTACGTGCTGGGCGCGCGCGTACCGGCGCAGGTCACTGCGTCGGGGATGCTGATGCTCGCGCTGCGCAGCGACGCCGAGCTCGGCGAGTGGCTCGCCACGCGCCAGCTGACCGTGTTTACGTCGCACACCATCGCGAGCATGGAACGCATGAAGCTCGAACTGGCGCGCATCCGTGCGCAGGGCTGGGCGCTGTCGGAACAGCAGCTCGACCTGAACTCGCGCGGCATCGCGGTGCCGCTGCGCGATCGCCACGGCACGCTGGTGGGCGCGCTGAACATCACCATGCCGATGGGCCACGAGAGTTCCGAAGACGCGGTGGCGCGCGTGCTGCCGGTGCTGCGCGAAACCGCGCAGGCCATGCGCAACCTGATCTGACATGGCCATTCCCGCGCCCCTTCTTCCCGATTGGACCCGCCAATCCAGGCCGGTGGACGGCGTGCAGGTGGACATCGGCTTCGCGATTTCGCCGACCTTCTATTACGGCCCGGAGAACGACTTCTCGGCTGCACAGTGGGAGGCCCTGCGCGATCCGCTGGTGCAGCCCGCCATTGCGCTCGTGGAGCGGCACTTCGTGCTGTCCGCCGACGCCATCGGCAGGGAAGACCAACTGTGCAGGCACTACCGCGACGTGCTCGACAAGGCGGCCCTCCACGGCAGGGACCCGCGCCGCGGCGCATATTTCTGGAACCGGCCGGTGGTGCATGCGCCGGGAGGGCTCGTGCTGAGTTTTCCGTGGCACGACCACTTCATCGAGGGTCGGCTCTTCATCGAGGCGCTCGACACCCGAAAGGCGGGCGAAGTCTTCTCCTACTACGAACAGGGCTGGGCGTTCGAACTGCACCTGCACGACGGCACGCTCTACATGCACGAAAGCGACCCGGACTCGGGCGAAACACACCACAACCTGCGCTTTGCACACGAACCCGTGAGGTCGCAGGCTGCCGGCGTACTCGCGCGCACCGAGGGGCTCATCGCCCGGCTGGCCCGCGAATTCGGCCGCGACTACTGGACCACCCGCGACTGACTGACAGCATTCCGACAGCATCTCCCGGGCACGATGCGGGCTTTCAAACACAAGCGCTGGAGACAACAAGCCCATGTCCGCCCTGTTACCGAACGACTTCCCCCTGAACCGCCGCCACTGGCTGCAGGCCGGCAGCGCCCTCGCCCTCGGCGGGATGCTGCCCTCGCAGGCCTCGGCGCAGGACACCTGGCCGAGCAAGTCGGTCCGCTTCGTGGTGCCGTTCGCGCCGGGCGGCAGTTCGGAGATCGTCGCGCGCTCGACGGCCGCCGAACTCTCGCGCACGCTCGGCCAGAGCGTGTTCGTCGACAACAAGCCCGGCGCGGCCGGCAACATCGCCATGAGCGAAGTGGCGCGCGCCACCGACCAGCACACGCTGATCCTCGGCCACATCGGCACGCTGGCGGTCAACCCGTACATCTTCGCCAAGCTGCCCTACGACGCCAACAAGGACTTCAAGCCCGTCAGCCTGCTGGCCAAGGTGCCGAGCCTCTACGTGGTGCACCCCGACGTGCCGGCGAAGAACCTGAAGGAGTTCATCGCCTACGCCAAGTCGAAGCCGGGCAAGCTCAGCTACGGCTCGGCCGGCAACGGCAGCGCGGGCCACCTGGCCTTCGAGTACCTGAAGATGACGGCCGACGTGTTCATGCTGCACGTGCCCTACCGCGGCACCGGCCCGATGGTGACCGACCTGCTCTCGGGCCGGCTCGACGCCTCTGCGATCGGCGCGGCCGCGATCATCCCGTTCATCAAGGCAGGCAAGGTGCGCTGCATCGCGACCGGCTCGGCCAGGCGCCTGCCGCAGCTGCCCGACGTGCCGACCGTGGCCGAGCAGGGCTTCCCTGGCTTCGAGATGACGCAGTGGTACGGCATGCTCGCGCCCGCCAACATCGCGCCGGCGCAATTGGCCAAGCTCTCCGCCGAGACGATGAAGGCGGTGAAGTCGCCCGAGTCGATGCAGCGGCTCACGGGCGACGCCGCCGAAGCCATCGGGGGTACGCCGGAGCAGTTCGCGCAGTTCATCGCTGCCGAGCAGACGCGCTGGCAGAAGGTGATTGCACGGGCCAACATCAAGCCGGACTGATTGGGCACACCCCCAGGCTTCGCGCACTTCGTGTCGCTTCGCCAACCCCCTTGCAGGGGGCAACACCTAAGGCCCGGCGGAGCCGGTTCCTTGGTGTTTCGCGAAAAGGCCAGCCGCTCTAGCATTCGCCATGCGCATCCTCCTGGCCGAAGACGAACATACCCTGGGCACGTGGCTCTGCAAGGCGCTCGAGCACGCGGGCATCCAGGTCGAATGGGTGGACGACGGGCGATTGGCCGACCGGGCGCTGCAGCAGCGCGACCACGATGCGCTGGTGCTCGACCTGGGCCTGCCGGGCATGGACGGCCACACGGTGCTGCAGCGGCTGCGCGAACGCGACCAGCGGCTGCCGGCGCTGATCCTCACGGCGCGCGACTCGCTGGGCGAGCGCGTGGCTTCGCTCAACGCGGGCGCCGACGACTTCCTGGCCAAGCCGTTCGCGCTGGCCGAACTCGAGGCGCGGCTGCATGCGCTGGTGCGCCGCGCGCGCGGCGTGGAGCATCCGCGGCTGGCGTGCGGGCCGCTGGTGTACGACGGCGCACGCCGCCACTTCACGCTCAACGGCGAGGCGCTCGCGCTTTCGCCGCGCGAGCTGGCGGTGTTGCGCGTGCTGGTTCAGCGCAGCGGCGAGCCGCTGTCGAAGCAGCAGATCCTCGATCGCGTATTCCCTGACGACGAGGACGTGCATCCCGAGGCGGTCGAGGTGTTCGTCTACCGCCTGCGCAAGCGGCTCGACGGCACGGGCGTGCGCATCGTCACCTTGCGCGGACTCGGCTATGTGCTGGAAGCCGAGTAGATGAACCTCCCCCAGGCTTCGCGCACTGCGTGTCGCTGCTCCTTCCCCCTCGCCGGGGGCGGCACCGGCGGCCCGGCAAAGCCGGTTCCGCGGAGGCTGCATCTCCCCCAGGCTTCGCGCACTGCGTGTCGCTTCTCCTTCCCCCTCGCCGGGGGCGGCACCTGCGACCCGGCAAAGCCGGTTCCGCGGTGCCCCCGACTTTCCCGGAGTTCGTGCACCGCGTTTCGCTGCTTTCGGTCTCTCACCGGGGACTACGTTGGCTGCCACGCAAGAGCAGTTGCGCGGTGGCTCGCGACCAGACCGGTGGGGTTCGGTGCATGGTGGCCATGCCTTTGAACATCGTGGGCCGCCTGCGGCGTGCGAGCCTGTGGCAGCGGCTCGCGCTGCTGTTGTTCCCCGCATTGCTGGCGGTGACCGGCATCGAACTGTGGATGACGCGGCACGACGCTCTGGCTGCGGCGAACGCGGCCTACGACCGCTCGCTGCTGGGGGCGCTGAAATCGATCGATGCGAACATCTCGACGGCCTCCGGCGGCCTCTCGGTCGAGCTGCCGTACACGATGTTCGAGTTCTTCGAGCTCACGGCGAGCGGGCAGGTCTTCTTTCGCGTGGCGACCTCCGACGGGCTGGTCGAGCTCGGCAGCGCAGACCTGCCGGAGCCGCCGGGCGAACTGGCCATCGGTGTGCCGGCCTTCTACGACGCGACCTACTTCGGCGAGGCGGTGCGGCTCGCGGCCTACCGGCGAGACCTCGACCGCGCGCCAGCCGGCAGCAACGGGCGCAGCGTGCTGGTCCAGGTCGGCGAGAGCACCCGCTCGCGGCAGGAATTCAGCACGCGCTTCGTGCGCAGCGCGGCGCTGCGCGACGCGCTGGTGCTGGCGATGCTGCTGTGCGGCACCGCGCTGGCGCTGGCCGCGGCGCTGCGACCGCTCTCCCGGCTCGCGCGCGAGGTGCAGGCACGCACGCCCGACGACCTCACGCGCATCGGCGAGACCGACCTGCCTGCGGAGGTGCGACCGCTGGTCGCGGCCGTCAACCAGCAGATGTCGCGCACGCAGGAGCTGGTGACGCAGCAGCGGCAGTTTCTCGACGACGCCTCGCACCAGCTGCGCACCCATCTCACGACGCTGCAGATGCAGGCCGACTACGCGCGCCGCGAGCAGGACCCGGCGCAGGTCCAGCTGGCGCTCGATGCGCTCGGCACCGAGATCGGCCGCGCGACGCGCAGCGCGCAGCAACTGCTGGCGCTGGGACGCAGCGACACGGTGCCGGTGGAGCCGGCCGGGTTCGAGATGGCCGCGCTGCTGCGCGAAGTGGCGGTCGACCTGCTGCCGCTGGCGCGTGCCAAGCGGATCGACCTGGGCATCCATTCGCCGACGCCGGGGTTCGTCGCGGTGGCCGACCGCGCGCTGATGCGCGAGGCGCTGGGCAACCTCGTCGCCAACGCCATCGCCTACACACCGGCCGAAGGCACCATCACGCTCTTCGCGGCCGGCGACGCGGCGGGCTGGAGCCTCAATGTCGAGGACGACGGGCCGGGCCTGAGCGACGAGGAACGCGCCGCGCTGGGCCAGCGGTTCCGTCGCGGCGCACGCGCGGGCAAGGGCGGCTTCGGGCTCGGGCTGGCGATTGCGCGGTCGATCGCGCAGCGCCACCGGGGCGAGCTTCGGCTCGAGGCGCGCGAGGCCGGCCCGGGGCTGCATGCCATCATCTGGTGGCCGCGCACGAGCCCGCCGGCCGCCACCTGACGGGTCCACTGCCATGCACCTGCATCCCAACCGCCGCCACGCACTGCGCGCGCTCGCCGCGACGCTGATGCCGTCGAGCCTGGGCGCGATCGCGGCGCCGGGCGACCCTTCGGAAGCAGCCGCCGAGTGCGTGATTCCCGCCAAGGCCGGCGGCGGCTTCGCGCTGACCTGCGCGCTGGCGCGCGACGCGCTGCAGGCAGTGCGCCCGGCGCGTCCGCCGCTGGCCCAGCGCTACCTGCCGGGCGGCATCGGCGCGGTGGCGTTCGACCGCATCGCCACCGGGCGGCTCGGCGGACCGGGCACGCTGGTGGCGTTCTCCAGCGGCTCGCTGCTCAACCTGTCGCAGGGCCGATTCGGCCCGCACCCGCCCTCGGCCGTGCGCTGGATCGCCACGCTGGGCACCGACTACGGCGTGGTCGCCGTGCACCGCGATTCGCCGTGGAAACGCCTGCAGGACCTGATCGGCGCGCTGCGGCAGGACGCCTCGCGCATCGTCTTCGGCGCGGGTGGCACCGTCGGCAGCCAGGACTGGGTGAAGGCCGCGCTGCTGGTGCGCGCCGCCGAGCGCGACCCCAAGGCGATGCGCTTCGTGTCGTTCGAAGGCGGCGGCGACGCGCTCGGCGCGCTGCAAGGCAAGCATGTCGATGCCTTTCCCGGCGATGCGGCCGAAGCGCTGCAGGCCATGGCAGGCGGCGCCGCCGTCAGGCTGCTGGCGGTG
>Ga0209675_1000905_pt1 | contig 18956 bp, 16 predicted proteins | sample AraplaCol_mLB_r2_2_FD_184280 | JGI IMG/M metagenome (GOLD analysis project Ga0209675, IMG submission 184280) | Arabidopsis root microbial communities from North Carolina, USA - plate scrape MF_Col_mLB_r2 (SPAdes) (version 3) | ecosystem: Host-associated > Plants > Roots > Endosphere | place... | reverse complement strand
TCGTAGGGCATCACCCAGGCTACCGCCTGGCGCAGGCGCACGTCCTTGAACGGCCCGACCTGGGTGTTGAGATAACAGCCCCAGACGCCGTTCGGGATCGGCACGCCGACGACATTGATCTTGCCGGCATCGAGCAGGTCCTTGAAGTCCTTCGGCGGCAGGCCGTAGGAGACATCGGCATCCCCGCGCTCGATCAGCGCCCGTCGCGTCGAGGGCGAAGCGATGTCGCGCGCAATGATCCGGCGCAGTTGCGGCAGCTTTCCGCAAGCCCAATCGTCATTTCGGACATAGATCGTCTCCACGCCCGGCTTCCAGCTCTCGACCTTGTAGGCGCCAGAGCCGGCGACGTTGTTCTTCAGCCATTCCTTGGCATGCGGGTCACCGCCCGCATTCTTGATGGCGAGCTCGGAATCGAAGACGAAGGGAATGGTCACGGCCAGATTCGGCAGGGTCATCTTGTCCTTGCGCACGAAGTCGACGCGGAAGGTCTTGTCATCGACGACGACGAACTGCTCGGGCTTCTCCAGCGAGCCGGCATTCATCTGTGTGGTTGCGAAGCCGCCGATCGTGCAGGCGCGATCGAGCGACCATTTCACGTCCTTGGCGGTGACCGGGCGGCCCGAATGGAACTTGGCATCGCGCAGCTTGAAGGTGCAGCTCATCCCGTCGGACGCGACCTGCCAGCTCTCGGCCAGCTCGCCCTCCAGCTCACCCATGCTGATCGTGTTGCCGCCCCCGCCGGGGATCGGCACCGGCTTGAAACGCAGCAGCCGATCATAGCAGTTCAACGCGACGCCGTTGACGGGCTGCGACGAGCCGATGCCCTGCATGTCGAGGCTGTTGGGCCCATATTCCTGAACGAGCAGCAGCGTTTCGGCGCGACTGGCGGTCTGGGCTTGTGCCTGGCCTCGCGCAACGAAGGGCGCTGCGAGACCGGCGGCAATGGCAGTGCGGCGTGTGAGCATCAGCTTGATATTCCCGGTTGTGCCAATCGGATGTCGCGAAGCTCACGCTCGTCACAGGCGCATCGAGGCCGGACGACGCTGGGAATTCGGAATGATGTGCGAGCAGCGCGCATAACTTGCTCTAAGCACGTACCGTGCCAGCGCATATCTAGCTGATTTTATGAGTAAATTCAGATTGAGCACGCGAGCGAAAGCGCTCTTGCATGCAAGAAGCATAAATTTGCCTATGAAATAGACCCAATCAGGCGTGGCGCTGATTTAAGCTACTCAAGGCGCTCCGCATGCCGATCTCGGCTGAATCGAGGATGTTCAATGAGCTGGTCGCCGGCCCAGCTAGCCGCGCTTCAAAGCCCGGGAGATTAGTACTCCAGACCACGACCGTATCGAGCGACGATCCGCTGGCGAACTCCTCGATCCGCGCAGAAAGCTCGCCAGGATCGATTTGAGCCGCATCGAGATTGTGGATGATGCCTAGCCAGCTACGAGACGTGACCTCCACCCCTTCGGACCGGAACCGAGCCGAAACGTCCGCCGCTTCGGCTTCATCGCCTTGCGTGATGAAGCCGATCCTGTCGCGCGCCCTGTCTCTGAGCCGTTCGAGGGTTCCGAGTGCGGTGGTCACGGTGGCAATTCCGGTCCGCCCCTCGAGGCGTCGGCAAAGTTCACGATCGGGGTCGAAGCCAAGCATCGCTCCGCGCGTGGCATTCCAGCAGATCACATCGACGCCGGCATCAGCGAGAAGCGCTGCGGCCGTATCGAAGACTTCAAGCCTGTAACGGGCGCGCGCACCACCATCGACGATCCCGCCATAGGGTACGCGGGCGATACAGAGATCGACCTCGGATTGCCCCGACAGCATCCGCGTCGCCACGCGCTCCACGACGCGATTGGAAGACGGGACGATAACGCCGATCGCGCGACGCCTGTATTCTCGCTGGGACATCTGCTCACGCGTCGAAGGATGTAACGTCGACAGACAGTAAGCAGGCAATAAAGTGGGTTGCCAGTCATGTCAGCCCGCAGAAACAGCCATTTGGCGAGGCAGTAGCTCAGCTTCCGCCATTATCTGGGCGTTCAGGCAGAAATAGGACAAGAATCCCATATTGCACGTAGATCAACGCCATGAATTTGGCAAACCTGATGGCGCACCGTCGAACCGCGGATCTTTAGGCGAGCAATGTCCGCTTCCGGGTGGCGCCCAATGTCCGCTTCTGGCGCCTCCTTGACTGAACATGCCCAAGCCTTCGCAGCAAAGGTGGGGGAGAGGCTCTCGCAAAACGGTCGATCAACCGCGGCGTTGTGCGCGATGATCAGATCCGCCTCGTCACCAGAGCATCAAGGGCGGCGAAGTCGATTTCCAGGCCAGCTACCATCTGGTCAGTGATCCCTGTCAGCCGCGTGATCTCGGCTGGGATTGGTTCCGCAGGCTGACGCAACCCACTGTAGACGCCAACGACATCGCCGATGACTCCTTCATTATCGTGGGTGAATGCGACCGCGCCGATTTCGATGACCTCATCCTTGGCGTGGTCCACACCCGTTGTCTCCGTATCCACCGGGACCGCAAGGTTCGGATAGGCGCTTTCAGCCCGCGGGATGACGGTGCGCGGAAAAAGCTTCCGCAAAAATCCTGAAACGGCCAGTCTGCTCCAGTCGTTGAGCGACTTCTTCATCGTCCCAACCGGCGGGTTGAGACGCTGCAGGCTGGCGCTTCCTCGACACTGGCCGTAGCGCCTCGCGGTAGCCGGGCGCGTCATCAAACAGGTCGATCTGAGCAGAGCTCGTCTTCATGCGGCTGATATCTATCCCGGCGCTTTTGGCGGGCCAATCCGCTCACAAAAAAGGGCCGATCAGCCAGCCCGCCACGGCGCTTCCACGGAAACAGTCGCATTTTTACCCACCGGACTGCCGTTCATCTTGAGCCAGGGTTCCCCAGCCATCGTCGCATGCAAGTCTGAGGAATACGGTAGGCTGCTGCAATCGGCGCATCCTGGCTCATTACGGACGCTCTGAAGGTCCGCTAGCCCGCGTTGCAGCCGCAGTGCGGATATCCCGGCCCCGGTTCGCTCTTTTGTATTCCGCACGTCCGATTTTGGGGGATTGCCTTGTGCGGTCGCCTGCCTGTCGCGAGAGCTTTGTGGGCCGAGGAAGCGCCTCTCAGCATAGACTAAAGAATGACGGAAATTGCAGTTCTGGCGGAGCCGCAGATAGCCCATCATGAAAGAAATCGGGCGCTCAGATCCGATCTAATCCATTAAATCGGGAGGATAGCGATGAATCTCACTCGTCGCGGATTTACGACGGCGCTTGCCGGCGGCATTGCCGCACCTGCCGTTATCCGCACCGCTTTCGCACAGGGCGCGACCGTCAAGATCGGCATGGTCGTGCCGATGACGGGCGCCGCCGCCGAATCCGGCTCCTTCGCCCAGACCGGCGCCAAGATCGCGCTGGAAGCCGTTAACAAGGCCGGCGGCGTGCTCGGCAAGCCGCTCGAACTGATCTTCGAAGACGATCAGACCACCAATCCCGGCGCGGTCCTGGCCTTCTCCAAGCTCGCGAGCCAGCCGGACATCGTCGCTTTCCTCGGCTCCATCCGCTCGACGCAGATGCATGCGATGGCGCCAGACATGCTCAAGATCGGCAAGCCGGTCGGTTTCGGCGGCACGGACCCGAACCTCACCAAGCTCGGCAATCCCTGGCTCTTCCGCTTCCGCCCGAACGATTCCTATTCGGGCAAGGTGATCGCACAGTTCGGCGCCAAGGAACTCGGCAAGAAGAAATGGGCGATCGTCCATTCGACCGACGCCTTCGGCACCGCCGGCGGCAAGGCGCTGGCCGATGCCCTGCCCGATAACGGCGCGACGCTTGCGCTCGACCAGGGCTACGCCAACCAGAGCCAGGACTTCACGCCCGTCGTGCTGGCGGTGCGCCAGTCCGGTGCCGATATCCTCGGCACCTATTTCACCTTCGAGACCGATCTCGGCATCTTCGCTCGGCAATTGCGCCAGCTCGGCGTCAACATCCCCTGGGTGGGGTCGCCCTCGATCGTCAATATCTCGGCGCTGAAACTTGCCGGCCCCGCGCTCTACAACACCTACGGCGTCGCTGACTATGCCGAGGACTCGAGCCCGGCCTCGAAAGCCTTCGGCACGGCCTATCGCGACGTCCGCAAGGTCGCGCCCGACAACCAGTCGTCCTGGACCTTCGACGCCGTGACCTGCCTCGCCATGGCGATGAACAAGGCCGGCTCGACCGAGCCCGAGAAGGTTCGGCAGGCCATGCTCGCCATCCGCGGTCACAAGGGCGCCGAGGGCGAGTACAATTTCGACAAGAACGGTGACGGCCTGCACGGCTACAACATCGTCAAGAACGATAAGGGCGAGATCAAGTTCGACAAGCGGATCGACTTCACGCCGAACCTCGGCTGATCCGTCGGCATCGGCGCCGGTTCTCCGAAACGGAGGCCGGCACCTGCCGAAGTGCCCGACGCATCTCGTACCATGCCTTCCGCAGCACGCGGCCTTGGCCGTTCGCCGCGGAGGACCGATCGGCTCCACGCAAGCGCGGTAGATAGATGGATCTCGTCCTTCAGCTTCTTTTCACGGGAATCGGCATCGGCTCGGTCTATGCGCTGGTTGCGCTCGGCTTCGTCCTGATCTTCCGCGCAACCAATGTCGTGAATTTCGCCCAGGGCGAGTTCTCGATGGTGGCGGCCTTCCTGATGGTGGTCTTCTCCCTCAAGATCGGCCTGCCCTATTGGATCGCCTTCGTCCTGGCCCTGGTCTGCATGGCCTGCCTGGGCGCGGTCTTCAATCTGGCGGTCTACTATCCGCTGCGGCACCGTACCTATCTGCCGGTCATCATCTCGACGATCGGCGCTTCGATCTTCATGGCCAATACCACGCTGGCGATCCACGGGCCGGAGCCCGAGGTGCTTTCCGGCTGGTTCGACACGCCCGGCTTCATGCTTGGCCCGGTCTATCTCGACAACCAATACGTCCTGATCATCGTGGTCACGGCTCTGCTGGTCGTGCTGCAATATTGGTTCTTCGAGCACACCCTGCTCGGCAAGAAGCTGCAGGCGACCTCGCAGGACAAGGAGATGGCCTCGCTGCTCGGCATCCCTGTCGCAGTGATGATCATGATCACCTTCGTCTATTCGGCTGTGATCGGCGGCATCGCCGGCATCCTCGTCGCACCGGTGCTTTTCGTCTCGATCGGCATGGGCGCGACCATCGCTCTGAAGGCCTTCGCCGCCACGATCATCGGCGGCTTCGGCGACGTCACGGGCGCGATCATCGGTGGGCTCGCCCTTGGCGTCATCGAGACCTTCGGTGCTGCCTATATCTCGGTGCCCTACAAGGACGGCTTCGCCTTCCTGGTGCTGATCGCCTTCCTGATCTTCCGGCCGCAGGGCATCTTCGGCGAGCGCGTGGCGGAAAAGGCATGAGCACGAGCGAAACCTCCGCCACCGCCGGGGATGTCCGGCCGCGCCTGCGCTGGGGCGTCCCGGCCTTCGTCCTGCTCGTGCTGGCGGCGATGGTGCTGGCCGTCGCGGTGCCCAAGACCGGCTACATCCTCAACATCTCGCTGCAGGCGACGACCTATGCCATCGCCGTCCTCGGCCTGACGATCGTTCTCGGCCTGTGCGGGCAGATCAATCTGGCGCAGGCTGCGTTCTTCGGGCTCGGCGCCTATGCGGTCGGCATCGGTCAGACCGAATACGGCCTGAACTTCTGGGTCTGCCTGCTGGTCGGCACCGGCATGGCGGCGGGCTTCGGCGCGCTGCTCGGCGCCTCGACGCTCCGGCTCGGCGGGCATTATCTCGCCATGGTCACGATCTCCTTCCAGCAGATCGTCACGCTCGTCCTGATCAACTGGATCCCGGTCACCAAGGGGCCGGACGGCGTGCGCGCCATTCCGCGACCGGGCTTCCTCGCCGACGGCTCGAGCTATCTCGCCTTCTGCATCGCCATGCTTGCCGGCCTCGGCTTCCTGGTCTGGCGGTTGCGCGACACCAGGCTCGGCCGCGCGATGCGAGCGGTGCGGGATAACGAACTGGCCGCCGGCGTCGCCGGCATCGACGTCTACCGCACCAAGGTCACGCCTTCGCGCTCTCCGCCATCCTTGGCGGCATCGGCGGCGGCCTCTTCGCGGGCGGCTTCGCCTATGTCAGCCCCGATCAATTCTCCTTCGCGGAGTCGGTGGTCTTCCTGACCATGGTGCTGCTCGGCGGAGTCGCATCGCCGATCGGTGCCGTCATCGGCACCGGGCTGCTGATCCTGATTCCGGAATGGCTGCGCTTCCTGAAGAGCATCCCCGGCCTGTATCTCGCCATCTACGGTGCGGCGGTGATCCTGATCGTGCTGTTCATGCCGGATGGGATCTGGGGCTATCTGCGCGGGCAACTGGATCGCTTCAAGCGCGCCGTGCTGCCCAGTCGCACGGCTGCGACGCTCGCCCTGTCGGGCGGTGGCGAGGGCACTGACACCGTGATGGAGGTGCGCGGACTGTCCAAGCATTTCGGCGGGCTGAAGGCGGTCGACGAGGTCGATCTCACCATCAAGCGCGGCGGCGTTCATGCGCTGATCGGCCCAAACGGCTCCGGCAAGACCACGACGCTCAACGTTCTCTCCGGCCTCTATCGGGCGACGGCCGGCACCATCAAGCTCAATGGGCAGGATGTCACCGACCTGCCGCCGCATGCCCGCACCAAGGCCGGGCTCGGCCGCACCTTCCAGAACATCCGGCTCTGGCGCTCGATGACGGCGCTGGAGAACGTCATGGTCGGTGCCGAGCGGCCGGGCAGCGCGGTCGACAACGACCCTGCTGCGCTGCTCGCGCGGGCCCGAGCGGCGCTCGCCTTCGTCGACCTGGAGGATCGGGCCGACGAGGTCGTGGCCAACTTCTCTTATGGCCACCAGCGCGCCGTCGAAATTGCGCGCGCGCTTGCCGGAGACCCCGCGCTGCTCCTGCTCGACGAACCCGGAGCAGGCCTGAACTCCTCGGAGAAGGTCGAGCTGCGCAACCTGCTCAAGCGCATCTCGGCGCGTGGCCTCACCATCCTGATCATCGACCACGACATGACGCTGGTCAGCGAGGTCGCCCAGCACATCACCGTGCTGAATTTCGGCCGACGCATCGCCAACGGCTATTCCGCCGACGTGCTGAAACATCCCGACGTGATCGCGGCCTATCTGGGAACGACGCCCGATGTCCCTGCTTGAACTGAAATCCCTAGTCGTTCGCTACGGCGAGGTCGAAGCCGTCGACGGCATCTCACTCGTCGTCGAGGCGGGCGAGGTCGTCACCCTGCTCGGCTCGAACGGAGCCGGCAAATCGACCACCCTGCGCGCCATATCCGGCCTCGCCAAGCCGGCCTCGGGCGACATCCTGTTCGAGGGGCAGTCGATCGTCGGCCTGAGGCCCGAGGAGATCGTGCGTCGCGGCATCGCCCATGTCCCGGAAGGCAGACGCGTCTTTCCGGGCCTGAGCGTGCGCGAGAACATCATGCTCGGCGCGTCGAACCGGCGCGACGTGAAGACGGCGGCGATCAGGCGCGAGGCGGACGAGATGTTCGATCTCTTCCCCGATATCCGCCGCTTCGCCGATGCGCTGGGCTGGACGCTCTCAGGCGGCCAGCAGCAGATGGTCGCGGTCGCGCGCGGGCTGATGGCGAAGCCGCGCATCCTACTGCTAGATGAGCCCTCGCTCGGCCTTGCCCCCGTCATCGTCCAGGCGGTCTTCGCGATCATCGCCGAGATTCGCCGGCGCGGGACGACCGTGCTGCTGGTCGAGCAGAACGCCCGCATGGGCCTGTCGGTCGCCGATCGCGGCTATGTGCTGGAAACGGGCAGGCTCGTGCTAGCCGGCACGCCGGAACAGCTCTGGTCGAACGAGGAGATCCGTGCCGCTTATCTGGGTGGCCGTAAAGCCGTCGCGTAGCAGCTGGAGCGTTGAGCGCACTCTCATTCTGCTCAAACAGGCCGCCGTCCAACAGGATAGGCCTAGCGGACACGTCGCGGCGTTCATGCCGTATCGGCGTTTCGGCGCCACACGGTGCTTATCAGCCCTGCTTAGTGTCCGGTCCTGGTGAAGACGCCAATATCCGCAATCGGCGCGTTCCGCTACTCATTCGCCCAAGACTTAAACAATCCAAAAATGATCCGATTCTGCGTGAGCACGAGCAGGCGCCAGATATCGGATTGAGGATCGTATTCTTCGCGAAGCCCCTCCTTGATCCAGCGAGTCTGCGGTTCGGCCCAATCGATCGATGCTTGGCGGTGCAGGAAGTGGTCGAGCCGCAGGATGCCGCCAGACGGCGTCATCGGGTAGGTGCCGAACTCCAACCCGAGGAGATAGGTGCGCTCACCGCAGAGCCGCTCCCAAAGCTCGGAGCCGAGTCCGGTCTGGGGCGGGGTCACCGCCGCATCATTATGCTGCGTCGTCAGCCAGGGCCCGAACACCTGCTTGGCAAGATTGTAGCGCAGACCGGTCGGCGGCCCGAGGAAGATCGGTTCGCAGTAGCCGAATGGGCCGGCTCCGGTGTGGTAGTCCCAGACAACGAGTTTGGCTCGGTCGCTGAGGCCGTAGTCAGCGATGATCTGCTCCACGATTAGCCGCGACGCCGTCGGCCCGGTGCCCCCGTAGTGGAGACCGTCGGGGAACTCGTATTGACCGGCCGAACGGGCCGTCAGGATCGCACGGGCCCCGTGGGTTTCGGTGGCGCGAGCAATCGCATCGTTCGAGGCGACGAGTGCAGCCTCACCGGTCCCCTGCACAAGCAGGTCCGCATGGATGTCCCGATACAGGTCGTTTCGTGGCAGCGGGGCGTCAAAATCGACGTAGTTTCGATTGAGATCGATGTTCTGCTCGTTCTCGCGACGACCCCAGGCCGTCCCCCAGGGATTGACCGCGTGGATGCAGCAAATCGCCCAATCCTGCGGGATGCGCTGATGGAGAAGGATGTCGATCGTGCAGGCGGAGCCGCAATAGAGCTCGACGCCGTGCGTGCCGCTCTTGAGAACGAGCACGTTCGCCGCGTCCCTCTCTCCAAGCCACACGACGTCGGTCGATAGACGCTCTCCGGCTGGCCCGGAGAGGCTGTGGAGATATTCGCGATGCTCGCCGCCAGCGATTTCTGATGCATTCAGGAATTTGCGACGGGCGTCCTCATAGTCCTTCGCGAACAGGCGATTGGCAGGCGTCTTCACGGCTTGAACTCCTCGGCGATCACCGCAATGGCGGTTTCAAGATCTTGGGTCTGATGTGCTGCCGACGGCTGGAGACGCAGGCGCGCGGCCCCTTTCGGTACGATCGGGAAGGTCATCGCTTGGGCAAAGATGCCGCGCTCCAGCAGCCGCTCCTGCAGCGCCGCCGCAGCCTCCTCGTCGCCGATCAGCAGAGTCAGGATGGCGCTGTGGCTCGGGAGGAGCGTCAGGCCGTGTTTCACGGCAGCCAGACGAACCGCCTCGATGTTGCGCCAGAGCGATTGATGGACGGAGGGATCGCCGACGTGCTTTCGCAAAGCGGCAAGCGCGGCAGCAGTCGCCGCAGAGGTCATTCCTTGCGTGAACACGTAGCTGCGCGCCCTCTGGCGCAACTCGTCGATCTCCCCGCGAGGGCCAGCAAGGAAGCCACCGCCGGCTCCGCCCATCGCCTTTGAGAGCGAGCCGGTTATGAAGGTGGCGGGCATGCCGTTTGGCAGGCCGCTGGCAGACAACGTCCCGCGCCCGCCTGGGCCAACCACCCCGGTGGCATGAGCATCGTCGACGACAAGCTTGGCACCATGTTGGGCGCACAAGGCAGAGATATCGGCGAGCGGCGCCAAGCCGCCATCCATGCTGAAAACACCGTTGGTTATGACCAGTCGATTGGGCGCGGGCGACGCTTCCAGGAGTTCGGCGAGATGTCCGACGTCGCGGCTACGCCAGGGTTTGACGGCTGCGCGACTGAGGCGGCCGGCATCGATCGTGCTGGCGTGGTTGTCGGCATCGGAGAAGATCAGGTCTCCTTCCCCGACCAGGCCCGTCAACGCCACGGCATTTGCCGAGCCGCCTGACAAGGTGAGCATGGCGGCCTCGGTGCCGAGAAAGGCCGCGAGCTCCGCCTCCAGAGCGCGATGCTCGGCGCTCACCACGAAGACGGGATAGATCGTCAGCCCCGTTCCGTAGGTTTCGACGGAGGCCGCGACCGCCTTGGTGATCGCGGGGTCAGTCGAAAGGCCGAGATAGTCGTTCGACCCCAGCATCAGGACGCGCCGCTCGCCTAGCATCACATGGCCGTGTCGGTCCCGCGCGGAGATGGTTCCAGCGCCCGGCATCACGCGCCTCGAGGCAGCAGCGTGCCGGCCAAGCTCTGCCAGAGCCGCAGGCCAAGCGGGAACAGCTTGTCGTTGAAGACGAACTGATCGCCGTGGAGGCCGGCGCGCGGGCCGACTTCACCCGCACCGAGCCAGATATGCGCACCCTCGCCAACCGCGTTGAGCATGAAGGCGAAATCCTCGCAGCCCAGCGTGGGCGGCTGGTTCGTGATGATCTGGTCATCGGCGAGGAAGGTGCCGGCAGCCCGGCGAACGGCAGCGGCGCCGCCCTCGGTATTGATGACGGCAGGATAGCCGTTCCGATAGTCGAGCGCGTAGGTCAGCCCATGCGACTGCGCGATGCCGCCGGCGATCTTGTGCAGCTGCGCTTCGACATGGTCGGAAAACGCAGGGTTGAAGAAGCGCGCGGTGCCTTGCAGCTCCATCCGGTCAGGCACGATGTTGTTGATCGAGCCGCCATGGACTTGCGTGATCGACAGGACGAGCGCCTCCAGCGGATTAACCGACCGGCTGACGACGCGCTGGACCGCTGAAATGAACTCGGCCGACGCCAGGACCGGGTCGTCGCCCAGCTCCGGCATCGCGGCATGAGCGCCATTGCCGCTGAAGGTGAGGGTGAAGTCATCGACCGCCGCCATGAACGGCCCTGAGGTCGCGACCACACTGCCTTCCTTCAGGCCTGGCCAGCTGTGCTGCGAAAAGACGGACTGGGCCGGGAAGCGCTTGAAGAGGCCGTCCGTGACCAGCTGCTTGCCGCCGCCATGGACTTCCTCGGCCGGCTGGAAGACGAAGTAGATCGTGCCATCGAAATCGCGGGTCTGAGCCAGCAGCTTGGCGGCACCGAGCAACATGGCGCTGTGGGCATCATGACCGCAGGCGTGCATTACGCCGTCGACGCGCGAGCTGTGGGGCAGGCCGGTATCTTCCTTGACGGGCAACGCATCGAGTTCGGCCCGGAACATGATCTTCCGATCACCCGAGCCGGCCCTGAGCACACCGACGACCGCAGTCGCGGAAACGTCTCTATGCACCTCAAGACCGAACTCCTTGAGCTTTTCCGCGACGAGATCGGACGTCGCGCGCTCCTCGAATCCGAGCTCAGGATTGGCATGGATCTGACGCTGCCAGGCCAGGACGTCCGGCACGATCTGATCGACGAGGTCATTCTTCTGCATGGTCTCTCCCCTGTGCCAGACCAAGCTAGGACCAAACCCAAGGGCGACTCTTGTACAGATATGCTCTGCTGCGGAGAGGGCGCCGACCTCTCCTTGCGAGGTTCCTTTCATACAAGACGGCTGCTTCCCCCAACGCCAATCGTCGCCGATTGGAGCAAGGGCCTGTCCCCTTCGCTCGACCGCAAAAACAAGGGGAGCGGGGAATGGAAGTGAAGCTCGCGGCTGGTTCACCAACGACGCATTGGCCACTACTGGTCAAGCTATTCATTTGCACCACGGTCTGCGTCGTGCTGGCAGAGCTCATGGGCTCGGCAACGATCCCGCTCGGCGGCAGCTACCGGATTATTCTGCTGCCCTTCCTGTGGGCGCTGCTAATTGGGGCGGCCTGGGGCATCGCGTCACCGCGTCTATCGCCAGCGTTTCAGATCAACTTGGGCGCTCAGCGTCTCGCCAGCGTCGCACTGCAATTTGCCCTGCTGCTCTTTATCGCCAAGCTCGGGCTTCTCGTTGGTGGGTCCCTTCCGAAAATCCTCTCGTCTGGTTGGGCGCTCGCCTTCCAGGAGTTCGGCCACTTCTTCGGAACGGCGGCCATCGGGCTGCCTCTCGCGCTTCTGCTCGGCATCAAGCGAGAGGCGATTGGCGCGACCTTCTCCGTCGGGCGTGAACCGAGCCTGGCGATTATCGGTGAGCGCTACGGCATGTCGAGCCCGGAGGGCCACGGCGTGCTGGCCGAGTACATCACCGGCACCGTATTCGGCACTGTCTTCATCGCGCTCTTTGCGTCCCTCGTCACCGGGCTCGGCATTTTCCACCCCCATGCCCTGGCGATGGGAGCCGGCATGGGATCGGGCAGCCTGATGGCAGCGGCCTCTGGCGCGATCGCCGCACAACAGACGCCGGAGATGGCCAAGGAAGTCGCGGCCTTCGCGGCCGCGAGCAATCTGATCACGACGACGATCGGGACCTACTTCACGCTCTTCCTCTCGCTGCCCTTCACCGTTTGGGCCTATGGCGTGCTTGAACCTATCCTCGGCCGCGGCAAGGGGAACTCGGTGGCTGAGGCGTCAGGGAGCAATATCCCGGAGGCGAACCATGCCTCGGAGTCGGCGGAGAAATTCTCCGTCGCCCCGATCTTCGCGATCTGGGTCGGCGTCGGGCTGATCTCAATTGCCGCCAACTATATCGCCTTCAAGACGGCACCTGACGGTTCAACCCTGGCGGGGCTCGGGATCATCCTGTGCTGCGTCGCGATCGGCTACGCGATCTACAAGCTCACCCGAGGTGTCGTTCCAGCCGTCCTGTGGGTCTCGCTCGTGGCCATGGGGTTGACCTATCCCTCGATGCCCTATGCTGCCGAAATCGCCTCGATGACCGGTCGCATCAACTTCCTGGCGCTGGCCACACCGGTGATCGCACTGGCAGGCCTTTCGATCGCCAAGGACCTGCCTGTCTTCCGGAAGCTGGGATGGCGGATCGTGGTAGTGTCACTGGCGGCGAACGCCGGGACGTTTCTCGGCGGAGCCTTCGTCGCGCAGTTCTTTCTAGGCGCGCACCCCTGAGCAGAACGCCAGCGCCGATCGGCTTCCGATCGGCGCTGGCTAGTGATGCGTAAGGGACGGCAGGCGCGGCGCGCTTTGCCAGGCGGCGCGGAAAACGCCTGGCGTGAAGCCATAGGTTCGGACGAACTCGCGCGTCAGATGGGCTTGATCATAGAAGCCCGCATCGAGAGCCGCTTCGACAATCGAGCAACCGCCCTTCAGCATGGACTTGGCATTGTGCAAAGCGATCAGCATGTGAAAATCGTGAAGGCTGGTCCCGGACTCCTGCCGAAACCGGCGGGACAGATAGCCCTTCGACATGGCGCAGGCATCGGCAATTTGCGCGACGTCCGTCCGCAACGAATAGCGATCGGCCAGCATCGCGCGGATGCGAGCGATCAGATTGCTTTCGATTCTGGCAGTACCAAGCCCATCAGAGCCCGGCGCGACGAATTCGGAGACGAAGCCCCAGCCGTGCTCGTCAAGCGCCTCGAAGCGGTGGACCACGCCCGCCGGCACAATGACGGTCTCCCCCGCTTCGACGCTACGTGAGGATTGGCCGATCCTGAGGGTGGCCCGCCCGGCGAGCATGTGCACGATCTCGTCGCCGGAATGGTAATGGACCCGGAAGGACCAAGCCGAGCGATCGCCAACGATCACCTCGCGGTGGCGGCCTTCGACATCGCTGATCGAGAGCGAAGTCCGACGAACACACCCGACCTGTGTAGCCGCAGAGCCCATGACCCGCACCACCGAATAACATTATAGATCCAGCTTGGAGCGATTTAATTTTTCCGTCAACGTAAATAATATTCCTCGAACATTGGGCTTGACAGGCCAAATAGAAATGCGAAGTATTCTTCGCAGCGGGAGAGATTGTTTGAGTTTTCGAACTCGGACGGCGCCGACGGAGCAACCGCCCCGGAAACTCTCAGGCAAAAGTACCGCTGCGATGTTTAGACTCTGAAAAGCAGGGCAGCAGTCCTGCGCCGATGGTGAAAGTCGCTGGCTCAAATGACTGAGCCCGACGAAGCTCTCAGGCCAATGACAGAGGGGGTGCGATGACCCGCATGGTGCGGGCAGGAGCACCTATGAGCACATCGGATATCTCACGCGTCGCCGTGATCGGCGCAGGCATTACCGGCATCACCACCGCCTACAGCCTTGCAAAGCGAGGCTGTCAGGTCACGGTCTTCGACCGGCAGCCCTACGCGGCCATGGAAACCTCCTTTGCCAATGGCGGCCAGCTCTCAGCCTCGAACGCCGAGGTCTGGAACAGCTGGGCGACCGTTCTGAAGGGCTTCAAGTGGATGTTCACACCGGGCGCGCCGCTTCTCGTCAATCCCCGGCCGTCCTGGCACAAGCTGTCCTGGATGGGCGAGTTCGTGGCCTCGATCCCCAAATACGAAGAGAACACGTTGACGACCGCCCGCTTAGCGATCGAGGCGCGGGCCCATCTGATGCGCATGGCTCGCGAGGAGGATATCGCGTTCGACTGCGAAGAACGCGGCATCCTCCACTTTTACCACAGCAAGGCGGAGTTCGAGGCGGCCGCCAAGGTCTCGGCGCTCCTTGCAAGAGCAGGGCTGGAGCGTCGCGCCGTCACTCCCGAAGAGATCCGCGCGATCGAGCCCTCGCTGAAGGGCGACTTCTACGGCGGCTTCTACACGCCTTCGGATTTCACCGGCGATATCCACAAATTCACGATCGGTCTTGCCGGCGCTTGCGAGCGCATGGGTGTCGCAATGCGGTTCGCGAGCGAGGTCCAGGCCATCGAGCGGGGATCCGATAACGAAATCCGGGTCAATTGGGCATCGCGCGATCGGGAAGAGCGCGCCGATGCCGTCAGCGAGGCGTTCGACCGCATCGTTGTCTGCGGCGGTGTCATGTCCCGTCGGCTGGGTGCCAGCCTCGGCGATCGCATCAACGTCTACCCGGTGAAGGGGTATTCCATCACGGTTCAACTGCCGGAAGAGGCCGACCAGGCAGCAGCTCCGTGGACGAGCCTGCTCGACGACCGAGCGAAGATCGTCACCAGCCGGCTAGGACCCAACCGGTTCCGCGTTGCCGGCACGGCCGAGTTCAATGGCTACAACAAGGATATCCGCGCCAACCGGATCGAGCCGCTGGTGCAGTGGTGCCGCAAGCATTTCCCGGGAATGAGCACTCGCCACGCCGTACCCTGGGCCGGGCTGCGGCCGATGATGCCCGACATGCTGCCAAGGGTCATGGGCGGACGAGATCCCCGCGTGTTCTACAACACGGGCCATGGTCATCTCGGCTGGACGTTGTCTGCCGCCACGGCCGATGCCGTCGCGGTCCTCGTGACAGCGCGCCTGAACGAAAAGTAGGGTCAGCTTTCCGAACCACAAAGGTGCCCTGCCAACTCATTGGCTCGAACTGCCTTGGCAGGGCATGCTTCGGTCGACAACAGGTCCTTTCGTTCGTCGACTACCAGCGAATGTCTGCTTCCAGGCCGCGCACTAAAGTCCGCTGTTGGCGCATCTGGTCCGGCGCTTCTGGTCCGCTTCCACCCTTGGGAATGCCTGCTACCTGGCAGGCAACGCCGACACCAGCCCCTGCATGGGGAGGTCGGGCTCATTACCAACCTTCACAGGGTTCACTTGCGGGTTGCCTGCCTGAACTCAGCGCGGAAGGCCAGGTTGGGCGCGTTCCAGCCACATGATCAAGGGAAGCTGGCAGCATGGGCGGAGGACACACCGCTCGCACAAACTGCCAGCCAATCCCCTACTGCTCCTTCTTGAACATGTTCTGGAAGATCAGCGCTCCCCAGACGGAGCCGCGGGCGTGAACCAGCGCGCCGCCCTCGTCGAGCCGCCCCAAATTGACGGGGGCGAAGCCGAGCTGTTTTGCCAGGGCCGCCACGGGTGCGGCTGCGTCCTCGTCGTCGCTTGACAGGAAGACGACCCGATGACCGCCCGCCACGACCGGGTCCATTGCCAGGGCCGCGGCGCCCAGGTGGTTGAATCCCTTGACGACCTTGGCGCCGGCATAGAGCCTCGCCACGAAGGCGGAAGACAGCAGGCCGTCCATGTCCTCCAGCGGAGCCTGGGAGTTGGTCGCATCGACGAGGGTCTTATGTTTCCAGCTCGGCAGAGCCTTGGCGAGGTCCGGATGCGACTCGAACCCGATGGCCAGGAAGATCGTATCGGCCTTGAGGGCCTCTTGCAGGGTCTTGGCGACGACCTTGGGACCGATCGCCCGGGCCTGCGGAGCAAGCGCCTCGGGCGGGTGGCGGCTGGCGACGGCCACCTCGATGTTCCTGCGGGCGAAGGCGTGGGCCAGGGCTTGGCCGATCTTGCCGAAACCGATGATCGCGTAGCTCATGATGGACTCCTATAGGGAGGAGGGATGGCCCGGGCTTCAACAGCGCAGCCGTCCGGTCTCTGTGAGTGAGATTTTCGGGCAAAGCCCTCAGATGGCCGAGAAGCCGCCGTCGACGGACAGCTCCATGCCGTTGACGAAGCTGGAGTCACTGGAGGCCAGAAACAGTGCGGCTCCGGCTATTTCCTCGGGAAGGCCCATCGTCCCTCGCGGGATCAGGGACTCGAACATCTTCTTCGCCTCCTCGGTCAGAACCTCGTCCTGCATCGGGGTGGCGATCGGTCCCGGGTGCAGCACGTTCACCCGGATGTTTCTGCCCTTCAGCTCGTTGAGCCACCCGCGCGCGAAGGCGTGCAGCGTCGCCTTGCTCGCCGCGTAGACACTGTAGCCGGGAAAGCCCTTCAGTGAGGCCACCGAGCCGGTCATGAAGATCGACCCGCCGTCGTTGAACAGCGGCAGCGCCTTCTGCACCGTGAACAGCGTGCCGCGCGCGTTGAGGCCGAAGGTCTTGTCGAAGAGCTCTTCCGTGATCTCGCCCAGCGGCGCCGCCTCGCCGATTCCGGCGCTGGCGTAGAGGACGTCGATCCTGCCCTTCTCCTGCTTCACCGTGTCGAACAACCGATCGAGGTCGTCGAGATTGGCCATGTCGCCTTGAACGGCTGTGACGTTACGGCCGATCTGCCTGACCGCCTCGTCGAGCCCCTGTTGCCGCCGGCCGGTGATGAAGACGTAGGCGCCTTCGTCGACAAACCGCTTGGCGCTCGCCAGAGCCATGCCGCTCGATCCGCCCGTAATGACCGCGACCTTACCGTCCAGCTTACCCATGATCGTCTCCTTTAGGTTCCTTCGTGGTCGTTCGAGGACGACCCGAGAGCCCCGAGATAGCCCTGACGGCACGCGAGGGTGAGTGCGGAGGTATGAACATCGGTGGTGCGAAAACGATCCAGTCAAAATGGGCGATGCCATCGAACCAGCGCACACGGGCTTTGAAGAAGCGCCTTTCCGGTGCAGGATTACGCCATGATCGATTGGGACGACGTTCGCTATTTCCTGGCCGTCGCGCGCGCCGGCTCGGTGCGGGCCGCCGCGGGGCGCCTCGCTGTCAATCACGCAACCGTGCTGCGGCGCGTCGCTCAGTTGGAGCAGCGGCTCGGGGCGCAGGTGTTCGAGAAGTTGCCGTCGGGCTATCGCCTGACGGCGGCGGGCGAGGAGGTTTTGGAGTTCGCCGAGCAGATGGAGGCCTCGTCACACCAGTTGGAGACGCGCGTATTCGGGCGCGACCAGAGCGCGCGCGGCCTCTTGCGGGTGACGCTGCCGCCCTTTCTCGCGACGCATCTATTGATGCCGGACCTCTGTGATTTCGCGCGCCTGCATCCGGACATCGAGATCGAAATCCAGTCGACCGGGGAGGTCGCGAACCTGACCAATCGAGAGGCCGACGTGGCGATCCGCTTCGTCGTCGACCGCCAGACCCTCCCGCTCAATCTCCACGGCCTGATGGGACCGGAGCTGGCCAGCGGGGTCTACCTGTCCCGCGACCTGCTGGCGGCGTGGCGGGCGGGTGCGCGGAGGTCCATCCGGCCGATCGTCATCAACGATCACGGCATCCCGGACTGGGCCCGGGCGGGCGAGATCCGAACGGCCGAGGTCCCTTTCAGGACCCCGGACGCCGAGGCGCAAATCGCCGCGGTTCGCCACGGGATCGGACTGACCAGGCTGCCGTGCTTTGTCGGCGATTCCGATCCCCATTTGACCCGAGCGCCAGGCATCCTGCCGCAGCGGAACGGCGTGCTCTGGCTCCTCACCCATGGCGAGACGCGCAAAACCAAGCGCGTGCGGCTGTTCATGGAATTCGCTTCCCAAAGGTTCGCCGTCCACGCATCGTTGCTTGCGGGGCTGTCCGCGCCACGGCCAGCCTCATAGAGCCGCCCGCGATCGACGCTCCAGCCGTCGAAGAATTTGCGAAGGAACTCGCTGAACGGCTATCCAACGGTGCGGTCGAAGCCCGCAAAGCATGGCTCAACGCCATCGTCGACGCCATCATCGTCGAGCCGGAGAAAATCCGCGTCGTCGGAAAAAACGACAACTTCGACCAGAACCTGCGAAGCCACGCTGCGGGGCGCGGTCCGGTTCGCAGTTCTGATCGGAAATGGTGGGGGAAGCAGGACTCGAACCTGCGAAGGCATAGCCAGCGGATTTACAGTCCGCCCCCTTTGCCGCTCGGGACATTCCCCCGCCTGCGCCCTTGATCGGCTCTGTGAGCCCAGGGCCACCGATATGTCACTTTCGCGACGACCGGTAGGCGCGGCCGGACTTATGGTGACCGGGCCGCGCCCTGTCAACGGCAAAAAGACCGATGGTGCGAATTCGTTGTGAAGGCGAGGCAATGCGGCCGCAAGCCGGTCAGCCGGAAGCGGGATGATGGCTCAGGAAGGCCACCCGTTCCGCGATAGTGGCACGCGGGAGTTCGACGAGCGCGTAGCCGTAGCGCGGATAGGTCTCGGCCATGGCCGCGTAAGTCCGCTCCGCCTCGGCAAAATCCTGCTTCCGCTCGGTATCCTGCGTGAAGATCTCCGGCCAGGGCGGTGCGATGAAGACCGTGCAGCGATAG
>Ga0209675_1000886_pt1 | contig 19257 bp, 20 predicted proteins | sample AraplaCol_mLB_r2_2_FD_184280 | JGI IMG/M metagenome (GOLD analysis project Ga0209675, IMG submission 184280) | Arabidopsis root microbial communities from North Carolina, USA - plate scrape MF_Col_mLB_r2 (SPAdes) (version 3) | ecosystem: Host-associated > Plants > Roots > Endosphere | place... | reverse complement strand
GGGCGGACCTCGGCACTTGACTGGAAGTGACCGCCCTGCGATCAGGCCACGAAAACCCGGGGCGCCGTGTCAGACGCCGTCGTTTTCCCCCGGCCCGTAGGACGCCAGCACTTCATGGCGCGCCGGATGCGACGGCCAGGACCGCACAAGCAGGAAGTTGTTCACCGGCCAGCGAATGGACAGCGGATTGCGCGGACAGGCTGCGCCCGTTGTCTTGCGCGCGATGGTGATGTGGGGCGTGAGCCTCGGCGTCCGCGTTGCGATGCCGGCGTGCGCCACCGCGAACGAAATGCGCCGGTGCAGCGCACGCAAGCCGTCGTGCTCTGCAGTCTGCATCACCGCGATGTCGTTGTTCCAGGTGCGCGAGCTGTCCAGCACGAGATCGAGCGGGCGCATCGGGATGTCGGACAGGGCTTCATCGAGCCGCTGCAGGACGGCGTCGCGCTGGTCGTCCAACGCATGGAGCGTGAGGTGCAGCCGTTGGCTCGGCGGAAAGCGGCTGCTTTTCGTCCAGATCCAGTCCTTGCGATGCGCTTCGATTGCGCGCTGCACGCCGCGGTCGGGGAAGAGAGCGATAAGAAGGTGGGACGGTCCGAGCGAAGGGGCAGGGCCGTCATCCGGATCGGGGTCTTGGGGAGAGTCGTTGCCGCGGGTGAAGTCGTCCATGCTGTTCTCCTGGTGAAGGTGAAGCTGAAGGCGGTTCAGGAACCGGCAGGCCACCAGTGCTCGGTGGTCGTCCGGATGACGCGCGCCGCCTGAACGCGAACGTCGTTGTTTTCGTCGTTGCCGGTGAGATTGCCGTGGTCCTGCTCGCGGGCCACCTTGAAGGGCCACGACGAGATGCGCCCTGTGCGCGTGCGGGTCTGCATCTGCTGCAGGCTGGAGAAGAAAAGGGTCTGCGCCGGGACGGGCGCAGGAGGGTTGGCGGTGGTCATGGTGTCGCCTCGGTGGTGTTCTTGGAGACGACCCATCTTAAGGAAATACTGTATTTATGTACAGTATTTTCGGAGTGTCAAACCTTGGGCCTGCGTGTTGCAGGCCGTGCCGTTCAACGCGGTACGGACGTACCCAGGAGCGCGTCCAGATCGATCGCCGCGGCCATTGCCTTGTAGCCCGCGTCGCCCGGGTGCAGGTGGTCGCCCGAGTCCATCGAGGCTTCCAGGCGCGAGGGGTGTGCAGGGTCGCGCAGCAGCGCATCGAAGTCGACCACGGCATCGAACGCGCCACTCTCTCGTATCCAGCGGTTCACGGCCTGGCGCACCTGGTCCTTGGCAGGGGCGTAGTGGCCTTCGAGCGGCGTGCCTTCCAGCGCGCGTTCGGTCGGCGCGATGGTGCCCGCCATGATGCGCACGTTGTGGGCATGCGCCATCTCGATCAGCTGGAGGAAGCCCTGTATCAGTTGCTCTGCGCGCACCGCCGGCTCGCCGGGTGCGAACGGGCCGCCGGGCCAGCCGATGTCGTTGGTGCCCAGCAGCACGACCACGGCGCGCACACCGGGTTGCGCGAACACGTCGCGGCCCGCGCGCTCGAGGCCGGCGCGGCCCATGCCGTCCTTCAGCAGCCGGCCGCCGGAGATGCCGGCGTTCAGCACAGCCACATGGCGCCCGGCGAACCGCTCGGCCAGGGCGTCGGGCCATCGGGTGTTGGCGCCGGGCGTGGAGCCGTTGCCGTCGGTCAGCGAATCGCCGAACGCGACGACGGTGACGGGCGGCTGAGGCGTCTCGACGATCAGCCCGCTGACATAGACCCGCGTGCTCCATGGCGTGGCGGCTTCGGGCATGCGCGCGGCGGAGGTGAGGTCGCCGTCGGCCACGTAGGCGACCTGGCGTGCATCGAAGTGAAAGCCCGCGGGCTGGCTTGGCTGCGGCAGATAGAGCGACACGGCCACTTCGCCGAGCGCGGGCAGCGGGATATCCACCGGATCGCTGACCAGCCGTGCACCGGGCGGCAGCGTGACTTCGGCTTGTCCGCCGAAGCGCAGCGCGCGGCCGCTGCCCTCGACGATGGCCGAGCCTCCGGCATGCCGTGCCACGCGTGCCGCGCCCACATGCAGCGGCGTCGTGCCGCCTTCGTTGCTGATCACCACGCGCAGGCGCGTGCCGCCGATGCTCAGGCGCGCCACCTGGCGGATCGTCTGCCGGTTGAACTGGAAGGGCAGGCCCGATGGCAGCACGAAGTCGCCGCTCCAGATGGGTTGTGTGCTGGCCATCCAGCTGGGGCTCCAGTACGTGCCCGCGGTGCCGGGCGGTTCGGCCTGCGATGCGGCAACAGAGGTTGCCAGGGTGAGTGCCAAGGCGCCGTGGCGGGCGAGCGTCGCGAATGTCGATGTGGCCATGAGATGTTCCTTCGAGCGGGGGAAATTGAAGCGAGGGCTCGACTTTTCCGTATTCGAGTCCGGACAGGTAGAAGGCAGAATGGCATCCAGACCATTCCAAAATCGAATAAGACCAGACGCACCATGGACACCTTGCGCGCACTCGAAGCCTTCGTGCACAGCGTGGAACTCGGCAGCCTGTCGGGCGCGGCGCGTGCGCTGGACACCACGCAGCCCACAGTCAGCAAGCTGGTCGCCGGGCTCGAGCGTTCGCTCGGCGTGCGGCTTTTGCGGCGCAGCGCGGCCGGGTTGAGCCTGACGGAGGAGGGCCAGCGTTTTCACGAGCGCGCGCGGCGCGTGCTCGAGGACTACGGCGATGCCGTGTCCGACGCGCGCGAGGGCCTCCACCAGCCGCGCGGCCTGCTGCGCATGAGCGCGCCCGTCACGCTCGGCCAGCGGCATCTCAATGCGATGGCGCTGGAGTTCCTCGCGCTGTACCCCGGGATCGAGCTCGAGCTGTTGCTCGACGACCGCTTCGTCGATCCGCTGGAAGAGCGCATCGACGTGTCACTGCGCGTCGGCGGGCTGCTGCCTCCCGCCCTTGTCGCAAGGCACCTCGGCACCTGGCCGCGCGTGCTGGTCGCGTCGCCCGGCTATGTGGCCGCACGCGGCAAGCCGCGCAAGCCGCAGGACCTGCTGGCGCACGATTACCTGCGCTACGGCGCCGGCGACGACGGCGTGCTGCTGCAAGGACCCGATGGCGCGCTCACGGTTCCGGTGCGCAGCCGCTACCGTGTGAACAACGCAGTGGCCATGCTCGACAGCGTGCTCGGCGGTGCGGGCATCTCGCTGCAGCCGACGTGGATGGTGGCCGAACCTTTGGCTCAGGGCCGCCTTGTGCGCGTGCTGCCGAGACACAGCGGCCCTGCGCAGGAAGTGCACCTGCTGTATGCCCCGCGCCGCCAGCTGCCGCTGCGCGTGCGAGTGCTCGTGGACTTCCTGGCCCAGCGGGTGGCGAAGCTTCCTGGCGCCGCGCGCAGGTAGCCGCGGAAGGTCAGGTGTTGCGCAGTTCGCGCGTGCCAACGGGCGTGTCGGGGCCGGTGCGCACGTTGCGCTCGATGAATTCGCGCGCGATGGCTTCCGCGTTGGCGGGCGCCGGCCCGTTGAAAGACATGCGGTACTTCAGCAGCCGCCCACCGCGCGCCGTCAGGTACGCGAAGGAGTCGTAGGTCTTTTTGTCGCGCGCATTCACCAGCCGGAACGAGATCGACCGGAACGTCAGTCCCTCGATGCGAACGTCGCGCGTCGGGCCGGGCTTTGCGCTGGCGTAGAAGCCCAGCGCCGTGGCGCGCTGCACCTCGGCGATCGTGTTCCTGAATTGCTCGTCGAACTTCGGATCGTCCACACCGGTGCGCCAGTCGGTGCGCTTCATGTCGTAGACATAGACGTCGATCCAGCCGACGCTGCTCTCGAAGCGGTGGCTGCGCCCCAGGCCGGGGTTCGCCGCCTCGTAGGACCGGGAGTCGATGTAGCGCCACTGGACACCGGTGGGCCTGGCTACTGGCGCCTCCTCGGCGACCGCATTGCCGGCCGTTCCAGGTGGCGTGCCGGGCGCCGTCGCGCAAGCGCCGAGGAAGGCGCAGAGAAGCAGGGCGAAGAGCAGTTTCATGGCCGGCTCCAGGGGGAGAAAAGGGTTGGCGTGCAACGGATCATGCCGCACGACCGCCTATATACTCGCGCCTGTCATCTTTCTGGCCGCGTTCGTCGGCCACCAGATGCGGGTGTAGTTCAATGGTAGAACGGCAGCTTCCCAAGCTTCATACGAGGGTTCGATTCCCTTCACCCGCTCCAGCAACCCGGCCGGCCGCTTCTCGTCTCATGCGTGAGAGTCGTCCTCCGGAAGCTCGTACATCCCCACGCGCGCGGCGCGCCCCGGCTTCTTTTTCGACAGGTCCAGCCACGCGAGCCCGACTTCGATCTTCACGTCCGGCATCGTCGCGTCCTCCTGGCCGTCGGCCACCACGACAGTGAAGCCGCGTTCGCGCAGCCGCTCGACGACGGACAGGTCAAGGCCCGCACCGTTGTAGATGTTGCGGCTTGCCAGCCGGTGGGCATGGAAGAAAGCCTCGTAGCCGACGCCCGGAAGCATCTTCGCCACCTCGTTCCATCTCAAAATCAACCGTGCGCCTTCAGGCCACGGCTGGACCGCGAGCGTCTTCAACGCTGCCACGACCCGCTCCATCTCGCTTACGCCCGACATCTCCGCCTCAATGTAGTTTCGCGGGATGGTAGCTTGCGGCGCAGGAGTTACGACACAAATTAACACTCTGCTCATGCTCCCAAATTGATTGTTAATACTTGTGAATTAATTCCTGGGGGCGTGTGGTTTCGGCACCTATGCTCGGCCCCATGAGAGCTCCCTCATCTCTTCTTGAATTGCCCGACGGATGGTCCGCGGATTTCGAGATCATGCGGACGGTCCACGGCTCCTATGCCGGTATCGCGAAGCTGAGCCTGGAAGGCGTGCAGAAGTGCGCGCTGGTGATCACGCAGCAGCTGACATGGGACGGCGCCTTCGAACGCGCCCGCGTTCGCGCCGCGCATTTCGTCAGGGAATGGGCCGCCAGCCCGCGCGACTGACCCGGTCAGGTCGGCCGACGCCGCAGCCGCGATGCGCGCGCGGCGTGACATCTCGGAACGTTCTTCACAGAAGCGATGTGCGCGGGCCTGCGCCGTGCGCCGTTGTCTACCCATCGGGACTTTTCCCGCACTTCTGGAGACGACGTGGACATTCATCGCAGGAACATTCTCAGGATCGCCGCCGCGGGCGCGGTTGCAGCCGGCGCGCTGTTCGCCGCTGGTTCGGCCAGCGCGGCAACGAGCTGGTCCATCGGCGTCAACATCCCTGGCATCGTGGTGAGCGAGCCCGCGCCGGTGTACTACGAACCGGCTCCGGTCTATTCGCCGCCGGCACCTGTCTACTACCAGCCGCCACCGGTGCGCTACCGTCCGCCGGCCGTCTACGAGCCGGCACCTGTGTACTACGAGCCCGGCCCGCGCTGGGGCCACGAGGAGCGCCGCGAATGGCGCCGTCGCGAATGGGAGCGCCGCGAGCACTATCGCCGCTACCACGAAGACCGCGATTGATTGCAGGTTTATTTTTCGGGAGCGCGTAAAAAAACTGCTCGCGCTGCCTCTTTCGTGGGCATCGTGTTGCAGGCCCCGCCAGGCAACGGGCTGCGGCGCTTCGCACAAGGTTTTCCACAGCGTTGTCCCCATAGGAAAGGGACAACGCATCGCCGCTGTGTGCTAGGAAGAAGCATCTCAAGAAGCCGACCGGCCAGGAGGAGGTAGCCGTAAGGTAGGCAAGCGGCCGATAGACGCGGCGAACCGGCGCGAGGAACATGCAGGCTTGCGCGCGGTCGCGCAGAAGGAGCGTGAGATGACGTTCGACTTCCTGTTGCGCCCGTCCCACACCGCGTACCTCCGGCGTGCCGCCGCGCTGCTCGAGGAGGCGCAGATGGCGCGCATCGAGCACCAGGCCGGAGCGGAGCATCACAGTGCGCTGGCGCGGATGTATGCCGAGCGCGTCAGGCGCCTGGAGAACGAGCTCTACCGCCAGCCGCGCAACGTCGAGCATCCGCCGTCAGACGCCACCGTCCCCGCCGAGGAGCGGCCCCAGTTGTACTCGCTGGATGCGAACCGCAAGCCGGGCCTGACTTCGGCCACGTGACCGGCGCGCAGCAGGCAAAAAAATACCCGCCGAAGCGGGTTTCGAGGAGCCCTGGCGGGCGCTCTAAGAACAATACAGAGAGCTCTTCTTTTGTACGGCCCTGTTGCGTGACAGCATTTGCATGGTCAACGGGTATCCCGTAGGCGGCTGTCAGTCAGAAACAGTCAGCCGCCGTAGGACACTCATTAAAGCGTGAACTAATTGGCAGTTTTTTAGGGCTCCCGTCGCGCGCATCTCGTGGCTGCGCCCACCGTGCACGCGGGAAGTGTCGGTCCCGTCCGACACGGTCTTGTCGCACGAAGCCCTAGATTTTGCGGACTCGCTCTACGTGCGAGTTCTCTGTGTGTGACAGCACTCAAGAGGTTCACAACCCAGCCTCGTGCTGGGTTTTTTTTATTCATCTCAAAAGCTCGAACTGAAACTCCGTCGTACGCGGATTGCTCAGCAGCGGGGCGGCCTGTTCGGTGGCGTGGTCCCAAGCCTCGCGCCATGCACGTGCCAAAGCGACCTGCGCCTGCGTCAATGCACCAGACCCCGATTCGAGTTGACTCGCCCACGCCCGGTAGCACTTCACCACGTGGGTCGGTGCGCCGATGCGTTGCTCGAGCAGCCTCAGGAAGGTGAAACGGACCTCCATCAGGTCGCGAATGGAAAGGTCGCTGCCTTCCAGTCGTACGGTGTAGGGTTGCTCGCGGTGGGCTGTGTCTTCAAACATCGGGCTCGCATGCAAGAGGTTGCGAGCCAGCTTGCCAGGAGCGCGATACCGCTCTTCCGAAGGTCTCAAGCCTCGCCTCAAGAAAGGTGTGAGCGCCGGATGGTAGCGAGTTGCGCGTTGCAGAATTCGGGACGGTGGTTCCGGTTTGTTGCTTTAGGCGGGCCCGATTGCGCGCCAGTCACGGACGCGGTAGGCAGGCCGGCCCGCGTCAGCGCAGGAACACGTGCTGCATGAACTGCCTGATCGGGTACTGGATGACCGCCTGCAGCCGCGCGGGCAGTTCAAGCGGCCGCATCAGCATCTTGAGCGTGGTGGCGGCGCTGAGGTTCGTGCGGATGGTGCTGTTCATGCGCGCGCTCAGGGCCTGCACGTAGGCCGTGTCGCTCGCGCGCTCGGGCGATCGCGTCTGCACGACGTGGCGGATGGCGCAGTCGGCGTCCTCGCTCTTGAGCTCGAGCGTGCGCTGCCCGATGGTGCGGAACACGCGCAACCGGCTGAGCTTCTCCTGCGTGCGGTAGCGCCGGTAGTAGCGATAGAAGTGCTTGTAGTGATTGACCTCGTCGGTCGCGATGCGGGTGGCGAGATCGTGCAGCACGGGCTCGTCGGTGCTGCGCGCCATCGCGCGGTAGTAGGTGGCGGTGCCCGTCTCGACCACGCAGCGCGCGGTCATTTCCAGGGCGCGGGTCGGTGCCAGCAGCTCGACCTTGCAGTAGGTCGCGTATTCCTCGAGGAAGCCCTTGTACGCCGTCTCCCAGTCGAACTCGGGCCATACGTACTCGACGTAGGCGCGAAGGGCCTTGCCGTGTTGCAGTTCCTCCTGCTCCCAATGGTTCGAGAGCCATTCGGTGACTTCGTCGTCACCCTTGAAGAAGTCGACCAGATTGTGCGTATACAGATCCGAGCCGCTTTCGATGAACGAAGCGCACGCCACCAGGTTGAAGAGGTTTTCGTCAGGGCGGACCTTGTCGAGCGCAATGCGCGAAAAGTCCAGGTCTTCGATCTTCCAGTGCCGTTCGGCTTCTTGGCTTGCCATGCGAACTCCTTGAGCTTTTATGTCCGTAGAAGTACGGATGGCGCAACCCTTGTTTGGTTCTCGTCTTTTGCGCCCGGACACATATTAGCCTCGGTACCGGGTTCATGCAGTTCGGTCCCGGGGCGGCGCGGGCATCATGGCCAAACCTATAATGGTTTGTTCAAGCAAATCAAGCAGTTAGGCCGGTTCGCCGCAGTGGGTTCGACACGAGGTCGCCATCGCCGCGCCGCCTCGACAGAAGACGAAATCCAAAGATGAGCCAGCCCACATTCACGGTCGCGGACATCCGCAAGACCTTTCTCGATTTCTTCGCCTCCAAGGGCCACACGGTGGTGCCCTCGAGTTCGCTGGTGCCGGGCAACGATCCGACGCTGATGTTCACGAACTCGGGCATGGTCCAGTTCAAGGACGTGTTCCTGGGCGAAGACAAGCGCAACTACGTGCGCGCCGCGTCGGTCCAGGCCTGCCTGCGCGCCGGCGGCAAGCACAACGACCTCGAGAACGTCGGCTACACCGCGCGCCATCACACCTTCTTCGAGATGCTGGGCAACTGGAGCTTCGGCGACTACTTCAAGCGCGAGTCGCTCACCTGGGCCTTCGAGCTGCTCACCAAGGTCTACAAGCTGCCGGCCGAGAAGCTCTGGGCCACTGTCTACATCGAGGACGACGAGGCCTACGACATCTGGACGAAAGAGATCGGCCTGCCGCCCGAGCGCGTGGTGCGCATCGGCGACAACAAGGGCGGCCGCTACATGTCCGACAACTTCTGGATGATGGCCGACACCGGCCCCTGCGGTCCGTGTTCCGAGATCTTCTACGACCACGGCCCCGAGATTCCGGGCGGCCCGCCCGGTTCGCCTGACGAAGACGGCGATCGCTACATCGAGATCTGGAACAACGTGTTCATGCAGTTCGACATGCAGCCCGACGGCTCGGTCAAGAAGCTGCCCGCGCCCTGCGTCGACACCGGCATGGGCCTGGAGCGCCTGGCCGCGATCCTGCAGCATGTGCACAGCAACTACGAGATCGACATCTTCGATGCACTCATCAAGGCCGCCGCGCGCGAGACCGGAACGCAGGACCTGTCGAACAACTCGCTGCGCGTGATCGCCGACCACATCCGCGCCACGTCGTTCCTGGTGGCCGACGGTGTCATCCCCTCGAACGAAGGCCGCGGCTACGTGCAGCGCCGCATCGTCCGACGCGCCATCCGCCACGGCTACAAGCTGGGCCAGAAGAAGCCGTTCTTCCACAAGCTGGTGCCCGACCTCGTGAAGCTGATGGGCGACGCCTATCCGAAGCTGGTGGCCGACGAAAAGCGCATCACCGACACGCTGAAGGCCGAGGAAGAACGCTTCTTCGAGACGCTGGCCAACGGCATGGAAATCCTCGACGCGGCACTCGCCGGCGGCGCGAAGACGCTGCCCGGCGAAGTGGCCTTCAAGCTGCACGACACCTACGGCTTCCCGCTGGACCTGTCGGCCGACGTGTGCCGCGAGCGCGGCGTGAGCGTCGACGAGGCCGGCTTCAACGCCGCCATGGAAAAGCAGAAGGCGGCAGGCCGTGCTGCCGGCAAGTTCAAGATGGACCGCAACGTCGAATACGCCGGCGCGGGCAACACCTTCACCGGCTACGAACACCTCGAGGAAAACGCCAAGGTCGTGGCGCTGTACTTCGAAGGCGCTGCCGTCCAGGAACTGAAGGAAGGCCAGCCCGGCATCGTCGTGCTCGACACCACGCCTTTCTATTCGGAAAGCGGCGGCCAGGTCGGCGACCAGGGCGTGCTCGTTGCCGAAGGCGTTCAGTTCGGCGTGGAGGACACGCAGAAGATCAAGGCCGACGTGTTCGGCCACCACGGCACGCAGACCCAGGGCACGCTCAAGGTCGGCGACGCGGTCAAGGCCGCGGTCAACGGCGAGCGCCGCTATTCGACCATGCGCAACCACTCGGTCACCCACCTGATGCACAAGGCCCTGCGCGAAGTGCTCGGCGATCATGTGCAGCAGAAGGGCTCGCTGGTCGATGCCGACAAGACGCGCTTCGACTTCGCGCACAACGCACCCGTCACGCGCGAGCAGATTCTCGAGATCGAGAAGCGCGTGAACGCCGAAGTGCTGGCCAATGCGCCCACGCAGGCCCGCGTGATGGACATGGAATCGGCCCAGAAGACCGGCGCCATGATGCTGTTCGGCGAGAAGTACGGCGAGACCGTGCGCGTGCTCGACATCGGCTCCAGCCGTGAACTCTGCGGCGGCACGCACGTGAACCGCACGGGCGATATCGGCCTGTTCAAGATCGTCAGCGAAGGCGGCGTGGCTGCGGGCGTGCGCCGTATCGAGGCCGTCACCGGCACCAATGCGTTGACCTACCTGCAAGACCTCGAGTCGACCGTGCAGAGCGTGGCTGCCACGCTCAAGTCGCCTGCCGCCGAGCTGCAGGGCCGGCTTGCGCAGGTGCTGGAGCAGGTGAAGGCGCTCGAGCGCGAAGTGGGCGGCCTCAAGGGCAAGCTGGCATCGTCCAAGGGCGACGAGCTGGTGTCGCAGGCCGTGGACGTCAACGGCATCAAGGTGCTGGCGGCCAAGCTCGACGGCGCCGATGCCAAGACGCTGCGCGACACCATGGACAAGCTCAAGGACAAGCTCAAGACCGCCGCCATCGTGCTGGCAGCCGTCGATGGCGACAAGGTGCAGATCGCGGCGGGCGTCACCGCCGACAGCGTAGGCAGGATCAAGGCCGGCGAGCTGGTCAACTTCGTGGCCCAGCAGGTCGGCGGCAAGGGCGGCGGCAAGGCCGACATGGCCATGGCCGGCGGCACCAACGCCGCGGGCCTTCCGGCTGCGCTGCAATCGGTGCAGGCCTGGGTCTCCGAACGCGCCTGACGACATTCCGAAGGACCCGCACTTCATGCCAGAAGACATTCCCGGTGAAGTGCTCGTGATGGGGGCGGGCACCATCGGGTGCTTCATCGGTGGAAGCCTGGCGGCCGCCGGCGTGCCCGTGACCTTCGTCGGCCGTCCGCGCGTGCTCGAGAAGCTCGCGGTGCACGGCCTGACGGTCACCGACATGGACGGCGCCACGCACAGGCTGCCCGCCGATTCGCTGCGGCTGTGCGAGCAGGTGCCCAGCGGTAACCAGCCCGCGCTGGTGCTGCTGTGCGTGAAGAGCGGCGCCACCGCCGAGGCGGCCGGCGAACTGGCTTTCTCGCTGCCGGCAGGCACCACCGTCGTCTCGCTGCAGAACGGCATCTCCAACTGCGCCGCGGCCTCGCGGACGGGTCCGTCGCTCAATGTCCGGGCCGGCATGGTGCCGTACAACGTCGCCGAGATCGGCCCCGGGGCCTTCCACCGCGGCACCCCCGGCCGCCTGGCCGCCGAAGACGATGCGGCGCTGCGCCCGTGGCAGGCCGTGTTCGCGCGCGCCGGCGTGCCGCTCGACCTGCATGCCGACCTGTTGCCCGTGCAGTGGGGCAAGCTGATGCTCAACCTCAACAACCCTGTCAACGCGCTCTCGGGCCTGCCGCTGCGCGAGGAGCTGATGCTGCGCGGCTACCGCCGCTGCTTCGCCTCGCTGATCGACGAGGCACTGGGCGTGCTCAACGTCGCGGGCATCGCGCCGGCGCAGGTCGCGGCTGTGCCTGCACGGCGCCTGCCGGGCCTGCTGCGGCTGCCCGACTGGCTCTTTCGCATCGTCGCGGCGCGCATGCTGCGCATCGACGCCAAGGCCCGCTCCAGCATGGCCGACGATCTCGCGCTGGGCCGTCGCACCGAAATCGATGCGCTCAGCGGCGAGGTGGTGCGGCTCGCGCAGACCCACGGCCTCAGTGCACCGCGCAACGCGCGCATGGTTGCGTTGCTCGAGGCGTGGCCGCAGCAGCCGAAACGCTGGACGGCACGCCAGCTGCAGGACGCGCTGGGCCTCTAGCGCCAGGCCCTGCACCCTCGGCAGCCTCACTGGCGTGGCTTGAAGGGTTGTTTTATGACGAGCGCATGCAGGGCACGCTGCAGCTTTTTCGCGCGCAGCAGCAGCTCGACGGCACAGCGAAGGACGTCGAAGTGCTCGAGGCGTCGGGCGTTCCGTACCAGCTGCTCGACCGCGAAGGCTGCGTGCAACACGAACCTGCGCCCGCCGGGGTGAAGCAGAAGTTCTTCGTCGACCTGCGCTTGCCGGGCGACGAGACGGGCGGCTGTTTCAAGTTCACTCACGCGCCGGCGACGCTTGCGTGGGCTGCAGGCGTCACCTTCAGGTTCGGAGTGAACATCCAGGCTATCGAGATGAAGCGGCGCGCGGCGTGGCGGCAGTGCGCACCGATGCCGGCCGCTTCACCGCCGAGCGCTATGTGGTCGCGTTCGGCGGCCATTCGCCTGCGCTGGTCAGGTCTCTGGACATCGGCCTGCCGGTGTATCCGCTTAAAAGTTTCTCGATCACCTTGCCCATCGCCGACGCGGGCGGCGCACCCGAATCCACCCTGATGGACGAGACGTTCAAGGTGGCCGTCACGCGCCTGGGCGATCGAATCCGCGCGGGCGGCATGGCGCAGCTCTCGGACTTCGACCTGCGGCTGGATGCGCGCTGGCGCGACACGCTGGAGCACGTCGTGACGGACCTGTTCCCCGCGGCGGCAACATGCGCGATGCCTCCTTCTGGACCGGCCTGCGCCCCATGACGCCCGACGGCGCCCCGTGGTCGGCGCCACCCGCGTTCCCAACCTGATGTTCAGCACCGGCCACGGCACCTTGGGCTGGACCATGGCCGCCGGCACGGGGCCGACCTGCTGGCGGGCCGGGCGCTCGAGCTCGACATCGACGGCCTCACGCTGGCCCGCTATGGCGGCTGATCGCGTGCGTTCTTCTGCGATTGACGAGCGGCCTCCGGGAAGGCCGCTCGTTTTCAGCGCGTTACCACTTCGCGAAGTCGATTAGGGTTTCTACCTGGTCACGAAGTTGTCTTCGTCGGTATTCTTCGTTTCGTTCCATTAATAAATCGATGTTTCATTAGAGAAACAAACAACGACCCACGGAAACGATGCAACACACACGCCGCCATGCCATCGCCGCTGCCATGTCCCTGGCCGCCGCTTGCGCCTCCGGACTCGCCTGGGCAGACAGCTACCCGATCAAGCCGATCACGCTGGTCGTCGCCTATCCGGCCGGTGGCGACACCGATGCGCTGGCTCGGCTCTTCGCCGAAAAGCTGGCCACGCGCCTCGGCCAGCCCGTGGTGGTCGACAATCGGCCCGGTGCCAGCGGCATCATCGGAAGCGCCTATGTGTCGAAGGCAGCGCCCGATGGCTATACGCTGCTGCTCGCGCCCAGCACCTTCTCGATCGCGCAACTGGTGCTCAAGACCAACGGTTCGTCGGGCTACGACGTGCTCAATGGCTTCACGCCCGTCGTGCAGACCGGCAGCCAGCCGCTGTTCCTCGTGGCCGGCGGAGGCAGCGGCCTCGCCAGCGTGAAGGACGTCGTGGCCGCGGCCAAGGGCGGCAAGACATTGAGCTACGCGAGCCCGGGCAGCGGCTCGCCGATGCACATCCTCGGCGAGATGTTCGCCCGCGCCTCGGGTGCGAGCCTGGCGCATGTGCCGTACAAGGGCGTCGCACCGGCCGTCAACGACGTGCTGGGTGGCCATGTGCCGGTGACCTTCATCACGCTCGGCCCCGTCGCGCCGTACTTTGCCAACGGCAAGCTGCGCCCGCTGGCCGTGGCCTCCGCCCAGCGCTCGCCGCTCGCGCCCGACGTGCCGACGCTCGCCGAGCTGGGCTTCAAGGACGTCGAGGTCACCGCCTGGAACGGCCTCTGGGGCCCACGCAACCTGCCGGCCGAGACCGTGAAGACGCTCAACGGCCACTTCAACGAAATCCTCCGGATGCCTGACATCGTCGCGCGCATGGCGGTGCTCGGCACCACGCCCGTGGGCGGCGAAGCCGCCGTGCTCGGCAAGACCAACGCCGCCGACTACACGCGCTTCGGCAAGGTCATCAAGGAGCTCGGCATCCAGGCCGACTGATCCGAACGCCACACATTCCCATGACCGAACTCAAAGCCATTCCCGATCCGTCCAGCCTGCAGGCGCTGCTCGCCGAACTGCCCGCCAACCTGCTGGCCGGCCGGCGCGTCCTGGTCACCGGCGGCGCGCGCGGCCTCGGGCTGGCGTTCGCGCAGTGCATTGCCGCAGCAGGTGCCCGCGTGGTGCTGGCCGACATCCTCGGCGATCTCGCGCACGGCGAGGCACAGGCGCTGCGCGACGCAGGCCACACCGCGCACGCGCTGCCGGTCGACCTGTTGAACCCCGAGGCCATCGCAAGCTGCGCCGACGAAGCCATCCGGCTGCTCGGCGGACTCGACGGACTGGTGAACAACGCCGCCATCACCAACTCGGGCGGCCGCGATGCGCACCAGCTCGAGATCGACATGTGGGACCGCGTGATGAACGTCAACGTGCGCGGAAGCTGGCTCATGGGCCGGGCCTGCCGCGGCGCACTGGCCGCCAGCGGGCGCGGTGCCGTCGTCAACCTCGCGTCCGACACCGCGCTGTGGGGCGCGCCCAACCTGCTGGCCTATGCGTCGAGCAAGGGTGCCGTCATCTCCATGACGCGTTCGCTGGCGCGCGAATGGGGCGGCGACAACATCACCGTCAATGCCGTGGCACCCGGTCTCACGCTGGTCGAGGCTACCGAATACGTGCCGATGGCGCGCCACCAGAAATACCTCGAAGGCCGTGCCATTCCGCGCGAGCAGCAGGCGGCCGACGTCTGCGGCGCGACCCTGTTCCTGCTGTCCGGCCTGTCGCGCTTCGTAACCGGCCAGTTGCTGGCCGTCAACGGCGGCTTCGCGATGCACTGACCAACGAGCGACCCAACTTTCCGACCAAGGAGTTTCCCGATGAGCGATCTGTCCGAACAACAAAACATCAACGCTGCGCCCGCCACCACGCTGGCGCAGCCCGAAGGCTCGAGCCTCGCGGAGTGGATGAACAGCCGCATCGCGCGCTACGAGACCCGCAAGTACGACTGGGACGCGCTGAAGTTCCAAGCCGACTTCGATCCCAAGTTCCGCCGCGCGCAGATGCGCTACGTGGGCACGGGCGGCACCGGCGTCGCCAAGGACGTCAACACCGTTCCTGCCGAGCACTTCACCTTCTCCACCATGGTGATCCCCGCCGGCCATGAAGGCCCGCCTCACCTGCACACCGACGTGGAAGAAGTGTTCTTCCTGATCCGCGGCAAGCTCAAGGTCGTGATCGAGAAGGACGGCGAGCGCTTCGAGACCATCATGACCGACCGCGACCTGATCTCGGTGCCGCCCGGCGTGTACCGCGAGGAGATCAACATCGGCGACGAAGACGCGCTGATGTGCGTGATGCTGGGCGCGAAGAAGCCCGTGACGCCGACGTACCCCGCCGATCACCCGTTGGCGAAGATCAAGCGCTGAGCCCGGCGATGAGCAACATCGACGCTTCCGACGCCCTGTCGCTGCCGGCCTCCGAGCTGGCGCGGCTCGACGCCCGCTTTCCGGCCCGCGATGTGGCCGTGGGCGGCGGTGCCGTGGTGTCGGTGCGCGAGTGTGGGAAGGGTCCGGTGGTCGTGTGCCTGCACGGCATCGGGTCGGGTGCGGCCTCGTGGATCGATACCGCGGCGCTGCTCGCATCGCAGGCGCGCTTCATCGCATGGGATGCACCGGGCTACGGCAGTTCGATGCCGCTCGACGCCGCGGCGCCCACGGCCTCCGACTACGCGGCACGGCTGGGCGCCTTGCTCGATGTGCTGGACATCGATTCGTGCGTGCTCGCAGGCCACTCGCTCGGTGCGATCACCGCCGCGGCGGCTGCGCGCACCGACAAGCGCATTCGCCGGCTCGTGCTCGTGAGCCCGGCCATCGGCTACGGCGCGGCCGACCGCGCCGAGGCGCGCGCCAGGGTCCGCACCGAGCGCCTCGCCACGCTCGATGAGCTCGGCATCGCCGGCATGGCCGCGAAACGCGCGGGCCGGCTGGTGTCCGACAAGGCCAGCGACCACGCGCGCCAGTGGGTGCGCTGGAACATGGCGCGACTGAACGAGCGCGGCTACCGCCAGGCCGTCGAGCTGCTGTGCAACGCCGACCTGCTGGCCGACCTGCCGCCGCCGATGCCGGTGCGCGTGGCCTGCGGCGCGCTCGATGTGGTCACGCCGCCGGCTTCGTGCGCCGAGGTGGCGAGCCGGTGCGGCGTGCCGCTCGAATTGCTGGACGATGCGGGGCACGCCGGCTATGTGGAGCAACCGCAGGCCGTCGCCACGCTGCTGCGCGAATCGCTCGCCGGCTGACACGCAACGAACACAAGACATCCAAGGAAACAACAGGCATGGCCAACAACGACAACGAAGTGATGGAAGAGGGCGCCGACCGCTACAACGTGCCCGCGCTGGAGCGCGGGCTGCGCGTGCTGTGCGAGTTCAGCCGCGAGAACCGCACGCTCTCCGCGCCCGAGCTGGCGCGCCGCTTCGACCTGCCGCGTTCCACCGTCTTCCGCCTGCTCACCACGCTGGAGAACATGGGCTTCCTCGAGCGCGCGGAAGGCGGGCGCGACTACCGCCTGGGCCTGGCTGTGCTGCGCCTGGGCTTCGAGTACCTCGCGTCGCTGGAGCTCACGCAGCTGGGCACGCCGCTGCTCAACCGCCTGTGCGACGAGTTGCGCACGCCATGCAACCTCGTGGTGCGCGACGGGCGCTCCATCGTGTACGTGGCCAAGGTGGCGCCGCCCACGCCGTTCGCCAGTTCGGTCACCGTGGGCACGCGGCTGCCGGCCCACGCCACGGTGCTCGGGCGCATCCTGCTCGAGGACCTCACGCTGCCGCAGCTGCGCGCGCTCTACCCCGAGGAGAAGCTCGAGACCTTCTCGCCGAGCACGCCGAAGACCGTGAACGAACTCTTCGACATGGTGCAGGCCGACCGCCAGCGCGGCTATGTGCTGGGCGAGGGCTTCTTCGAGTCGAACATCTCGAGCATCGCCGCGCCGGTGCGCGACCACAGCGGCCACATCGTGGCGGCGCTGGGCGCCACCGTCACCGCCGGCCACATCGAGGAGAGCCGCATGGACGAGATGGTGCAGCGCGTGCGTGGTACCGCCGACGAAATCTCGGGATTGCTCAATTACTCGCCGTCGCGCGCCGCCAAGGTGGTGCCGCTTCGCAGCGCCTGACATACCCGCGCCCCATGACGAAAGCTTTCTCTTCCCCTGCGTTCTTCTCCGCCGACGCGCTGGCGGGCCGCGTGGCCGTGGTCACTGGCGGCTCGTCGGGCATCGGTCTCGCCACCGTCGAACTGCTGCTGGGCTGCGGCGCCTCGGTGGCGCTGTGCGGGCGCAATGCCGAGCGGCTCGATGCGGCCGTTGCCGGCCTGCGCAAGCAGCACCCCGGCGCCAGGCTCTTCTCGCAGCCTTGCGACGTGCTCGACGCCGGCGCCGTGCGCGCCTTCGCTGCCGCCAGCGAAGCGGCGCTCGGCCCGGCTTCCATGCTCGTCAACAATGCAGGGCAGGGCCGTGTCTCGACCTTCGCCGACACCGACGATGCGGCCTGGACCGAAGAGCTCAATCTGAAGTTCTTCTCGGTGATCAATCCGACGCGTGCCTTCCTGCCGCAGCTGGCAACACAGCGCGCGGCCCTGGGCGATGCATCGATCGTCTGCGCGAATTCGCTGCTGGCGCGCCAGCCCGAGCCGCACATGGTCGCGACCTCGGCCGCGCGCGCCGGCCTGCTGAATCTGGTGCGCTCCATGGCCACCGAGTTCGCGCCGCAGGGCGTTCGCGTCAACGGCATCCTGATCGGCCTGGTCGAGTCGGGCCAGTGGCGCCGCCGCTTCGAGGCACGCGAGGACAAGTCACTCGGCTGGGCTGCCTGGAGCGGCCAGCTCGCGAAGAACAAACACATTCCGCTGGGTCGCCTGGGGCTTCCGACAGAAGCCGCACGCGCGATCCTTTTCCTTGCTTCGCCCCTCGCGTCGTACACGACGGGCAGCCACATCGACATCTCCGGAGGCCTGTCACGTCATGCATAACCCCAACAACACCGTCACCGTCGGCGCGGTCGTCGCTGCCTTCCTCGAGCAGTGCGGCGTCAAGGCAGCCTTCGGCGTGATCTCGATCCACAACATGCCCATCCTCGATGCCTTCGCGCAGCGTGGCACGGTGCGATTCATCTCGGCGCGCGGCGAGGCCGGCGCGGGCAACATGGCCGACGCCTATGCACGTTCCACGGCCAGCCTGGGCGTGTGCATCACCAGCACCGGCCCGGCGGCCGGCAACATCGCGGGGAGCATGGTCGAGGCGCTCACGGCCGGCGCGCCGCTGCTGCACATCACCGGGCAGATCGAGACGCCATACCTCGACAAGGGCATGTCGTACATCCACGAGGCGCCCGACCAGCTCACCATGCTCAAGGCCGTGTCGAAGGCCGCGCTGCGCGTGCGCAGCATCGAGACCGCACTCGGCACGCTCAAGCGCGCGGTGCAGCTTGCGCTGACGGCGCCGACCGGTCCGGTCAGCGTGGAGATTCCGATCGACATCCAGTCCGCGCTGACGACCATGCCGGCCGACCTGTCGCCGCTGCCCATCGAGCGCCCCGTGCCGAGCGCCGCCGCGCTCGACGCGCTGGCCACACGCCTCGCCGTTGCCAGGCGCCCGATGCTGTGGATCGGCGGCGGCGCCCGTCATGCCCGCAGCGCCATTCAGCGCCTGCAGAAGCTCGGCTTCGGCGTCGTCACCACGACGCAGGGCCGCGGCACGGTGCCCGAGGACGACGCGGGCTCGCTCGGCGCCTACAACATCCAGAAGCCGGTCGAAGCCCTGTACCAGACCTGCGACGCCATGCTCGTGGTCGGCTCGCGCCTGCGCGGCAACGAGACGCTCAAGTACGAACTGAAGCTGCCCCGCCCGCTGTACCGCATCGATGCCGACGCCGCCGCCGAAGGGCGCTGCTACGCATCCGAAGCCTTCGTCTGTGGCGATTCCGCGCTGGCCCTCGACGGCCTGGCCGACCGCCTTGAAGCGGCGAAGTACCAGGCCGATGCGCAGCTGCTGGTCGACCTGCGCGCCGCGCACGACCAGGCGGTCGCATCGCTGCGCGACGGCCTCGGCCCGTATGCCGAACTCGTGCGCCAGATCCAGTCGGTGGCCGGGCGCAACTTCAACTGGGTGCGCGACGTGACCGTCTCCAACAGCACCTGGGGCAACCGCGAGCTGCGCGTCTTCGAACCGAGCGCCGGCGTGCACGCCACGGGCGGCGGCATCGGCCAGGGCATGCCGATGGCCATCGGCGCGGCCATCGGCGCGGTGGTGACCGGCTCCGGCCGCAAGACCTTCTGCCTCGCCGGCGACGGCGGCTTCATCCTGAATCTGGGCGAGCTGGCCTGCATGGTGCAGGAGAAGGCGCCGATGGTGATCGTGCTCATGAACGACAAGAGCTACGGCGTCATCAAGAACATCCAGGACGC
>Ga0209675_1000882_pt1 | contig 19297 bp, 18 predicted proteins | sample AraplaCol_mLB_r2_2_FD_184280 | JGI IMG/M metagenome (GOLD analysis project Ga0209675, IMG submission 184280) | Arabidopsis root microbial communities from North Carolina, USA - plate scrape MF_Col_mLB_r2 (SPAdes) (version 3) | ecosystem: Host-associated > Plants > Roots > Endosphere | place... | reverse complement strand
AAGAAGCGGCGTCGAGTCCTCCAGATTGTCGGGCAGCGACGGCAGCACCGGCGCCAATGCGGCAGCCAGCAGCGGCAGGATGAAGCCGGCCGCCAGCATGACGATGTGGAAAACCAGGTAAGACTGCCGGCGCAGGCGGCGGCGCGGATCGAGAGCGGGCGGCAGGCGGTCGAAGATGGCGGTCACGGTTCCCTCCCGCGCCCGCCGGTTGCCGGGGCGCTTATTCTTTCAGGCCACCGCTTTTGAGGATGAAATCCGCAATCTCGGCGACGCCCTGTTCGGCTTTCAGATTGGCGAAAATGAAGGGGCGTTGTCCACGCATCTTTTTCGAGTCGCGGTCCATCACGTCGAGATTGGCGCCGACCAGCGGCGCGAGGTCGATCTTGTTGATCACCAGCAGATCGGAGCGCGTGATGCCGGGACCGCCCTTGCGCGGGATCTTGTCGCCGGCCGAAACGTCGATGACATATACGGTTATGTCGGCCAGTTCCGGCGAGAAGGTGGCAGCCAGGTTGTCGCCGCCGGATTCGACGAAGATCACGTCAAGGCCGGGGAATTTCTTCTGCATGTCGGCGACGGCGGCGAGATTGATCGACGCGTCTTCACGAATAGCCGTATGCGGGCAGCCGCCGGTCTCGACGCCGGCGATGCGCTCAGGGTCCAGCGCATTGGCGCGGGTGAGGAATTCGGCATCTTCCTTGGTGTAGATGTCGTTGGTGACGACCGCGATGTTCCAGTCATTGCGCAGGTGGCGGCAGAGCCGCTCGACCAGCGCGGTCTTGCCCGAGCCCACCGGGCCACCAATTCCTACACGCAGCGGATTTGAACTCATGAGCGGAACAGCCTCGTATACTGGGTTTCGTGCAGCATTGATGTCAGGTCGATCATTGGAGCTGCGGTGCCGCAGTCTTCCAGCGGACAGGCCAGCGCGCAAGGCACGACGCTGTCCACCACCGGCATCAGCGCATTGAGCGCGCGCTGGCCGTCGGTCTGGCCCAGCGGGATCAGGCGCACGGCGGCCGAGACCAGGTTGGCGGCAAAGGCATGCAGATAGGCGCCCAGCACGGCAGCCGGATCGAGCTTATGGGCGGCGGCCGAAACGCCGACGGCGATGCAGAGCGGCACCAGTTTGTCTTCACGCAGCTTTGCGAAGGCATCGAGCGATGGATGACCCCAGGCGGCGCGGGTGACGGTGACGAACGAGCCGCCCTGCTGGTTCGATTCCAGCGCCATCTCGGCCGTGCCGCGCCAAGCCGCGCCGAGATCGCAGAGTTCGTCCAGTTTCGTTGCGTCATCGGCGGCGGCATGGGCTTCCTTCAGCAGCACGGCATCGACCCAGCCGGCGCCATGGCGCAGGATATGGCCGATCCAGTCGCTGACTTGCGCGGCGGTCTTGATCCGCCCCGTCTCGACGGCATATTCGATGCCATGGCTGTAGGAGAACGCGCCGATCGGATAGCTCGGCGAGAACCAGGCCAGCAGCCGGTACAGATCAGTGGTGCCTGACCTAGTGGTGGTGGTCGTGGTCATCGCCGTGATGGTGGTGGTGGCCGTGTCCGTGATCATGCCCGTGGTCATGGCTGTGGCCGCCGGCATGCTCGCCGCCCTTGCCGTAGCGCGAGCCGAGACCGTAGGGATGCGAAGGGTCGTGATTGTGCTGGCCGTAGGCGCCGCCTTCAGGATCGAAGGGCGCATTGACGGCCTGCACCTGTGCGCCGAGACCCTTGAGCATGTCGACGATGACATGGTCGTCGCGAATGAGAATCCGGTCGGCGTGGATTTCGGCGGGCAAATGCCGGTTGCCGAGATGCCAGGCCAGTCGCGCCAGCAGCTGGGCCGAGGGCGCGCGCACCTCGATCAGCGGTTCGGGCGCGGCCTGCACTTCGATATAGCCGGCATTATTCTCCAGCTTCAGCCCGTCGCCATGGCGCAGCACGGTGGCCTCGGCCAGGTCGAGCAGGAAGCTGGTGCCGTCATCGGCCGTCAGGCGGATACGGCGGCGATGACGGTCATGATGCGCCAGCGTGACCACCGCCTTGCGGGCAGCAGAGGGCCAGTGGCCCGATGATACGACTTCGGTTGCTTTCAGCATCTTCGCTCAGAACAGGAAATAGCGCTGCGCCATGGCGAGTTCCTTGGCCGGCTCGCAGGTCAGGAGTTGGCCATCGGCGCGCACGACATAGGTTTCGGTGTCGACCTCGATCTTGGGCATGTAGTTGTTATGCACCATGTCCTTCTTGGTCACGGTGCGGCACCCTTTCACGGCCACCATGGGCCGCTGCAGGCCGAATTTCTTGGCGATGTCATTCTGCAGGCCGGCCTCGCTGACGAACAGCAGGCTAGACTGCGTCATGTTGCGGCCGAAGCTGGCGAACATCGGGCGGTAATGCACCGGCTGCGGCGTCGGGATCGAGGCATTGGGATCGCCCATCGGCGCGGCCGCGATGCTGCCGCCCTTCAGGATCATGTCGGGCTTCACGCCGAAGAAGGCCGGCGACCAGATCACCAGATCGGCGAACTTGCCGACCTCGATCGAGCCGATCTCATGCGCCACGCCGTGGCTGAGCGCCGGGTTAATGGTATATTTGGCGACATAACGCTTGGCGCGCACATTGTCGTTGTCGCCGGTTTCCTCCGGCAGGCGCCCGCGCTGCTTCTTCATCTTGTCGGCGGTCTGCCAGGTGCGGATGATCACCTCGCCGACGCGGCCCATCGCCTGGCTGTCGGACGACATCATCGAGAAGGCGCCGAGATCGTGCAGGATGTCTTCCGCCGCAATCGTCTCGCGGCGGATGCGGCTGTCGGCGAAGGCGACGTCTTCCGGAATGCGCTGGTCGAGATGGTGACAGACCATCAGCATGTCGAGATGCTCGTCCACGGTGTTGACCGTGTAGGGCATGGTCGGGTTGGTGGAACTCGGCAGCACATTGGCCAGGCCGGCGACACGAATGATGTCGGGCGCATGGCCGCCGCCCGCGCCCTCGGTATGGAAGGCATGGATGGTGCGGTGCTTGAAGGCGGCAATCGTGTCCTCGACGAAGCCGCTTTCATTCAGCGTGTCGGTATGGATCGCCACCTGGATATCATACTGCTCGGCAACATTCAGGCAGTTGTCGATCGCGGCGGGCGTCGTGCCCCAGTCCTCGTGCAGTTTCAGGCCGCAGACGCCGGCGGCAATCTGCTCGACCAGGCCCTCGGGTTTCGCGGCGTTGCCCTTGCCGAGCAGGCCGATATTCATCGGAAAGGCTTCGGCCGCCTGCAGCATGCGCATGATATGGAACGGGCCGGGCGTGCAGGTGGTGGCCGAGGTGCCGGCCGCCGGTCCGGTGCCACCACCCATCATGGTGGTGACGCCCGAGTAAAGCGCTTCCTCGATCTGCTGCGGGCAGATGAAATGGATATGCGCATCAAACCCGCCGGCGGTGATGATCTTGCCTTCGCCTGCGATGGCTTCGGTGCCCGGGCCGATGATGATGTCGATGCCGGACTGGATATCCGGGTTGCCGGCCTTGCCGATGGCCGCGATACGCCCGTTCTTGAGGCCGATATCGGCCTTGACGATGCCCCAGTGATCGAGGATCAGCGCATTGGTGATCACGGTGTCGACCGCGCCGGCGGCATTCGTCACCTGGCTCTGGCCCATGCCATCGCGGATCACCTTGCCGCCGCCGAATTTCACTTCCTCGCCGTAAAGCGGCGTGTTGGCACTGTAGCCACCCTGCCCGGCCTTCGCCGTCGGCGGCTGCGAGGTGAAGTCCTTCTCCACCTCGATGATGATGTCGGTATCGGCCAGCCGCACCTTGTCGCCCACGGTGGGGCCGTACATGCCGGCATAGGCCTTGCGGGGAATCCGGTTCGCCATGTTTCTAATCCCCCTTACAGCTTGCCCATGACATCGGCGCGGAAGCCGTAGACCTCGCGCTTGCCGGCAAAGCTGACCAACTCGATGTCGCGCGTCTGGCCCGGCTCGAAGCGTACGGCCGTGCCGGCGGCGATGTTCAGCCGCATGCCGCGGGCTTTATCGCGGTCGAATTTCAGCGCCGGATTGGTCTCGAAAAAATGATAGTGGCTGCCGACCTGGATCGGACGGTCGCCGGTATTGGCGACGCTTAAGGTCACCGTCGGGCGGCCGGCATTCAGTTCGATCTCGCCATCGGCCGTGATGATTTCGCCGGGGATCATGCGGGCTGCTCCTCAGCGGATCGGGTTGTGCACGGTCACCAGCTTGGTGCCGTCCGGGAAGGTGGCCTCCACCTGGATCTCGTGGATCATCTCGGCAATGCCGTCCATCACCTGGCCGCGGGTGATAACGGCGGCACCGGCCTGCATCAGGTCGGCCACCGTGCGGCCGTCGCGGGCGCCCTCGACGACAAAATCGGTGATCAGCGCCACGGCTTCGGGGTGGTTCAGCTTGACGCCGCGCTCCAGCCGGCGGCGCGCCACATTGGCCGCCATGGCGATCAGCAACTTGTCTTTCTCGCGGGGCGTCAGATTCATGACCGCTCCCCTCCCCAGCCGAAATGAATACGAATGTCAGACGGTAAGATAGCGGCGGACGTCGTCGGCATCCAGTCTGGATGCATCGCCCTCGACCACGACTTCCCCGCGCTGCAGCAGGATGAAGCGGTCGGTCAGTGCCTTGGCGAAGTCGAAATACTGCTCGACCAGGACGATCGCCATGGTACCCCGGTTGGCCAGTTCACGGATGACCCGGCCGATATCCTTGATGATCGAGGGCTGGATGCCCTCCGTGGGCTCGTCCAGCAGCAGCAACCGGGGACGCGTCACGAGAGCGCGCGCGATCGCCAGTTGCTGCTGCTGTCCCCCCGAGAGGTCGCCGCCGCGCCGGTTGCGCATGTCATGCAGCACCGGGAACAGGGCAAATATCTCGTCTTCGATCCGGCGTTCCGCCCTGGGCAGCGGGGCCAGGCCGGTCTCCAGATTCTCGTAAACGGTCAGGCGCGGGAAGATCTCGCGCCCCTGCGGCACCATGGCAATGCCGCGCTTGGCCCGCTCATGGGGTTTCAGCGCGGTGATATCCTGGCCTTCCCACATGATCTTGCCGGACCGCACACCCTGCAGGCCGACCAGCGCTCGCATCAGCGAGGTCTTGCCCACGCCGTTGCGGCCCAGTACGCAGGTGATCTTGCCGATCTCGGCAGTGACGGCAACATCACGGAGCGCATGGCTGGCGCCGTAGTAGAGATTGAGGTTTTCCGCCTGCAGCATCTTCAGCGTCCCAGATAGACTTCAATGACGCGCGGATCGTTCTGCACGTGATCGACGCTGCCCTCCGACAGCACGCTGCCTTCGTGCAGCACGGTCACGCGCGCGCCCAGATCGCGCACGAATTCCATGTCATGCTCGACCACCACCAGCGTGCGCTCGCCCTTCAGCGTCAGGATCAGCTCGGCGGTCTGCTTGGTTTCGGCATCGGTCATGCCGGCCACCGGCTCGTCGAGCAGGATAAGTTGTGTGTCCTGCACCAGCAGCATGCCGATCTCCAGCCACTGCTTCTGGCCATGGCTGAGCGCACCGGCCTGGTCGCGCAGCTTGGCTTCCAGGCCCACGGTCTCCAGCGCCCAGGCGATGCGGTCGAGCGCTTCGGAATTCAACCGGCCGAGCAGCGTTTTCCAGGCACCACGGGCAGATTTCAGCGCCAGCTCGAAATTCTCGAACACGGTGAGATTCTCGAACACGGTCGGTTTCTGGAATTTGCGGCCGATGCCCAGATTGGCGATCTCGACCTCGTCCAGCTTGGTCAGGTCGACGCGGCCGGCGAACATCACCTCGCCTGCATCCGGTTTGGTCTTGCCGGTGATGATATCCATCATCGTGGTCTTGCCGGCACCGTTTGGCCCGATGATGGTGCGGAGTTCTCCTGGTGCGACCATCAGCGCCAGATTGTTGATCGCCCTGAAGCCGTCGAAACTGACCGAGACGCCGTCGAGATACAGCTGGGTGTCCGAGACGCGCGGACGGTCGATCACATTCGGCGCCATGCCGGCGGTGGCCGGCTGGACCAGAACGGAGGGCAAGGGCATGGCAGGGCGTTTCATCACTCACCTGCCTTCTGGTCGGCGGGCTTTTCATTCAGCGCAAAGGCGCGTTTCTGGTCGCGCCAAGCGCGCCACTGGCCGACCAGGCCGACGATGCCCTTGGGGAACAGCAGTGTTGATGCAATGAACAAACCGCCGAGCACGAAGAGCCAGAGTTCGGGCGCCGCGCCGGTGAGCCAGGTTTTCACCAGATTGACCACCACGCCGCCCAGCACCGCGCCATAGAGCGTGCCGCGACCGCCGACCGCCACCCAGATGGCGATCTCGATCGAGTTGGCCGGCGAGAATTCGCTCGGATTGATGATGCCGACCTGCGGCACATAGAGCGCGCCGGCAATGCCGGCGAGCAAGGCCGACAGCACGAAGGCGAACAACTTGGCCGCCGTCGGCGAATAACCGAGGAAACGCACGCGGCTTTCGGCGTCGCGGACCGCCAGCAGCACGCGGCCGAGCTTGGAGCCAGTGACGAAACGGCAGAGCAGGAAGCACAGGCCGAGCACGACCACCGAGACGACATAGAGCCCGATGCGGGTGCTGGGAGCCTGGATCGGGAAGCCGAGGATGTCCTTGAAATCGGTCAGGCCGTTATTCCCGCCGAAGCCCATGTCGTTGCGGAAGAAGGCAAGCAACAGGGCGAAGGTCATCGCCTGGGTGACGATGGAGATATAGACGCCGGTGACGCGGCTGCGGAAGGCGAACCAGCCCAGCACCAGCGCCAGGATGCCAGGCGCGAGCAGCACCATGAGCATGGCAAACGGGAAGCTGTCGAAGCCCTGCCAGTACCAGGGCAACTCCTTCCAGTTCAGGAAGACCATGAAATCAGGCAGCGTGGCATTGCCGTAGACGCCGCGCGTGCCGATCTGGCGCATCAGGTACATGCCCATGGCATAGCCGCCGAGCGCGAAGAAGGCGCCATGGCCGAGGCTCAGGATGCCGGCATAACCCCAGACCAGGTCGAGGCTGAGCGCCAGGATGGCGTAGCAGGCGTATTTGCCAAGCAGCGGGATCAGGTAGTCGGGCAGATGCAGCATGCCGCCGCGTCCGGGCAGCAGGTTGAGCAGCGGCACGATCACGATCAGCACGAAGCCGATGGCGAGGAAGGCGGCCCAGCCCCGGCGATCCAGCAGGGGTTTGGGTTTGGCCAGCGTCTCCAGCTGATCAAGCATCGGCGGACCTCCCCTTGGCGGCGAAGAGTCCACGCGGGCGTTTCTGGATGAACAGGATGATGCAGACCAGCACCACCACCTTGCCCAGCACCGCACCGGCGACAGGTTCGAGGATCTTGTTGACGATGCCCAGCGTCAGCGCACCGACCAACGTGCCCATCAGGCTGCCGACGCCGCCAAAGACCACGACCAGGAAGCTGTCGACGATGTAGATGGTGCCGAGATTGGGCGAGACATTGCCGATCTGGCTGAGCGCCACGCCGGCCATGCCGGCAATGCCGGAGCCCAGCGCGAAGGTCATGGCATCCACGCGCGCGGTGGGAATACCCATCACGGCAGCCATCTGGCGGTTCTGGGTGACGGCGCGCATATGCAGGCCGAAACTGGTGCGCTTGAGGATCAGCGCGATCAGGCCCAACACGGCGAAGCAGAAGATGATGATGTAGACGCGGTTCCAGGTGACCGCGAAACCGCCCGCCACCTCGATGGCGCCGGTCATCCATTGCGGATTGGCGACTTCCTTGTTGGGCGCACCGAAGATCATGCGCACCGCCTGCTGCAGGCAGAGGCTGATGCCCCAGGTCGCCAGCATGGTTTCCAGCGGCCGGCCGTAGAGCCAGCGGATGATACCACGTTCGATAGCAACGCCGACGGCGGCAGCGACCAGGAAGGCGACCGGCAGCGCCACGATCAGATAGGCGCCGATCCAGCTGGGCGGCAAGACGGCGCGGAAAACTTCCTGTGTCACATAGGCCGAATAGGCGCCCAGCATGATCATCTCGCCATGCGCCATGTTGATCACGCCCATCACGCCAAAGGTGATGGCGAGGCCGACCGCGGCCAGCAGCAGCACCGAACCAAGCGAAATGCCCTGCACCAGGTTTTCGGCATAGGAGTACAGCGTGATCTTGGTCTGCAGCTTTTCAAAAGCCGCAGTCAGCGCCGCCTTCACTTCCGTATCGGTTTCCTGGCTCAGGCGCGCCTGCAGCAGCGAGCGCACGCGGAGCTCGGACGAGCCGCCAAGTGTCTGGATCGCCAGCAGGCGCTTGGCCTTGTCGGCATCGGCGAGATCGGTGGCGGCCAGCGACAGCGCCATGATGGATTTCACGCCGCCATTCTGTTCCTTCTCGTAAGCCTCGCGCAGCAAGGTCACGGTTTCCGGGGTCGGGCTTTCCAGCAGGGCGGCGGCGGCCGAACGGCGCACGGCGGCGTCAGAGCTGGCCAGGCCGAGCCGGCCGATCGCCTCGCGCAGCACGTTGCGCAGGTTGTTGTTGACGAACAGCGCTTCCAGCTCAGCCGGGGCGACGATGCCCAGCGTCTCGGCCGTCACGGCGGAAGTGAGCGCGATATCGTTGCCGCTGGCGCTGCCGACCACCAGCGCGCCATCGGCCTTGCGGATGAACAGGCGGCCATCGGCCAGCGCCTGGAAGACCGGCACGGCGCGAGCATCGCCCAGGGCGGTCAGCGCCGCGATCGCCTTGGCCTTGTCAGCGAAACCATCGGCCTTCAGGCCGTTGACGGCGGCGGCGTAATCGATCGGGCCGCTCTGCGCGTCGGCCGCAGCAGCACCGAGCAGCGACTTGGCATCCTCGGGCACGGCGATGGCCTGCAGCTCATCGGGTTTCAGCATGTCTTCGACATCGCCGGTGGCGGCGTTGGTGACGACGACCATGTCGCCGTCCTTCTCGCCGATCACCACTGCATTGTCAGAAAGGCGGATATAGAGATTGCCCTGCGCCAGCGCGGCAAGCGCGGCCTTGGCCTTGTCATCGTCGCTCTGCGACAGCGCCTCGATGGCGGGTTTGGGATCGGCCTCGGTCAGGCCGTTCAGACTCGTCGCCAGATCCTGCGCAGCGGCGGGACGTAACCCGATCAGCGCCAGCATCAACGCGACCAGCAGAATGGGCAGAAAGCGTGTCATAGCTGTTATGGTTTTTCTGGCTGTGACGAAGACGGAAACCAACAGAGATACTGCGGCGATCCGGGCCCCTCCCCGCACGAGATCATGCGACGAGGGGCCGGACGCCATTTACGCTTTGGCTAAGCTTAGTTGGCGAGGGCCGCGTATTTCGGCTTCTCGCAGTTGCCGCAGACCCACGGGAAAGTCCAGTCGGCGGTCAGCTTGGCGCTTTCCGGGATGTACTTCGACCAGGCATCGGCCTTCACCGGGCCCTTGGTCTGCCAGACGATGTTAAACTGGCCGTCCGGGCGGATTTCACCGATCATCACCGGCTTGGACAGGTGATGGTTGGTGTTCATCACCGCAGTGAAGCCCGACGGAGCCTTGACCTTCTGGCCATACATCGCCTGACGCACGGCATCGACCTGGGTCGTGCCGGCCTGGGCGACAGCCTGGGCCCACATCTTGAAGCCGATATAGGTGGCTTCCATCGGATCGTTAGTGACGCGCTTCGGATCCTTGATGAAGGTCTTCCACTGCTTCACGAAGGCGTCGTTGGTCGGGTTCGCCTTCACGTTCTGGAAGTAGTTCCAGGCGGCCAGATGGCCGACCAAGTTCTTGGTGTCGATGCCGGCGAGTTCTTCCTCACCGACCGAGAAGGCGACCACCGGGATATCGGAGGCCTTGATGCCCGCGTTGGCCAGTTCCTTGTAGAACGGCACGTTGGCGTCGCCGTTGATGGTCGAGACCACGGCAGTCTTCTTGCCAGCGGTGCCGAACTTCTTGATGTCGGCGACAATGGTCTGCCAGTCGGAATGACCGAACGGCGTGTAGTTGATCATGATGTCTTCCTGCTTGACGCCCTTGGACTTCAGGAAGGCTTCGAGGATCTTGTTGGTGGTACGCGGATAGACGTAGTCCGTGCCGGCGAGCACCCAGCGCTTTACTTCACCACCTTCCTTGCTCATCAGGTATTCGACAGCGGGAATGGCCTGCTGGTTCGGAGCAGCGCCGGTGTAGAAGACGTTCTTCGAGCTTTCCTCACCCTCGTACTGGACAGGGTAGAACAGCATGCTGTTGAGTTCCTCGAAGACCGGCAGAACCGACTTGCGGCTCACCGAGGTCCAGCAGCCGAAGACCACCGAGACCTTTTCCTTCGAGATCAGCTCACGCGCCTTTTCGGCAAAGAGCGGCCAGTTGGAGGCCGGATCGACCACCACGGCCTCGACCTTCTTGCCGAGCAGACCACCCTTCTTGTTGATGTCGTCGACCATCATCAGGACGGTGTCCTTCAGGGTCGTCTCGGAAATCGCCATCGTGCCCGACAGCGAATGCAGGACGCCGACCTTGATCGTGTCCTGAGCCTGGGCCTGACCGGCGGCGACTGCGCCGAACATGGCGCCGGCCGCAGCCATCGTCCGCATGAACTTGCTCATTGGATTCCTCTCCTGCTTGGGTCGGCCCCCCCGGGCGCAACCAGACGGAAAAGGAAACTGCATGGGGCGTGCCAAGCCCGGCATGACCCCAAGGTATGAGGCGATGACATCGGTAATATGCTGATTCCGCGCCGCAATATGACAACGTACGGACCATTGGCCGGACCACCTGCCTGACTTTGGTCGAGTATGCCCGATGGACAAATCAGCCTGTTTTTTAATCAGTGCCCAAAATGGCCTGCCGCAGGATTGATCAAAATAGCGGCAAGGTGACTCTCTTTGAGTCAGGCGGCCGGCTGATTCTCAGAGCCGCCAGAGCCGGGGCATGCGCCCGGGCAGGCCGAGACCGGGACGCAGGGCGGCCCAGAGCAGGGCAAAGCAGCGACGCAGCCGGGCGGCGTCGCGGTCGAGCAGGCGCAGCAACAGCAGATCATCCAGCACGGTCGCGCCGGCAAGCGTGCGATCCGCCGCCTCGCCGTCCTCCGCCTCCAGCAGCGCACGCAGGCGGTCGCGGGCAGCGGCGGGTTCTGGACCGCGATACAGGATCAATCCCTGGGCCACGGCGCCGTCGAAGCCGGCGGGGTGGTCGAGCCGGGACAGAATGTCATCGCTGAGACGCGTCGCATCGGTCCACAGCAGGCGGCCGTCGCGCCGCAGCCGCCAGCGGTCGGACAGCTCGCCGGCGGTGAAGCGCTCGCCACGCGCGGTGCGGCCGAAGACGGTGATGTCGCCGGCCAGCAGCCGGGCGTCGCCAGCCAGATCGAGGGTGACACTGCGCTTCAGCCGCGCGCCATCGAACAGGATCATTTCCTGCGGCAGCCATTCCAGCGCCGCACCCGGCGCGACCGTCAGGCCGATATCGATGACGGCAGGATTGCCGGGCGAGCGGTAGATTTTCTCAGCTGCCTGCGGCGTGCAGAGCGCGACGGCGCTGGCGTCGACGGCGATCTTCACATCCAGCCGGTCGCCGCCAGTAAGGCCGCCAGCGGTGGTGATCAGCACGGCGGTGCGCGGCTCGCCCGGATCGGGTTCTGGCAACAGGGTTCGGCAGGGATCCCGCTGATAGAGATCGGCCAGACGCGTCGTGCCATGGGCTGCGTCGAAGCGCAGGCCGAGCGCGCCATCGGCGCGTTGCAGACGCTCGGAGGCCGGGCTCGCTGTCATCCCGGCAGGTCGGTCTGCTCGGCGAGCTGCGGCTGGTCGACATCCTCGGGATCGATGATGGCGTCGGCGGCGCGCACCGGCCAGTCGATCTTCAGGGTCGGATCGCGCCAGTCGATGCCACGCAGCAGGTCGGGGCGATGGTCGGCGCTGGCCTTGAGCAGCAGTTCGGTGCCGGGCTCCTGGCTGCACCAGCCGATGGCGAAACCGGCGGTGGCGTAAAGCTGGTTGCCACTCATATAGCTGAGCGTGACGGTGGCGGCGCGGCCGAAGGTGGGCGAATTACGGCGCAGGTCGACCCCGGCGACGAACAGGCTGCCACGCAAAACCCGCAGCAGCAGGGCCTGCTCGGCCGGATGGACCTGATAGCGCAGGCCGCGCACCGTGCCCGGCCGGTCGAGATACAGGATGCGGTCGTCAACGAAACGGTCATGCACGCCGATCTCGCCCAGCTGCGCCTGATTATGCACGGCGCTGATCCAGCCATGACGATGCATCACGGTCTGAGGCAGGATCTGCAGCAGGCCGGCGATCTGGAGAGGCTGGGCTTGGAACATGGCGGACCGGAAACTGGAGTGAACCGGCCGCCATCATCGGGGAAGCCCTCCAGCCGATCAAGTCGCGGCTGGAGGGGTAAATCAGACGACGGTGGCGTGTCGCTCGATGCAGGTCTTCAGCACGCTGTCGGCATCCTTCTTCCACCAATTGTTGGTGGACATGATCTCGACCTCGCAGAAACCGGCATAGCCGACCTCCTCAACCATGCCGCGGATCGCCGGGATGTCGATCACGCCATCGCCCATCATGCCACGGTCCAGCAGCAGGTCGGTGGTCGGCACCAGCCAGTCGCAGACATGGAAGGCCAGCACGCGCCTGTTCGCCCGCTTGATCTGAGCCGCCAGATTCGGATCCCACCAGACGTGATAGACGTCGACGGCGACGCCGAGATGGCTGTCATTGGCGCCCGATCCTAGCGCATCGCAGATGTCGAGCGCCTGGGCCAGCGTGTTCACGCAGGCGCGGTCAGCGGCATACATGGGATGTAGCGGCTCGATCGCCAGCGGCACCTTCGCTGCCTTGGCATGCTCCAGCACGGCGCTGATACCGTCCTTCACTTGGCTCCGCGCGCCGGCCAGGTCCTTTGAACCAGCCGGCATGCCGCCGACGACCAGCACGAGGCATTGCGCATTCAACGCCGCGGCATCGTCGATGGCACGCATGTTGTCTTCAATCGCTGTCTTGCGGCCAGCTGCGTCCGCGGCGGGGAACATGCCGCCACGGCACAGGCCGGTGACGGTCAGGCCGACATCGCGGATATGCTTGGCGGCCTTGGCTGTGGTGTATTCCGCCAGCTTGTCACGCCAGGGAGAAATGCCGGTGATGCCGTGGCGGGCGCAGCCCTCGATGCATTGCTGCAGCGACCACTGCTCCTTCACCGTGGCGGTATTGAGCGACAGAGGACCCGGCTTTTTCATGCGGCGATCCCGTGCACGGCCATGACGGCCTTCATGCGGGCGGCAGCCATGTCCGGATTCGTCAGCAAACCGGCGGCATCGGCAAGGCGGAACAGTTCCGCCAGATGCAGGGCCGAGCGCGTGCTCTGCTGGCCGCCGACCATCAGGAAATGATCCTGGTGGCCGTTGAGATAGGCCATGAAGACCACGCCGGTTTTGTAGAAGCGCGTCGGCGCCTTGAAGATATGACGCGACAGCGGCACCGTCGGCGCCAGGATCTCGTGGAAGGTCTTCTCGTCCTTGCGCGTCAGCGCGCCGAGCGCGGCAGACGCTGCCGGCGCGATGGCATCAAAAATGCCGAGCAGCGCATCGGAATAGCCTTCCGCATCACCGGCGATCAGTTCGGCATAGTTGAAGTCGTCGCCGGTATACATGCGCACACCCTTGGGAAGCTGGCGGCGCATGACGATTTCCTTGTCCTTGTCGAGCAGGGAAATCTTGATGCCATCAATCTTGGCGGCATTGGCCCTGATGACGTCGAGGCAAGTCTGCATCGCCGTCATGTGGTCGCCGTTGCCCCAGTAGCCGGTCAGGGCGGGATCGAACATCTCGCCCAGCCAGTGCAGGATCACCGGCTGCTTCACCTGGGTGAGGATGCGGTTGTAGACCTTGGCGTAATCATCCGGGGATTTCGCCGCGGCGGTAAGCGCACGACTGGCCATCAGGATTATGCAGCCGCCAAGCTTCTCGATCGCCGCGCACTGTTCCTCGTAAGCCGCGATCACCTTGTCGATGGTTACGTCAGGCCCCGGCAGCAGATGATCGGTGCCGGCCCCAGAGGCGACCACCGCGCCCGGCACGTCCTTGGCCGCATCCAGCGACCGGCGCACCAGCTCCAGCGCGTCGCTCCAGTCCAGACCCATGCCGCGCTGCGCCGTATCCATGGCTTCGGCGACGCCGAAACCGAGCGACCAGAGGTGCTTGCGGAAGGCGATGGTCTTGTCCCAGTCGACGGCAGGCGTCAGCCAGGGATCATGCTCGGCCAGCGCATCGGCGACGACATGCGCCGCGGCAAAGGCGATACGGCTGAACGGCGGCTTCGCCGTCGGGAAGGCCTTGGGTGCTTTAAGCGTATAGGCCGCCGTCTTGCCCGGCGCGGATGGCAGGGTGAGCGTCGTCATGGTCAGACCTTCAGTTCCGGCAGGTCGATCCAGCGGCGCTCCTTCCAGCTCTTCAGGCCGGCTTCGGCGAGCTGCACGCCTTTCGCGCCTTCCAGCAGGGTCCACTTGAAGGGCTCGTTGTCGACCAGATGGCGGATGAACATTTCCCACTGGGCGCGGAAGCCGTTCATGTAGACTTGGTTGTCCGGCACTTCCTGCCAGGTGTCGAAGAAATCGATGGTCTGCGGCACGTCGGGATTCCACACCGGCTTGGGCGTGTTGACCCGCGACTGCGTGCGGCAGCTGGTCAGGCCGGCAACCGCCGAACCCAGCGTGCCGTCGACATGGAAGGTGACCAGGTCGTCGCGGCGCACGCGCGTGGTCCAGGAGGAGTTGATCTGGGCGATCACGCCCCCCTTGAGCTGGAAGGTGGCATAGGCCGCGTCATCGGCATCGGCCTTGTAGGGCTTGCCCTGCTCGTCCCAGCGCTTCTTGATATGCGTCGCGCCAAGGCAGGAGACGCTTTCCACTTCGCCAAAGAGATTGTCGAGCACGTAGCGCCAGTGGCAGAGCATGTCGAGAATGATGCCGCCGCCGTCCTTGTAGCGGTAGTTCCAGCTCGGGCGCTGCGCCGTCTGCCAGTCGCCCTCGAAGACCCAGTAGCCGAACTCGCCGCGCACCGACAGGATTTCGCCGAAGAAGCCGCTGTCGATCAGCATCTTGATCTTCTGCAGGCCGGGCAGGAACAGCTTGTCCTGCACCACGCCGTGCTTGATCTTGTACTTCTTAGCGGCCTTCACCAGGTCGAGCGCGACAGCCAGTTTCTCGGCGGTCGGCTTCTCGCAATAGACATCCTTGCCGGCCGCCATGGCCTTCTTGAGCAGCCCGGCGCGCGCCTGGGTGGTGGCGGCATCGAAGAACAGCGTGTCGTCCTTGTTCTTGAGCGCAGCGTCGAGATCGTTGGTATAGCGCTCGATGCCATGCTGCTTGGCCAGACGGGCGACCTTGTCGAGATTGCGGCCAACCAGGATCGGATCGGGCATCACGCGGCGGCCGTTCTTCAGCACCACGCCGCCATCCTTGCGGATCGCGCAGATCGAGCGGATCAGATGCTGGTTCATGCCCATGCGCCCGGTGACGCCGTTCATGATGATACCGAGACGGATATCCTTGCTCATGGTCTTTCCTTCTTTCACGAGGTCATGGGGGCGAGGCTGCCCCAATCGGGTTCGGCGGCGCTGCCGAAACCGGCGGCCCCCAGCAGGCTGTTGAGATCGATGCCGCCGCGGCGGATGCTGAGCCGCACCCGGCCGTTCTGGCGGTGATAGAGATCGGGATGGGCGGCGAGGAAGCTGTCCTGCTCCGACTCCGGCGCGGTGCCGAAACCGTCCACGTAGTGATGGCCGTTGCGCTCGACATGGCTCAGACCCAGTGCCGCCACCAGCGCCAGGTCCTGCTGCAGCGCCAGGCCGGCCTGGCAGGTCAGGTCTTCGCCGGTGATGAAGAAATCCGTGCCGTTGCGGCGCTCGTTCCAGAACTGGGCGCGGGCGCCGTTCAGCACGGCGCGGTAGACGCCCTTGCAGGTCTTGGAGGAAATGCCGCGATAGCCGAGTTCGCGCGCCTGCGGGAAGACATCGTAATCGGCATCCGATTCATCGACGATCAGCGGAATCTCGGCCGCCAGCCTTGCAACGGATTTCTCCAGCGCGGCGGCACGCTTGATCGGCTGTTCGATATAGAGGATCGAGGCGCAGAGCCGGCGCAGGCGGCTGTCGGCGCGCATCGCCTGCCACAGCGCGGCGATGCCTTCGACATCGTCATACTGCTCGTTGCCATCGAGACTGGCATAGTAGGGCTCGGTGGACTGGTCGAGCACGGCGGCGATGCCCTGCAGGCGGGCGAGATCGGCCGCGGCATTGCCGCCCACTTTCAGCTTGAACCAGCGATGGCCGTATTGCGCCACCGCGCCTTCCAGGCTTTCCGGCAGACCATCGTCCAGGCGCGGCGCAGCCACTTCGGCTTCCGACAGCGGGTCGACCATGCCGACCGTATGCCGCGCGGCGATGCGACGCACAGATACGAGGCCTGACAGCCAGGCATCGAGATCGAAACCGGCAAGATCGGGCGTTAGCACAGCAGCCTGGATACCAAACAGGTTCTTGCCCAGCGCAGCGGCAAACGGCACGCGACGCAGCTGGCAGAGCGCATCGATGATGGCGCGGTCGAGCAAGGCCGGACCGTAGGAGGCAACCAGCGCATTGAGCCCGGCCTCCGCGCCCGTCTTCACCAGCGCAGCATGATGGGCGGCGGAATGGCCAAACGCGGTGCGCGGCGTGGGATCGGCGCTATAGGCGTTGACCGCATGGCGCAGGCTGAGGCGCAGCTGGTCGAAATTCTGCTCGTTGGAGAGCCCGGGATTCTTGTCGAACCATTTCGGCGCCATCAGCTCGGCAGCATTGCCCCAGGCGCCACGGCCGTCGGACAGCTCGATGCGCAGGCGGCAGAAGACCTGCGGCGCATGGGTCAGCGTTACCACCCCGAAGCGGAACGGCAGGCGCAGGGCAACCGGCCGCTCGAACAGCTGGATGTCGAGAATGCGGAAGGCGGGCGAGTCGGCCATCAGCCCTCCATCAGGTCGCGCAGGTAGCGGATGGCATGGGCGGCGGCGCCGGGGCCATCGGGATCGTAATCGAAGGGCTCGACGCCGATATCGCCGGCATAACCGGACTTCTGCAGCGCCGCCAGGATCGGCGCGAACTGCATCTCGCCCTGCCCCGGGCCCTTCCGGTTCGGATCGTTGACCTGCACATGGGCGATCAGGCCGCTGGGCATCCAGCGTTCGATCAGCTCGGGCACGCTTTCGGTTTCGGTCAGGCCCGCCGCACTGCAGTCGATCATGGTCCGGAAGCTGTTGCTGCCGATGCCCTCGACGATGCCTATCGCCTCGCCCACCGTATTGACGAAATTGGTCTCGCGGCGCGACAGCGGCTCCAGGCAGTAGACCACGCCGGCCTTCTCGGCTGCCCGCGCCGCATGGCGGAAAGCTTCCAGCGCGTAGCCTTTCGCGGCATGGATGTCGCGCTCGGGCAGTTTGCGCTGCGCCGGCGAGCCATGCACCAGATAGCGGCCGCCGAGATCCGCGCAGAGATCGCACAGGCCCTGCATCACCTCGCGGGTGCGGCGGCGCACCGCCGGATCAGTGTCGGTGAGCGACAGGCCTTTCGGCGTCACCAGCAGCCAGTGCAGCCCGGTGACGGCCAGCCCAGTCTCTTCCACCGCGCGGCGGATCACCTTGCGCTCCGACGCCGTCAGGCTGAGTGGATCGTCGCTGAGCGTGAACGGCGCGATCTCCAGCCCGTCATAGCCCAGCTCCGCCGCCAGCGCGCATTGCGCGGCGAAGGGCATGGGGCTGAGAACTTCATTGCAGAGCGAGATGCGCATCGTTTCTTGTCGTTGAAGTAACTAATCAGTTACTTATAGCGGAGAGCGGGCGACATGGTCAACCGGGAGCCTTCAGGCGCCGTTGAAGCCAAGCCGCGTCTTGACCGCCTTCATCTGGTTACGGATCAGGCGGCTGGTGGTCGGAATGCTCATCAGCAGCATGATCAGCACCACCGCCCACAGCACGACACAGATCGGCCGGGTGAAGAAGGGCGTCAGGTCGCCGTCCGACAGGACCAGACCGCGGCGCAGGCTCTTGTCCATCAGGTCGCCCAGCACCAGGCCAAGCACGAGCGGCGCCATGGAATAGCCGTTCTGGCGCAGGATGTAGCCAAAGATGCCGAAGCCCAGCATGGTCCAGACGTCGAAGAGACGGCCGGCCAAAGAGTAAGAGCCGACGGTGCAGAGCACGAAGATGATCGCCATGATGTAGGTGCGCGGAATCTGCAGCACCATCAGCAGCGGCCGCACCAGAAACAGGCCGAAGAACAGCATGGCCACGGTGGCCATCAGGTTCATCGCCACCACGTCATACACAAACTGCGGGCTTTCGATCATCAGCATCGGGCCGGGCCGCACGCCGTGGATCATCATGGCGGCGAGCAGCACGGCGGCCGGGGCCGAGCCCGGAATGGCCAGCGCCAACGACGGAATGATGGCGCCGGGGATCGAGGCGTTGTCGCCAGTCTCGGCCGCGATCAGGCCCTCGACCGACCCCTTGCCGAACTTTTCCTTTTCCTTGCTGGCGCGACGCGCGGCGGCATAGGAACTCCAAGCCGCCATATCCTCGCCCACGCCGGGCAGGATGCCGACATAGACGCCGATCACGCCCGAGCGCAACACGGTGCGCCAGTATTTGATCACGTCGCCAAAGCGCGGGAAGACCGAGTCAACCGTGTGAATGGCTGGCCGCGCCTGCCGCTCCTTCATCACGGTCAGCACTTCGGCGAAACCGAAGGCGCCGACCAGCGAGGGGATCAGCGAGAAACCGCCGGTCAGGTCGCTGATGCCGAAGCTGTAGCGATCATAGGCATGGATACCGTCCTGGCCGATCAGGGCGATAAACAGGCCGAGGAAGCCCATGATCCAGCCCTTCAACGCATCCTCGCCGGTGATGCTCCCCGACATCATGACGCCGAACATGGTGAGCCAGAAGAATTCAAACGCGCCGAAGGTGAGCGCTACTTCGCCCAGCATCGGCGTGAACAGCGCCAGGCAGATAATGCCGAAGATCGAGCCGACCACCGAGCCGGTGGTGGCGATACCCATGGCGCGGCCGGCCTGGCCCTGGCGGGCCAGCTGGTAGCCATCGAGGCAGGCGGCGGCATTGGCGGCGGTGCCCGGGATGTTGAGCAGGATGGCCGTGCGGCTGCCGCCATAGATCGCACCGGAATAGGCGCAGATCAGGATCAGGATGGCGTCGTTGGGCGGCATCCGGATGGTAAGCGTGGTGAACAGCGCGATGCCGAGGGTGGCGCTCAGGCCCGGCATGCAGCCGATGATGATGCCGGCGAGCGTGG
>Ga0209675_1000873_pt1 | contig 19411 bp, 18 predicted proteins | sample AraplaCol_mLB_r2_2_FD_184280 | JGI IMG/M metagenome (GOLD analysis project Ga0209675, IMG submission 184280) | Arabidopsis root microbial communities from North Carolina, USA - plate scrape MF_Col_mLB_r2 (SPAdes) (version 3) | ecosystem: Host-associated > Plants > Roots > Endosphere | place... | reverse complement strand
ATCAGGCTGCCCCCATACAGGCTGCCGAGCAGCCGTTTGATGCCGGCCAGCGCGACGGCCTGACCGACGAGAATGGCATCCGGCTGGGCGAGCAGCTGGTCCTGACCCTGGATGCCTTCGAGGGCCCGCTCGACGTCCTGCTGGCGCTGGCCCGTGAGCAGAAGGTCGATCTGCGCAAGATCTCGATCCTGGCGCTGGCCGAGCAGTACCTGCTGTTCATCGCCGAGCTGCGCAAGGTGCGTATCGAGGTGGCCGCCGACTACCTGGTGATGGCCGCCTGGCTGGCCTACCTGAAGTCGCGGCTGCTGATCCCCGAGCCGGAGAAGGAAGGCGAGCCGTCCGGCGCCGACATGGCTGCCCGCCTGGCCTTCCAGCTGCAGAAGCTGGAGGCGATGCGCAAGGCCGTCGACCAGCTCATGGGCCGCGACCAGGTCGGCCTGGCGATGTTCCTGCGCGGCAAGCCGGAAGGCGTGCGCGTGATCCGCAAGTCGACCTACAACGCCACGCTCTACGAACTGCTCAAGGCCTATGCCGAATTCCGCGCCTCCAAGGGCTCGACGGAAGTGCTGACCATGAAGATGGCGCGCCGCCGCATCGTGTCGGTGGAAGAGGCGCTCGCGCGCCTGCGCAACATGATCGGCCAGATCCCCGACTGGGCGACACTGCAGAGCTTCCTGCCGGTCGATTCCGAAGACCCGTTCACGGTGAAATCAGCGCTGGCCTCTACCTTCAACGCCAGTCTTGAGATGGCCAAACAGGGTCTGATCGAGTTGAAGCAGGTACAGACCTTCGGTCCCATCTATATCCGCCGCGGCCAGGGCAATCTTCCGCCCGTTGAGCAGCCCGCCAATACAGAAGAGTAAGACGAATGCAGTCCGATACCGCACGGCCGACCGACGAACGGCTGGAAGAAGAAACCGAACTGACCGCTGCCGCCGCGACGGAAGCTGAAGAGGCTATCGCCGACGAGGATGAAGCCGAGCTGTCTGCCGCGCAGCCGCGTCGTTCCAACGACGATGACGACGACGACGATTCCGAGGACGACGATGACTCGGATGACGACGATGATGATGACGATGATTCCGACGATGATGATGAGTCGGATGACGAAGACTCCGATGATGAAGATTCGGATGATGACGACGACGATTACGACGACGAGGATGAAGACGAGGACGACGATGAGGAGGAGTCCGACGAGGATGACTCCGGCGAGACCGCGTCCGATGCCGGCGAGGCAGTCGAGGCTGCTGCTGCCGTAGCGCCGAAGAAGCCGCGCGCGCCGCGCAAGAAGAAGGAAGTCAGCGAGGGCGAGGACGAGGAAGACGCCGGCCCCGAGATGACGGACGAGGAGCGCGAGGCAGCCTTTGCGACCGCGATCCGCATGGCCGAGGCGTTGCTGTTCGCCGCTGCCGAGCCTCTGGACGAAGCGACGCTGCGCAAGCGCATGCCCAAGGGCACGCGTGTGCCGGCCGTGCTTGCTGCTTTGCAGGACGTCTACCGCCCGCGTGGCGTGGTGCTGAACAAGGTTGCCGGCCGCTGGGCTTTCATGACCTCGCCCGACCTGCAGCATATGCTGGAAGAGCATCGCCAGGTGCAGCGTAAGCTGTCGCGCGCCGCGATGGAGACGCTGGCGATCATCGCCTATCACCAGCCCTGTACCCGCGCCGAGATCGAGGACATCCGCGGCGTATCCTTGAGCAAGGGCACGCTGGACGTGCTGATGGAAGCCGAATGGATCAAGGTGCGCGGCCGTCGCCGCGTGCCGGGCCGTCCGGTCACCTATGGCGTCACCGATGAATTCCTGGTGCATTTCGGCCTCGAAAGCGCCGATGCGCTGCCGGGTATCGAAGAGCTGCGTGCGTCGGGCCTGCTGGAAGCCCTGCCGGCCTCTGGCGGCATCCCGATGCCGGGCGAGAGCCTGGGCGATGAAGCCGGTGAAGACCCGCTGGGCGAGGATGACGACGGCCGCGAATTCCTCGAACCGCTGGTCGACGAGGAAGCCGACGACGCCAAGAACAAGGCCAAATCCGAAGCCAATGAGTAACGGCCCGCAAGGTGCCAGTTCGACAGGTGGCGGCCTTGATCTGATCGGGGTCAGCCACGATTACGGCGCACGCCGCGCCGTCAGCGACATCACCTTCCATGTCGCGCCAGGCGAAATCCTCGGCCTGCTCGGCCCGTCGGGCTGCGGCAAGTCGACTACGCTTCGTCTTGCGGCGGGTCTTGAGGATTTACAAACCGGTGAGGTGAAGATTGGCGGCAAGACGGTGGCCGGGACGGGCGTCAGCGTCCCCACCGAGCGTCGTCATGTCGGCATGGTCTTCCAGGACCATGCGCTGTTCCCGCATTTGAGCGTCGCGCAGAATATTGGCTTCGGCCTCAACCATCTGGAGGCCGGCGAACGCCGCGCCCGGATCGAACGCTGGGCGACGCGGTTGGGCCTGGCCCAGCACATCGACAGCTATCCGCATCGTCTGTCCGGCGGCGAACAGCAGCGCGTGGCGCTGGCCCGCGCCATGGCGCCGGAGCCGAGCGTGATGCTGCTGGATGAGCCTTTCTCAAGCCTCGACAGCCGGCTGCGCGACCAGATCCGTGACGAGACGGTCGAGGTACTGAAGCAGGCCGGCACGGCGACTCTGCTGGTGACGCATGATCCGGAAGAGGCCATGCGCATGGGCGACCGCATCGCCATCATGCAGGCTGGCCGGATCGAGCAGCTGGATACGCCGGCCCGGGTCTATGCCAGCCCGGCGACGCCATTCACGGCGCGCTTCCTGAGCGAAACGAACGAGATGCCGGTGCGGGTGGCGCAGGGCGCCGTCGAGACGCCATTCGGCCGGCTGCCGGCGACGATGCCGGACGGAGCCGGACTGCTGATGTTCCGGCCCGAGGCGCTGCAGGAAAGCGGCGCGGGAACCGGGCCGGCCTTCACCGTCGAACGCGCCACGGCACTGGGCGCCTATCGCCGGCTGGAAATCAGCGACGGTCGTGGCCTGCGGCTGGCGGCCCGGCTGCCGGCTGGACCGCTGCCCCTTGCGGGGACGGTGCTGCATTTCGGGCTGAACCCCGATTTCTGCTTTGTTTTTCCTGCCGCTTAAGCGGTTTTGCCATATTAGAATTCGGGGGCGGAAGATTGCCTCCGACGCACTATCTCTGCCATAGTGCAGCGCTGCGGCGACTGGCCGCCGGTCGGGTTCCGGTGGCCTCCGCGTTGAGGGAGATAAGGGTATGGGTAGCTTCAGTTTCTGGCACTGGCTGATCGTCCTGCTGGTGATCCTGATCATCTTCGGCGCCGGCAAGCTGCCGCGCGTGGCCGGCGATCTCGCCTCGGGCATCAAGAATTTCCGCAAGGGCATGAAGGAAGAAGGCGAGGGCGACAAGCCCGCCGGTCAGGCCCCGGTGATCAATCAGCAGACTCCGCCGTCGGGCGCCGCTCCGACTGGTACGCCGGCCGACAAGACCGCGCAGCATTAAGCAATGGTGGCCGCAACAACGGCGGCCGCAACAACGGCACGGATGGCGTAGGCGGCGATGTTCGACATTGCCTGGTCTGAACTGGGTGTGATCGCGGTGGTGGCTCTGGTCGTCATCGGCCCGAAAGACCTGCCCAAGGTTCTGCGCACCGTGGGGCAGTGGACCTCGAAGGCGCGGTCGATGGCTCGCGAATTCCAGAGCGGCATCGACGACATGGTGCGCGAGGCCGAGCTGGACGAGCTGCGCAAGGCAGCCAAGCAGGTCACCGACTTCTCGGTCGAGAACGAGATCAAGAAAACCTTCGATCCGGATGGCTCGCTGGAGAAGCAGTTCCAGGAGCATAACCAGGCGATCATGGACGCCACCAAGGACATCAAGTCCGATGTGGAAGGCGTGACGAAGATCGACGATCCCGGTCCTGACGCGAAACCGGTCGAGCCGGCATCTCCCGCGCCTGAGACAGTGTCCATCCCGGCGCCCGACAAGACCGAGACCAAAGCGTGAGCGAGTCCACCAAACCCGAAGACGAGGTCGAAGCCTCCCGCATGCCGCTGCTCGATCACCTGATCGAGCTGCGCAATCGCCTGATGTGGGCAATCGGCGCCATCTTCATCGCTTTCGGCGTCTGCTATTTCTTCGCGCCACAGATTTATTCGCTGCTGATGCATCCGCTCATCGAGGCGGCCGGCACCGAAGGCCGTCGCATGATCTTCACGGCACCGCAGGAAGCCTTCTTCACCTATATCCGGCTGGCCTTCTGGGCCGCCATGCTGGTCAGCTTCCCGGTGATCGCCGTACAGGTCTGGATCTTTGTGGCGCCCGGCCTCTACAAGCACGAGAAAAGCGCATTCATGCCGTTTCTCGTGGCGACGCCGGTGCTGTTCGCTATCGGTGGCAGCTTCGTCTATTACTTCATCATGCCGCTGGCACTGAAGTTCTTCATCGGTTTTGAGAGTCCGGGCGGCGACGGCAGCATCCCGATCCAGTTGGAAACCAAGGTCAGTGAGTATCTCTCGCTGGTGATGACGCTGATCTTTGCATTTGGCATGGCGTTCGAGCTGCCGGTGCTGCTGACCCTGCTGGGCAAGGTTGGCATCGCCACGTCGGCGGGTCTGGCTGCCAAGCGGCGCTATGCCATCGTGGGCATGTTCGTTTTCGCGGCGATCGTGACGCCGCCGGACGTGATCAGCCAGGTCGGCCTCGCTATTCCGCTAATCCTGCTTTACGAGATTTCCATCATCTCGGTGCGCATGATCGAGAAGGATCGCGCCAAGCGCGAGGCCGAGGAAAAGGCCGCCGCCGAGAAGGCCGAACAGGAAGAGAAAGAAGCGGAAGCGGGCAAAGGCGAAAGCTATACGCCGCCCGCGCCCTGAGGTAACGCGTCATGCATGACATCAAACTGATCCGGGAGAATCCGGAAGCCTTCGACCGCGCCATCGCCCGTCGTGGCGTCGCCCCGCAATCGGCCAACCTGGTCGAACTCGACCGCAAGCGCCGCGCCGCGCAGGTGGAGTTCGACGAACTGCAGGGCAAGCGCAACAGCCTGTCCAAGGAGATCGGCGTTGCGAAAGGCAAGAAGGACGAGGCGCGCGCCAACGAGTTGATGGCCGAGGTCGCCGCGCTCAAGGAGCGGCTTGGCCTGCTGGAAGTCGAGCAGAAGGCGCATGAGGAGGCCCTGACCGATGCGCTGTCGCGCATCCCGAACCTGCCGGCCGACGATGTGCCGGAAGGCCTGGACGAGAAGGGCAATGTCGAGCAGCGCCGTACCGGCGCGCCGCGCAACTACAGCTTCAAGCCGAAGGAGCATTTCGATCTCGGCGAGGGGCTCGGCTATATGGATTTCGCCGCCGGCGTGAAGTTGGCCGGCGCACGCTTTACCGTGCTGAAGAGCCAGCTGGCGCGCCTGGAGCGTGCGCTGGGCCAGTTCATGCTCGACCTGCACACCACCGAGTTCGGCTACACGGAAATGCAGCCGCCGCTGATGGTGAACGACGCATCGGCTTTCGGCACCGGCCAACTGCCGAAATTCGGCGACGACCTGTTCCGCACCACCACCGGCTACTGGCTGATCCCGACTGCGGAAGTGCCGCTGACCAACCTGGCGCGCGACCTGATCATCGACGAGGCCGAGCTGCCCTGGCGCTTCACCGCGCTGACCGCCTGTTTCCGCTCCGAGGCCGGCGCGGCCGGCCGCGATACGCGCGGCATGATCCGCCAGCACCAGTTCGACAAGGTGGAGCTGGTCAGCATCGTGCATCCCGACAAGTCGGTGGAAGAGCACGAGCGCATGACCGATGCGGCCGAGACCGTGCTGAAGAAGCTGGACCTGCCGTTCCGCACCATGCTGCTCTGCGCCGGTGACATGGGCGGCGGTGCCCGCAAGACCTATGACCTGGAAGTCTGGCTGCCGGGCCAGGACCAGTATCGCGAGATTTCCTCCTGCTCGAACTGCTGGGACTGGCAGGCGCGTCGCATGAATGCCCGCTGCCGCGCACCGGGCGAGAAGCAGACCCGCTTCGTGCATACGCTGAACGGCTCCGGCCTCGCGGTCGGTCGCGCCATGATCGCGGTGATGGAGAATTACCAGCAGGAAGACGGCAGCATCGCGGTGCCGGATGTGCTGAAGCCCTATATGGGCGGCCTGACCAAGATCGAGAAGGTTTCCAAGTAATGCGCATCCTGGTGTCCAACGACGACGGCATCCACGCGCCGGGCCTGAAGGTGCTTGAGAAAGTCGCGCGCTCGCTGTCGAAGGACGTCTGGGTCGTCGCACCGGAATACGAGCAGTCGGGCGCCTCGCATTCGCTGACGCTGACTCAGCCGCTGCGCCTGCGCAAGATCAACGCGCGCAAATATGCCGTGCGCGGCACGCCGACCGACTGCGTCATGATGGCGATGCATGAAATCTTCAAGGACAAGCGGCCCGACCTGCTGTTGTCCGGCGTCAACCGCGGTGCCAACCTGGGTGAGGACGTCACCTATTCGGGCACCGTTGCCGTCGCCATGGAAGGCGCGCTGCTCGGCGTACCGTCGATCGCGCTGAGCCAGTGTTTCCAGCATGGCCATCCCGTGAAGTGGAAGACCGCCGAGCATCACGCGCCGAAAGTGATCCGGAAGCTGCTCAAGGCCGGCTGGTCGAAAGAGACGCTGATCAACGTCAACTTCCCCGACGTGGTGGCTGAATCGGTCACCGGTGTCGAAGTCGTGACCCAGGGCAAGCGCGAGCTGACCGACCTGCTGCTGGATGCCCGCGTCGATGCGCGCAACGTGCCGTATTACTGGATCGGCTTCCGCCGGCAGAAGAACAAGTCCAAGCGCCATACCGATCTGGGTGCGACCGAGAATGGCGCCATTTCGGTGACGCCGCTGCAGCTCGACCTGACCCATCGGGCAGGCCTGAAGGCGCTGAAGGAAGCGCTGAAGTAGGCACTGTGGATACCCGCGTCATCCAGCTGCTGATGGAGTTGCGCAAGCAAGGCATCAGCGATACCCGTGTGCTGGCGGCCATGGAGAAGGTGCCGCGCGAGCAGTTCGTCGCCGAGCAGTTTCTCAAGCACGCCTATGATAATATCGCGCTGCCGATCACCCAGGGACAGACGATCAGCCAGCCCTATGTGGTGGCGTATATGACCGAGGCGCTGCAGCTCGGCGATCGCATGAAGGTGCTGGAGATCGGCACCGGCTCGGGCTACCAGACCGCGATCCTGACCCGGCTCTGCCGCCGGGTCTATACCGTCGAGCGCTACCGCTCGCTGCTGACGACGGCGGAGAAGCGCTTCGCTGCGTTGAACATAACCAACGTGACCACCCGGCTGGGTGATGGCAACAAGGGCTGGAGCGAGCAGGCACCGTTCGATCGCATCCTGGTGACCGCCGCCGCCGACCGCCGCCCGGACGGGCTGATCGCCCAGCTTTCGCCCAATGGCGGCGTCATGATCGCGCCGGTGGCGGTGAACGCCACCGAGCAGGATGTGATCCGCTACACCCGCGAGGGCGATGCGGTGCGCGAGGACCGGCTGCTGCCGGTGCGCTTCGTACCCCTGCTGCCGGGAATCGCCCGAGAAGCCGCAACTTCGGGCTGATTGCCTGAGATTGTGGCAGCCGGAGAAGGGCCTTAGACTCTCGCCCGATGACACGGATTCGCGCCGTCATACTGATTTTGACCATGCTGGGCATGGCCGCCTGCGCTGAACAGGCGCCGGCGCCGGTCAGCTTCGGCCATCGCGGCGGCAGCCAGTCACCCACGGCGGCCATTTCGCGGACCGCACCGGCCGGCGTGCCCCAGGCGGCGCCCCAGGGCGCGGTGACAGCCGTGCCGCTGGACGGCCCGGCGCGAGCCCCAGTCACGACGGCACCGCAACAGGGCGGCGGCGAGTATGTCACGGTGCAGGCCGGCGATACCGTCTATGCGCTGTCGCGCCGGCATACGCGGCCGGTACGCGCCATCATCGACGACAACAACCTGCAGCCGCCCTATGCGCTGACTACGGGCCAGCGCATCCGCCTGCCGACTGGACAGTTTCATACCGTGCAGACCGGCGAGACGCTCTACAGCATCTCGCGCGCCCATGGCGCTGACGTCTACGCCATGGCCCAGGCCAATGGCCTGCAGCCGCCCTATACGATCAGTGCCGGCCAGAGCCTGCGTCTGCCAGCGCAGACCGGCTACGCCGTGAGTTCGGCTGCCGCGCCGGCGCCTGAGAGTCCCAGCGCACCGCAGATCGCGGCGCCGCGCGGCTTCCAGGCCGAGAGCCTGCCGCCGCCATCTTCTGCTTCGTCGCCGCCGGTGCCTCAGGCGCCCACGCCGCTTCCGGAAGTGAACGTGCCTGCGCATGGCAGCGCCGTACCGCAGGCCGAGACGGAACAGCCGGCGCCCGCTGCGCAGCCGCAAGTCGCCGCGGCACCGACGCCGCCACCTGTCGCCGATCCGCAGCAGGACACCGTGCTGCCACCGCGTTCGGGCCGTACTTTCTCATGGCCGGTCCGCGGCCGTGTGCTGGCCGGCTTCGGTCCGACGCCGGACGGGTTGCACAATGACGGGATCAACATCGCCGCTCGCGCCGGCGCGCCGGTGATCGCCGCCGAGAATGGCGTGGTGGTCTATGCCGGCAGCGAGCTGAAGGGCTTTGGCAACCTGCTGCTGGTGCGCCATGCCGATGGCTGGATGACGGCCTATGCCCATCTCGACAAGTCACTGGTCAAGAAGGGCCAGAAGGTCACCAAGGGCCAGGCGATCGGCACTGTGGGCAGCACCGGCGGCGTCAGCCAGCCGCAGCTGCACTTCGAAATCCGGCGCGGCACCCAGGCAGTCGACCCGGCGAAATTCCTCTCGGTCGCTTAAAGCCTATTTCGTCTTCAGCGGCTTGCCGAGACGGCCGGCCAGGTCCTGGATGAACTGCCAGGCGACGCGCCCCGAGCGCGCCCCGCGCGTCATCGACCATTCGACGGCTTCGGCGCGCAGCTGCTTCTGGTCGACCTTCAGGTCATAGGCCTTGCAGTAGCCATCCAGCATGGCGAAGAAATCGTCCTGGCTGCAGGAATGGAAACCGAGCCAGAGGCCGAAGCGGTCGGACAGCGAGACTTTCTCTTCGACAGCCTCGTGCGGATTGATCGCGGTCGACTTCTCGTTCTCCATCATGTCGCGCGGCAGCAGGTGCCGGCGGTTCGAGGTCGCGTAGAGGATCACGTTGTCGGGGCGACCTTCGATACCGCCATCCAGCACCGCCTTCAGCGACTTGTAATGCTGGTCCTCGGCATCGAAGGAAAGGTCGTCGCAGAACAGCACGAAGCGGCGCTGGGAGCCGCGCAGCAGGGTCAGCAAGGCGGGCAGGGACGGGATATCCTCACGGTGGATTTCCACCAGCGCCAGTGATTTCGCCTTCTTCGCATTGATCGCGGCATGCACGGCCTTCACCAGCGACGACTTACCCATGCCACGCGCGCCCCAGAGCAGGGCGTTGTTCGCCGGCAGGCCGTTGGCGAAGCGGGTGGTGTTGTCGAGCAGGATGTCGCGTACGCGTTCCACGCCCTGCAGCAGCTTGATCGAGACCGCGTTGACGCTCGGCACCGGGGCCAGCCAGCCGGGTGCGGGTTCGGCATGCCAGATAAAGGCATCGGCGGTCTTGTCATCGAAGACCGGGGCGGCCGGCGGCGCCAGCCGCTCCAGCGCCGCAGCGATACGCAGCAGGACGGCGGTTTCGCCAATGCTGGTTTCAGCGGAGTTAGTACCGGTCTTGGCGGCGGGTTTCTCGGGCTTCTTCGGCATCTTGTTATTTCGGGATACGAGTGACGGGGAGGCGTATTCTGGGGATGCCGAAGCGACCGCGCAACCGGTAGCGGGACCGGCCGGTTTCCGCCATAATCCGGCCCCTGAAAAACACCCGTCTGCCGACCGATTTCCATGGAGGACCGTATGTATCCCGAAGTGCAGCTTTTCATTGATGGCGCCTGGGGCAAGGGCGCGAGCGGCAAATCCCAGCCCGTGCTGAACCCGGCGACCGGCGAAGAGATCGGCAAGGTCGCCCATGCCGACAAGGCCGACCTCGACCGCGCGTTGGCTGCGGCCGACAAGGGCTTCAAGGAATGGAAGAAGGTTGGCGCCTTTGATCGCTACAAGGTGCTGCGCAAGGCCGGCGAGATCATTCGCAGCCGCGCCGACGAGATCGGCAAGATCATGTCGATGGAGCAGGGCAAACCCTTCATCGAAGCCAAGGGCGAAACCCTACTGGCCGGCGATATCATGGACTGGTTCGCCGAGGAAGCGCGCCGCACCTATGGCCGCATCGTGCCGCCGCGCGCCGAGGGCGTGTACCAGCTGGTCGTGAAGGAGCCGGTCGGTCCGGTTGCCGCCTTCACCCCGTGGAACTTCCCGATCAACCAGGCCGTCCGTAAGTGTTCGGCCGCCCTGGCTGCCGGCTGCTCGATCATCCTGAAGGGCCCGGAAGAGACTCCGGCTTCCTGCGCCGCGCTGGTGCAGGCCTATGTCGATGCCGGCGTTCCGGCCGGCGCGATCCAGCTGGTTTACGGCGTGCCGTCGGAAATCTCGGAATACCTGATCCCGCATCCGGTGATCCGCAAGATCACCTTCACCGGCTCGACCCCGGTGGGCAAGCATCTCTCGATGCTGGCCGGTCAGCATATGAAGCGCATCACCATGGAACTGGGCGGCCACGCCCCGGCCATCGTGTTTGGCGATGCCGATGTCGACACCGCCGTGAAGGTGCTGTCGGCCAACAAGTTCCGCAATGCCGGCCAGGTCTGCGTGTCCCCGACCCGCTTCCTGGTGCATGAGTCGGTCTACGGCAAGTTCGTCGAGGGCTTCACGGCCTTCGCCAAGTCGCTCAAGGTCGGCGATGGCCTCGATAAGGATACCCGCATGGGTCCGCTCGCCAACGACCGCCGCGTGCAGGCGATGGAGATGTTCGTCGCCGACGCGGTGTCGAAGGGTGCCAAGGTCGAGACCGGCGGCAAGCGCATCGGCAACAAGGGCAACTTCTTCGAGCCGACCGTGCTGACCGGCATCAACAACGACATGCGCATCATGAACGAAGAGCCGTTCGGCCCGCTGGCGCCGATCGTGCCCTTCTCGAAGTTCGATGATGTGGTGGCCGAAGCCAACCGCCTGCCGTTCGGCCTGGCTGCCTATGCCTACACCAAGTCGGCCAAGACCGCTGCCGCCATCGGCGCCGCGTTCGAGTCCGGCATGGTCTCGATCAACCATCACGGTCTGGCCCTGCCGGAAGTGCCCTTTGGCGGCATCAAGGATTCGGGCTACGGTTCGGAAGGTGGCTCGGAAGCCATCGAGGCTTACCTGAACACCAAGTTCATCACCCAGGTCGGCCTCTGAGGCTTATCTGGATCGGAATGGAAAAGGGGGCTTCGGCCCCCTTTTTTTATTTCACCACCGCAAGGATCACTCCGGCCAAGCTGGCGCCGCCGAGCAGCCAGGCGAGACCGAGATGGAAGCGGAAGACGGCGACCAGGGCGACGGCTGACAGCGCCGCCATCCAGAGATCCAGGCTGGACAGTACCGGCAGTTCCCAGTTCATGCTGCCGAGCGTTACCGTCTGCCGTGCCGTGAACAGCGAATGCAGGGCGAACCAGACCGCGAGATTGAGGATCACGCCCACGACAGCGGCGGTGATCGCAGCCAGCGCATGAGCGAAGGCGCGCACATGACGCACACGTTCCACGTAGGGCGCACCGAGGAAGATCCAGAGGAAGCAAGGCACGAAGGTGACCCAGGTGGCGAGCAGGCCGCCGGCGAAACCACCCAGCAGCGGATCGACGCCGCCGAAGCGGAAGCCGGCGAGATAGCCAACGAAGGTGAGCACGAGGATCAGCGGGCCAGGCGTGGTCTCGGCGAGACCGAGGCCATGCAGCATCTCCTCCGGCCCGAGCCAGGCATAAACCTCGACGGCCTGCTGGCCCACATAAGCCAGCACGGCATAGGCGCCGCCGAAAGTGACGACCGCCATCTCGCTGAAGAAGATGCCGATGCGGCTGAAGACATGGTCGGGACCAAGCGCGGCAAAAATCAAGAACAGCGGTCCACCCCAGAGCAGGCCGAAGATGACCAAGATCGTCAGGTTGCGCCGCCAGCTCGGCGCAACCGAGGGCAGCACGTCGTTATCCGTCACGGCGACCGAGCCGATCCAGTCCGGCCGACTGCGCCCGACGAACCAGCCGAGCAGGGCTGCGCCCAGCACAATCACCGGGAAGGGAATCTGCAACCCGAAAATGCCGATGAAGGCGGCCGTGCTCAGACCCAGCAGGAAACGCGTCTTGATCGCGCGCTTGGCCACGCGTTGCACGGCCTCGAAAACGATGGCCAGCACCGCGGCCTGCAGACCGAAAAACAGCCCACTGATCAGAGGCACTTCGCGCCACAGCACATAGATGGTGCTGAGCGCGAGGATCACGGCAAGACCGGGCAGGATGAACAACAGGCCGGCGGCCAACCCGCCTTTCCAGCGATGCAGCAGCCAGCCGATATAGGTGGCGCATTGCTGCGCCTCCGGACCCGGCAGCAGCATGCAGAAATTCAGTGCATGCAGGAACTGCGGTTCGCTGACCCATTTCTTCTCGTCGACCACGATGCGATGCATCATGGCAATCTGGCCCGCCGGCCCGCCGAAACTGAGCAGGCCGATTTTCGCCCAGGTCCAGAAGGCTTCAGAGAAGGTGGGGGTACGATTCTGGGGAGTCGTGTCCATGATCTGTATGTATCTGTTCAGGCCGCCGGCGGCCAGCCGTGGCGTTCCCCGACAGCACTGGCGCACCACGCATAAAGTGCGTCGTAGATCAACATGCCATGTTCCAGCATGACGTCATCATCCTGCAACATTAAGGACAGGCCGAGCGATATCGCCAGCAGGCCCGGCGCCTGCGGCGCAAGTTCCGGTTGTCCGGTATCGGCGGCACGCACGATCAGCGCTAGCCGCTGCAGCGCCGGATCACCCCCCAGATCATGATAAAAGTGTCGAAGCTGCACAACTCGCCGTCATGACTGTAGGCCGCACCAGGAATGTCGTAGGGCGTGGCCTGCCAGTCCTGGGCGCGGGCAAAGACCTGGTCGGACGGAACATAGAAGAAGCGCGCATCCGCATCGATGAAGCGCCGCACCAGCCAGGGGCAGGCGATGCGGTCGATCTTCGGCCGTTCGCGCGTGATCCAGCGGCTGGCCTGCACCGGTGGCTTGGGCTGCATCGGCCCGCCGGCCTCGCGCCAGCCTTCGATGCCGTTGACCAGATAGCGGGCGCGAAAGCCGCGGCGCAGCAGTTCGGCGGCCGCATTCTGGCCGACTTCATGGCCGTGCACGCAGGCGACCACGATCTCGGTATCACGCGGCAGGTTTGCCGCCCATTGCGACAGATCATCCGGCGATCGCCGCACGGCGCCACGGATCGTGTCCGTTGCTTCAGCGTAGCGTTCCTCACGCCGCACATCGAGCAGATACGGGAAACGACCGGCCGCATGCTCATGCGCCAGGGCAGAAACGGAAATGGAGGGAAGGGTGCCAGAAGAGGCAGTGCTGGTATCCATGATGCTACTCCTGCCACGTTCAGTGGCATTCAGTAGCGGCACTTGGATACCGGAGTATCTTGGTCGGGGAGACCGCGTTGTCCCCGTAAGCGCAGACTTATCGCTGCTTCCGGTTAAAGGCAAGCGGATTTTTTCTTAAGCGAGCGAGACGCGGTTGCCGGGGTGGCGCAGCACGGCCCCAGCCAGTTCCTTCTCGGTCAGCACCATCTGCACAATAGCCGCAGACAGGCCGCTGAGACGGATCAGGTCGTCGACCAGCGCCGGCGATGGCGACAGCAGGCGCTCGATCTCGAGATGAGCGCGACCGAGATCGCCGTCATCCACCGGCGTCACGGGCGATGCCGCGACGACGGGGGTTGTCCTGCGTTGCTGCGGCGTCAGGATCGTGAGAATGTCTTCAACCCGTTCGATCAGGGCCGCGCCATTGCGGATCAGATCGTTGCTGCCATGACAGCGAGGATCCAGCGGCGAGCCCGGCACGGCCATAACCTCGCGCCCCTGTTCGCCAGCCATGCGGGCCGTGATCAGCGAGCCGGATTTCAGCGCGGCCTCGACCACCAGAACGCCCTGCGACGCGCCGCTGATCAACCGGTTGCGGCGCGGAAAATTCTGCGCCAGCGGCGGCGTGCCGGCCGGCATTTCGGCGAAGATCGCGCCGCGCTCCGCCAGCTGTTCATGCAGGGCTGCATTCTCCGGCGGGAACACGACATCGATGCCGGTGCCAATGAAGGCGGCCGTGCGCCCCTGCGCGGACAGCGCGCCGTCATGGGCGGCGCGGTCGATGCCGCGCGCTAATCCAGAGAGAATACAAAAGCCAGCCTCGCTGAGCTGCGCGGCGATGTCGCGGGTGAAGCGTTGGCCGATGGCCGAGGCGTTGCGTGCGCCGACGATGGCGATGCCCGGCACATCGGTGATCAGCGGGTCGCCCTTCACGGCCAGCAGCGGCGGCGCGTCATCCAGCTGCATCAGACCGACCGGATAGCCGGGTTCGCCCCAGGCCAGCAGCGACGCGCCACAGGCCTTCAGCGCCTTAAGTTCCTGCGCGACGGTCTTGTCGTCGGCCAGCCTGATCTGGCGCTTCGCTCCGCCACGCTGTGCCATTTCAGGCAACCGCTCGATCGCCTTTGCCGCGCTGCCGTAATACCTGAGTATGTTGTGAAAGGTGACCGGGCCCAGATGCGCGCTGCGGATCAGCCGCAGCCAGTCGCGCTTTTCAGACTCACTGAGCGGGCGTGTCGCCTGCATCCTTCTTCTTGCCGATCTTCGGCTCCTCGCCCTTCAGCAGACGGGCGATGTTCTGGTGATGGCGAATGAAGACCAGCACCGCCATGGCGATACCCAAAACGCCGACCTCGGGGCCGATGAAGATCCAGGCCACGACCGGGCTGAGCGCCGCGGCGACCAGCGCCGAGAGCGAAGAATACCTGAACACCGCGGCGATGACGAGCCAGGTGAGGCAGGCGAAGATGCCGATCGGCCAGGCCACGCCGAGCATGACGCCGAGATAGGTGGCGACGCCCTTGCCGCCGTTGAAACGCAGCCAGACCGGGAAGAGATGGCCGATGAAGGCGGCAAAGGCCATCACCAGCATCAGATCCGGCCCGCCATACCAGGCGCCGAGCAGGGCGGCCACGGTGCCCTTACCGCCATCCAGCAGCAGGGTGGCGGCGGCGAGGTCCTTGCGCCCGGTGCGCAACACGTTGGTGGCGCCGATATTGCCCGAGCCGATATTGCGGATGTCGCCCATTCCGCCCAGCCTGGTGATCACCAGGCCGAAGGGAATCGAGCCGAGCATATAGCCGATCACGGCGGCGGCGATGTAGTAGGGCAGGTCGAGGGTCCAGAAGGCAGCGGTCATTGGATTCTTAGCTTTCGCGCTTGCGCTGGAACACGGTCTCGCCGCCGACCACGGTGCGCAGCGCATGGCCCTGCACACGACGGCCGTCATAGGGTGCGTTCTTGGCTTTGGAACGGAATTTCTTCTCGTCCACGCGCCATGGCGTATCGAGATCGAAGACCAGCAGATCGGCCGGTGCGCCCGGCGCAAGACGGCCGCTTTCCAGCTTCAGCAGCCGGGCCGGATTGCAGGTCAGACAGGCCAGCAGCTTGAGCAGCGGCACCGAGCCGTTGTGATAGAGCTCCAGCGTCAGCGGCAGCAGGGTTTCCAGGCCGATGATGCCGAATTCCGCCTGCGCGAACGGCAGCCGCTTGCTTTCCGGATCCTGCGGCGCATGCGCCGAGGAAATCACGTCGACGGTGCCGTCGGCAATGGCGTCCACCACGGCCTTGCGGTCGGTCTCGACGCGCAACGGCGGCTTCACCTTGGCGAAGGTACGGTAATCGCCGATATCAAGTTCGTTGAGGGCGAAGTTATGCGGTGCCGCGCCGGCGGTGATCTTCAGGCCGCGGGCCTTGGCGCGCCGCACGACATCCAGCGCGTCCTGCGTGGACAGATGGGCGGCATGCAGCCGGCCATTGGTCATTTCCAGCAGGCGGATGTCGCGCTCCAGCATGATCGTTTCGGCCATTGCGGGAATGCCGGCAAGGCCGAGGCGGGCGGCGACTTCGCCTTCGTTCATCACGCCGCCCTTGGCCAGTGACGGCTCCTCGGCAGGCTGCATCACCAGCAGGTCGAAGGTGGTGGCGTAAGACAAGGCGCGGCGCATCAGGCGTGGCGAGGCGATCGGTTTTTCGCCATCGGTGAAAGCGACGGCACCGGCCTGGGCCAGCAGGCCCAGCTCGGTCAGTTCCTCGCCCTTGGTGCCCTTGGTGACGGCGGCGGCCGGCAGGATGCGCACCACCGCGGTATCGGCGCCACGGCGGGCGATGAATTCCACCAGCGCGACTTCGTCGATCACCGGCTCGGTATTGGGCATCGCCACCATGGTGGTGACGCCGCCGGCGGCCGCGGCGCGCGCGCCGGTCGCGATGGTTTCCTGGTGTTCGGCACCGGGCTCGCGCAGCCAGACATGCATGTCGATCAGGCCGGGCGAAAGGCAATGCCCCTGGCAGTCGATCTGCTCGGTATCGCCGGCGAAATTACCACTGGCCAGCTTGGGCCCGAGGTCGACGATCTTGTCGCCTTCGGTGAGCAGCGCGCCTTTGACATCAAGGCCAGAGGCCGGGTCGAGCAGGCGCGCGTTGGTGTAGAGTTTGCGACGGCGTGACATGAGCGCTTTTACGAACCTGCAGGCGTGCTGTGCCGCCAGTTGGGCAGATGCTGGGCCAGCAGTTCCAGGCAGGCCATGCGGACGGCGACGCCCATCTCGACCTGTTCATGGATCACGCTGCGATGGATGTCGTCGGCCACTTCGGTATCGATCTCGATCCCGCGGTTCATCGGGCCCGGATGCATGATCAGCGCATCGGGCTTGGCGAAGCCGAGCTTCTCGTGGTCGAGGCCGTAGAAGTGGAAGTATTCCCTGGTGGAGGGCACGAAGGAACCGTGAAAACGCTCCATCTGCAGGCGCAGCATCATGACGATGTCGACGTCGGTCAGCCCCTTGCGCATGTCGTGGTAGACCTCGACGCCCAGCCGTTCGGCATAGGCCGGCAGCAGGGTAGGCGGCGCGATCAGGCGCACGCGCGCGCCCATGGTGTTGAGCAGATGGATGTTCGAGCGCGCGACCCGGCTGTGCAGGATGTCGCCGCAGATGGCGACCAGCAGGCCTTCCAGCCGGCCCTTGCGGCGGCGAATGGTCAGCGCGTCGAGCAGCGCCTGGGTGGGGTGCTCGTGGCTGCCGTCGCCGCCGTTGATCACGCCGCAGCCGACCTTCTGGGCCAGCAGGGCGACCGCGCCGGAATCCTGGTGCCGCACAACCAGCAGGTCCGGGTGCATGGCATTGAGGGTGATGGCGGTGTCGATCAGGGTTTCGCCCTTCTTCACCGAGGAGGTGGCGACCGACATGTTGATCACGTCGCCGCCCAGCCGCTTGCCGGCCAGTTCGAAACTGGTGCGGGTGCGGGTCGAGTTCTCGAAGAAGAGATTAATGATCGTCCGGCCACGCAGGCTGGACTGTTTCTTCTCCACGGCCCGGTTCAGGTCGACATAACGGTCGGACTGATCCAGCAAAATCTGGATATCCTGGGCGGAAAGCCCTTCAATTCCAAGAAGATGGCGATGCGGAAAGGAAACGGACGGCCGGGGGCCGGATTCGGCGGATTGGGTGGCGCGACTCGTAGACATTAAAAACGCATTCTAGCGAAATCGGTCCCGGAGAGCAACGAAACCATTAACCAATTTGTGCTTAGCTGCGAATCATGATGCAGGACTATCGGCAGAATCAGATTGATGTAGCCGGCGGCGACTCATCCGCCGGGCAGGCCGTGCGCCTGCTGCAGGTACTGAACGGCCGGGCCACCGAGGTGGCCGGCGTCACTGCCCGCATGTACGAGATGGCCGTCTTCCTGTCCTTTGCCGATTACGCTGACGGCTTCCGCCGGGTACAGGAATTCCTGTCCTTCTGCGATGTGATCGAGAGCAAGCTTGAGAATATGCCCCCGGCGACGCGCGAACCGATCCTGTATGAGGTGACCGCCGTGAAGGTGCGTGCTTTCCATGCGCTGCTGAAGGCGATGGGCGCCTATATGACGGTGCTGGAAAAGCGCGGCATGATCAATTTTTTCGCCCAGGCCGTGTTCCTGATGCAGCAGGACATGGTCATGGACTTTGCCAATGACGGCCTGTCGGATGTGCCGCAGCAGCTGATCCCCGATGCGATGCCGGAGCTCTGCCGGGATATTCTGGCGCAACTGAAGCGCCTGCTCGACCGCTGCATCGACGTTCCCGATTTCCGCTTCGAGACATGAGCGCAGGGCCGGCGGGAGCCATGGATGCCGCCATCCTGCAGCAACTTCAGGCCGGACTGGAGGCGCACCGCAAGGGTGATCTCCTGAACGCGGAGCGGCTGTATCGTGCCGTGCTGGTCGCGGCTCCGGATACGCTGGACGCCTATAACCTGCTGGGCCGGCTGCTGGTACAGGGCGGCCGCGCCAGTGAAGCGCCGGTGCTGCTGCGCCATGCCATCGATCGCGCACCCAATCAGGCCGGTCTGTGGCTGAGCTATGCTGAAGTTCTGCTGGCCAGCGGCGACCTTGGCGGCGCCCGCGAAGCCGCCGAACATGCTTATCGGCTGGCACCGCAGGATCCTGACACGCTATTCACCTGGGCCGAGGTGCATCGTCTGGCCTCGGACTGGATCGTGGCAGCCGACGGCTATCGCAAGCTGCTGGCGCTGCGGCCCAACCATGCCGGCGCCTGGCTCAATCTCGCCACCAGCCTGCAGGCGATGGGCGACCTGCCGGGCGCACGTCAGGCTGCCGAACGCGCCTTGCAGCATGCACCGCAGGCGCCGGAATGCCATAACAACCTGGGCAACCTGCTGGCCGTCGCCGGTGAGCATGCGTCAGCCCTGGCGCATTTCGACCAGGCGCTGAAGCTGCGGCCCGGCTATTCGCCAGCCATGATCAACAAGGGTGCGTCGCTGCGCGAGCTGGGACGCACGGACGAGGCGATCCCGCTGCTGGAGCAGGCGATCCAGCTCAGCCAGGGGCATCCCGAAGCCTTCGCCGCATTGGCGCTGGCGCGGCACAATCTCGGCGATCTCGATGGGGCGCTGGCGGCCTATGCCCAGGCATTGGCGCGTCGGCCGCAGGATGCCGAGACGCACTGGAATTTCGCGCTGGCCGCTCTGGCCAAGGGCGACTTCACCCATGGCTGGCCGGCGCACCGCAGGCGCTGGATCAAGGCACAGCCGCCGCTGCCGCAGCGCGCCTGGCCCTGGCCGTTGCTGAAGGACGGTGAAAACCCGGCCGGCAAACATGTACTGGTCTGGGGCGAGCAGGGGCTGGGCGACCGGCTGCTGTTCCTGCAATACCTGCCGGCTTTGTT
>Ga0209675_1000863_pt1 | contig 19623 bp, 19 predicted proteins | sample AraplaCol_mLB_r2_2_FD_184280 | JGI IMG/M metagenome (GOLD analysis project Ga0209675, IMG submission 184280) | Arabidopsis root microbial communities from North Carolina, USA - plate scrape MF_Col_mLB_r2 (SPAdes) (version 3) | ecosystem: Host-associated > Plants > Roots > Endosphere | place... | reverse complement strand
TCGGCATGGGCGATCCACGCCGCCCGCCGCAACTCGACGAGGATTTCCTGCTGCCCGGCATCTTCACCGTCTGGCTGCAGAAGGACGGGCAATGGCAGGCCTGGCGGCCCAGGGTGAGCTACGAGCCGATCTCGCCGCTGGCCATCACGCTGCTGTGGTTTGCCGCCGTCGCCTGCATCATTGGCGGCCTGGCTTTCTGGTCGACCTGGCGCATGCTGCGGCCATTCAAGACGCTGGTCTCGGCGGCGCAGGACTGGCGCGCGGAACAGGAACCGATCCGGCTGCCCGAGCGGGGGCCGGTGGAATTCCGCGCCATTGCGGCCGCCTTCAACGACATGCAGGGCAAGATCAACCGCTTCGTCCGCGATCGCACAGAGCTGGTGATCGCGCTGTCGCATGACCTGCGTACGCCGCTGACGCGGCTGCAGCTGCGGGCGGAATACATCGAGGAGGCCGAGCAACGCCAGCGCATGCTGGACGAGTTGCATTTCATGGAAATGCTGACCGACCAGCTGCTGTCCTTCGCCTCGTTCAATCCGCGCAACGAACCGCTGGAGCGGCTCGATTTCGCCGTCCTGCTGGTCAGCCTGTGCGACGACCGCACCGATGCCGGTGCCGTGATCGAATATGTCGGCCCGGCGCATCATGTGCTGTCCTGCCGGCCGACCGCCATGCTGCGGGCGATGATGAACCTGATCGACAATGCGCTGAAATACAGCGATTACGCGCATGTCTCGATGACGCAGGACGCCTCCGGCACCCGCGTCCTGATCCGCGACAGCGGCCCGGGCATTCCGGAAGACGAGCTGGAGAAAGTGTTCCAGCCCTTCTATCGCGTCGATGCCTCGCGCAGCCGCGATACCGGCGGCCTGGGTATGGGACTCAGCGTCGCGCGCGCCATTGTGATGGAGCACGGCGGCACCATCGTGCTGCGGAACCGCCGGCCGCACGGGCTCGAGGTCGAGATCGTTCTGCCGGGCTGACATCAGCCTTTCAGGCTGACCACAGTGCTCATCATTTCATTGGCGGCCTTGAGAACCTGGGAATTCATGGAATAGGCCTGCTGGGCAATGATCAGCTGGGTCATCTGGTCCCCGGTATCCACGGTCGACTGCTCCAGCGCACTGCCCTTGATGGTGCCGACGCCGGCTTGGTTCGCGCCGCGCGGATTGCCATAGACCGCGTCGCCCGAGTTTCCGGTCACCCGGAAAGCCGTGCCGTCGATGCGGTCCAATTCATCCGGTTCGCGGAAATTGGCCAGCAGGATCTGGCCGATATCGGCCGTGCTTTTGTCGTCATAGGTGACAGTGACCAGGCCACCATCGCCGATGCTCACGCCCGCAAAGCCCGAACCGGCGGCGTTGTCGCCGGTATCGACGGTCATGACCCGCGGCGCGCCGGTGCCGCTGGGCGCGGCGGCCATCAGGTAATAGCCGGCGCCATTGACCAGGCGGCCGCTGCTGTCGAGATGGAAGTCTCCCTGCCGCGTGTAATAGACCTCGGTTTCAAAACCGGTCGGCTCGCCGGTGACGGCGTCGAAGCCGGTCGGCTTGGCCACCGGGAAGAAGCCGTTGCCGCTGACTGCCGCCGATGTCGGGTTGTCGACATCGCTGACGATCGTGCCGCCCTTGCGGTTGGCGAAATCTGCATAGGCGATCACGCCGCCCGGCCGGCCTGAATCAAGCACGGGGCCCCCGCCGGGGCGCTGGCCCAGCACCATGTCGTGGAACAACGTGTTGACGGCCTTGTATCCCGGCGTGCCGGCATTGGCCACGTTGTCTGAGATATTGCCGATCGCGGTTGCCTGCGCGTTGATCGCCATCACCGCCATGCTCATCACGCCCGTTATCGTCATGTCGTCGCTCCTGTTGCTGGCATCGCCTCTTTTGCTGCAGGCGACAGAGCAAGGCGCGTGCCGTTTGCAGAAAGCGCAGGGACACGCAGCGTTGCGCCGTCGTGACGCGCCGGACGCATGCCGCGCCGCCGCTATCGCCTGGCCGTTCCGCCGCTCTGAGCGATTAGCCTAAGCCGCTGAATTCATGCATATTTGTTCATGAAATATTCTTTCAGAATTATCCTAATAGGTGTTAACCGCACTGGTAACAATGTTAAGAATTGTGTCTCGACATGATCTCGCAAAACTGCGACATATTTAAGTAAATATAGATAAACTATGCATTATTTTCCCAGTACGGCAGAAGTTGCCGTCCGCCGGAAATGCTTTCCGGTTAATTGGGCTTTACCCTTTGGCAAGAAATCGAATGGAATGAAGGGTGTAGGACCAGAATCATAAAACGGCACGCTCCTTGCTCGGAGGATCTGCAGGCACAGACCCGCGAAGGAGCATTTTGCCATGTCGATCACCGGCGCCATGTACACCGCCATCTCCGGCCTCAACGGCCAGTCCACGGCGATCAGCTACATCTCCGACAACGTCGCGAATGCGAGCACCATCGGCTACAAGAAGGTGGAATCGCGTTTCCAGACACTGGTCACGCAATCCAGCGCGCAGGCCAACACGCATTCCTCTGGCGGTGTGCTGAACCAGCCCTTCTTCGCCAACAATGCGCAGGGCGCGATCCAGCAGGTGTCGTCCACCACCTCGGTTGCGGTAGCGGGTAACGGTTTCATCCCGGTGTCGAAGACCACGGGCGTCGATCCGGCCACCGGCCTGCCCACCTTCGAGACCACGAGCTACTTCACCCGCGTCGGCGACTTCAATCAGAACAGCCAGGGCTACCTGGTGAACTCCTCGGGCTATTACCTGCAGGGCTGGCGCGTCGATCCGGTCACCGGTGTGGTCGACAGTTCGACGACTTCGGAAGTGCGGGTGTCCGATCTGCTGGATGCGCCGGTGGCGACCAGCACGGTGGACTACGCCGCCAATCTGCCGTCCAACGTCAAGAACAGCGCCGGCACGCTGCCGGCCACCCTGCCGGTCAGCTCGATCCAGGTCTTCGATGCGCTGGGCAATGAGCGTACGCTGAACCTGACCTGGACACGCATTGGCGATAATAGCTGGACCCTGCAGGTCAACGCTCCGGACAGCACACCCTCCACGCTGGGGCCGGCCACGGTCAGCTTCGGCGGCCTTGTCGGCGGCGCTACGGCCCCTGCCGGCACGATCTCGTCGCTCAGCAGTGTCGGCGGCCTTACGGCGACCCCGGCCGGCTCGATCAATGATGACGCTTCGTTCAACTTCAACCTGGATTTCGGCAATGGCGCCCAGGCGCTGAAGCTCGATCTCGGGTCCTACGGCAATTCGGCGGGCACCACGCAATATGCCGGCGATACGCTGACGCTGAACAATTTCAAGCAGAATGGCGTGCCACAGGGCACCTTCAAGAGTCTCTCCATCGACGAGCAGGGCTTCGTCAATGTCACCTTCGACAACGGCAATGTAAAAACCTACTACCAGATACCGTTGGCGCGCTTTAACGATCCCACCGAGCTCGACAGGGTAAACGGCAATGCCTTCGTGGCGACGCCACGCTCGGGCGCGGCGATCCTGGCGCAACCGGGAGCAAGCGGTGTGGGAAGCTTCGTGTCGGCTGCGATCGAGGGGTCCAACGTCGATATCGCCGAGGAATTCTCAAAACTGATCGTGGCCCAGCGCGCCTATTCGGCCAATGCGCGCCTGATCACCGCAACGGACGAGTTGCTGCAGGAAACCATCAACATCCGCCGCTGATAGCGGACTGGAGGGAGGGTATCGCCATGTCCTTGTCAGCAGCATTGAATACGGCCGTCACGGGCCTGGCGACCCTGCAGACGCAAACCGGCATATTGTCGGGCAATATCGCCAACGCGCAGACCGCAGGATATTCGCGGAAATATGCCACCCTGACCACGCCTGTCGCCGGTGGCCTGCCGCAGGCGTCGCTGGTGCAGAGCGTGATCCGGACGACCGCGCCGGAGTTGATGAAGGACTACTACGCCGCCGCCGCCAATTATGGCCAGCTCACGGTTGCGGCCGACAAGGCCAGGGCTCTTACCGAGGCGCTGGACGCGGCCGACAGTTCCGACGGCCAGGCGACATTGCAGAAACTGCTGACCAATTTCGAGTCGGCGGTGAAGGCCCTGGAGGCGACGCCGGAAGACACCGCGCTGAAGGCGCAGGTGGTGCAGCGCGGCAAGGAACTGGCGGCAGAGGTCAATCGCCTGGCCGGGTTGCGCAGCAGCCTGCAGGCGCAGGGGCAGCAGGATATCCAGACCGGGCTGAAAACCCTGAATGACGCCAGCGCGAATATCGCCAAGCTGAATGCTCAGATCGTCAGCCAGAAAGCGGCTGGCAATCCGGTCGGTGATCTGGAAGATCTGCGCGATGCGGAGGTGGCGAAGATATCCGGCCTCGTCGGCGTGCGCACGGTCGTCAGCGACAAGGGCGCGATGACGGTCTATTCAGACACCGGTGCGCAGCTTGCCGGCACCACGGCCCAGACTTTCTCCTATGACGCCACCAGCAACACGATCAGCAACGGGGCCGGCATTGACCTCACGGCCGGTTTCCGCACCGGGTCGCTGCGCGCCAATCTGGATTACCTGGATGACAGCGCCGCGGCGCTGGCCAATCCTGACGACAATGTCGGAACGCTGGCGAAATTCTTCAACCAGATCGACTCCCTAGCCCGCAATATCGCCGATGTGGTGAATGCCGCCTATGACGATCCGGCGACGGCGGCCGCGGAGCAGATCTTCACCTATAACGCTGCCGATCCCTCTGGCACGCTGGCCGTCGATGCCGCATTGGTGGCGACGCCATCCGGCCTGAACGCGGCGCGCATGGGCGCCGTGCAGCAGGCCATGCGCAACACCACGCTGACGGCCACGCAGGTCAATCCGGCGGGCGATCCGAATGGCCTGACCATCTCCAGTGTCAATATCTTCGGCCTGACCAGTGGCGTGCTTGCCTATCATGCCCGGCTCAGCAGCGAGACCGAGGCCAATCGCGACACGGCCGACAATCTGCAGGCGGTTCTGGGTGAAAAGATCGCCAGCGTGACCGGCGTCGATGTCGATACCGAACTGGCCACCATGCAGACGCTGCAGAACAATTATGCCGCGCTCGCGCAGATCATGACCGTAATCACCCAGATGTTCGATGAACTGATCAGTATCGGGAGCTGAACCATGGTAGCTGTAACCGGAACGACCCAACTTGCCCGCCAGATGGCGATGACGCGCAATATCAGCCTGTTGACCACGATGCTGAACCAGCAGAACCAGCAGCTGGCCACCGGCCTGAAGGTCGATGGCCTGATCGGCGTATCGGCCCAGGCGCAGGAGCTCGGGCAGCTGAAATCGCGCCTGGGAACGGTGGAGAACTACAATTCCGGCGTGACCACGGCGCTCAACCGCGTCGAGCTCTATGCGCTGTCGATCGAGAAGATTATCGATGTGGCCACCGAGGCGCAGTCGGCGATGATCACCAACCGCGATCCGGCCTTCGCCAAGACGGCGGCGCCGGCCGTCCTCGCCAAGAGCATGCTGGACCAGATCGGCAGCATCCTGCAGACCAAGGACGGCAGTCGCTATCTGTTTTCCGGCACCAATTACACCGACAACCCGACGAATGGCAGCCTGTCGGCCATTCCCACGGTCTACGGGGCAGGGGCGGTGCCAGGCGCCACGCCGGGCTATACCGTTCCCTTTGTACCGGTCGCCAATGGCGCGGCCGTACCGCAGCCGCCCTATCTCAATACCGGCGGTGGCAACCAGCAGAATTACTACGATTACGGAAATGTCGGCCTGTATGTCGATGACGGCGAGCAGGTCTCCTATGGCGTGTCGGCAACGGAAGATGGCTTCCAGCGTGTGGTTGACGCACTGGTGCGGTTCCGTGACGCCACTGCCGATCTGGGCACCAATGACGGCAACTACCAGGTGCGCGTCGACGATGCCATGAAGCAGCTGAACCTGGCCATTTCCGATCTCAAGACCACGGCCTCGCGCAACGGCTACAAGCAGCAGCAGTTGACCGAGGTGCAGGACCGGCATCTGCGCTCCCAGGATTTGTTGAAAATCCGGATCGGTAATATCCAGAATTCGGATACGGCCGAAGTCTCCACCAATATCACCAACCTGCAGACAGCCCTCGAGGCGGCCTATATGGTCACGAGCAGGACGCTGTCTCTTTCCTTGGTCAATTACCTGAAATAGGCTGGTTCCCGGCCAGCGACAGCCGGGGGATCATGAAGCGGTTTGTGTTTGTTGCGATGACGGTGATCCTGTCGGCCTGCGACACGGTGGGCGGCTTCGGCTTGTCGGATCGTCCGCGGCCGCCCCGGCAACACATGATCGCGAGCCCCAATGGGGAACCGCTTGGCTATGCGTCGGATCGGGGGCGTTGCGAGGCGCTGCTGGCCGGGTGGTTCGCGACCGCGGATGCCGACCGCAACGGCCAGCTATCCGATGCCGAGATGTATGCCGATGCGGTGCGCTGGTTCCGCCGCGCCGATGCCGACCAGGATGGTGTCATCACGGTCGAGGAGCTTACGGCGCTGCGGCGTACGATGCCGGCGCCGGACGCAGCCCCGCAGCAACCGGAGCGACGCACCCGTGCAGAGCGCGATGCGCTGGTGGTGCGTGAACCGGACCCGGTGATGGCGGCTGACATCAATCTGGATTTCAGGGTGTCGGAAGCCGAACTGCTGGCCATGGCCGGCCGGCGCTATGCCACCCTGAACCGCCATGGATCAGTGGATCGCGCCGCCGTCACGGCGGAATGCGAGCGCAAGCGGTTCGGATAAATCCGGCCGTCAGGCCAGCAAGTTGAGCAGGTAGCTGTTTCCGCTGCCGCCGCTGGCACCGCTGTTCTCGCCGTCCTTGATGCTGAGATAGCGCAGGACCATTTTCTCGACGAGATCGGGATCGTTTTTCAGCTCGTCGAAATCGACCTTCTTTTCCACTGTGGCAACCTGGGCTTCGGTTTCCTGATACGCCATCTCGGCGGGGATGTAGTTGGCGACCGTGACCACTTCGCGCAGCACGGAATCGCCCAGCAGCTGCACCGTGGTGCTGACATTGGCGAGGCGGCGCTGGAATTCGATGGCCACGCGCACGCCGGGCGCCTGCTCGTCCAGATGCTTTTCATACTGGGTCTGCTGGTAGCGCTCGACAATGTCAGACACGGTCGAGCTGCTGGTCAGGGTGGCGACGCCGTTATAGGAAAGCGCCAGGTCCTGCGCCAGTTCCAGGAAGCGCGGATCGGAAAAGCGGTTGGCGAGTGAGTCGCTGTCGGTAAGGTCGCTTTCCAGGATTTTGCGCATTTTGCCCGGATACTGCGCCTCGCTTTCCATGTCGTAGGCTTTGAGGATGAAACCGAGCAGTCTCTGGTTGGCAAAGAGATCGTCCACCGAGGTGACGGTGCCGATAGTCTCCTGGAAATAGATGATGTCGGCCTGGATGTCGGTGCGCTGGGTGAAGCGGTCGTAATCCTCGCCGTCATAGGCATAGGTCTCGTCCGTTTCGGATGGCGCGCTTTGTTCGGTCAACAGGGACTTGGTCAACTTGCTGTTGTAGGCGCTTTTATCCGCCGCCACGATGTCGCTGCCGGATGCCGGCGTGGCGTCTTCATTCAGGATCGCTGCGCCATTCATGTCGATGGCAAGGCCGCGCAGCTTGGCCAGGCCGGCGGGCAGGGCGGTCGTCAGGCTGGCATCGTTGGTCACCGCGCCGTCGGCATCCAGCCCCACGGCATTGCCGTCGGTATCGAACAGGAATCCGGTGGTGCCGAAATTGTATTTCTTGGCTAATTCCAGGTCTTTCAGCGTGCCTTGCCGCGCGACGGAATCGGCATCGTTCAGATCGCTGGTCAGGATGTCGCGCAGTTTCTGCCGGTCGTTGAGATACATGGCCTCAAAGCCGTTGGCATAGGCCAGGACTTTCAGGAAACGGTCGTCGTTGACCAGCTCGTCGACCGTGGTGGCCGTAGCGGCGCGGTTCTCGAAATAGAGAGTGTCGTTCTCGATCTGGGCGTTGGCCTGTTTGTATTGCAGGTTACGCGCCTTGATCGCCGCATTGTTCATCTCGCGGGCCTGCGCTGCGGCTGCCTTGGCGGCGTCTTCAGATGCCGTGGCGGTGCTGTTTTCCGTCGCCTGCTTCTGCAGCTTCTTGTACATGGCGAGCGCCGAGCCGGTGCCGCTGCTGCTGGAGGCGCCGTTGTAAAGAATGCTGAGATCGATGGTCATGTGCCGGCTCCGCATCGGGGGAGGCCGGACTTTACGTGGAGCGTTGCAGCCGCTTGTGACGGGGCGGCGTTCTGAAACCCGCGGTTACAATGTTTCCCGCGGCATCCTGCGGACTTTAGCCATGTTCGATGGTGAGGGTGACATGGTCGGCCACGAAGCGCGCGCGGACGAATTCGACCGGGCGGCCGCGTTCATCGACATTGACGGTTTCACTGATCAGCACCGGTCGGGTGCGCGGCAGGTCGAGCAGCCGGGCATCGCCGGCGGCGATCAGCTTGGCCATCACGCGCGTGGTGCGACGGTGATAGTCCGGCACACCGGCGGCCTTCAATGCACCCGTGATCGAACCGCTGCGCCGGAACAGGTCCGGCATGGTGGGGAAGCGATCGACGGCAAAGAAATGGCTGCTGATGCTGATGGCGCGGTCATCGGCGCGATTGCGCGTCTCGATCTCCCAGAGCGGCGCGCCGGTCGGGATGCCAAGCGCACGGGCGATATCGGCCGGCGCGGCAATCTGGTCGGCGCTGATCAGCTCGCGTACGGCCTTCTTCTGCTTGGTCAGCAGGTTTTCCGTGAACCGCGTGCGGGCGCTGAGCGCGTAATCCAGCGACCCATCAGCGACAAACATGCCGCGACCCTGTTCGATACGGACCAGCCCGGTTTCGGCCAGACGATTCATCGCCTGCCGCACGGTATGGCGATTGACCTGGAACTCGCCGGCGAGGTGTTTTTCGGTCGGCAGCTGCATGCCGGGCTTGTAGTCGCCGCGCCGGATGGCCTGTTCCATCGAGGCTGCAATCTGCCGCCAAACCGCCGTGCCACTGCCGCGCTCGATATTCATCTTCGACCTCTATCTGGTCATTTCTGTCAGTGGTCTACACGTCATAAAAGCTTCGCCAAGAGATGGCTTGATGGAATCGCGTCACCGGAGTAGACATATAGATGTCTAGACCAATTCAGACGATTGCACAAGAGGTCTACATGACCACGACAGCCCCCTCCGCCGATCAAACTGCGCGCCAGCGCCGCCTGCGTCTTCTGGCCCGCGCCGACCGCGCGACGCTGGAGCAGGCCTGGAACAGCCTGGCCGATCAGCCCGGCTATCGCCGGCTGAAGCAGCCCGAGACGGGTCTGGTGATGGTGCGGGCGCGCGCCGGCGGTGTCGGCCAGCGCTTCAATTTCGGCGAGATGACGGTGACGCGCTGCGTTGTGGCGCTGGAGCCCAATGGTGCGATGGGTGTCGGCTATATCCAGGGCCGCGACCAGCGCAAGGCCGAACTGGTCGCGCTGTTCGATGCGATGAGCCAGGACGGTGCACTGGCCGAACGGATCGAGCGGGATGTGATCGTGCCGGCAGAGCAGAAACTGCTGGCGGCGCGGCAGGCCCGCGAGGCCAAGGTGGCCGCCACCAAGGTTGATTTCTTCACTCTCGTGCGCGGGGAGGACTGAGCATGACCGTTCTTGCTCCGGCTGCAGGTTTCACTGATCCGGTCCAGCAGAGCCAGCAGGCCTTCCGCGTGCTGCTGGATGCAATGGCGCGGCCTGGCCGCGTCGTCTCGCTGGAGCAGGAGCCCGGCCATCCGGCGGGCCTCGCGCCGGCTCTGGCTGCCGCGCTGCTGACGTTATGCGATCTCGACACGCCGGTCTGGCTCGGTCCCGGCTTCAACACGGTCGAAATGCGCGACTGGCTGCGCTTCCATACCGGTGCGCCGCTGGCATCCGCCGCGAATCTGGCTGCTGTCGCACTGCTGTCCGCGGAGCAGGGCATCACGCTGGAAGATTTCTCCTTCGGGACTGACGAAGCACCCGAGCGCGGTGCCACGCTGCTGATCCAGGTGCCGGCGCTGAATGGCGCACCCGCGGCGACCTGGCGCGGCCCTGGCATCAAAGATGCGGTGGCGATGCCCGCCTGCGGCCTGACCCCGGCCTTCTGGCACCAGCGCGTCCTGCTGGGCAGCGCCTTCCCGCGTGGCCTGGACATCTATCTCGCCTGCGGTGGCGACATTGTCGGCCTGCCGCGCAGCACCGCGATCACCATCGAGGGAGCCTGACATGTATGTGGCCGTAAAGGGCGGCGAGGCCGCCATCGAGAATGCGCACAAGCTGCTGGCCGAGGATCGCCGCGGCGACCAGGCCGTGCCCGAGCTTGGCGTGGCGCAGATCCGCGAACAGCTCAGCCTGGGCGTCGACCGCGTGATGACCGAGGGATCGATCTACGATCCCGACCTCGCCGCACTGGCGCTGAAGCAGGCGCGCGGTGACCAGGTGGAGGCGATCTTCCTGCTGCGCGCCTATCGCACCACGCTGCCGCGCTTTGCCGTGTCGCTGCCGATCGATACCGGCAGCATGCAGGTCTCGCGCCGCATCTCTTCCTGCTTCAAGGACCTGCCCGGCGGCCAGCTGCTGGGGCCGACGTTTGACTATACCCATCGCCTGCTGGATTTCGCCCTGATGGAAGGCGGTGCGCCCGATGCGGCCGGCGGCGCCGGCAAGCTGGCCGACAGCCTGCCGCAGGTGGTCGATCTGCTGAATGCCGAGGGCCTGATCGAGCAGGAACTGCCCGATGCCGAGGATGCGCCGGTCGCCGACCTGACCCGCGAACCGATGATGTTCCCGGCCGGCCGCGATGCGCGGCTGCAGACGCTCGCCCGTGCCGACGAGGGCTACCTGCTGGCGCTGGGCTATTCCACCCAGCGCGGCTATGCCAAGTCGCATCCCTTCGTGGGCGAGATCCGATCGGGCGAGGTGGGCGTGCAGGTGGATGTGCCGGAACTCGGCTTTGCCGTCGATATCGGCGACATCACCATCACCGAATGCCAGATGGTCAACCAGTTCAAGGGCTCGAAGAGCGAGCCGCCGAAATTCACGCGCGGTTATGGCCTCGCCTTCGGCATGTCGGAGCGCAAGGCGATGGCGATGTCGCTGGTCGATCGCTCGCTGCGCGCCGAAGACCTGGCCGAGGACATCACCGCGCCGGCCCAGGACGAGGAATTCGTGCTCTATCATGCCGACAATGTCGAAGCTTCGGGCTTCGTGCAGCATCTGAAGCTGCCGCATCATGTCGACTTCCAGGCCGAACTGGCGCTGGTGCGGCTGATGCGCGCCGAGATTGCGGCGCAGAAGGCGGATGCCGCCCCGAAGGACGGCGTGTATGAGGAGGCCGCGCAATGAGCAGCCTGCAGCAGAGCTATCAGACCACAGCCACACTTGACGGCTACAATTTCGGCTTCCTGGATGAACAGACCAAGCGCATGCTGCGCCGGGCTATCCTCAAGGCCGTGGCGATCCCGGGCTACCAGGTGCCGTTCGGCAGCCGCGAGATGCCGCTGCCCTATGGCTGGGGCACCGGCGGCATGCAGGTGACGGCCGCCGTGATTGGGGGCAACGACATCCTGAAGGTGATCGACCAGGGCGCCGACGACACCACCAACGCCGTGTCGATCCGCCGCTTCTTCGTGCGCATGACTGGCGTTGCCACCACCGAGAAGACCCGCGAGGCGACGCTGATCCAGACCCGTCACCGCGTGCCGGAAACGCCGCTGTCGGAAGGCCAGATCCTGGTCTACCAGGTGCCGATCCCGGAACCGCTGCGCTGGCTGGAACCGCGCGAGACCGAAACGCGCAAGATGCATGCCCTGTCGGAATATGGCGTCATGCATGTGAAGCTGTATGAAGATATCGCCCAGCATGGCCATATCTCCACGGCCTATGACTATCCGGTGCTGGTGAACGGGCGCTATCTGATGCGCTGCTCGCCGATCCCGAAATTCGATACACCGAAGCTGCATATGAATGGCGCCTTGCAGCTGTTCGGCGCCGGCCGCGAGAAGCGCATCTACGCAGTGCCGCCCTATACCGACGTCAAGCCGCTGGATTTCGAGGATCATCCCTTCGAGATCGAGCGCTGGCCGGAAGACTGCGCACTCTGCGGCGCCGGCGACAGCTTCCTGGATGAAGTGATCCTAGACGACAGGGGCGGCCGCATGTTCGTCTGCTCGGACACCGACTATTGCGGCGAACGCCGTGCCGCCGGCCATGTCGGCAAGATGAGTGCCCCCTACAAGGAGGAGGCTGCGGAATGATCGAGATGCCGCTGCTCAGCGTCGAATCGCTGAACAAGACGTTTGGCCGGCAGGTCGCCTGCCGTGATGTCTCCTTCGAGCTCTGGCCGGGCGAGGTGCTGGGCATCGTGGGCGAGTCCGGCTCGGGCAAGTCCACGCTGCTGAACGCCATCGCCGGGCGTCTCTCGGTCGATTCCGGCAAGGTGCTGTACCGCACGGCGACTGGTCAGATCACCGATCTGATCTCCGCCTCGGATGCGCAGCGTCGCCATCTGATGCGCACCGAATGGGGCTTCGTGCAGCAGCATGCCCGTGATGGCCTGCGCATGGGCTTCTCGGCCGGCGCCAATATTGGCGAACGCCTGATGGCGATCGGCCAGAAGCATTATGGCAACCTGCGTGACACCGCGCTGGATTGGATGCAGGCGGTGGAAATCTCGCCCGAGCGCATTGACGACCTGCCGCGCACCTTCTCGGGCGGCATGCAGCAGCGCCTGCAGATCGCCCGCAACCTGGTGACGCATCCACGCATCGTGCTGATGGACGAGCCGACCGGCGGTCTGGACGTTTCGGTGCAGGCACGTCTGCTCGATCTGCTGCGCCGCTTGGTGCAGGAACATAATGTCGCCGTGATCGTGGTGACCCATGATCTGGGCGTTGCCCGCCTGCTGGCCCATCGCCTGATGGTGATGCGGCGCGGCGAGGTGGTGGAGGCCGGCCTGACCGACCAGCTTCTCGACGATCCGCAGCATGCCTATACGCAGCTGCTGGTCTCCTCGGTCCTGAGCGTGTGAGGCGGCCATGAGCCAGGAAATGATCCGCGTCGAGAATCTGGGCAAGACCTTCACCCTGCATCTGCGCGGCGGCATCGCCCTGCCGGTGCTGCGTGATACCAGCCTCAGCGTCGCGGCTGGCGAATGTGTCACCCTGCATGGCCCCTCGGGTGCCGGGAAGTCGACGCTGCTGCGCTCGATCTACGGCAACTACCGGCCGCAGCAGGGCCGCATCCTGATCACCCATGACGGCCACCCGACCGATATCGTCGGTGCCATCCCGCGCGTGGTGCTGGATATCCGTCGCCGCACGCTGGGCTATGTCACCCAGTTCCTGCGCGTCATTCCCCGTGTCGGCACGCTGGATATCGTGGCCGAGCCGCTGCTGGCGCGCGGCGCGCCGGCCGAACATGCCCGCACGCGGGCGGCCGAACTGCTGTCCCGCCTGCAGATTCCGGAAAAGATGTGGAACCTGCCGCCCGCCACCTTCTCGGGCGGCGAACAGCAGCGCATCAACATCGCGCGCGGCTTCTGCGCCGATTATCCGATCCTCCTGCTGGACGAGCCGACGGCCTCGCTGGATGATCGCAATCGCAAAATTGTCATAGAACTGGTCGATGATGCGCGCCGTCGCGGCACGGCCATCGTCGCCATCGTTCATGATGCGGATACCCGGGCCGCCATCACGACGCGCCTGTTACCTATGGAAGCTGTGGGAGTTGCGGCATGAGTTCCGATCTTCTGATCACCAATGCCCGGATCATCGGGCGTGACGCCGAGATCAACGGCAGTGTGCTGGTGCGGGACGGCGTGATCGCCGAGATCGACGATACGCCGACCGCTACCCGGGATGCGATCGATTTCGGCGGCGACTATCTGATGCCCGGCCTTGTCGAGCTGCATACCGATAACTTGGAAAAGCATTTCGCGCCGCGCCCCGGCGTGCGCTGGCCGGCCAAGCTGGCGGTGATCAACCATGACGCCCAGGTGGCGGCCGCCGGCATCACCACGGTGATGGATGCAGTGGCAGTCGGTGATGTGCGCGACGGTTCGATCCGCATGGAAATCCTGCGCGAGATGATTGCCGCCATCGAGGCCTCGCAGAAAGCCGGCATGCTGCGTGCCGAGCATCTGCTGCATCTGCGCTGCGAAGTCTCCTTCAAGGACCTGATGGGCCTGGTCGAGCCGATATCGTCTTTAAGCTGGCTCAAGCTGGTCTCGATCATGGATCACACGCCGGGTCAGCGTCAGTTCGTCAAGCCGGAGAAGTATCGCGAATACTATCAGGGCAAGTTCGGCATGACGGACGAGCAGATGGATGCCTTCATGGCCACGCAGATCGCGGCAGCCGAGGCGAATGGCGTGCGGAACCGCCGGGCCGTGGTGGCCCTGTGCAAAGCCAAGGGGCTGCCGCTTGCCAGTCATGACGACGCCACGCCGGATCATGTGGCCGAAGCTGCCTCTGATGGCATGGTGGTGGCGGAATTCCCCACCACCCATGAGGCGGCGAATCTGTCGCGCCAGCATGGCATGAAGGTGATGATGGGCGGCCCGAACGTGGTCCGTGGCGGTTCGCATTCGGGCAACATCTCGGCCAAGTCACTGGCCGAGAAAGGCCATCTCGACATCCTCTCGTCGGATTACGTGCCCAGCAGCATGCTGCAGTCGGTCTTCCTGCTGCCGGAACAGATTCCGGGCGTCAGCCTGGCGCAGGCTGTTGCCATGGCCTCGGCCAATCCGGCCGATGCGGTGGGCCTGACCGACCGCGGCGCCATCGAGACCGGCAAGCGCGCCGACCTTCTGCGCGTCGCCACGGTGGACGCGACGCCAGTGGTGCGCAGCGTCTGGCGTGCCGGCCATCGGGTTATGTAAGCACAGGGACAGACGCCATGCAGATTCTCGACCAGATCATGACCCTGCTGGAAAAAGCCGGCGCGGAGCGGTATGGCGGCGAGAATGTCAACCAGCTGGAGCATGCGCTGCAATGCGCCATGCATGCCGAGCGTATGGGCTCGTCTCCGGAACTGATTGCCGCGGCCTTGCTGCATGACATCGGCCATCTGGTTGATGAAGGCGACGAAGGCCTGGCCGCCGAAGGTGTCGATGCCTTCCACGAGGCCATCGCGGCCAACTGGCTGAGCCGCTATTTCCCCGATGCGGTGGTCGAGCCGGTGCGCCTGCATGTGGATGCCAAGCGCTATCTGTGTCGGGCCGAGCAGAGCTACTGGGCCAGCCTGTCTCAAGGGTCGAAGACCAGCCTGGAGGTACAGGGCGGCATCTACAGCGATGCCGAGGCGGCGATCTTCATCGCCCGGCCCTTTGCCGAGGATGCCGTCAAGCTGCGCCGCTGGGACGATGCCGCCAAGTCACCGCGGCTGAAGACGCCGGACCTGCAGCATTACCGCCCGATCGTCGCGGCCGCGCTCAAGGCCGATTGATCAGCCCGTGAAGCGGTAGCGGCCGGCGATGCGGAAGGCTTCGTCGGGCTGTGGCTGCACGAAGAGGCAAATTTCCTCTGCCGCATAATCCTTTTTCGTCAGCGGCGCGGTCTCGGCCGCGAGATACTGCAACAGAGCCGCGCGTTCGACTTCGTCGCGGATCGTGCCGGTCAGCGTGAAATGCAGCCGGAATTCTTCCAGCACATACGGATAGCCCCAGGCCTGCAGATACTGTTCCTGCCGGTCGGTCAGTGGTGACTTGCGTCGCTTGGCCAGTTCGCCCTCGGAGAGCGGTGCGCGGAAACGGTCGAACCGCATCACGCAGTCGGCCGCCAGCGCTTCCAGTGCCGGGCAGGGCGCTGACGGGCGCAGCGCCAGAAAACTGCCGAGTGCCGCGGCCTTCAGCGGTGGGGCTTTCACCGGCGCACGTGATGCCGTGAATTGCTCCAGCGCCATGATCAGTTGCGCTTCGTCGCAGCCATCAGCAAGGCGAAAGGGCGGTTTCAGCGTGCCGTGAAAACCATAGAGGCGTGGATCGGCGGTCAGATCGGCAATCCGTGCCGGCGCCAGTCCGGCTGCCGGCGCGGGCGGAAAATCCTCACCGCTTTCCGGGTCTCTGCCCAGCCATTCCGCAGCCCAGTCATGCAGCGGATCGTCGGCGGTCGGCGCGGTATAGAGAGCAAAACGGGGAGCCATAAGGCAGCTTTCCTAGACAATCAAACCATTGGTCCTGTGGGTAACCGGAGTCGCTCAAGAGGGTGCGGGGATTTCACCCCCGCGTCGCCGAACCGCAATGGAACTGTCACACGGCATTGCTACTCAGCGCTGGACTACGCCATGACCTTAAGGGGAATCGCATGCGCGCCGCCATTGAGATCACCCATCTATCGAAAACATTTCGCACGGGCAAGCGCGCGCTCGATTCCGTCAATCTGGTGATCCAGCCAGGCGAGATGGTTGCGCTGATCGGTGCATCGGGCTCGGGCAAGTCCACCCTGCTGCGCCATATCGCGGGCCTGATGCCAGGTGACCGTGATCCCAAGGCACAGATCGCCGTGAACGGCCGCATGGTGCAGCAGGAAGGCCGCATCGCCAGCGGCATCCGCCAGACCCGCGCCGGTATTGGTTTCGTCTTCCAGCAGTTCAATCTGGTCGGCCGCATGGAAGTACTGACCAACGTGATGGCCGGCAATCTGGGCCGCATGCCGCTCTGGCGCACCCTGCTCCGCCTGTTCACCGACGACCAGCGCCGTTCCGCCATTGGCGCGCTGGCCCGTGTCGGCATCGCGCAATGCGCTTTCCAGCGCGCCTCGACGCTGTCTGGCGGCCAGCAGCAGCGCGCTGCCATCGCCCGCGCACTGGTGCAGCGGGCCAAGGTCATCTTGGCCGACGAGCCGATTGCTTCGCTGGACCCCGAATCCTCGCGCCGTGTCATGGCCGCTCTGGCCGACATCAACCAAACCGATGACGTCACCGTCGTGGTGTCGCTGCATCAGGTGGATTTCGCGCTGAAATTCTGCCGCCGTGTTGTTGCCCTGCGCGACGGCAAGGTGATGTTCGATGGTCCGTCTTCGGCTGTGACCGCTGCCCTGCTGCGCGGCATCTACGGCGAGGACAGCGATCTTGATTTCGGCGCGCTCAGCGGAGGCCAGATCGCCACGCCCGACCGCACGCAAGAACCGGCAGATGCAACTGCCGCCCAGCGCGCCGTGCCGCGCATGCAGGCCGCCCTGGCCTGAATCCTCTGGGCCTGACCTTTCTTTTCTATTCGCCTTTAGTCATCGCAACGGGAGAGACAATCATGCTGCGCCGTACCCTGCTTACCACTGCCACCGCCGTTCTGGCGTTCGGCTTTGCCGCCACGTCCCAGGCCCAGGGCCTGAAGGAAATCAACTTCGGCATCATCTCGACGGAGTCGAGCGCCAATCTGAAGACCATCTGGGAACCATTCCTGGCCGACATGCAGAAGCAGACCGGCATGAAGGTGAATGCCTTCTTCGCGCCGGACTATGCCGGCGTGATCGAAGGCATGCGCTTCAACAAGGTGCAGATCGCCTGGTACGGCAACGCCTCGGCCATCCAGGCCGTCGATCGCGCCGACGGCGAGGTCTTCGTGCAGACCACCTCGAAGGATGGCGCGCCGGGTTACTGGTCGCTGCTGCTGGTCCACAGGGACAGCCCGATCAACTCGCTGCAGGACGTCATCTCCGCGCCGGGCAGGTACACCTTCGGCAACGGCGATCCGAACTCGACTTCGGGCTTCCTGGTGCCGAGCTTCTATGTGTTCGGCCAGAACAACATCGATCCGCGCAAGCATTTCAGCCGCACGGTCACCGGTAGCCATGAAGTGAACGCGCTGGCCGTCGCCAACAAGCAGGTCGACGTCGCCACCAACAACACCGAGAACCTGGAGCGTCTGCAGAAGACCCAGCCGGCCAAGGCCGCCGAGGTCAAGGCGATCTGGAAGTCGCCGCTGATCCCGTCCGATCCGATCGTCTGGCGCAAGGATCTGGCCGATGCCGACAAGGCCAAGATCAAGGGCTTCTTCATGGGTTACGGCGTACAGGCCTCGGGCAAGTCGACCGAGCAGCTGGCCAGCGAGACCAAGATCTTGACCGACCTGCAGTGGGGCGCGTTCAAGGAGTCGAGCAACAAGCAACTGATCCCGATCCGCCAGCTCGCGCTGTTCCGCGACAAGATCAAGCTGGAAGGCGACGCCAACATGGCGGCGGACGAGAAGGCGAAGAAGATCGCCGAAATCGACGCCAAGCTCGCCGAGCTCAACAAGCAGATGGGTTCGTAAGGACCGTGGCCGGAGCGGGATGACCGCTCCGGCCTTTTTCTTTTCGCGCGTTCGCCCAGAGAGACCGACCATGGCCATGAATCCCGCGCTCGACCATCCGATCCATCCGCCCAAAGCCGGGTTGAAGACCTCGCTGGGCCGGATGCTCATCTATGGCCTGCTGGGCGCCATGGTGATCTGGTCGTATCAGGGCGCCGAGATCGCGCCGGCCAAGCTGTTCGCCGATGCCGGCAACATGGCGACCTTTGCCAGGGATTTCTTCCCGCCGGATTTCCACGAGTGGCGGTATTACTTCAGCGAGCTGGTGATCACGCTGCATATCGCCTTCTGGGGCACGCTGCTGGCAATCGTCTGCGCCATTCCGCTCAGCCTGCTGGCCTCGGCCAATATCGCGCCCTGGTGGCTCAACCAGCCGGTCCGCCGCCTGCTCGACTCGATGCGTTCGATCAACGAGATGGTCTTCGCCATGCTGTTCGTGGTGGTGGTCGGCCTCGGGCCTTTCGCCGGCGTGCTGGCGCTCTGGCTGCACACCACCGGCGTTCTGGCCAAGCTGTTCTCGGAGGCCGTTGAGGCCATCGACCCGCAGCCGGTCGAGGGCATCCGCGCCACCGGCGCAAATATCCTGGAGGAGATCGTCTACGGCGTGATCCCGCAGGTGATGCCGCTCTGGGTCTCCTATTCGCTGTACCGCTTTGAATCCAACCTGCGCTCGGCCACCGTGGTCGGCATGGTCGGTGCCGGCGGCATCGGCGTGGTGCTGTGGGAAGTGATCCGCTCCTTCCGCTTCGACCAGACCTGCGCGGTGATGATCATGATCATCCTGCTGGTCAGCGCGGTCGACGTGGTGTCGGCCCGCATCCGCAAGATGCTGATCTAGAAACAGAATTCTTCCAATCCAAGGGCCTGTCCGGACCGCCGGGCAGGCCCTTTTTCATGGCCTCGGGCCATTTAGACACAAAAGTATTGTTAAAAATTTAAATTAACAAAATTCAATAGGTAAAAGCTTTGACCCGCCCTAGGTAATGTGGAAATATCCGGTCCGCGCCGTTCAGGCGTATTGAAGGGTTTCAAGCATGACCATCGGCATCCAGGGCATTGTGAAGCAGTTCGGCAGCACGCCGGTGCTGCGCGGCATCGATCTCGACATCGGCCAGGGCGAGCTGATCGCGCTGCTGGGCGCTTCGGGATCGGGCAAGACGACGCTGCTGCGCATCCTGGCCGGCCTCGACTGGCCCAATGCCGGTCAGGTGAGCGTGGATGGCGCCGACTGGCTGGCGCTCGACCCGCAGGAACGCAAGGTCGGTTTCGTCTTCCAGCATTACGCCCTGTTCCAGCATATGACTGTCGCCGACAACATCG
>Ga0209675_1000860_pt1 | contig 19679 bp, 17 predicted proteins | sample AraplaCol_mLB_r2_2_FD_184280 | JGI IMG/M metagenome (GOLD analysis project Ga0209675, IMG submission 184280) | Arabidopsis root microbial communities from North Carolina, USA - plate scrape MF_Col_mLB_r2 (SPAdes) (version 3) | ecosystem: Host-associated > Plants > Roots > Endosphere | place... | reverse complement strand
TGGGATCGCCCAGCAGCCGGAACATGTCGGCGAGCTGGACGGTGTGCTGGTCTTCGATGCGGAATACAGTCAACATTTAAATAAGTATTTAAATGTTTAAGCGATGAGTGTCAAGCAGGACAATTGCGGCCTCGCCAGCGCCGGCGGAACGGGTCTATGCTGTTCAGGCACAACAATAAAACATAGCCGTCTTGTGATGATCCGTATGCCCTGCCCGTTGGTTGCCAGCCCCTCATGTTCCGGATATGTTTCACGTGAAACATCCCCCTTTTCCTGCTGCCGGAGCGACCGGCCATGATCCGCGCGCTGGTCTGGTGGCCGCTCGACTATATGGGCCGGCATGCCACCAAGTTCCTGTTCGGCGGCGTGCTGGTCGGCCTGGCGATTCCGCCGCTGGCCAGCCTGCTGCGGCCCGGCCTGGTCGTCTTCCTGCTGCTGCCGCTGACACTCGCCCTGATGCGGCTCGACTGGAGCGCTTTCCAGGCCTATGCCCGCCGGCCCTGGCTGTTCCTGCCGATCATCGTCTTCCTGCTGCTGGTCTGCCCGCTGCTGGTCTTCGCCGTGCTGACCCCGCTCGGCCTGCCGCGCCCCCTGATGGAGGCGATCGTGCTGATGTCGGCGGCGCCGCCGATCACCGGCACCGTGGCGATCGCGCTGATCCTGGGGCTGGACGCCGCCTTCGCCGTCATCGCCATGGTGGTGGCGACCGCGCTGGTGCCCTTCACGCTGCCGCCGCTGGCGCTGCTGCTGCTGAATATCGAAGTGCAGATGTCGCTGATGGAATTCATGGGCCGGCTGGCGCTGATGGTCGGCGTCGCCTTCGGCGCGGCGCTGGTGGCGCACTGGAAGCTGCCGCCGGGCTGGCTGCAGAAGAACAAGCAGCTGATGGATGGCAGCTCGGTGCTGGCGCTGGTGCTGTTCGCCATCGCCATCATGGACGGCGTCGCCGCCAAGCTGATGGCCGCGCCCGGCTATGTGATCCTCGCCACGGCCTCGGCCTTCATCGCCAACCTGGCCCTGCAGGCGCTGGGCTATGCCGTCGGCCGCTATGCGCTGCGGCTCGGCCAGCCTGCGGCGCTGACGCTCGGCATCCTGACCGGCAACTGCAACATGGGGCTGGTGATGGTGTCGTTGGCCGACCGCGCCGTCTTTGACATGGTGGTCTTCTTCGCCATGGGGCAGCTTCCCATGTATATGTTGCCTGGCCTGCTGCAGCCGCTCTATCGCCGTATCGCGGCGCGATCTGTTTAAGGAGACCGCCATGCCGACCCTGCTGATCACCGGCGCCAATCGCGGCATCGGACTGGAACTGACCAGACGCTACGCCGCTGCCGGCTGGCGCGTGATCGCGACCTGCCGCGATCCGAACCAGGCCGGCGACCTGAAAGCCGTGAAAGGCGACGTCACCGTCGAGGCGCTGGAAGTTACCGATTATGTGGCCGTGGATGCGCTGGCAAAGAAATATGCCGACAACAGCATCGACCTGCTGCTGAACAATGCCGGCATCTACGGCAACCGCGATGGCGCACTGAAGATCAGCGATTTCGACACCTACCTGAACGTGCTGCAGGTCAACAGCGTCGCGCCGATGAAGGTCGCGCTCGCCTTCCTGCCGCAGGTGCAGGCCGCCAAAGGCAAGATCGCCACCATTTCCAGCCGCATGGGTTCGATCGAGACCAGCAGCGGCGGGTCTTACGTCTACCGTGCCTCGAAAGCCGCGATCAACGCGGCCATGCATAACCTGGCGCTCGACATCAAAGCGGCCGGCGTCACCGTGATCGTGCTGCATCCGGGCTGGGTGAAGACCGATATGGGCGGCGCTGGCGCCGATATCGATGTGCAGACCAGCGCCGCAGGCCTGCAGAAGACCATCGAAGGCGTAGCACTCAAGGACACCGGCAAATTCCTCAACTACGACGGCAGCGAGATCCCATGGTGAAGCATATCCTGATCACGGGCGGCAGCCGCGGTATCGGCCGCGCCATCGCCATCATGGCCGGCCAGCGCGGCTGGTCGGTGGGCGTCAATTACGCCGGCAACGCCAATGCCGCCGAAGGCACCGTCAAGGAAGTGATCGCTGCCGGTGGCAAGGCCATCGCCATCAGGGGCGATGTTTCCGTCGAGGCCGATGTGATCGCCATGTTCGAGGCGAGCGAGAAAGCCTTCGGCAAGCTGGATGCGCTGGTCAACAATGCCGGCATTGTCGGCGAGAAGCAGCCCTTCGCCGACTATTCGCTCGAGCGCATGAAGCGCATGTTCGAAATCAATGTTCTGGGCGCCTATCTCTGTGCCCGCGAGGCGACGCGTCGCATGGCGAAATCGCGCGGCGGCAAAGGCGGCGATATCGTCAACATCTCCTCGATTGCCGGCCGCCTGGGCTCGCCGGGCGAATACATCGACTATGCCGGCTCGAAGGGCGCTGTTGACACGATGACCATCGGCCTCGCCCGCGAACTGGCGCAGGACGGGGTACGGGTCAACGCCGTACGACCCGGCCTGACCGATACCGAAATCCATGCCAGCGGCGGCCAGCCCGACCGCGCCGCGCGTCTGGGCGCCACCACCCCGATGGGGCGCGCCGGTACGGCGGAGGAAGTCGCCGAGGCCGCGATCTGGCTGATCGAGAACAAAAGCGACTATCTGATTGGCGCGCTGCTGGACGTCTCCGGCGGCCGCTAACCCGGCGGGAAGCTATTGCCGCTGGCGATATCCTGCAGCGTGACGCTGATCGGCGGATTGCATTCCGAACAGGCATTGGCCGTCAGCGTGCGGGTGCCGCCAGGATTCTTCAGGATGCCGGTGCCGCAGCCGGGATAGCTGATATCCCCCCATGTCGAATTGATGTGGTACCAGCTGTCGAAGCCGACCTGGCAATTGGTGGCCGTGCAGCCCTGGTATTGCACATTCGACGCCCCGATATGGCAGAAATACCAGCGCGGATCGGGCGCCCAGCCAAAGCCGACGCCATTGCCGAAATTCGTATCCGGATTTCCGTTCGCGTCCGTGACGACGACATTGGTCGCGCTGCAGCCCGTGAAGCTGATCGTGTCGCCCCAGGCGCTGAAACCCGCAGCCTGCAGGTCCTGCGGAACGATCGCGGTAATGTCGCTCACGGTGCAATTCTCGATGTAGATGGCATAGCCGTAAACCTCCAGTCCCGTGGCCTTGGCGCCGGTCTTGGTGGATGCCACGCCATCGGTAATCTTGGTGGCGGTGAAGTTTTTGACCTCCACCAGTGCATCGATGAAAACCGACATGCCATGCGCATCGTCGCAGCAGCCCGTGATGTTGCTGGCCGAGCAGGACTCGAATGACAGCTCGATACAGAGCATCGGCACGAAGCCGATGGAGGTATGGCCGATTGTATCGGTCCCGCCCTGGTAATGCGTTGTCAGTCCGTCCGCGCTGCAGTTCGTGGTGATGATCTGCCGCGAGGTGATGTAGCTGTAGCCCTGCGCCGATCCATCATTGTTGGTCAGGGGTCCGACCCGGCAGTCAGTCACCCACCCGCCGGTCGTGTTCAGAATCTGGATTCCCGCACTGGACGCGGAGGTGACATTCATCCCGCCGATGATGCAGGTATGGATCTCCACCCCCGTGGCCGTATCGATGTGGATGCCGGCAGGACAGACATTGGAGATCGTCGAGTTGGAGAAGTTCATCCCGCTGACGATGATATTGGTGATCGTCAGGCCGGTGACGTTTTCCGCCTGGATGCCATAGAAGCACATGTCCAGCAGCGTGCCGTTGCCGATGGTGACGCTGTCGACGGCGGCGCCCGTGCTGCTCTGGACCAGGATCCCGACGACCTGCTGGCTGTTGTCGGGCACCGCGGCCGCGAGCGTGTTGCCGCCCAGATCGAGCGTCACGTTATCGCAGGCGATGGTGATGGCAGCGCAGCCCGCGGCAGGTGCGGCCCAGATCACGTTCTGGCCGAGCGAGTATGTGCCCGCCTGATTGATCACGATCCCCTGCGTCGGGATGCTGTTGATGATGGTGCCTGTCTGCGCGACCGGCGTGCATTGCTGGCCGATGCCGGCTTTCGTCGCGGCGAGCACGGGCGCGCGGTTATAGCGCGCGACCAGCGCGGCTTTTGCATCCGCGTCGAATGCAGCATAGGAAAAAATCTTGTCGATGATGTCCTGAGACTGGCCTGCGGTCATTCTGCATCCCCCTGTATGCGCTGTTCTTATTGATCACACGCTGCATCGAATAGATGACATGCAGGCGATGATCGCAACATCAGCGATGGCAGAGTTGGGGATAACAATGACCGCATGCATGGACCTGCATGCGTGTGTATCGCGGTCAGTCGAGATACAGCTTCATGCCGACATGGCTGGCCTTGAAGCCCAGCCGTTCGTAGAGGCGATGAGCCCCTTGCCGGCTGTTGTCTGATGTCAGCTGCACCATCTTGCAGCCGCGCGCCTTAGCGCGGGCGACGGCATGACGGATCAGGTCCGATCCCAGGCCCTTGCCGCGCAGACTGGACTCGATGCGCACGGCCTCGATCTGGGCGCGCTGCTTGCCCAGGCTGCCGAGGCCGGGCAGGACCAGCAACTGAAGACAGCCGATCACCTTGCCGGCATCGTCCAGCGCCAGGATCACCTCGGCGCCGATCTTCTGCAGCCCGTCAAAGGCAGTGCCATATTCCGGCGGCAACGGGTCGGTATAGCGTTCGCGCCCGCCGCCCAGATGATCATCGGCAAGCAGTCGCACGATCTCGGGCAGATCGGCCGCGGTGGCGAGGCGGAACGTCAGGGATGTCGACATCATGCAGGCTAGAAACTGGTGATGGTGGGCGGCTCGGGATCGGAGAACCGGCGCTCGATGACCAGAGCGTAGTGGACATCGCGTCCGGTCTTGCTGCGGGCCACCTCGAAGAGGCTCGTCCACCACTCGACCGGTCGCAGGGTGACATGGGCATTCTCGCCATTCGGCAGGATCTTCGCGGCCGCATAGATCGCCACGCTGGCATAGACGACCTGCCTGGCATAGGCGAACAGCTCATCGATCACCCAGGGCAAATCCTCTTCCGGGATATGCTCCAGCACATCGGTGCAGACCACGGCGTCATATTGACCTTCCGGGATGGCCGCATAGGGCGCATAGCCGGGATCGAACAGACGAACCTCATCCAGGCTCCACAGCGCCTTCAGGCCCGTGACCTGCCGGTCCGGCAGCTGGAAGACGGCGTTTTCATAAAACCTCGCCTTGCCCGAGCCGTAGTCCAGCAACGTCTTCGCGCCGAAATGCTTGGTGACCCTGCGGATGCCATTGATATGCACGGCCAGGCTGCGGCCATCGAAGGTCTTTTCGGCCGACTTGCCGCGCTGCACCTCGCCCTCATCGTGCATCTCGGCGTAATAGCCGAGCAGCTCGGTGTAACGGGGGCTGGGCGACTGGCGGCTATAGGTCATCTATTCCGCCGCCTCGGCCGACTCACGCGAGGGATCATAGGCGAGGTTCGGGGCGAGCCAGCGCTCCATCGTGGCCAGTTCCATGCCCTTGCGCTTGGCGTAATCCGCCACCTGGTCGCGCTCGATGCGGCCGATGCCGAAATAGCTCGACTGCGGATGGCTGAAATACCAGCCGCTGACCGCGGCCGACGGCCACATGGCAAAGCTTTCGGTCAGCTGGATGCCGGCATTCTCGGTCGGCTTCAGCAGTTCAAACAGCGTCTTCTTCTCGGTGTGGTCCGGACAGGCGGGATAGCCCGGCGCTGGACGGATGCCGCGATACTTCTCGCCGATCAGGTCGTCGTTGCTCAGGGTTTCATCCGAGGCATAGCCCCAGAATTCCTTGCGCACGCGCTCATGCATATGCTCGGCGAAAGCCTCGGCCAGACGGTCGGCCAGCGCCTGCGCCAGGATGCCGGAATAATCGTCCTGCTTGGCGGTGAATTCGCGCTTGATCCAGTCGTCCAGGCCGATGCCGGCCGTGACGGCGAAAGCGCCGACATAGTCGGCGACGCCGCTGTCCTGCGGCGCGACGAAATCGGCGAGGCTGTGATTGGCACGGTCGCGGTCGCGCTTCATCTGCTGACGCAGCATGTGCAGGCGTGCGACTTCCTTGCCACCGCCGGCCTCGTCGAACAGGACGATGTCGTCGTCATTCACCTGGTTGGCCGGCCAGAAGCCGATCACGGCGGAAGCCTGGATCGGCTTTTCCTTCACGATTCGGTCGAGCATCGCACGGGCGTCCTTGAACAGGCTGCGCGCCGCCTCGCCCACCACCGCATCCTGCAGGATGTCGGGGTATTTGCCCCGCAGTTCCCAGGAGGAGAAGAACGGCGTCCAGTCGATGCGGTCGATCAGCCGGTCGATCGGATAATCCTTGAACACCTTCACGCCGGTGAAGCCCGGCTTGGGCGCCTGGTAGCCGGCCCAGTCGATCTTCACCTTGTTCTTGCGCACATCGGCGATGGACTGGCGCGGACCGGTATTGCGCTCACGAGCATGGATCTCGCGGATCTTCTGGTATTCGTTGGCGATCTCGCCGGCATAGACCGGGCTGTCATTGGCCGAGACCAGGCGGCCGGCGACACCGACGGCACGCGAGGCGTCGGTGACATAGACCACCGGGCCTTTGTAATTCGGCGCGATCTTGACCGCGGTATGCACCTTCGAGGTGGTGGCGCCGCCGATCAGCAACGGCAGATGGAAGCCCTCGCGCTGCATTTCGCTGGCGACATAGCACATCTCGTCCAGGCTGGGCGTGATCAGACCGGAAAGACCGATGATATCGACCTTGTGCTTCTTCGCCTCTTCCAGGATGCGAGCGCAGGACACCATGACGCCGAGGTCGATCACCTCGTAGTTGTTGCACTGGAGCACCACGCCGACGATGTTCTTGCCGATGTCGTGCACATCGCCCTTCACCGTCGCCATCAGAATCTTGCCATTGGTCTTGGCCGGGCCGCTGTTCTTTTCGGCCTCGATAAAGGGCAGCAGATAGGCCACCGCCTTTTTCATCACGCGGGCGGACTTCACCACCTGCGGCAGGAACATCTTGCCCGCGCCGAACAGGTCGCCGACCACGTTCATGCCGTCCATCAGCGGGCCTTCGATCACTTCCAGCGGCTTGGCGACGATATGGCGGGCTTCTTCGGTATCCTCGTCGATGAAATCGGCGATGCCGTGCACCAGGGCATGGGTCAGACGCGCGCGCACATCCTTTTCGCGCCACGACATGTCGACTTCCTGGGTCCGCGCGCCGCCCTTGAAGCGTTCGGCGATCTCCAGCATGCGTTCGGTGGCGTCCGCGCGGCGGTTGAGCAGCACGTCTTCCACGCGTTCGCGCAGTTCTTCCGGGATATCCTCATAGACCGGCAGCTGACCGGCATTGACGATGCCCATATCCATCCCGACCTTCATGCCGTGATAGAGGAACACCGCGTGCATGGCCTCGCGCACCTGCTCGTTGCCGCGGAAGGAGAAGGATACGTTCGAGACGCCGCCCGAGATATGGCAATGCGGCAGGTTCTCGCGGATGCGCCGGGCGCCCTCGAAGAATTCCACCGCGTAGTTGTTATGCTCCTCGATGCCGGTGGCGACGGCGAAGATATTGGGATCGAAGATGATGTCTTCCGGCGGGAAGCCGACCTTCTCGGTCAGCAGCTTGTAGGCGCGGGCGCAGATTTCATACTTGCGGTCGGCGGTATCGGCCTGGCCCTGCTCGTCGAAGGCCATGACGACGACGGCGGCGCCGTAGCGCCGCACCTTCTTGGCCTGGGCCAGGAAGGGCTCCTCGCCCTCCTTCATGCTGATCGAATTGACGATGGCCTTGCCCTGCACGCATTTCAGGCCGGCCTCGATGACATCCCATTTCGAGCTGTCGATCATGATCGGCACGCGCGAGATATCCGGCTCGGAGGCGATCAGGTTCAGGTATTTCACCATCGCCGCCTTGGAGTCGAGCATGCCCTCGTCCATGTTGACGTCGATGATCTGTGCGCCGTTCTCGACCTGCTGGCGCGCCACGACGAGGGCCGCCTCGTAATCGTCATTCAGGATCAGCTTGCGGAATTTCGCCGAGCCGGTGACGTTGGTGCGTTCGCCGATATTGATGAAGACCGGGCCGTTGAAGCCGCGGTTTTCGGATTCGGGGGAGAAGGACTCGTCGATGTCGGTCATGCGGCAGGCACTGCAAAGGGTTCAAGGCCGCTGAGACGCAACTGCGGCGGAATGGACGGAATCTTGCGCGGCGTCTTGCCGGCAACGCTTTCTGCAATCGCGCGGATATGATCGGGCGTGGTGCCGCAGCAGCCGCCGACGATATTCACCAGACCATGTTCGGCCCATTCACGAAGATGCCCGGCCGTCTCATGCGGCGGCTCGTCATATTCGCCGAACTGGTTGGGTAGCCCGGCATTGGGATAGGCGCTGACCGGCACATCGGCGACGCGGGCCAGCTCGGCGATATAGGCGCGCATCTGCTGGGCGCCGAAGGCGCAGTTGAGGCCGACAGAAAACGGCTTGGTGTGGCGTAAAGAGTTCCAGAAGGCCTCGGTGGTCTGGCCCGACAGCGTACGGCCCGACAGGTCGGTGATCGTGCCCGAGATCATGATGGGCCATTCCTCGCCCAGCTCGTCGAACAGTTCATAGACGCCGAAAGCGGCCGCCTTGGCATTCAGCGTGTCGAACACCGTCTCGATCAGCAGCAGGTCGGCGCCGCCCTCGACCAGGCCGCGCGCCTGTTCCTTGTAGGCATCCTTCAGCTCGTCAAACGTGATGTTGCGGAAGTCGGGCCGGTTCACGTCGGGCGACAGCGAGGCCGTGCGATTGGTCGGCCCGATCGCGCCGGCGACGAAGCGCGGCCTGGACGGGTCTTTCGCGGTGTAGTCGTCGGCGGCCTGGCGCGCCAGTTTCGCGCCCTCGCGGTTGATGTCATGCACGGCGGCTTCGAGATGATAATCGGCCTGGCTGATCCAGGTGCCGCTGAATGTATTGGTCTCGATGATGTCGGCGCCGGCGTCGAGATATTCCTTGTGCACGGCGACGATCACGTCGGGGCGGGTGATATTCAGGATGTCGTGATTGCCCTTGAGGTCGCTGTTGGCGCCCTTGAAGCGGTCACCGCGGTAATCCTCTTCGGTCAGCTTGCGACGCTGCAGCATCGTGCCCATGGCGCCGTCCAGCACCAGGATGCGCTCCTTGGCGGCCTTGGAGAGAGTGGCGCGGCGCGCCTTGCGGTCTTCGGCAGTGGTCATGACCCTACTCTCCTTACGCGGCCGCTTCGCCCACCTTGGCGGGCGGCCGCACGCCGAGAACATGGCAGATCGCATAGGTGAGATCGGCGCGGTTCAGCGTGTAGAAATGGAACTCGTCGATGCCGGCGGCAAGCAGCCGGCGGCACTGTTCGGCGGCCAGATGCGCCGCCACCATGCGGCGGGTATCCGGATCGTCGTCCAGGCCATCGAACTGGTCAGCCATCCAGGCCGGCACGCTGGCGCCGCAGGCGGCGGAGAATTTCACCACCTGGCGGAAATTGGTGACCGGCAGGATGCCCGGCACGATCGGCACGGTGATGCCGGCCGAGCGCGCGCGGTCGAGGAAACGGAAATAGACGTCGGTGTCGAAGAAGTATTGCGTGATGCAGCGCGTGGCGCCGGCATCGACCTTGCGCTTGAGATGCTCCAGCTCGACGCGCGGCGAGGCGGTGTCGGGATGGCCCTCGGGATAGCAGCCGACGCTGATCTCGAAATCGCCAATCTTCTTCAGGCCGGCGATCAGGTCGGTCGAATTGGCATAGCCCTGCGGATGCGGCTGGAAGCCACCGGTGCCTTCCTGCGGGTCGCCGCGCAGCGCGACGATATGACGGATGCCGGCCTGCCAGTAATGCTGCGCCACCTCGTCGACCTCGCCCTTCGAGGCGCCAACGCAGGTGAGATGCGCGGCCGGACTCAGGCCCGTCTCCTTCAGGATGCGCACCACCGTGTTATGGGTACGTTCGCGGGTTGAACCGCCGGCGCCATAGGTGACCGAGACAAAGCGCGGCCCGAGCGGCGCGAGCCGGGTGACGCTGCGCCACAGGCTCTCTTCCATCTCCGCGGTCTTGGGCGGAAAGAATTCAAACGACACCTTCAGCGGACCGGAGCGCCGCGCGGCATGGGCGTTGGCATCGGGCAGCGTAGTCATTCTGCGGCACTCTTCTGTGATGAACTCAGGATGGTGGCGCCGCGCTTGGCGGCATGCCAGATATGGACGGTCAGCGACTGGCCCGGCAGCGCGATGACGGGGTCGACATCGAGGCCGGCATGGCTGCACCAGCTGCGCAGCTCGGCATCGGAAAAGCCGAGGCGGCGATGGGCGTGGCGGGCGCGCAGGTCTTCCAGGTCATGCGGCGCGAAATCGATCACCACCAGGCGGCCGCCCGGCTTGAGCACGCGCACCGCTTCCTGGATCGCCTTCTGCGGCTCGTCGGCGAAATGCAGCACCTGATGGATCACTGCGGCGTCCATGCTGGCGCTGTCGAGCGGCAGGGCATACATGTCGGCCTGGCGCACCTGGCAATGGCGGATGCCGGCGCGTTCCAGATTGGCGCGGGCGATGCTCAGCATGTCGCGGCTCAGGTCAACGCCGAGACCGCGCTTGACCCGGGGGCTGAGGATTTCCAGCAGCCGGCCGGTGCCGGTGCCGATATCGAGCAGGTCGTCGATCGGGCCGCCCTGTCCCAGCAGGCGCAACACGGCGGCCTCGACCTGGGCCTCGTCGACATGCAGCGAGCGGATCGCCGACCACTGGGCGGCATTGTCGCGGAAATAGCGTTCGGCGGCTTCGGAACGGGCGCGCTTCACCGCGGCAAGACGTTCGGCATCGCGGGCCAGCGTCATGTCGTTGGGCGGCAGCAGGCCGCTGACCGCGCGCACCAGCGGCGCGCCGGGCAGCCGGTCGCCGACGCGATAGAAAGCCCAGGTGCCTTCCGGCACGCGTTCGAGCAGGCCGGCCTCGCAGAGCAGCTTGAGATGGCGGGAGACGCGCGGCTGGCTCTGGCCCAGGATCTGAGTCAGTTCACTGACGGTCAGTTCGCCCTGGGCGCAGAGCGCCAGCAGACGCAGGCGCGTCGGCTCGGCGGCGGCGCGCAGGGCAGCCATCAGGGTGTCGAGGGTCAGGGACGAGTCCACGGTCATGCAGAAATATAAACATATCTTTATGTATTTGTGTAGCACTAAACGCGTCTTAAAAAAGAATCATCGTAAACCCGCCCCCTTCCCGCTATGGTGCGACCGTTTTCCCGTCACAATCGTTCTTTAAAAAACCAGCATCTTCCGCCTCTTAGCCGGGACCCCCCATGCTTCAAGCCCTTCTTCCCCGCCGCTTTTTCACCTTGGCCGCCAGCGCCGGCTTGGCCCTCGCCCTTTTGGGTGGGCCCGTCGCCGAGGCCCGCGCCGCCGGCGCGGATGAATTCATCCGCGAGGTTGGTGGCGACACGCTCAAGGCCCTGGGCGACCGGTCGCTGACCACCGAGAAGCGCGAGGCGCTGGTCCGCACCCTGCTGACCACGCATCTCGACCTGGAGGCGGTCCGTCAGTTCTGCCTCGGTCGTTATAACCGCGGCCTCAGCGACGCGCAGCGGCACGAATATGCCACGCTGTTCCAGGAATACATGGTGAAGGTCTATTCCCAGCTGCTGTCACAGTATAACGGCGAGACGCTGGAAGTGCGCGACGGCGTCAAGGCCGCCGGCAGCGAACAGGTTGTGGAGTCGGTGATCAACCGCCCGAACGGCCCGCCGATCCGCGTGGAATGGAAGACACATGAAAAGGACAGCAAGCCGCTGGTGACCGATGTGGTGGTGGAAGGCGTGTCGATGGCCTTCACCCAGCGCCAGCAGTTCGAATCCGTGATCCAGAATAACGGCGGCAAGGTCGAAGCCCTGTTCGCCGCCATGAAGAAGCAGATCGCCGGCCGCCGCTAAGCGCGCCTCGCGAACATAAAAAAAGCCGGCCGCTGCGAAACGGCCGGCTTTTTCTTTGGCAGATAATCCGGTCAGGCCATGGCCGCCGCGGCGGCCGCCGTCAGTTCCAGCGCATAGCCGGCCGAACGCACGGTGCGGATCACATCAGACTCGTTGTCGCCGTTCAGCGCCTTGCGCAGGCGGCGGATATGCACGTCGACGGTACGCTGCTCGACATAGATGTCGCGGCCCCAGACCGCATCCAGCAACTGGTCGCGCGACAGCACGCGCCCCGGATGCTCCAGGAAATAGCGCAGCAGGCGGAACTCGGTCGGGCCGAGATGCACGTCGCGGCCGTTGCGCGTCACCTTGTGGGTGGCGATGTCCATCACCAGGCCGCCATAGGTCAGCACCTCTTCCGCCAGCGCCGGCCGGATACGCCGCAGCACGGCGCGGATGCGGGCCAGCAGCTCGCCCGGCGAAAACGGCTTGGCGATATAGTCGTCGGCGCCGGCATCCAGGCCACGCACGCGGTCGGCTTCCTCGCCGCGCGCCGTCAGCATGATGATCGGCACGTTGCGGGCATTGGGGTCGCGGCGCAGCTGGCGGCAGACTTCAAGGCCCGACAGACGCGGCAGCATCCAGTCGAGCAGGATCAGGTCGGGCATATGCTCGGCCACCTTCAACAGGGCCTGCTCGCCGTCCATCGCCTCGTCGACAGTGTAGTTTTCCTTTTCCAGGTTATACCGCAGCAGCGCGAGCAGTGCGGCCTCGTCCTCGATGACGAGAACCCTGGGCTTGATGGCGACATTCATCGCTGGCCTCCCGGCGCATTGACCACCGCGTAAGCGGTATCATCGCCTTTCGGACGATCTTCTTTCTGCATTTCGCCGGTGACGGTGTAGTGGATCAGCTCGGCGATGTTGGTCGCATGATCACCGATACGCTCGATGTTCTTGGCGATGAACAGCAGGTGCGTGCTGCTGGTGATGGAGCGCGGATCCTCCATCATGTAGGTCAGCAGTTCGCGGAACAGGCTGGTATAGAGCTCGTCGACTTCCTCGTCGCGGGCCCAGACCGCATCGGCCTTCACCGCGTCGTCGGTGATATAGGCATCCAGCGTGTCCTTGATCAGGGCCTGCACCAAGGCAGCCATGCGCGGGATGGCATGCACCGGCCGCACCAGCGGCGCCTGGTTCAGCGCCACTGCGCGCTTGGCGACGTTCTTGGCGTAGTCGCCGATGCGCTCGATCTCGGACGAGATGCGCAGCGCCGAGACGATCACGCGCAGATCGTTGGCCAGCGGCTGGCGACGGGCCAGCAGCTCGATGGCGAAGTCGTCGACCTGGTTGCGCAGGACGTCGATCTTGGCGTCGCTCTTGACCACGTCGTTGGCCAGAGTGCTGTCGCGCTTCACGATCGCCTCGACGGCGGCGGAAAGCTGCGACTCCGCCAGACCGCCCATCTGCACGATGAGGGTGGAGAGCTTCTTCAGCTCGTCGTCGTATTTCTGGACGATATGTTGCGGCATGTCGCTGTCCTCTTTCCGATCAGCCGAAGCGGCCGGTAATGTACCCCTGCGTACGTTCGTCTTTGGGGTTCGTGAAAATAACCTTGGTATCGTCGGTCTCGACCAGGTTGCCCAGGTGGAAGAAGGCGGTCTTCTGCGAGACGCGGGCCGCCTGCTGCATCGAGTGGGTGACGATGACGATGGTGTACTGCTCGCGCAGCTCGTCCATCAGCTCTTCGATATGCGCGGTGGCGATCGGGTCGAGCGCCGAGCAGGGTTCGTCCATCAGGATCACTTCCGGCGCCACGGCAATGGCGCGGGCGATGCACAGGCGCTGCTGCTGGCCGCCCGACAGACCGGTGCCGGATTCCTGCAGGCGATTGCCCACTTCCTTCCACAGGCCGGCCTGCTTCAGCGAGGTCTCGACGATGTGGTCGAGATGCTCGGCGCTTTCGGCCAGGCCATGGATGCGCGGGCCATAGGCGACGTTCTCGTAGATCGTCTTCGGGAACGGGTTCGGCTTCTGGAACACCATGCCGACGCGGGCGCGCAGCTGCACGACATCGACCTTGTTGTCATAGATGTCGAGCGTGTCGAGATTGATATCGCCCACCACGCGGCAGTCGCGGATGGTGTCGTTCATGCGGTTCAGGCAGCGCAGGAAGGTCGACTTGCCGCAGCCCGACGGGCCGATCAGCGCGGTGACCGAACGGGCCGGGATGTTGAGATCGACATCGCGCAGGGCCTGCTTCTCGCCGTAGAAGACACCGACCTTACTGGCCTTCATCTTGATTTCGATCTCGGACTGACGGAGATCGTTATGCGTACCGTTCTGCATGGGAAGTCCTTATGGGCTCCGGGGAAATGTGGATTATTACCAGCGACGCTCGAACCGCTTGCGCAGCAGGATGGCAGCCAGGTTCATGAGCAGCAGGAAGACCAGCAGCACGATGATCGCGGCCGAGGTCTTCTCGACGAAACCGCGTTCCGGGCTGTCGGCCCACATGAAGATCTGCACCGGTAGCACCGTGGCGGCGTCCACCGGCGTGGTCGGGATGTCGACGATGAAGGCGACCATGCCGATCATCAGCAGCGGCGCGGTCTCGCCGAGCGCATGCGCCATGGCGATGATGGTGCCGGTCAGGATGCCCGGCATCGCCAGCGGCAGCACGTGGTGCAGCACCACCTGCAGCGGCGAAGCGCCGAGGCCAAGTGCGGCCTGGCGGATCGAAGGCGGCACGGCGCGCAAGGCAGCGCGGCCGGCGATGATGATCACCGGCAGACTCATCAGCGCCAGCACCAGACCGCCGACCAGCGGCGCCGAGCGCGGCATGCCGAAGAAGCCGATGAAGACGGCCAGGCCGAGCAGGCCGTAGACGATGGAGGGCACCGCAGCGAGGTTGTTGATGTTAACCTCGATGATTTCGGTCCAGCGGTTTTTCGGCGCGAATTCTTCCAGGTAGATCGCCGCCATGATGCCGAGCGGGAAAGCCACCAGCAGTGTGACCACCAGGGTGTAGAAGGAGCCGGCGACGCCGCCCCAGATACCGACCAGTTCCGGTTCGCGGCTGTCGGCGCCGGTGAAGAAGCGGGTGTTGAAGCGCAGCTCCAGGTCGCCGCTGGCTTTCAGCGTGTTGAGCCAGCCGACCTGGTTGTCCTTGACGCGACGCTGTTCTTCCGGCGCCTTGGTATCGACCTGGCCCTTCACGAAGACGTCGATATCCGAGCTGGTCGGCAGCCAGATCGAAATCTTCTGGCCGATCAGGGCCGGATCGGCCGCGACCATGCGCGCCACCTGCGGTTCGGCGCCGGAACTGACCAGACCCTGCAGGCGGCGGCGGTCGCCGCGGCTCTGCACCTCGGGGAACTTCTTCTGCAGCGCCTCAAGGATGATGGTGCCGTAGTTGCCCTGCATGATCTTGCGAACATCAGTTGTGCCGACCGGGGCGATCTGGTCGGCGGCAAGATTCAGCTCCAGACGCACATGGGTCTGCTGGAAGGCCGTGAAGCCGTTCGAGGCAATAGTGGTCAGCAGGATCACCAGCGCAGCCAGCGAGAACAGGATCGCGGCCAGGCCGATCAGCTTGAAGCGGCGCTCGGATGCATAGCGGGCCTTGAGGCGCTTGGTCGCCTCTTCGGTCATATGAACGCCCGGACGCAAAGCGTTCGGCTTAGCCTGCGGCAGGGTATCGGCGAGAATATCAGTCATATTGTTCCCGGTATTTCTTGACGATGCGCAGGGCAACGATGTTCAGGCTCAGCGTGACGATGAACAGCACCAGGCCGAGCGCGAAGGCAGCCAGCGTCTTGGGGCTGTCGAATTCCTGGTCGCCCACCAGCAGGGCTGCGATATGCACGGTGACGGTGGTGACGGCGGACAGCGGATTGGCCGTCAGGTTGGCGGCCAGGCCGGCAGCCATCACCACGATCATGGTCTCGCCCAGCGCACGGCTGAAGGCGAGGATCACGGAAGCCGCGATGCCCGGCAGGGCGGCCGGCAGGATCACGCGCTTGATGGTTTCCGAGCGGGTGGCCCCCAGACCGTAGGAGCCGTCGCGCAGGCTCTGCGGTACCGCGTTGATCACGTCGTCGGACAGGGACGAGACGAAGGGGATGATCATGATGCCCATCACCAGGCCAGCAGCCAGCGCCGACTGCGAGGCAACCGCCAGGCCGATGCTCTCGCCGGCGTCGCGGATGAAGGGCGCCACGGTCAGCGCAGCGAAGAAGCCGTAGACCACGGTGGGGATACCGGCCAGCACTTCCAGCGCCGGCTTGGCGAAGGCGCGCACCTTCGGCGCGGCATATTCGGCCATGTAGACCGCGGCCATCAGGCCGACCGGCACGGCGACGATCATGGCGATGGCGGCGATCAGCAGCGTGCCGGCGAACAGCGGCACCGCGCCGAAGGCGCCAGACGAGCCGACCTGGTCGGCGCGGATCGCCATCTGCGGCGACCAGTTGAGACCGAAGAGGAACTCGATCGGATTGACCGCGTGGAAGAAGCGCAGCGCCTCGAAGACCAGCGACAGCACGATGCCGATGGTGGTCATCACCGCGATGGTCGAACTGACGATCAGCAGGACATTGGCGGCCTGCTCGACCTTGTTGCGGGCGCGGAAATCGGGATGGATCCGGCTGCGGCCGAAGATCAGGCCGGCGATGCCGACCGCGAGCGCGATCACCCAGAGCGAGGTGGTGCCGATCTGGCGCAGCGAGATGTAATGCTCGACCACCGGACGGATCGTCGCATCGGCCTTGTCGAGCGGAATGTTGCCGTAGGCCATGTTGCGGATGTCGGAGATCACCAGGCCGAGCTGGTCGGCCGGCAGGCGGCGGATCGCCTCGGGCAGTTCGGCCACCACGAGCTGGCGCACCAGCGCGTCTTCAAAGGCGATCCAGACGCCGAACAGCACCAGGGCGGGCAGGCCGCACCAGACCACGACATACCAGCCGTAGAAGAGCGGCAGGGAGTGGAGACTGCGGACCTTCCCGCCACTCAGCGCGAGCGAGCGGGACTTGCCCATGTAGTAGCCGACGACAGCCAGGCCGAGCAGAACCACGAACAGCAGCGACAATGACATCGTCTTCCCCGGCGAAAGTCAGCGTTTACGCAAGAACTCGAAACTCAGAGAGGAACCGGCGGCCGGAGGGCCGGCCGCCGGTCTTGATCTTACATGGCCAGGTTGGTCAGGCCGGTAACCTGCGAGCGGACTTCGTCCAGCTCCTTCTTCGGCATGGCGACCAGGCCCTTCTTCTCCAGGTAGCCGTTCTGGCCCATGGAGCGGTCGCTGGTGTATTCGGTCAGGAATTCCTTCATGCCCGGCACGACGCCGATATGGGCCTTCTTCGCGTAGACGAAGAGCGGACGCGACACCGGATACTTGCCTTCCGAGATGCTCTCGAAGGTCGGCTCGACGCCGTCAACCTTGGCGCCATGCAGCTTGTCCATGTTCTCTTCCAGGAAGGAGAAGCCGAACACGCCCATCAGGCCCGGCTGGCCCGAGGCCAGACGCTGCACGATCAGGTTGTCATTCTCGCCGGCTTCGATGAAGGCGCCGTCTTCGCGGATCTTGGCGCAGGCAGTCGCCTTGGCCTTGGCATCAGCGATGGCGTTCACTTCCGGGAACTTCTTGCAGCCGACATCCATCACCAGCTCGACGAAGCTGTCACGGGTGCCCGAGGTGGGCGGCGGGCCCATCACTTCGATCTTCCAATCCGGCAGACTGGCATTGACCTGCTTCCAGGTCTTGTAGGGGTTGGCGACCATCTGGCCGTTGACCGGCACCTGGGCGGCGAGCGCCAGCCAGAGGTCTTCGCGCTTCAGGTTGACGTCCGGGGTACCCTTCTTCAGGGCAACGGCGATGCCGTCATAGCCGACCTTCATCTCGACGATGTCTTTCACGCCATTGGTGGCGCAGGCATCGAACTCGGCCTTGGTGATGCGGCGCGAGGCGTTGGTCATGTCGGGATGCTGGGTGCCGACGCCGCCGCAGAACAGCTTCATGCCGCCGCCGGTGCCGGTGCTTTCCACGATCGGAGCCTTGAAGCCGCCCGACTGGGCGAAGCGCTCGGCCACCGTGGTGGTGAAGGGATAGACGGTCGAGGAGCCGACAATGCGGATCTGGTCGCGCGCCTGCTGGGCAGCGGCGGGATCGGCGAAGCCAAGCGACGCCAGGGCGGCGAGACCGGCGAGAAGAAGTGCCTTATTGGTCACGGTATACCTCATCGTGTTTGCAGTGGCGCAAGCCTGCGCCGCGGATCACCGAATGAGGGCCTCAACTACCGTCCATCCGGTGGCCGCGACTCCTAAGGCGACCGGGTGACATGGTTATTTCAGTTATATTGCACTGGTATGACAGCGCTAGACCGGTTCAGCGCTTGTGGCAGATTTAACGGGAACATCTGGCAGACGGACAATGAATTCACTGCCTTTTCCCAGTTCGGATTCGATGACAAGCCGGCCACGGTGGCGGTTCACGATGTGCTTCACGATGGCAAGGCCAAGCCCCGTTCCGCCCAGATCGCGGCTGCGGGCCGAGTCGACCCGATAGAATCGCTCGGTCAGGCGCGGCAGGTGTTCGCGCGGGATGCCCTCGCCCTGGTCGCGCACCCCGACCTCGACCCCCTCGCCCATCCCGATGCCCGGCGCCGTGCGGGCCAGACGCACCGTGACCGCACTGTCGGTCTTGCCGTATTTGATCGCGTTGTCGACCAGGTTCTGGAAGACCTGCATCAGTTCGTCGCGCGCGCCATGCACCGGCGGCAGGCTGTCGTCGAGATTGAGCTGGATGCGGATATTCTTGGCCTTGGCCTGCGGCTCGAGCGCGGCGGCGGCATCGCGCAGCAGCGGGGCAAGCGCCACCGGCTCGGACGGATGGTCATGCTCGCGCATCTCGATCTGCGACAGCGACAGCAGGTCCTGGATCAGGCGCGACATGCGGCCGGCCTGGTCGCGCATGATGCCGAGGAAGCGGATGCGGGCCGGCTCGTCATCCTTGGCCGGGCCCTGCAGCGTCTCGATGAAGCCGACCAGCGAGGCCAGCGGCGTGCGCAGCTCGTGGCTGGCATTGGCGACGAAATCGGCGCGCATCTTCTCGGCCTTGCGCAGTGCCGTCAGGTCATGCAGCACCAGCACGGCCACGGCATCCTCGCGCGCCGCCGGCAGCGACACGACGCGCAGAGAGAAGCTGCGGCCGTCGGGCACCGGCAGGGTCAGGTCGGTGGACGCCATGCCGGTTTCGCCGGCCAGCACCTCGTCGGCCGCCTGCAGCACGGTGGGATGGCGCAAGGCAACCGTCAGGTCGTTGCCGACGATGTCGTTGCCGAAGAATTTGCGGGCGGCGAAATTGGCGCGCGCGATGCTGCGGCGGCCATCCAGCAGCAGCACCGGATCAGGCAGCGCATTGAGGATGGCATCCGCCGTCGTGCTCTGCAGCGCCACCTGGCCTTTTTCATCGAGCAGCGTATGGCGCAGGCGTTCCACGGTGACGCCCAGTTCGCCGATCATCGTGAAGGCGCCCCAGTCGCTGCTGGTGCGGGTTTCCACGCCGGCGATCTCGTCGGTGCTGCGTAGCACGCGCCAGGCCGCAATCGTGTGCCAGCCGGCAAACAGCGCGACGATGGCGAGCAGCGGCACGACCAGGCCCCAGGCCGCCGCGGTGCTGACCGCGCCGCCCAGCCAGGCCAGCAGGATCACCGCGGCCACCGGCAGCGCCAGCATCAGGAACAGCGCCAGCCAGCGCGTCAGCGGGTAGCGCACCTTCGGCCT
>Ga0209675_1000855_pt1 | contig 19770 bp, 18 predicted proteins | sample AraplaCol_mLB_r2_2_FD_184280 | JGI IMG/M metagenome (GOLD analysis project Ga0209675, IMG submission 184280) | Arabidopsis root microbial communities from North Carolina, USA - plate scrape MF_Col_mLB_r2 (SPAdes) (version 3) | ecosystem: Host-associated > Plants > Roots > Endosphere | place... | reverse complement strand
ACGCCGCCGCCACCTTCACCGGCCTGATCGGCGAAGGCGCCGTGATCCGCCGCGGCGAAGGCGAGCGCACCAAGGAAAGCGCCGTGGTCGACTTCCACCACGCCATGCAGTGGCTGCGCGACGAAGCGGAACGCACCGTTTCCAAGCAGCGCTACAAAGGTCTGGGCGAGATGAATCCAGAGCAGCTGTGGGAAACCACCATGGACCCAACCGTCCGCCGCCTGCTGAAGGTGCAGATCGAAGACGCGATTGCCGCCGACCAGATCTTCACTACGCTGATGGGCGACGACGTTGAGCCTCGCAGGAACTTCATTGAGACCAACGCGCTGCGCGCTGGTAATATCGATGTATAAAACGCTATTCTGCCCTCAAAAGTGAGAACTTCTGGTTCTTAATCTGGCATCCTACTGAAACGGGTTCATGTACATTCATGAGCCCGTTTTTTTTAGGTGGGGGGCGGCTTTAATGCCAAAAGATGGCATCGAAGTCCAGCCAATAAGCAGATTTTCTCTTCTAAGGTCACTCTTGCCAAATCGTAGTTTGCCGTCGCGACAAATGCTTTACGGTTCGCACAAAGTAGCGTTGGCTGAAGAGTTATCGAACGCCGCCAATAACTCGTTCACGCAAAATTCTTTGCGCCTCACCCAACTCTCCTCTACGGCTTACGTTCCAAGGCCCCTATGCCGAACATTGACCTATAGTTCTTGATGATGTTACCTTCAGGTAAATTTCATACTGGAACAATAATGACGAATAGCGTCCCGGACAAAATTAGCGATTATTTCGAAGGCGTGGCAGCAAAATATCTTACGGCTGTCGATGCTGATCCTGGTCGATCTAACCAACATGAGATCGGTGGGCTTCCGAAAGCTGGCTTCCGCCAATGGCTGGGCACTCCTGGGAAGCATGAAGAATATCGATTTCCAGTAAAGCAAGTCTACATTCGAGATGAAGACGAAATACCATTAACGTGCGAAAGCGAAGTAACTTGGTATGATGCACGTCGAAACGTCCTTCATCGTGGCCCAGAATACCGCTTGTATTACTACGATAGCGAAGTAACGGCCCAATTATCTCCGGGCGATTTCTTTCTCGTCGCAAAGCTTAGAGACAACTCCCTGTTTATGGTATTCACACCAGCAGGAAGCACTGTTGAATATCAGCTTCGCGCAATATTCGGTTTGATTGAAATAGATCAAACCCTCCGCGCCGGCAACGTCAATGCAATTGAGCTGCAATTGCCGTTGCGTTTGGCTCTAGAGAGCCTCGGTCTACAAATAGCAGCGCATGAAAGGAGCGATAGTGATTGGCTAGACCAGCTTATCGCCAAATTTGGCGGCAAAGTATTTCCGTCAACTGCGGAGTTTTCTAACTTTGCGCGTAATTCCGCTACAGATGCCCCAAGTCCAGTTGATTTTCCGGATCAGGCTCTTATGGCGTGGATGGAACACGAAGAAAAGCTATTCCGGATTTACGAACGACACATTGTAAAGGATAAGTTGCAAAAGGGTTTTGGAAACAATGGTGCGGACGTAGATGATTTTATCGCCTTCTCATTAAGCGTTCAGAACCGCCGAAAGTCTAGAGTTGGCCACGCATTCGAAGGTCATATCCATCATCTTTTAACTATCCATGGCATTTTGTTTGAGCAAGGTCGCGGTAAAGAGCGATTTACCGAAAATAACGCAAAGCCAGATTTTCTTTTTCCGTCTTTCGAATCTTACAAAAATCCAGCTTTTAGCGCCGAAAAATTGGTTATGCTGGGGGCAAAAACCACATGCAAGGACAGGTGGAGACAAGTATTAAGCGAGGCAGAAAGAATTCGTATCAAACACCTAATTACGCTAGAGCCGGCGATTAGCGAGACGCAAACAAAGGAAATGGCCGCACATAATTTGAAACTCGTAATTCCTGAGAATATCCAGGCGACTTATAGCCTAAGCCAACGAGCCAGCCTGATCACGCTCAAGCAATTTATTCGTCACGTAAAATCGTTGCAAGAGCAATCCAAATGAATAAAACTGACGCCTTGGTAGATTGGATTCACCGCGTAGAGTTCGATTTAAAGAATAACAGACCGACTAAACGCCTCCACTCAATCGTTTCAGAAATCTACTTCGAAGAAAAGATATGCAGTATGGCGGGCCTACGTGTTCTGGATGGCGTTGCCACTGGTTGGATGAAATGTTATAACCCATCGAAGAAGGTGCGCCAATGGTATAAGCTCAGCTCTAATGACTGTGGCAATCAAATCGAGGCAAGTAAGACATTGGTCCACTGGCTTGCTGCAACCAGATCACCACCTGAGTTCTTCCTTGTCGATTACGCGGTCAGTTACGTCGAAGGCATCCCAATCATCGACTTTAATCTCCGACAATTTTCCATGCAATCAGGGGTAATTAAATGGTTAACAGAACCATTGGACGAGCAGATCAATACGATAAATAGAGAGATCACCCTTAAATTGAGTGAGTTAATCAATCTCCAGACCGGCCTGGAGATTGAACCTTGGTTGCGGCATCTACCAACGAGGAAATTGGAAAAGCTCTTTGCCACCAGGTGCTGGATGAACTATTCAAAACTATATCTCAGCGACATTGATGGAGTTGCACTGGATAGTTCCAAGTCATTAGTATTTCTTGAGTTTAAACGGAAAGACCCGGCAATGGGCTATCGCTACCGCTTAAGTGATCTGGCGTCAAAACGCACCTATTTGAGAATGGCACAGAAATTGAACAAAGCTGCTGCCGATGAGAATGTTCTAGAGTACAAAAAGCTCACTGAGGAATTGGACAATGGCTGGGAGCAGCCCAAAGATTTATGCTTCGGATTGGATACAACTCATGCAGATAACGTATTTCTCTGCCAAGAAATACGCTCGACGTACAGATATATAGTTTGGAACCAGTCGCCCGCACCACTTTCTCAACTTCTGGATGTTCAGCTAAATCCATTAGGCTCGCCGAATTTCTTGTACCTTGATGTTCTTCCAAGTCATTTCGACGGTATTTCGAAGGCTGATGGAGAAAAATCTGGTAGCTATTCAGAAGGGCTTAATCGCCACCAACTCATGCTCTTAGTTGATGATTTCAACAGTTTTAATTAAATCCTTAATGGCCAGTAAATTCCGAGTATTTTTGCGAGCCGTCCATAATCCACGCTGCCAACCTTGCTTGCAATTCGCGTTCATCCCACTTGTGTTTCCCCTTAATCGAGCATTCCCATACAATAAGGACGCGCCAACCGCGATCTATTAGTGATTCCATAGCACGCCGGTCACGCGCGACATTCTTTTCTATCTTTGTCAACCAAAATTCGGGCCGAGTGCTTGGCATCTTAAAGAGATGGCAATTGTGCTTATGCCAGAAGCAGCCATGAACAAAAACAACAACGTTATGCTTCGGGAAAACGATGTCTGGAGAGCCTGGAAGATCCTTGGCATGTAGTCGATATCGCAGTCCTTTAGCAAACAGAAGTTTTCGAACTTTTACTTCTGGTGACGTATCCTTTGTTCGTATCGCGCGCATGTTCTTACTGCGCGCTTCGCTGGAATGTACGTCCACAATTCGTTTACGCCGCGATTAAGTCTTTACTGCAATCGAAAGCTTTTACCTTGGCTTGGATAATCCTATCTTTCATCAAGTCCGCCACAGCAGTAAACACAGGGACCACGACAGAATTGCCAAATTGTTTGTATGCTTGGGTATCCGACACGGGAATACGGAATACAGGATGATTCCTATCGACGAACCCCATTAACCGAGAGCATTCCATCGGAGTCAAGCGCCGGGGCCGATTTTCAATATTCTCAGGGTGCGAAAAGCCCTTTTCCTCAACAAACCCGCGATCGATTAATATCTCGGAGCCGTCTTTGTAATAACGGGCGGATAAGGTCCTAGCAATGTCTTGTTTCCCCACCAATCCAAACCCGAAACCATTCCCTTTTTCTTTATGTTTTGCCGAATAGTTGTATAAATATTCCCATAACTTGGGAGTGAGGGTATATTTTTCATCAACCTTTTCATCCAAGATATCGCCCAATTTAGGTTTGCGTTTTGGAAAATGCTTAGCAATGTCTCGAAGAGAAAAGCCTTCGTGAACGTTTAAATCTTTGCGGAACCCTACCAGAACAATCCTTTCCCGATGCTGAGGAACGAAATTCTGAGCGTCAATAATCTTTGGATCGCCACTCCCACTTGCGTCAGCGTCTGCGACCCAGTAACCTAACTCGTCCAGGGTCTCCATGATCGTCCTGAAAGTTCGCCCATGATCATGGCTCTTCAAGTTCTTAACGTTTTCGAGCAAAAAAGCACTCGGGCGCTTCGCACGCAAGATTCGAGCGACGTCAAAAAAAAGCGTACCTTGTGTCTTGCATTCGAAACCGTGTGCTCGTCCCATCGCATTTTTCTTAGAAACTCCAGCGATCGAAAAAGGCTGACAGGGGAAGCCTGCAAGAAGCACATCGTGATCAGGAATCTCTGCATCAATTAGAGCATAAGCCTCATTTTCGGAGATATCTTCACGGTCACTACGTGTGACTTGGCGGATGTCGGTATTGAACTTGTGATCACTGCCACTGTAATGATTGGCTTTGTAAGTGCGAACTGCATATGGATTCCACTCGCTGGTAAATACGCACTTCCCGCCGGCCTGATCAAATGCCCGGCGAATACCTCCAATACCTGCGAAGAGGTCAATGAACGTAAATTCACTCTTATCTGATTCTGGAGGCTGTGGGAGCAACCGCTGAAGTGCAGCGTACTCTCTCCTAGTAAGCTCTTTACCCTTTGACTTTCCGTTAACGAGTCGATTTAGGTTCTCACGACACCAGTCTCTGCCTGCCGCGTTGTTTAGATGTTCGGCAACAAATTTTTGGTCATAGATGTCTAACACGCGTAGGAGCAAAGCGAGGTCGTCTTGTTGGTAGTCCATGGGGGTCTCTGGGTCAAATGTGTGATGGATTATCACAGATACTACCCGGTTTTGTGAACAGAATACTGTATATTTTTTCAGTATTTTTGAAAAAATTGTTGATATCACCACATTGCTGACCTTCTTCTCACTTCAGCTTTGGGTTTCTAAGTGAGCCAGGTCGACAGCATTTTCGTTGCGTTCAGGAGCAATACATTTCGTATACGTTTCTCGAATGTATGTACAATCTTCATTGACTAGCTGTTACTTCAGGTATATAACGTTAACGTCCGTATGGAGAGTACAGATGCGCAACAAACGCGGAAAGTTCGTGGAGCTTGCGGAAGCAAGAGTCAATCGAGCAATTAAAGACATCCGTCTGATCGGCAACTTGGCCAACAGAAACGCTTACGAGTACACCGACGACGACTCGCGCAAGATATTCAAGGCCCTCCAACGCGAACTTGATACTGCGAAGAGTCGCTTTACCGGGGATTCAGGTGGAAAGGAAACAGAATTCAAACTGGAGTGAAATCAATGTCCAAGAAAAGCGATACAGATCTACGCTTCGAATTCCTACCAAACCCAGCCGAGGAGGATGAGGGCTTAGGTCACGCGGGGATAAAAACGTATCGAAATGACCCATATGCAGGAGCAGCACGGGAGACAGGCCAAAACAGCCGCGATGCGTTCGAAAGCCTCCCTGTCCGCATCCATTACGATCTAAAAGAAGTAACACGCGATGAAGTACCATCCATCGAACAACTAGCTTCGATCTTTCGACGTTGCTTGGAACAATCTGCCGGGAAGGAGAAGGAAACTGCCTTCTTCAGTCACGCACTGGGGGTAATTCAAAAGTCGCCAGTAAAATTGTTGAAGATTGCGGACTACAACACCACAGGGGCACGGGGACCGTCTATCAAAGGCCAGCCGTTCCACACTTTGCTGAAGGCGAGCGGAGTCAGTGTCAAGGGGTTCGACTCATCTGGCGGCTCATTTGGGATTGGCAAAAATGCTGTGTTTGCTGTGTCGGAATTGCAGACTGTTTTCTACTCAACAGTCTACCAGGATGACCAAGGCAAGCCGAAGTACTTAGCTCAAGGGAAATCGATTCTAATTTCCCATACAGACGAATGTGGTGACCCGCGACGCCAAACCGGCTATTGGGGTCACCACGATTTCCAACCAATCACAGACCAAAAACTAGTGCCGTCGTGGCTTCAGCGCGAGGATCTCGGAACCTCTGTATGTGTATTAGGGTTTCGTACAGAGGCTGACTGGGCGCATCAAGTTGCCTATTCTCTCTTGATCAACTTCTTCGCGGCGATTCATGCTGGCGAAATGGAATTCGTTCTGGATAACGGACGTTTTCACATAACAAAGTTGACGTTGGCGTCTTGGTTCAAAGATGCAGGCATTTTGGATTTCGTCCGCATGAACGACCGCCTGCAAGAGTTCGAATTGGCTCAATCTCTTTTCGAGTGCTTGACCTCACCCAACGCACATCAAGCTATTACGGAACTCCCTGCTCTGGGGCAAGTACAAATCAGAGTCCTCGTTCGTGAAGGATTGCCAAAGAAAGTTCTCCTTATCCGCAATGGCATGATTATCACCGATAACTTAGCTCAGTTTGGTGAAAAATTTGTCCACTTCCCGATGTACCGCGACTTCGTTTGCCTCGTCGTGCCACTCGACAAAGAGGGGAGCACATTTATTAAGCGACTCGAGGATCCGCAGCACAAAGATCTGTCAGCAGCTGATCTTCCAGACGCTGCGAGCCGTGACCATGCCGGTTCAGTCATGAAGCGTCTTGGCCGGGAGATTCGTAAAACAATCAAGCAGCATACGCTCTCAAAATTTGAAGGTGAATTAGCGGCAGATGAAATGCGACGCTACTTTGCAGCTCCATCAGAAACAAGCCCCGACGCACAGAAATCAAAAGAGTTAGACCCAGAGCGTCTAAGTTATGACTTAGAAAAGCAGAAACGACCGCATCGTCCGCATGCTACTAATATTGGCGAGGGCGACGTCGGAGGCGGACCGGGCGATGATGCTCCTGGTCCAGGTCCTAACCCGAAGCCTAAGCCCTCTCCACCAAACCCCAATCCCAAACCACCTCCAGACATTAGAAGGGGAGGCGACCAGGTACGGCCAGTGGATTTGACGGATCTCCGAAACGTTCGACCGGCTAATGCAAATGCGCGCCACCGAACGATCTACTTCACACCTCACGAGGGGGGAAAGGCAGTCATCAGGCTTCAAGCGACGGGACTCAATGCTTCTGAGATCTTGCCAGTCGATGCGGTAGACGGCATCAAGGTTTCAAACAATAAAATCATTCGTACCATCGGAGCAGGTGATCGGATCAAGCTCAACATTGAATTCAGCGATGAGTACGCTGGACCGATTGATGTTCTCGTAGGAATTGATGACGCCGACGGGGAGGATAAACATGAAGCTCAATGATGAAACACGGTTCCCCCATCCGGTACTGAGTCCGCAGACTGGCGACTACCTTAACGGCGTCTTTGAATTTACGGTCTCCGTCGAGGAGACCATAAAACCCTCACAAGTCACTTTGCATTGCAAACTCGAGCTAACCGAACCTACCTTGCGCGAATTGATCGTTAGTGGCGATGCCGCTGTCGGGTTGTTCGTTACCTGTCTCGATAGCTATTTGGCGAAACCAGTGACTGTTGGGCTCGAAGGGGGAACTTTGTCGTTTGAGCCAGGCGAACTGATTGGAAAGGTCACGTTGCGACCAATGATATGGAGTCGCAGAATGATTTCAAACTATTCTCTAGCAAACTGCCATGAGGAATTCGGCGGCGGAAGTATTGAACTTGCCTCAGGAACAATTTTGGCACTCGACGATCCGATGACTATTAATGTAGGCAGAGAAAAACTTGCGCAGATGGATACAATCTTTGCCATTGCCGAAGCTGAACAACTGGATCTCGGTGAACTCTCCGTAAGTCTCGATTCCGACAGGATCAAAATCTTAGCTGCTAAAGACGTATATCAACAGCTAAACACGTTACGCGGACAAGGCGCGGGCAGCAAGGTCATTCTAAACAGCGTCTACATGCCGGCGGTAATGCAGGTATTAAATACGCTCCGCGATGGGGCTAATGGATACGAAGGCCTTCGCTGGTACAAAGTGTTTACGGCCAAGTGCGAACATCTCAACATCGATTTCGCCAACCCGGATCTTTGGAAGTCAGCTCAACGACTGCTTGAGATGCCATTTACCGAGATCACGAAGTCACCAGAGATCATGGGGACATGAAATGGAACGAATTAAATATCTTGCGAGCTCCACCATCGAATCATTACGTACCTCTATCGCAGCAAACGCACGCCGTTATCGGGAGGGCGACTTTACAGATTTGATGAAGGACGGCGAATGGTCCGTCGAGCTACAGCAAACGGCGGACCTGTCGCCGTTATCGGAACTCGACCCATCAGGTAAGCCGGAAGCGGAGGCTGAAAACTCGATGCGTGTCTGGGCTGCGCTTGGAAACTTATCCCCCTCACTAGCTTATGAAGAAGGAATATGGGTCCGACTAACGCATGTCGAGTGCCTCGAGTTTTCACGGCAACGATGGCTTTCAGCCTCAAGTACTGACGAGACCTTAACTCGCGATGTGAGACTTCATTTTTTTGCTGACACACTAAACCGAAGACGCGATGACAATGCAATTTCGCGACTTTGGTGGAACGCGTATATGGCTCACGGTATATCGCCAGGCGATCCGAGAAGCGCGTTAAAACTCATTCTTAGCCGCGCAGACATGAGAGCAAACCTAATCGAACGCAGCCTGACCGGTACCCGAAAAGCTATTGTGCGAGGGATTTTGCGCATAGCATCCGCTTCACCCAAAGTTACGAACTCAGAGCGAAATTTCCGACGTTTCATGGTTACACTCAACAAACTCGGAGGGGGACAGATTTTCGAGGCAATGTCCGACCAAGAATTAGACGCCTTCTTGTCTGATTGTGTAGAAAAAGCTGAGATTGGCGAGCCTTCTCTACAATTGGATGACGCTTGAACCTACCTGAGTCCAAAAGGCAGAGTGTTGCAGATTTCATCTCGCAGTTGACAGTTCATCAATAGCTTCTGCCTTTGTGATAGTCTGTGCTGATGTCCTCAGCAATCACACTCGGCCGTTTCAACAGCTTCCAGCGCGAACCGTGGAGACTGAGCTCTGCGCTCGTGATCTCCGCATTCGTTCATGCGCTGCTGTTAAGCATTACCTTGGGAGGCCAGACTTTCGGCCTACCCGCCCTCAAGTTCCCGTGGCAGGAACGCCGCCTGGGGGCCAACGATTTGCAGGTCTTGCTGCTGCCGGCGCAGCAGCCAGCAGCGCCCATAGCGGCGCCGCTTCAACTACCGGCGGAACCTGCCCGGCCAACAGCCCCCGTGCCGACACCGCCAGCAACCGAAAAAACTGCTCTTGCGAACCCGGTGGCATCGATGCCCGTGTCACCGCCCCTAGTGCCGCCCACACCGACAGTTGCCCCAACTCCGGCTCCCGCGCCTGCGCCAGAGCCCACCGTGGCATCGAAGCGCCCCGACGTTCCCTTGCCAACCGCGCCCGCCGCACCGCCAATCGTTACGCCTAAAACAAGCGAAGTCCCGCAAAAACAACCCGAGCAAGAAACTCGGGAACGCTCACATGAACAGGCCAAGCTCGAGCAGGAACGGCAAGCTGCAGAAAAGCTGCGTCAGTCCGAACTGACCGCAGAAGCCGAGCGCGAAGCCACGCGCCAGGAACAGCTCCGCCAGGAAACCGCGCGTGTCGAACAGGCGGCCCGTATTGAAGCCGCCCGCCTGGAGACCGAACGCCAGGAACTCGCTCGACAAGAGCTTGCGCGCGCCGAAACCGAGCGCGTAGAGGCCGCCCGCAAGGAAGCCGTGCGCCAGGAGCAGATTAAACAAGCGCAGCTCGAAGCGGCCCGGCAAGAGCAGCTTCGCCTGGATGCCGCGCGCGCGGAACAGGCGGCGAAAGCGGAGGCTGCACGCAAAGACGCCGAACGCCAGGAACTCGCCCGCCAGGAAGACATCCGCCGGGAACGCGCAAAACAAGATGAACTGGCCCGCCAAGAGCAACAACGCGCCGAAACTGCGCGCCTGGAAGCGGCGCGCAAGGAGGCCGCGCGACAAGAACAAGCCAAGCAAGCGCAACTCGAAGCAGCACGCCAGGCGCAACAACTGGAAGCCGCCCGCCAGGACGCTATCAGGCAAGAGGCGGCGCGGCAGGAAGCGGCCAAACAAGAGGCTGCACGGCAGGAACAGGCAAAGCGCGAATTGGCGCAACGTGAGAAGGCCAAGCAAGAGGAAGAACGTGAGGAGCGCTTGCGCGCAATTGGCCGGCAACTCAACGAAGAGGCGGCCCAACGCGACGCTGCAGCGAAGAATCCTTCGCGTTCGCTGCTTCCCACGGTGAGTGGCCTGCGTCGCGGCTGGCTTTTCGGCCGTGCCGATCCCAACGTCGACCTGGTTCAATACGCGGAAGCGATGAGCAAGAAGTTTGAGCTGAACATGGCGTTCGACATGCTGCGCGAGGTGGTTAAGCAGCGCCATGTTTCGCCGATGGTGACCGTCGCAATCCGGGCCGACGGTTCCGTGGAAAAGGTGACTTTCGTTGTCTCCAGCGGAGTAACCGCGATCGACGAGGCAATTCGCAAGGTCATCTCCAGCTTCGCACCTTATGGCGCTTTCCCACCCGCCCTTGCGCGTCAATACGACGTCATCGAAATCCGCCGGACATGGGTGTTCGACACTGCCATTCACTTGCAATAGGCCGGTTGCCCAACATAAGGCCGCATGCTAGTCTCGGTCGCGTAAAGCGAACTTGAGAACACCGAATGAACAAGTCCAACAGCGTAGAACTTCGAAAACTGCGTGAATCCGAGCAGCGCCGCAAAGACATCATCAAGGCCGTACGAGCCTTGATCAAGGCTGGCGGCGCCCGCGAGATCACGCTCCGCAAGGTGGCGGAGAAGGCCGGTTTTTCGACGACCGTGGTCTACAACCTGTTCCAGAACAAGGCTACGCTGATCACCCAGGCGATGGACAGCGACTTGCTCGACCTGGTCAAGGCCATGCGCAATGCAGTGGACGCGAAGCTGCCTTTACTCGAAAACATTCGCCGCGTGGGCCGGGCTTACGTGACCTTTGGCATGCGCCATCCCGACCAGTACGCGCTGGTCTTCATGGAACGCCGGCCGCACGCGCCGGTTGAAAGTTCTCGCGTTGAACACGGCAACCAGGCGCAAGACCCGTATGCGTTTGCCTGCCAGCTCTTTGTCGACCTGGCCGGCACGGGGCAGGTTCCGCCAGACCAGGCGGAGGCGATCGCCCAGATTTTCTGGGAAGGCTTGCATGGCATGGTGTCGTTGCGCCTGGTATTCGGTGAGAACGAACCCTGGTTCGAGCATGACGAGTTCAATCGGCACCTGGATGCGTTGATTGATGTTCTTCTGGCCGGCATCCTGCATCGTTTCCGGCCATCAACCTTCCGCGCGCCTTCAAATACTGCCTGAATCTTTTCAACTTCCTGCACATTCCAAGTTTTGTAACCGCGATTGCGAGAAATGCGGGCTACTCCCACGTAGCCTGTGTAGCCGGGCCGGCAGGTCCGCCATTCCAACAATCACAGTTCTACAATTTTCTTGGAGTTAAGGATGAAGAAGCAATCCCTCGCCCTCGCTTGCCTCGTGGCCGGCCTGGTGGCAGGCTGCGGTGGCGGCGGCAGTTCCGCCGACCAGGCGCCTGCTTTCGCAGCCAGCACCGGCGCCAGCGGCGTCGCCACCGCAGCGCCAGGCACGCGCTGGATGAACGTGAAATACGGCGGCAGCGGCTATGTGCCCGGCCTGGTCTTCCACCCCACCAGCCCAAACGTCCTGTACGCGCGCACCGACATGGGGGGCAGCTATCGCTGGGACGCGGCCACCTCGACGTGGATTCCCATTACCGATGGTTTCGGGATCCGGGAAGAATTCTTCAACGGCGCCGAAAGCATCGCGCTGGACGCCAACGACGATAAACGGGTGTACCTGGTCACCGGCATGTATGACTGGTCCGGCAGCAATGGCCGCCTTTATGTGTCCACCGACCGTGGCGACAACTGGACCCACGCCGACCTGCCTTTCCGCGTCGGCTCCAACGATCTCGGTCGCGCCATAGGCGAGCGCCTGGTGGTCGATCCGAACCAGTCCTCGATCCTGTATTACGGCTCGCGCACGTCGGGTTTGTGGAAGAGCAGCGACTTTGGCCAGAACTGGGCGCAGGTAACGTCGCTGTCTTCGTTCCAGTATCCGGGGGACCAGATCCCGTCCCTGCCCGGACGCACGGCCGCCGGCATCGAGGGCGTGCTGTTCGATACCTCGAACACGGGCTCCGGCACGGCCACGCAGAACCTCTACGTTTCCGTTGGGCCGGACTATGCCGCTGCGGCGGGCCTGGCCTACAACCTGTACAAGTCGACCGACGGCGGCGTGAGCTGGACCGGCGTATCCACGCCGGTGGCCGGCTACCACATTCCGCATATGGTCCGCGCCAAGGACGGCATGATCTACATGGTGTTTACCCGTGACATGGGCCCTGGCGCCGGCGGCCCGGCCCGGCTGTACAAGTTCGACGGCGCCAACTGGAGCCTGCTGAAGGGGTACGATACCGAACAGTGGGTGAACTTTGGCCTTGGCGGCCTGTCGGTCCATGGCACCGGGCCAACGACCCGCATTGCGCTGGGCGTCACGAATTCCTGGGGCAACTGGCAGGGCCAGCCGATCGTCCAGCTGTCGGACGATGCCGGCCTGACCTGGCGTGAGATCGGCTCCATGACGCCGCACACCCCGTCAGGCGTCGACTTTGCCGGCTGGATCGACGACGTCGAGATCGATCCGAATAACCCGGAGCGCATCCTGCACGTGTTTGGCGGCGGCGTCTGGGGCACAAACAATGCGTCGGCTACTGCGCCAAGCTGGAACCTGGACGTCAACGGCCTCGAGGAAACCGCCACGCTCGCCCTGATGACACCACCCAAGGGCGCCAGCTATACCCTGCTGAGAAGTTCGGGCGATATCGGCATGCATGTACAGACCGAACTGCTGAAGACGCCGACGCGCGGGCCGCGCGGCTGGTTCGGCAACGGCAACAGCGCCGACATGGCGTGGTCCACGCCCTCATACATCGCAGCAATCGGCACCCCGGTCTGGAACACGCCGAACGTTGCCGGCGCCTACTCCACCGACTCCGGCGTAACGTGGACGGCATTTGCTGCCAACCACCCGGACGGCCTGGCCAACACGGGCGGTGAATCCAATATCGCGGTAACAAAACCAGGCCATATCGTCTGGGCGCCAGCGAATTCACGCCCTGCCTACACCACCGATAACGGCGCGAGCTGGACCTACACCAACCTGCCGGCCCTCAGTGCGGTAGGCATCGGCCGCGGCTACCGCATCGTTGCCGACCGCAAGAACCCGAACAAGGTCTACGCCTACAACTCGGGCGGGGCATGGTGGAACCAGTGGTCCGATACCGCACATTTCTGGTATTCGACCGATGGCGGCCATACCTTCACGGAAAGCGCGGCGTTCGTCGGCGCCGGGGCATTGGTGGCCGATTTCGGCCATACCTCGATGGCCGTCAATCCGAACGCGGAAGGCGATATTTGGGTGGCCGACGGCTTCAGCATCCTGCACTCCACTGATTCGGGCGTGACCTGGACCAGGCTGAATGTCACGGCGCCGGACTGGGGCAGCAAGCCGACGTGGATGTACCCGGACGTGTATGGCGCAACTTCCATCGCACTGGGCAAGGCGCCTGCCGGCGCGAGCTACTCGTCCACCATCTATATCGTCGGCACGATCAATGGCGTGTGGGGCGTGCACCGCTCCGACGACGGCGGCGCGAACTGGCGGCGGATCAATGACGACAAGCACCAGTACGCTGGACTCGGCAACCTGGCTGCCGACCAGTCCGTACCGGGGCGCGTATTCGCCAGCGCCGCAGGCCGCGGCGTCGTCTTCAGCTACTAATGGCGCCAACCACATTTATCGGAGACCCCATGAAATTCAAAACCATCCTCGCCGCCACCCTCTTCGGCATGGCGGCAAGCAGCGCAAGCGCAACTGTCCTGAGTTTCGATAACCTGACCGAAATGATGTACGGCGACGGCTTTCCCCTGGCGGACAGCATGAGCTATGACGGCCCGGACCTGAGCTACGTGGAAGCAGGCTTCCGCCTTACGCTGCACGCGCCCAACGCCATGCCCGGTTCAGCCAACATCGGCACCGGCACGTTCGAGCCGCAGACGTTCAACTGGCACGATGGCCTGGACAACGGCCCGGATACCTTCGTTACGCTGACCCGTGTGGGCGGCGGCTTGTTCAACTTGAAGAGTTTCGACTACTTCGCAGACTGGAGTGCCGTCTCGGCCGATGGAAAGCTGCTCGGGTCCATCGCGGATGCGGGAACGTGGTCCACGGCGCTGAGCGGCATCGCCGAATTGCGCCTGGGTTCGGGCGCCTTCAACCAGCTCGACAACATCGACGTGGAAGCGGCGGCCGCTGTGCCACTTCCTGGCACACTGACTCTGCTCCTGGCCGGCCTGGCCGCCGCTGGACTGGCACGTCGCCGTAGCTGATCCCTGGCAGGCGGGCCTCGCGCCCGCCTTCTTGAATTGTAGCTATTTGGCAATGGGATCGTGGCGCAGGGACAAAAACATTGTTTTTTTTGAAGTTCATCGTTATCCTCATTTGACGTTGTCCCACTTGAATGAGGGGAATCGATGCGAGCTTTGTTGGGCATGGCGATGCTGGCAGGCCTGTGTGCCTGCTCTGCTGCCAAACAGGAGCCGGCTGCGGCCGACCTGCAATGGGCTGATACGGCGCGGCCGGGCGATGCACGGCTGGCCGCGCGCTACGAGCGTTCGTGCATGGTGTGCCATGCACGGAACGGCAGCGGGGCGCCGTTGGTGGGCTTTGCGCCGCACTGGAAACCACGTCTGGACAAGGGCATCGACCAGCTCGTGCGGCATGCGAGCGATGGCTTCAACGCCATGCCGGCCATGGGCCAGTGCAACGACTGCAGCGCGGACGACCTGCGCGCCCTCACCCTCTTCATGGCAGGGAGCGGAACATGAAGCAGCGCCGCCTTTTCCTCAAGGCTGGTGCCATGGCTGCAGCAGCAGGTCTGCTTGCTGCCCGAGTACAGGCCGCGCCTCTGCAACCGCGCCCCTTCCGCTGGAAGAACTGGTCGGAAGTCCAGCAATGCCAGGCCCAGTCGCTGGCCACTCCGGCCGACGAGCAGGCGTTGGCTGACTTGCTGCGCAATGCCGGAGGAACCGTGCGCTGCGTTGGCGCCGGCCATTCCTTCACTCCCCTGGTACCTACAAACGGCACGATAGTTTCGCTGGAGCGCATGTCCGGCGTGCTGTCGCATGACAAGGCAGCCATGACCGCGACGCTGCGCGCCGGCACGCGCCTGGCTGCGATTTCACGCCAGCTCGATGGTGTCGGGCTTGCCCTGCGCAACCTGCCGGATATCGACATGCAGTCGCTGGCGGGCGCCATCAGCACGGGCACGCACGGCACGGGTGCAAACCTGCAGGCCATGCATGCGGACGTAATGGCACTGCGCTTGGTCACGCCACAAGGCGAGGTCGTAGAGTGGGACCAGGAGCGGCATCCAGAGCAGATGGCGGCGGCGCGCGTTTCCCTCGGCAGCTTGGGTGTTATCACGCAGGCGACCGTGAGGGTGGTGCCATCCTTCAGCCTACACCGCAAGGTGTGGCTGCGCCCTGTCGGCGAAATGCTGGAGCAGGCTGGCGAGCTGGCGCGTAAACATCGTCATTTCGAGTTCTACTACCTGCCCTTTACCGGCTATGCGGCGGGCATTGCGCATGACGAGTACCAGGGCGGCGATGTGCTGGTGCCGCATTCGCAGGATGAGGAGATGTTGAGCGACTTGCGCAAGCTGCGCGACTGGCTAGGCAGGTTCTCCGACTTGCGGCGCTGGGCTGCAGGCAAGTTGATCGATCCAGACTTGACCGAGGAAGCGAAGAATCGTTCGTGGAAACTGCTTTCCACGGTGCGGCCAACGCGCTTCAACGAAACCGAATACCACGTGCCGCGCGAGGCAGGTATCGCATGCGTGAAGGAGATCATCGCTGCGCTTGAGAAACGCAATGAGGTGTTTTTCCCAATGGAGTTCCGCTTCATTAAAGGTGATGATGCCTGGCTCAGTCCCTTCCATAAGCGAGACAGTTGCTCCATTGCCGTGCATGCGGCGCATGGGGAGGCTTACGATTACCTGGTGACCGAACTGGGGCCGATCTTCCGCAGGCATGGCGGCAGGCCGCACTGGGGCAAGCTGCATAACCTGACGGCAAAGGAGTTGGCGGCTCTTTATCCGCGCTGGAACGACTTCGTGGTGTTGCGGCAGCAGATGGATCCGCAGGGGCGAATGCTCAATCCGCATTTGCGTTCAATGTTCGGGGTGACGTGATGGTGGCCTTGAAACGGCGTGCTGTGATCACGGCCATCGGCGCTGGCCTTGTTGGTGCTGCGGCGTTTGCGGCGCGCTCTCGCGACAAGGGGGCGCCGCATGCGGACTATTTCGCTCGCGCGTCGAAAGCTTTGCGTGCAGCGGGCATAGCCACGCCAACCATGGTGATCGACCGCGACCGCCTGCTGGCCAACGCACGCCAGGTGATGCACAACGTGAATGGGCGCTTGCCGTTGCGGTTGGTCGCCAAGTCCCTGCCCTGCCTGCCCTTGCTGGACCTGCTGATGCAAACCATGCAGACGCGCAGGCTGATGGTGTTCAACCTGCCTTACCTGCAGCAGCTCGCTGCGCAGCGCGGCGATGTGGACCTGCTGCTGGGTAAGCCGTTGCCAGTTGCAGCTGCGGCGGAGTTCTATCGAAGCTTCCAGGGCGGGCAGTTCCAGCCTGAGCGCCAGTTACAGTGGCTGGTGGATACTCCGCAGCGCCTGGCCCAATATCGCGACCTGGCGCGCGCGCAGCAACTGGATATGCGAGTCAGCCTGGAAATCGACGTGGGCCTGCACCGTGGGGGCGTGGATAACGCGCAAATGCTGCAGCAGATACTGACGATCTTGCGTGAAGAGCCTCGCCTGAAATGGGCAGGGATGATGGGTTACGACGCCCACGTCGCCAAGCTTCCGTTGGCGAGCTTGCGGGAGAAGGCCCTGGCAGAAGCGAAAGCCATCTACCATGAGTATGCGGCTATTGCCACGCATGGCATGCGCGCCCAAGGCGCGGCAGATACGTTGGTGTTCAACGCGGGAGGTTCACCTACTTACCGGCTGCATGACGGCAGCGGGGCTGCCAATGAAATTGCCCTGGGCTCTGCCCTCGTCAAGCCAACCGACTTCGATACTGACTTGCTGAAGGATTTGTCTCCAGCGGCTTTCATCGCTACGCCGGTGCTGAAGGCGGATCGACGCTTCCAGATGCCGATTGGTGTTGAGGTGCTAGGCGACGCGGCGCGTGCGTGGGATGTAAACCAGGCGCACGTCTACTTCGTCTATGGTGGCAACTGGATGGCGGAGCCGGTGTCGCCGGCGGGATTGGCAGCTAGCGGCCTGTACGGAAATTCATCAAACCAGCAGGCCTTGCTGGGGTCGGGGGCGCAGCAATTGCATGTGGATGACTACGTGTTCTTCCGGCCGCGGCAAAGCGAGGCAGTGCTGCAGCAGTTTGGCGATATCGCTGTAATGGAAAATGGGAAGATTAGGGAACGCTGGCCGGTCATGGAAGCCATGCCGTAAGGCAGCGCGCCATAACAACAGCAAACTTAACTTTGCAGTGCTACGAAGGTGACCTAATTCCGTGGTCCGCTCGATGACGGTCTATTCAGGTCCGCTTGCGGCTATTCACCACTAGTTCTCACATTCCCCGGTCTATAACGATCCCAGATCTGCCGGCATCGATCTAATTCGCTCCAGCGATCTTCAGCAAAAATATAAAGTGAACTATTTTCCCGTTCCACGATCCAACCTTTAGCTCATTTTCGAAAGGGTTGAATCATGGGATACGAAGCAAAGCAGCCTGTCGACATTCCAGTGGCCGATTTTTTGGAACTGGAGTTCTACTTAATGGATGTACGCCCTGGCGTTAAGACAGAGGCCTTTATCGCAGAGCTTGTCAATCGGTGGCTCAAGACCGAGCTGGAGCGACGAGCCGTAAAGGATCGAGGACATTCATTGCGCGGGTTTCAGTGGAAGAGCATATTTCTTCCCGACGGAACTAACCTGCGAACGAGCTACTGCAACGTGATTGAGTTCGCCAAAGTTGTAGGCGATCGTATCGTTGCTGAGGACGGTGCAGTGTTAACGCCCTCGCAGTTTGCAAATCGACGCGCCAAAGGACGCAATGCATGGCGCTTCGTCTGGCTGCGCTTTCCTGGCGACGACTATTGGATCCGCGCCGATAATCGCAGAACGAGGTGTGATGACCTGTTGTCTAAGCAGTCTAAAACTCGGGGCGGGCACTCTAATGTAGTCTCTCCAAGAGAGCCAGATTATCCAACTTGATCTAAAGGTTTCCCAGCAAGGGCGCTTGCGGTCTATGAAATCGAGCTCCCTTGCCATTCTAGATCTGCTTAGGCAAGGTTATGGCGTTTTAGAGCAGACTAGACAGGGCGGTCACGGAAACAGTTAGGAGTAAGCTCCACTCTCCATACGGCCCAACAGATCAAGGATAAGCCTTTGTCCCTCGAGTGTATCCAAGTAACTGGCCGCAGTCCTACCACCGAGAGCAGGCAATGGCTCAAAAAGCCATTGCCCGATCCAGTGAGCCGCATCAAACCGGGGAAATCCGTCCGACGTTTTCCACATTGCGTGGGCGCGGCCAATCAATTCCTGCATTCCGGCCACTCGCTCGGAATCAGCTGGGGACAAGACTTGATTTCTCTGCACCCTTCGGTTGACGGTCGAGCGTGAGAGCGCTAGGGAATTGAATAGAGCATGCTGGGGGACCTTCATTGCTTGGGCCAGTTCACGAACTGATCGAGCCGGAATTCCACGGCGAATGAGAGCAATCTTATCCACGGGCGCAAGCTGATACCACTCGATGATCCGCTCAAACGCTCCAAGCTTCCGATGAGAAAGAGGCGAAGTTATCATCATGGTGACCTCCAACTGAAACCTTAGCATAGTGAGTTTGGTTCGATGGCGCAAATCGATTGGGAAAGGACAGCTTGGATTCCAAACTCTTGGGAGTACACTGACTGGACGCTTGTTTTCTCTCCCTGGAAGTAAGACCCATTCTGTTCACGATTGCCGTAACGCGTGCCAAGCGCAAGCGTTACATTATCGGCGAAAGGCGTAATTGGACAGGGCTGCGTGATACGCGACAGATCTTCCCGCACAAGTCAGAATACCTGCTCTGAGTATGAATGCAGGCGTATCATGCGCATTACACATCCTCACCATTGATGCGCACTGGAGTCATATGAAACCTGCACTTTCCATACCCAAGCGGTCAGGAAAAAAGGCGACCAACATCACCTTGTCCATGGACGTGTACCAAGCAGCCAAGAGCCTGGGTATCAATATTTCGCAGGTTTGCGAGCAGCGCTTGCGTGAAGAAATCCAGACTCGAAGGGAAGATCAATGGAATGAGGAACATTCCAGCTTTCTCGATGCCTACAACAAGCGGGTAGTTGAAGAAGGGGTTGCCCTTCAAGAATGGCGAGCGTTCTGATGGTTCGCTTTGACATCTACTTCAATCCTAGGCAGAACCATCGCAGTATTCCATCGCTGTAGACGCGCAAAGCAATGTCATCAGTGGGTTGGTGGCAAGGATTGTAATACCGCGACTCC
>Ga0209675_1000834_pt1 | contig 20249 bp, 17 predicted proteins | sample AraplaCol_mLB_r2_2_FD_184280 | JGI IMG/M metagenome (GOLD analysis project Ga0209675, IMG submission 184280) | Arabidopsis root microbial communities from North Carolina, USA - plate scrape MF_Col_mLB_r2 (SPAdes) (version 3) | ecosystem: Host-associated > Plants > Roots > Endosphere | place... | reverse complement strand
GTCCCATTGGCCCGCCGCCACTTCCTGCAGCAGGGTGTCGATCCGTGCCGCCTCGAGCTGCTCGATGGGCTTGCCCGTGCGCTTCTGCGTCTCGCGGCGCAGCGCTGCGATGCCGGCCTTGAAGTGGTCCTCGGGCGTGAGCGGCGACTGGTAGCCGTGCTGCGGCTTGCCCGGCTGCCAAGGCCCTTGCCGGTACAGCCGGTCGCCGCGGCCCCAGGCGCCAGCCAGCTGGCGGTCGATGAACACATGCAATCCGCAGTCGACGCCGCCGGGCGTCAGCGCGTCGGCCGGGCACATCGCATCGACCAGCGCCTCGACGCACGCGGCCTCCTGCGGGCCGAGCGAGAGATAGCTCGCAGGCTGCGGCGCCACGGCCCCGGCTGCGGCCCCTTGTGCCCCGGCCGGTGCAGGCGCCAGGCCGCCGAACAGCGCCGGCAGGGCCAGCGCCGCGCCGGATGCGCCGCCGACCCGGCTCAGGAAGATGCGCCGCGCGGGCGGTGCGTTGTCTTTGTTGGACATGAGGTCTCTCTTCAAGGAACGAAGGCTGCGTGGACAGCTTGCAGGCTGTCGTGCAGCCTTGAGACTCATGCTATTGAGCGATGCCTGGCGCCGGAAGACCGCGCGCGTGAACCATCGGGGTGAGCGATCGGCATCAATGGCGCCGTGGCCGGCGCGATGGATCAATACGGCGTGCCGTATGCCGCGATGCCGAGCAGTTGCCGCGCGCCTTCGGTGACGAGGCCGGCGCGTCTCACGATGCGCTCCTTCCCGGCGCGTCGTGCCCTAGGCTCACGAGGTAGGCGCAGAACATGTCGGCCATCGCGTTCGAATACGCCTTGATCTGCGCGTCGGTGCGCGGGCTTTCCGAGAAGCTCTTGCCCACCGCACTGAAGGTCGTGGTGATGAGCTCGCTGGCCAGCGCGCGCCTGGCCTTCGAGGCCTTGGGCAGCACTTCCTGCATGAAGGCCTGCATGGCGCGGGTGCCGGTGGCCCGCGCTTCCTGCGCTTCGGGCGCGTCGCGGTAGAGCGGCGCGGCGTCGCTGAGCGCGCCGCGCACCTCGGCCTCTTCGCACTCGGAACGCACGAAGGCGTGCACCAGCAGCCGCAGCCTTGCGAGCGGCGGCTTCGCGGTGTCTTCGAGGATGCCGCCCAGCATGTCGCTGGTGTGGCGCCATTCGTCGCTCTGCAGGCGAAACAGGATCGAGGCCTTGTTCGGAAAGTACTGGTAGACCGAGCCGACGCTCACGCCGGCGCGCTCCGCCACGCGCGTGGTGGTGAAGCGGTGCGCGCCTTCCTTCGCCAAAACCTGAACAGCGGCTTCGAGAATCGCCGCGACCAGGTCGTTCGACCGGGCCTGCTTGGGCTGTCTTCTAGAGGAGAACGGGGTGCTCTTTCGTTCGGTCATGGGCGGGGTTCGCAACGCGAATGGAAAACATGAAGGGTTCTTCATATTATTGCAGCCATGGCTCCCGCAGTCGCTTCGCTCTTCCACCCGTCCCGTTCATCCATCCCGAGGAATCTTCCATGACAACCCTGACCCATGCCCCATTGGCGCCCCTGCTGGAGCGCCTGTTCGAAGAAGCCGCCGCCACGTCGCCGGCCATGAGCGCATCGTTCGCCGGCCTGTCCGGCGAAGAGCGCACGCGCCTGATGCGCAGCAAGACCGGCTATGCCGAGCTCTACGCACAGCTGAAGGACTTCGCGCTGCCGGTCTCGCGCGAGACCGGCGCCTTGCTCTACATGCTGGCGCGCAACGGCAACGCGCGCAGCATCGTCGAGTTCGGCACCTCGTTCGGCATCTCGACGCTGCATCTGGCCGCCGCACTGCGCGACAACGGTGGCGGCCGTCTTCTCACCACGGAGTTCGAGCCTTCGAAGGTGGCGCGGGCGCGCGCGAATCTCGAGGCAGGCGGACTCCACGACCTGGTGGAGATCCGCGTGGGCGATGCGCTGCAGACCCTGGCCGCCGACCTGCCCGAGCGCATCGACCTGTTGCTGCTCGACGGCGCGAAGGCGCTCTATCCCGAAGTGCTCGCGCTGGTCGAAAGCCGCCTGCGGCCGGGCGCGTTCATCGTGGCCGACAACGCGGACTACAGCCCCGAGTACCTCGCGCGCGTGCGTTCGCCTGCCGCCGGCTACCTGTCCACACCGTTCGGCGACGACGTCGAACTGTCGATGCGCCTCGGCTGATGCCGCTTGCCCAGGAGAAACTGCAATGAACATATTCGTGACCGGCGCGACCGGTTGGGTCGGCTCGGCCGTGGTGCGCGAACTGATCGATGCGGGCCATCGCGTCGCGGGGCTCGCACGTTCCGATGACAAGGCGGCTGCGCTCGCCGCGGCGGGCGCACAGGTCGTGCGCGGCACGCTCGACGACCTCGGCGCGCTGCACGGCGCAGCCGATGCCGCCGACGCGGTGATCCACACCGCCTTCGACCACGACTTCTCGAAGTTCGCCGAGAACGCGCAGCAGGACCGCCGCGCCATCGAGGCGCTGGGCAACGCGCTGCTGCACACGCAGCGGCCGCTGCTCGTGACTTCGGGCCTGGCGCGGCTCGCATCGGGCCGCGCCGCGACCGAGGCCGACATGCCCCCTGCGTCGTCGCTGCGGCAGTCGGAAGCCGCCGCGCAGGCGATGGCCGCGCGCGGCGTGCGCGTGTCGACGGTGCGGCTCGCGCCTTCGGTGCACGGCCTCGGCGACCATGGCTTCGTTCCGATGCTGGTGCGCCTGGCGCGCGAGAAGGGCGTGTCCGCCTACCTCGGCGAAGGCCTGAACCGGTGGGCCGGCGTGCATCGGCAGGACGCCGCGCGCGTGTTCCGGCTCGCGGTCGAGCAGGGCGCCGGCGAGCCGGTGTTCCACGCGGTCGCCACCGAAGGCGTGCCGTTGCGCCACATCGCCGAAGTGATCGGCCGGCGCCTCGGCCTGCCGGTCGAGCCGCGCGGCCGCGAGCATTTCGGATGGTTCGCCGATTTCGCGGGCGCCGACATGTTCGCCTCGAGCGCTCGCACCCGGGCCGTGCTGGGGTGGCGGCCGTCCGGCCCCGACCTCCTCACGGACATCGGCCAGCCCGGCTACTACGGCGTGTAGCCGTGTAGCGCAATTTCCGCCGCGCCAGTCGCACTGGCCGTAAGCGTCTGACGTCAGGCAACGCATTCGACGATCCTCATCGATCGGGTGCGCTCGCCTGTGGCGCGCACCGGTCGATGGAGGCAACCGGAACTTCCCATGTCACATCCATCGACACCCTCTGCATCTTCGCCAGCTTCCGCGCCAACTTCCGCGCGCCACCCGGCGCAGGGCCGCCTGCTGCTCCTCGCGGCCGTCCTCTTCATTTCGTATCTCTGCGTCGGCATGTCCCTGCCCATCGTGCCGGTCTTCGTGACGGGACGGCTCGGGCTCGGCAACGCCTGGGCGGGGCTCGGCGTGGGCGTCGCCTTCCTTGCCACCGTGGCCACGCGCGCGCATGCGGGCAACCTGTCGGACCGCCGCGGTGCCAAGCCCGCGGTGGCGCGCGGGCTGCTCTTCTACGTCGCCGGTGCGCTGGTCTCGCTGGTCGCGGGCCTTCAGTTTCTTGCGCCCTGGACAGGCTTCGCCGTGCTGCTCGCGGGCCGGCTGCTGATCGGCCTCGGCGAAAGCCTGGTCGCCGTCGGCGTGATCGGCTGGGGCATCGGTCTCGTCGGTCCCGCGCGCTCGGGCCATGTGCTGGCGCTGGTGGGCGCGGCCATCTACGGCGCGCTCGCCGTTGGCGGACCCATCGGCCTCGCATTGCTCGCCCGCTTCGGCTTTGCCGGCACCATGGCCTTCGGCGCCGTGCTGCCCGCCCTCGGCCTGCTGGCGATCTGGCGCCTCGACGGCGTGCCCGTGCACGCGGGCGCGCAGCGTCCGTCGTTCTGGCGCGTGGTCGGCAGCATCGGCTGGCACGGCGCGGTGGTCTGCCTGCAGGGCATCGGCTTCGCGGCGATCGGCGCGTTCTTCGCGCTGCACTTTCTCGATCGCGGCTGGGGCCACGCAGGACTCGGGCTGACGGCCTTCGGCAGCGGCTTCGTGCTGGTGCGCGTGCTCTTCGGCCACCTGCCGGACCGCGTGGGCGGGCTGCCCGTGGCCATCGGATCGCTGGTGGTCGAGACACTTGGGCAGGCGCTGATCTGGCGCGCTGACGGGCCCGTGCTCGCATTGGCCGGCGCGTTCCTCACGGGCCTCGGCTGCTCGATGATCTTTCCCGCGATGGGCCGCGAGGTGGTGCGGCTCGTGCAGCCTCACCTGCGAGGCGCTGCGCTCGGCGGCTTCTCGGCCTTCCAGGACATCGCCTACGGCCTCACCGGGCCGCTCGCCGGCCTGCTGGCCGACCGGGCCGGATACGGCAATGTGTTCCTTGTCGGCACGGGGTCTGCGGGGCTGGGCTTGCTGGTTGCCCTGTTCCTTCGTCGTGCACAGCGCAGGGACGGCGCGGGCCGGTCCTGAAGGGGGCGGGCCGCGTCGCTGTGTCCGGTTCGGCGCCTCCTCGCGAGCACTTCAGGGCCGCCTGTGGCCGCGCGGCGCGCGTGCGAAGATTCCTTCCATTCGGCCGCGGCGCCGATGGCCGGCCGCGCTTCCCGATCACCGGCCAGCGCCATCACAAACAACCCTCCTGAATGCTCGACACCCTCATCGCCTACCGCCTCGACACGCCGGCCCCCGGCACGCTGCGCGTGCGCCTGCGGCATGTGCCGCTGACCTCGATCCTCGTCGTCGCGTGCGTTGCGCTCATGGGCATTCCGCTGGGCTTCGCCTGCGACATGGCCTCGGGCCACGATCCTTTCGGCAACCTGAATGGACAGAACGGCATGGCGCAACTGCTGGGCCTGCTGGCGCTGGCCATGGTGTGCATGGCCGGACCGGCGGGCCTGTGGTTCTGGCCGATTCGCGAGACGCTGGTGCTGTCGCGCAGCGACGCGCGCGGCTGGCGCATCACGCGCAACGTGTTCGGCCTGCGCCGCAGGGTTGCGGAGGAATTCGACGTCGATGGCATCCGGGGGTTGTGCCTGCGCGAAGTCACGCTCAACGGCCGCGCGCATCTGTTGCCGGTGATGATCGACCGCGACGGCGAACCGCATTGGCTCAACTTCGGTTCGGCCATCCTGCCTGCGGGCTCGGCGCGCGCCGGCGACTACCTGCGCGCGCTCGCCGGCTTCTTCGAAGACATCTGGCCGGAACCCGTGAAGGACGCGGACGAATGGACGCGGCTGCTGCAGGCGTTCAAGGAAGGCAAGCGCCCGCCGCGTGCCGGCGAGGTGACGCATGCCGGCATGCCGCCGCTTCTCGCGCGCCGGCCGGCGCCGGCGGCAGCGAAGGTCGCCGCAGACGTGAAGCCTGCCGGCGGGACGGACGGGCCGCTGCAGCTGTCGATGCCTGCGCGCGTCACCGTGGGCGTGGTCGGACTCTTCTTCGGGCTGCTGGCGTTCAACAACTTCATCGCGGTGCTGAGCGGACTGTTCACGGGCCGCCTCGCCAGCAGCGGCAGCCGTTTCTCGAGCGGCACCCACATCGTTCGCTTCGCCACCGAACCCACCTGGTTCGTGGTGAACGTGGGCATGGAGAGCTTCGGCGTGCTGTTCCTCGCGTTGCTGGCCTATGGCTGCGTGAAGGCCGCGATGCTGTCGCCCGCGTGGAAGCGCGATCGCGCGAGCGAACGCAGGAGTGCGTCCGCGGTGAGAGGCAGGACGGCGCGAGGCAGGAAGTAGTCATGCCCTGGGTCGCGCGCAGCCGAAGCCGGGCGACGACACTCGCCAGCCGTGGTGCCTCGTGTCCGGCCTGGGTACGGGCTTGTGCAGAGCAGGATGGTGGCGGTGATTGGCACGCTGCCGGCGATCCGTTGGACGCCGTCTCCGTTCAACTCGACGACCTGGGCTTCGAGACGCAATCCTGGGCGTTCTCTTCGGTGCACGAGTCGCGCTGACGTTTGCTCGCCTGCACCGGCGGCGCGTTTGTCCGGGCGGGCCCCGATGGCTTCCGCGGCCGGCCGGATGGGGCGCCGTCCGACGCGGACCGACGGCGCGCCACCGTAGGGTGGAATCTCCAAATACCGGGAGATCAGTCCATGCAGAGAACCATGCGAAACCGTGTCGCCAACCCGCGATGGTCGCCGTTATACATGGCGCTCGGCGTCGCGGCGGTCCTGATGATGCACGGCTGCGCCGTGTCGCCGCCGACCATCAAGCCCGTGAAGCAGGTCGACCTGCAGCGCTTCATGGGCGACTGGTACGTCATCGGCAACATCCCCACGCGGCCGGAGCGCAACGCCTTCAACGCGGTGGAGTCGTACAGCCTGAAGCCCGACGGCACGATCGACACGCGCTTCCGCTACCGCGACGGCGGCTTCGACGGGCCGTTGAAGACGATGAACCCCACGGGCACGGTGGTGCCGGGCACCAGCAACGCGGTGTGGGGCATGCAGTTCATCTGGCCGGTGAAGGCCGAGTACGTCATCGTCGACATCGACCGCGACTACCAGCTGACCATCATCGGCCGCAGCGATCGCGACTACGCGTGGATCATGGCCCGCACGCCGAGCGTTCCGGAGCCGGTGTACCAGGCGGCCGTGACGCAACTGAAGACGCTGGGCTATGCGGTCGACAAGCTGCGCCGCGTGCCGCAGCAGTGGCCGGAGGATGCCGGCACGGCGGCGGGCCGCTAGCGCCTCGGCGGCGCGTGCGCCCTATAGGTGCAGCGCAGCCAGTGCGCCGATCGCCAGGCCCGCCACGGCCACGCCGTACATCGCACGCTCGAGCCACTTCCTGCGGGTGAGCAGGGCGATGGCGGCCAGCGCGATCGACACCTGCAGCACGGTGGTGGCCTGCGCCCAGCGGTGGTGCTGGTGCATCTGCTCGTCGGACTGCGCGTCCCAGCGGCCGGACTCGTCCTCGAGCTTCTTCGCGGCGGCCTGGATCTCGGTCTTCTCCTGCTCGTAGCGCGCCACCTTCGCCTGCCATTGCTGGCGGCGGGCGTCGTCGGTGGCCGTGTCGCGCGCGAACTCGGCGAGCGCCTGCTTGGTGCTCTTCGACTGGAAGTAATTCCACTGGTTCGACGCCTCGGTCTTCTTGATGGCGGCGTTGTTCTTGTAGATCCCGGCATTGGCCTGCGTGGCCCCTCCCATGTACGCGAAGATCGCGCCCACCGTCGCGATGGCGGCGGTGCACACGGCGATCTTGCCGGTCATGCCCATGCCGCCGCCTGGCGTGCCGGAGGCGCTGCCGTGGGCGTCGTGCGCGTCATGGCCATGGGCGCCGCCGCTGGCGGCATGTTCGAGTTCGTGGTCGTGCGGGCCGTGCACGTGGAAGCCGTGTCCTGACATGGGGTCCTTGGGTCGCTGGGAAGTTGGGTCGATCGGAAATTCCGGGGGCGCGCGAGTATGCCCGGTCTTCATGACCGCTCCGCCCGGGGATTTGCACCCGGTTGTCGCGACCCTGCAACGCCCGGCCGGCCCGGGCCGATGCTCAGCCCGCGGGCCGCACGGTCAGGTAGAACGGCGTCAGCGTGCCGGCCACGGGCCGCAGCAGCTTCAGCAGCAGCGGCCGGCCGTAGCCTTCGCCGGCGAGGCGCTTCAGCAGGTCCGACAGCTGCGCGAGCGGCGTGCCGTCGCAGCCGACCAGGATGTCGCCGCTGCGCAGGCCGTCGCGTGCCGCCACCGAACCGGCGACCACCTCGACCACGCGCACCCCGGTAGCCACGGGCCAGTCGTTCTCGCGCACCCAGCGCCGGGGCAGGGCGACGGCGGCGCACTGGACGCCGAGCTTGCCGCGGCGCACCGCGCCGTGCCGCATCAGCTCGCCGGCCACCCAGCGCGCGGTGTCGATGGCCACCGCGAAGCTCAGGCCCTGCGCCGAAGGAATCACGGCCGTGTTCACGCCGATGACGTTGGCCGCGCTGTCCAGCAGCGGCCCGCCGGAGTTGCCGGGGTTGAGCGCCACGTCGGTCTGGATCACGTCCTCGATCATCCGGCCGCCGCGCGAGGGCAGGCTGCGGCCCAGCGCGCTCACGATGCCGGCGGTCACGGTGAAGTCGAAACCGAGCGGATTGCCCACGGCCACCGCGAGCTGGCCCGGCTGCAGCGCGGCCGAGCTGCCCAGCGGCACGAAGGCGGCGGGGTGCGACTCGATGCGCAGCACCGCGATGTCGGTCGACGCGTCCTGCCCAACGAGGCGGGCGACGCCTTCGGTGCCGTCCGCGAAGGCCGCGCGCAGTTCGCTCGCGCCTTCGACCACGTGGGAATTGGTCAGGGTGAAACCGTCGGGCGTGAACAGAAAGCCCGAGCCGCTGCCGTGCGTGTCGCGGGCGGGGCCGTTGCCGCGCTGGCCGGCCTTTCGCACCTTGATGTGCGCGACGGCCGCGCTGGCCGTGTGGGCCACCTGTGTGACGGTGGAGGAGTAGGAATCGAGAAGGAATTCGTCGCGCGCGCCCATGGAGCACCTTTCAGTCGCCGGATTCCTTCGAAATGGCGGCGGCGCGAAGGGTTTTCAAGCGGTCGGGGGTGGCGGTCCCTCCGGCACCGGCTGGGCGCTGCCGGTGCGGAACGGCTGGCGCAGCCTGCGCAGCGTTGCGCGCACGCGCACCCGCCAGGCCACGCCGCGGGCCTTCGGCGGCGCGAACCGGGGCGGCATCGTGGCAGCCAGCGCGGTGTATTGCGAGCCCAGCAGGCCCGAGCCGAACGGGTCCTGGTGCTGCTTCAGCGCATGCCCGATCTGCACCAGGCGCATCGACGCGCCGGGTTCCCGGCGCCGCAGCGCCTCCACTTCTTCCGCATACCTCTCGGTCAGGCGGGCCCACTTCGAGAAGTCATGTCCGAATGCCGAAGCTTCGCCGTTCATCCTGAACCTGTCCTTTCTTCCTTCACATTCGCGCCGTCGGGGCGCTTGATGTCTTATCGGAAGCTGTGGCCGGATGTTTAGTACGAAGCCCTTATTTTTCTGTTACCCCGGTGCGGTGGGCCTGTCGGGCGCTCAGATCTTGAGCGGCGGGAACGACTTGACGAGGTCGTCCAGCGCCTTCACCTGCGTCAGGAAGGGCTCCAGCTTGTCGAGCGGCAGGGCGCTCGGGCCGTCGCACTTGGCCTGCGCCGGATCGGGGTGCGCCTCGAGGAACAGGCCGGCCAGCCCCACCGCCATGCCGGCGCGCGCCAGGTCGGCCACCTGTTCACGGCGGCCGCCAGAAGCGGCTGCGCCCGACTCGCGCTGCTGCAGCGCATGGGTCACGTCGAAGATCACCGGCAGGTCCTGCGTGATCTTCTTCATGACGCCGAAGCCCAGCATGTCGACCACGAGGTTGTCGTAGCCGAAGCAGGTGCCGCGGTCGCACAGTATGACCCGGTCGTTGCCGGCTTCCTTGAACTTCTCGACGATGTTGAGCATCTGCGACGGGCTCAGGAACTGCGGCTTCTTGATGTTGATGACGCGGCCGGTCTTTGCCAGCGCCACCACCAGGTCGGTCTGGCGTGCGAGGAAGGCGGGCAGCTGGAGCACGTCGACCACCTCGGACACCGGCGCAGCCTGCGCGATCTCGTGCACGTCGGTGAGCACCGGAACGCCGAAGGCGTCCTTCACGGCCTGCAGGATCTTCAGGCCTTCGTCGAGCCCGGGGCCGCGGTACGAGTGGATGGACGAGCGGTTGGCCTTGTCGAAGCTGCCCTTGAACACATAGGGAATGCCGAGCTTCTGCGTGACGCGCACGTACTCTTCGGCGCTGCGCAGCGCGAGGTCGCGCGACTCCAGCACGTTGACGCCGCCGAACAGGACGAAGGGGCGGTCGTTGCCGGTGCTGACTTGGGGGGTGATGGTGACGATGGACACGGGGGTTCTCCAGCTGCTGGTTTGCCCCCTATTGTCTGCTCGCGCCCGCCCGTGCCGGCGCGTCCGGTTTCCGGGTCAGCCGTTCGACACCGCCGGGGCCGCCGCAGCCGTTGTGGGCGAATGCTGCAGGGCTGGCGGAAGCCGGTCGTCGAGCCAGTCCATGCGCCACGCCAGCACCGCCACGGCCAGCACCAGCACCGCCGCTGCGGCAAAGCCGGTTGCACCGTGCCGTTCGCGGTACGGATCGCGCGCGATGCGCCGCGCACCCGGCGGCACGTGGGCGGTCTGCGAGAGCATGCCGCCCAGCCGCACATTGACCTTCATGCGCCCGTTGATGGCCCAGCCGCTCGCGTCCAGCAGCGGTCCCAGGCTGCGCTGGCGCAGCTTGAGCCATGCGATCAGCATGCTCGGCCCCGAAATGGCGAGCACGATCCCCAGAAGCGCGACCGGAATCCACTGACCCAGGTCGATGAACTTGCCGAAGATCGCGACCAGCACCGCGCTGATGCTCCCCAGCGCCACGCCGATGGCCGCGACCGTGCCCACGTCGACCCGGCCCGCGGGGCGCGGCACCGCGGTGGGCACCTTCGCGGCATCCGCCGACGCGGCCTGGTCGGCCGTGGTGAGCCGCGTCGCCAGGCTCGTGAGGCCGGTCTGCCCCGCGGCTTCCTGCGCGGCGGCGCGCTTGGCCACCTGTTCCTCGATCACGCGGACGAACTTCTTGTACGGCGCGAAGAAGGCCTGCGCCACGCTCGTCGGGTTTTCTATGAGCTTGGTGATGGTGGCGTCCCAGTCGCGGCCCTGGCGGTCGTAGAACACGCCGTTGCGGCCGACGAACAGGAAGTCGACGTCGCCGGCCGTGAAGGCCGCGACGATGCTCATCTTTTGCCCCTGGCGCGTGCAGTCGCAGTAGGCCAGGCAGGTTTTCGCCAGGCCGGCCAGGACCGCGTGCTTGGCCGTGTCCTGCACCTGCACGGTGAGTTCGCAGCTGCGCCCGTCGAGGTACAGCATGCCGGCCTGGAAGATGGCGCCTTCGCGCCGGTAGAAGGCCTTGAACGACACGAAGTTGTTCAGCAGCACCACCAGGTCGCGCCGCAGCCGGATCAGCTTTTCGAGATCGACCAGCAGCTTGTTGTGTTCTTCCGCAGCCTCGTCGTCCGCGATGAGCGCGAGCAGCGGCTCGCGCGTGCGCAGCAGGGCATCGAGCCTGGCGAGCGGGAGTTCGGCGGCCCAGTTGGCCGGGCGCCTGGCCATCAGCGCGTGCAGCGGCGCGAGCCGTTGCTTGATGGCGGTCCAGTCGTCTTCCGACAGGTCGTCGCGCGCGCCCAGCAGCGGCGCCACCGTGCGCGCGGCGAACACCGCGATGGCCTCCGCCCATGCGGGGTTGAGGCCGGTGCCCTGCAGCGGCAGCACGCAGCGCGGCGTGACCGGGGCCAGCGGCAGGTCGGCGATCGGGTCGGCCTGCAGGTCGAGCGTGCCGGCGCCGAGCTGGTCGTAGGCCTTGTACGAGGGATTGAGCGCGCTCACGGCCTGCCGGTCGAAAGCGGCGACGCGGCAGCGCGCGAAGAAGTCGTCGAGCTTGGCCTGCACCTTGTTGGCCGCATCGGCTGCGGCCAGCGTGGCGTCGCCCAGCGGCATCAGCGTGCGGTCGCCTTCGTCGGCCTGCGCGTGCCAGTCGCGCGCCACCTGCACCTCGCGGAAGTAGGCCTCGGTGCGCGCGCGGTCGATGCCCGGCGTGGCCTTGTGGCGGTCCGGCAGGCTGCCGTGCACGCGCATCACGTCCTCGACGGTGGCGCGCACCGCATCGTCCTGAGCGGTGGCGGGCGTGACGATGCCGTCGCCGTTGAAGCGCATGGCGGCCAGCAGTTCGCCGCGGTCGGCGATGTCGGCCAGCGTGAGGGCCTCGGCGTCGGGCTTGCCCTGGATCTGCAGCAGGCGGCGCGCCTCGTCGCGCAGCCGCGCCCCGTCGGGCGTGTCGTCGGCGAGGTCGTCGAGCGTCAGCACGTCGCTGCCCTGCAGCAGCACGTCGGGGTTGCGCAGTCGCGCGCACACCCATTCGCAGGCGGCCACCACCTCGGGTGGCCGCACGCGTCCGTCGCGGTCGGCGTCGATCAGGTCGAGCGTGCGCGGGTCGAAGTCGATGCCGCGCGTCGGACAGGCGAGCGCGACCCAGAGCTTCTGGTCGAGTTCGCGGATGCGGGCGATGTCCTCGCCCGAGCGGAACACGACCTGGTCGGTGCCGCCCGCGCGGATGAACTCCCACTTGTGCGCGGCAGGGGAGGTGGCGTGCGTGTCGGCGGCCGAGGCGGTGGACGTCAGGGTCGTCGCTTGGGTCATCGTCGGCGGCCCTCCGCTCAGACCGCGACCTTCTTGTGTTCGCCGAGGTTCTTCGGCGGCTCGCCGGTGATGGCGGCCTTCGCCATCTTGTAGAGCTGCACCATCTTGCTGTCGTCGACGTCCCAGTATTCGGCGCCGACCACGGTCACTGCGAGCAGGCCGAGGTTGGGGTCGGTGGGGCCATTGGGAAACCAGGCCTGCGCCATCTTGGTGAAGAGCGCTTCCTTCTTCGCCTGGTCCTCGACCAGTGCGCCGCGGCCGGAGACCGACACGTAGCTGTCGTCGTCGGTGTTGGCATACGCGATGTTCACCACGGGGTCGGTGGCGACGTGGCGTGCGATGTCGCCGTCCTTCGGCACGAAGAAGTAGAGCGTGCCCACGTCGTCGCCGTCCTTGTTCTGCGTGGTCAGCGGATGGCTGTGCAATTGCCCGTCGTCATGGCGGTGCGTGAGCATGCCGTAGCGGGTGTCCTTGATGAGGTCCCAGAGCTTGCCTTGGTCGGTGGTGGTGGTCGTCATGTCGTAACTCCAGAAAGTGATGAGTGGAAGAGAAGCAGGGAAAAGATCGATTGCGATGGGAGAAGAGGTTCCACCGTAAGCGCGCGGCACGGCGATCCATGAGGACACACGGCGCACAGCCGTGTGGTCCCACGCCGACACGGCATGCATCGCAGTCCGGACTTCGTAGGCGCTGTCCGTCCGGCGGAGGCGGCATTGCCCTTGCACCGCACGCACGCGGCATCGCTAGCTTGGGAATCGACGGTCGGCTCCGTCCCTCGTATCTCCTCCCTTTGCGAGGGCTTCGCTGCATGACTGCAACGAGGCTTGAACCCGGCTTGCCGCCGGGTTCTTTTTTGCGACGGCCTTCATGAGGCCTTCAGCCGACGCTCAGCGAATCTTCAGCCGCGCTGCCGACACTGAACGCCCTGCAAGACTCTTCCGCCCAACGGCCCCACTCGCTTGAAATCTCCGAAGTTCTCCCGCCGGCCGATGCAGCTCGCGCTGCTGTGCGCCGTTGCCGTGGTCGCCGCCGGGTGCGCCCACGATCACCATCACCGCAACCGGGACCGCGACCGCAACGGCGTTCCCGACCGCTACGAGCGAGGCCGCGACAGCGATGGCGACGGCGTGCCTGATCGCTTCGACCGCAGGCCGGACAACCCTCGGAAATACTGAGGGCGCATCACGCCACACGCCGGCATCACGCCAGCTTCACGGCGCCTTCGGCTTCGACGAGGGCTCCCACGAATCCGGCGTGGTCGCCACCAGCGACTTGAAGTCCTTCCATGGCCGGGCGCCAGAGATGCTGCGCCCGCCGACGATCACGGCCTTCGCGAAGACCACCATGCGCTGGCGCAGGTAGTCGCGGTCGGATGCGGGCCAGGTCTCGATCGAATGCGGCCCGCGCGCCAGCACGATCTCCTTCACGCCGCGGATGCGGTTGTAGGCCGCGACGGTGCCCTCGAGCGTCTCGGCGCGGTCCCAGAGTCCTTTGCCGAAGAACGCGGCGGGCCAGCGGTCCATGCCCGCGAGGGTGGACGAGTTCGGATAGAACACGATGTGGTGGTCGGCCGCCATCCCGCCCAGGAACAGGTTGCGGTCGGCCAGGTCGGGCGAGTCGCCCACGTAGCCCGCGCCGCTCGCGAACGACGACAGCAGGATCGCGCCGCGGATGTTGCGCATGTTCTTCGGCGGCGTGCAGCTGGGCTCGGGCATGTCGAAGCTGCACTGGGCCACGTAGTTCCTGGTCATGGCCCAGGCGGTGGACATCGAGCCGCGCGAGTAGCCGCCGAGCACCAGCGGAATCTCTCCGGCCGGCATGCCCGCCAGCAGACGGCCGCGCGTGGCCTCGCCTTCGAGCAGCTCGCCCGTCGGCGTGAGGATGCGCAGGCCGCGCCCGCTTTCCAGCGCGGCGAGCGCGCGGAACACGTCCTCGCCTTGCTCCAGCGTGTTGGTGTCGCTGAAGCCGCCCGACAGCCCCTCGCCGCGGCGGTCGTAGGCCAGCACGTCGAAGCCGGCCTGGTTCAGCGCATGCAGGTTCTCGCGCCACCAGCGCTGCCCCATGGTCTCGGTGGTGGCGTTGGGGAAGCTGACGGGCACGGTCTTGCCCGTCTTCTCGTCGATTCGGTAGGACGCTTCGTCGGGATGCTGGATCGCGGTGAGCTGCCCCCCGCCGCCCGGCGCCATGATGGCCAGCGCGCGCACCTTCCTGCCCTTGCCGTCGTCCACGCCGGTGCCCTCGATGTACCAGCCGCGCAGCTTGATGTCGCCGGTCATCTTCAGGTCGATGCGCTCGAAGGTGTCGCGCGGCGCGGTGAACTCGACGATGTAGGTGCGCGCGTCGGCCTCGGCAATGCCTTCGCGGTACGGCGCCTTCGCGAAGAAGGCGGGCCGGCGGATCTGCTTCAGGTCGACCTGGCCGTCCGGGTCGATCCTGCCCGACGGATCGACCGTGCCGGTCGAGCGCGTGGCGCGCTCCTTGTTCGGCGGCAGCCAGCGCTGCATCTGCGCGTCGATGCGCTTGAAGCAGGCCGGGTCTTCCTTGCAGGCGCGCCAGCGGGCCTTCAGCCTGTCGTCGGTGAATTCGGCGATGTGGTAGTCGCCACCCGCATAGCCGGCGGGGGCGCGGTTGGCCGTCATGAGCACCGGCACGCAGACCTTGGCGCCGACGCCGGCCGACTTCTGCGGCAGCAGGTAGCCGCCCATCATGGCGTTGCGGTCGGTACCGACCCAGGCGGTGCAGTCGGTGGGCGGCACCACGCTGGCAGCGGCCTGGCGCTGTGCTTCGCTGGCGCCGCTGCAGGCGGTGAGCGACAGCGCCGCGGCGATGACGGACGCGGCGGCGCGCCATGGGAACAGTGGGGCGAAGCGCGAAGTGGGGGAGGTCATCGTGCGGCGTGTCGGAGTCTCGAAGGCCTGATCTTCGCTGTTTCCCGGAGGCAGGATCGAGGCCGAAGCCTTGCCCGGGTGCAGGCGCGTCGCTCGCCCGATGTAGGACGCGTCCTGCATGCACACGCGGCGATGTCCACTCTTGGGCCGCTCCGCCTGCGCGCTCAATCGCCGCCGACCCCGCAGGGGCAACAAGGAGACAGCCAGATGAATTTCGAAGGCATCTATTGCTTCGACACCGCATGCGTTCGCTTCGCCTTCTATCCCGAGGGCCCCACGGGTCCGCGCGTTCTCGCGCAGATCTCCGAGGAAACGCTGCACGACGAATTCGGTGCACGCGAGATGGGCGACCGCCTGCTGGAGACGTGCCGCCAGCATTTCCATGCGATCGAACCCGCCGCGGTGGCCCGCTACCGCAGCACGTCGTGCCAGCCGATCACGCTCACCCTCGAAGACTTCTCGCTGCACGCCTGACGTGCCGAAACGGCGGCGTCGCCTGGATGCCACCGAACGGTCACGAAAGGTACGTGGAAAGGACACGGGCAACTCTCCGACAAGGCGAGTAGCTTCAGACCGTATCCGCAGCACACCGGCTCCCCCGCAAATTGCGGTCTAGCCAGACGAACTACGCAGGCGTTCCTTGAACCGCCCCGTGTGAGCCGTGCATCTGGCTTTCTCTATCAAGGAACGCCGGTGCCTCTGAATCATTCACTCCCGGGCGAGCGAGACGCCTATCTTTTCCACGAGGGCACACACGCCCGCCTGTACGACCTGCTGGGCTGCCACCCGCAGGCTGGCGGCGGCGCCCGCTTCGCGGTGTGGGCGCCCAATGCCGAGTCGGTCTCGGTCGTGGGCGACTGGAACTACTGGTCGGGCGACGCCGACCCGCTGGTGCCCGACCACGACACCGGCATCTGGCAGGGCCACGTGCCCAACGCCGCCATCGGCCAGACCTACAAGTACCGCATCCGTTCGCGCTTCGGCGGGTACACCGTCGACAAGGCCGATCCCGTGGCCTTCAGCGCCGAGCTGCCGCCGGCCACCGGCTCGCGCATCTGCGAACTCTCCTACGAGTGGAACGACGACGAGTGGATGGCCACGCGCGGCGTTCGCAACGCGCTCGATGCGCCGATGTCGGTCTACGAAGTGCACATGGGCTCGTGGCGGCGGCATGACGGCCAGTTCCTGGGCTACCGCGAACTGGCGCACGAACTCGCCGACTACGTGAACAAGATGGGCTTCACCCACGTGGAGCTCATGCCAGTGACGGAGCATCCGTTCTACGGCTCGTGGGGCTACCAGACCACCGGCTACTTCGCGCCCACCTCGCGCTTCGGCACGCCGCAGGACTTCATGTACATGGTGGACCACCTGCACCAGCAGGGCATCGGCGTGCTGCTCGACTGGGTGCCTTCGCACTTCCCGACCGACCAGCACGGGCTGGCCTTCTTCGACGGCACGCACCTCTACGAGCATGCCGATCCGCGCCAGGGTTTCCACCCCGAGTGGAATTCGAGCATCTTCAACTACGGCCGCTCGGAGGTCCGCAGCTTCCTGGTGTCGTCGGGGCTGTTCTGGCTCGACCTGTACCACCTGGACGGCCTGCGCGTGGACGCGGTGGCTTCCATGCTCTATCTCGACTACGCACGGAATCACGGCGAGTGGATTCCCAACCGCCACGGCGGGCGCGAGAACCTCGAGGCCATCGACTTCCTGCGCACGCTCAACCGCGCCGTGTACCGCGAGTTTCCCGACACGCTCACCGTGGCCGAGGAATCGACCGCATGGCCGCGCGTGTCGCGCCCCACCGACATGGACGGCCTGGGTTTCGGCGAGAAATGGAACATGGGCTGGATGCACGACGCGCTCGACTACATGAAGGAAGACCCGGTCAATCGCAAGTACCACCACCACAAGCTGACCTTCTCGCTGGTGTATGCCTTCAACGAGAACTTCGTGCTGCCGCTCTCGCACGACGAGGTGGTGCACGGCAAGGGCTCGCTCATCAACAAGATGCCCGGCGACAGCTGGCAGCAGTTCGCGAACCTGCGTGCGCTGTTCGGCTTCATGTGGGCGCACCCCGGCAAGAAGCTGCTCTTCATGGGCGGCGAATTCGGCCAGCGCCGCGAATGGACCCATGACGGCGAACTCGAATGGTGGGTCACCGGGCAGCACCAGCACGGCGGGCTGCAGAAGCTGGTGGCGCAGCTCAACCGCGTGTACCGCGAATCGCCCGCGCTGCACCAGCTCGACTTTTCCGCCGCCGGCTTCGAGTGGCTCGCCGCGGACGAGGCCGAGACCAGTGTGTTCGCCTTCCTGCGCAAGGCCGGCGACGGCAGCCCGCCGCTGCTGGTGGTGAGCAACATGACGCCGGTGCCGCGCACCAACTTCGTGCTGGGCGTTCCCGCCGGCGGTTTCTGGCGCGAAGTCATCAACACCGACGCGGCCGAGTTCGGCGGCGCGGGCTGGGGCAACCTCGGCGGCGTGGAGGCCGCCCCGGTGCGCTCTCACGGGCGCATGCAGTCCGTTTGCCTCACGCTGCCGCCGCTTTCGACGCTGATCCTGGAGCAACGTCCGACACCATGAAGAACATATTCGCGACCACCCGCCACGCACCCGTGGCCGACGAGATGAACCCCCATGGCAACGTGCGCGCAGTGATCGATGCCGTGCTGCCCGCGGTGGACAACGGCCGCTTCGCAGTGAAGTGCGTGGCCGGCGAGCGCGTGCGCGTGCGCGCGCACTGCTTCACCGACGGCCACGACGTGCTGCGCGTGATGCTCTGCTGGCGCGCGCAGGACCAGGGCGAGTTCCGCGAGGTGCCGATGAAGCCGCTGGGAAACGACGTGTGGGAGGCCTCGTTCTCGCCGCCCGCGCTCGGCCGCTACGTCTACACCGCGGTGGCATGGGTCGATCCTTTCGAGTCGTGGCGCAGCGAGATGACGCGCCGCGTCGATCCCGACGACGTTCGCATCGCCTCGCAGGTCGGTGCGCTGGAGATCGCCGCGGCCGCCGAGCGCGCCGACGGCGTGGACCGCACCGCGCTGCAGCGCTGGGCCACCGAGCTCGATGCCGTGGCCGCCACGCCCGGCGCCGATGCGGTGGCGCTGAAGGCGCTGGCGCTCGACGAGGAACTGGCCGAGACCGCGCGCCGCCACCCCGACCGCCGCCACGCCGTGCGCCATCCGGTCGAGCTGCCGCTCGTGGCCGACCGCGAACGCGCGCGCTTCAGCACCTGGTACGAGCTGTTCCCGCGTTCGGCCGGCAAGGAGCCCGGCGTGCATGGCACCTTCAAGGACGTGGAAGCGCGGCTGCCGGCCATCGCCGCGATGGGTTTCGACGTGCTGTACTTCCCGCCCATCCACCCCATCGGACGCACGCAGCGCAAGGGGCCCAACAACAAGCTGGTGAGCGGCCCCGAGGACGTGGGCAGCCCGTGGGCCATCGGCGCAGCCGAGGGCGGCCACAAGGACATCCTGCCCGCGCTCGGCACGGCGGAGGACTTCCGCCACCTGGTCGCGCGCGCAGGCGAGCATGGCCTGGAGATCGCGCTGGACATCGCCTTCCAGTGCGCCCCCGACCACCCTTACGTGAAGGCGCATCCGGACTGGTTCCGATGGCGGCCCGACGGCAGCGTGCAGTACGCCGAGAACCCGCCCAAGAAGTACCAGGACATCTACCCGTTCAACTTCGAGAGCGAGGACTGGCGCGGCCTGTGGACCGAGCTGAAGAGCGTGTTCGAGCACTGGGTGGGCGAGGGCGTGCGCATCTTCCGCGTGGACAACCCGCACACCAAGGCGTTCCCGTTCTGGGACTGGGTCATCGCCGAGATCAAGCGCACCCACCCCGAAGTGATCTTCCTGGCCGAAGCCTTCACGCGGCCCAAGGTGATGCACCGGCTGGCCAAGGGCGGCTTCTCGCAGAGCTACACCTACTTCACCTGGCGCAACACCAAGGAAGAGCTGGTCGAGTACTTCACCGAACTCTCGACCGCGCCGGGCATCGACTACTTCCGCCCCAACGTGTGGCCCAACACGCCCGACATCCTGCACGAGCAGCTGCAGGGCGGCGAGGTGCCGGTGTACATGTCGCGGCTGGTGCTGGCAGCCACGCTGTCGGCCAGCTACGGCATCTACGGCCCGGCCTACGAGCTGCGCGAGCACCTGCCGCGCGAGCACGGCAGCGAGGAATACCTCGATTCCGAGAAGTACCAGCTGCGCCACTGGAACCACGACGACCCGCAGAGCCTGGCGCCCTTCATCGCGCGGGTGAACCGCATCCGCCGCGACAACCCGGCGCTGCAGTGGGACCGCACGCTGCGCTTCCTGCACATCGACAACCCGCAGCTGCTGGCCTACGCCAAGAGCTCGGCCGACGGCAGCAACGTGGTGGTGACGGTGGTCAACCTCGACCCGCACAACGTGCAGTCGGGCTGGGTGGGCCTGGAGCCCGCCAGCGTGGGCGTTAGCCCGCCATCGCGCGCTTTCCAGATGCACGACCTGCTCAGCGGACAGCGCTTCATCTGGCAGGGCGACTGGCACTACGTGCGGCTCGATCCGCACAGCGTGCCTGCGCACATCTTCGTGGTCCGGCGGCGCCATGGCGACGAGCGCGACTTCGACTATTTCCTCTGAGGCCGCCCACCCATGAATGCACCCGTTTCTCACATCGCGCTTGAAACCGTCGAGATCGACAACAGCGACGATCCGCTGTGGTACCGCGATGCGGTGATCTACCAGCTCAACGTCAAGGCCTTCTTCGACTCCAACAACGACGGCATGGGGGACTTCCAGGGGGTCACGGCCAAGCTCGACTACGTGAAGGAACTGGGCGTCAACACCATCTGGCTGATGCCGTTCTATCCGTCGCCGCTGCGCGACGACGGCTACGACATCTCCGAATACGAGGACGTCCATCCGCAGTACGGCTCGCTGGACGACTTCCGCGTGATGCTGTCGGAGGCGCACAAGCGCGGCCTGCGGGTCATCACCGAGCTGGTCATCAACCACACGTCGAGCGAGCACCCGTGGTTCAAGGCCGCCCGCCTGGCGCCGCCCGGATCGCCCGAGCGCAACTTCTACGTGTGGAGCGACACCGACCAGATCTACCAGGGCACGCGCATCATCTTCACCGACACCGAGACGTCGAACTGGACCTGGGATCCGGTGGCCAAGCAGTACTATTGGCACCGCTTCTTCAGCC
>Ga0209675_1000832_pt1 | contig 20310 bp, 19 predicted proteins | sample AraplaCol_mLB_r2_2_FD_184280 | JGI IMG/M metagenome (GOLD analysis project Ga0209675, IMG submission 184280) | Arabidopsis root microbial communities from North Carolina, USA - plate scrape MF_Col_mLB_r2 (SPAdes) (version 3) | ecosystem: Host-associated > Plants > Roots > Endosphere | place... | reverse complement strand
AAGCAGGCCCGCACGCAAGCCCTGCGCGAAGCCAACGCCAGCGTCCTCGAGGCCCTGAAGGCCGAAGGTGCCGACTTCGACAGCGGCAAGGTCAGCGACCTGCTGTTCGCCATCGAATCGAAGATCGTGCGCAGCCAGATCCTGTCGGGCGAACCCCGCATCGACGGCCGCGACACGCGCACCGTGCGCCCGATCGAAATCCGCAACTCGGTGCTGCCCCGCACCCACGGCTCGGCCCTGTTCACGCGCGGCGAAACCCAGGCGCTGGTGATCACCACGCTGGGTACCGAGCGCGACGCGCAGCGCATCGACGCGCTGGCCGGCGAATACGAAGACCGTTTCCTGTTCCACTACAACATGCCTCCCTTCGCCACCGGCGAAGTGGGCCGCATGGGCTCGACCAAGCGCCGCGAAATCGGTCACGGCCGCCTGGCCAAGCGCGCGCTCGTCGCCGTGCTGCCGAACAAGGAAGAATTCCCGTACACGGTTCGCGTGGTTTCCGAGATCACCGAGTCGAACGGTTCGTCGTCGATGGCTTCGGTCTGCGGCGGATGCCTGTCCATGATGGACGCCGGCGTGCCCATGAAGGCGCACGTGGCCGGTATCGCCATGGGCCTGATCAAGGAAGACAACCGCTTCGCGGTGCTGACCGACATCCTGGGTGACGAAGATCACCTCGGCGACATGGACTTCAAGGTGGCGGGCACCACCAACGGCATCACCGCGCTGCAGATGGACATCAAGATCCAGGGCATCACCAAGGAGATCATGCAGGTCGCACTGGCGCAGGCCAAGGAAGCGCGCATGCACATCCTGGGCAAGATGCAGGAAGCCATGGGCGAGGCCAAGGCCGAAGTCTCCAGCTTCGCACCGCGCCTGACCACGCTGAAGATCAACCCCGAGAAGATCCGCGACGTGATCGGCAAGGGTGGCGCAGTCATCCGCGGCCTGCAGGAAGAGACCGGCACGACGATCAACATCGACGAAGACGGCACGATCACCATCGCCTCGACCGACCCGGAAAAGGCCGAGATGGCCAAGAAGCGCATCGAGCAGATCACCGCCGAAGTCGAAATCGGCAAGGTGTACGAAGGCCCGGTCACCAAGATCCTGGACTTCGGCGCGCTCATCAACCTGCTGCCGGGCAAGGACGGCCTGCTGCACATCAGCCAGATCGCGCACGAACGCGTCGAGAAGGTGACCGACTATCTGAGCGAAGGCCAGATCGTGAAGGTCAAGGTTCTTGAGACTGACGAGAAGGGCCGCGTCAAGCTGTCGATGAAGGCCCTGACCGAGCGTCCGGCCGGCATGGAGTACAGCGAGCGTCCGCCGCGCGAAGACCGTGGTGACCGCGGCGAGCGCCGTGAACGTGGCGACCGTGGTGATCGCGGTGGCGACCGTGGTGGTGACCGCGGCGAGCGCGCACCGCGCTTCAGCAACGAGCAGCAGCAACAGCCGCGCAACGAGCAGTCGCAGGCCCCGGCCGGCGAGCAGCCGCAAGCCCCGCGCGAGCCTCAGGAGTAAGAAAGGGCGCAGCGGCGGCCGCGGGCCGCCGCTGCTATCTTTTGAACAGCTAGCTTCGCCCCATCTGCGGGCGTTGGAGGCCGAAAGATCATGAAAGCCATTGAAATCACTTCGTACGGTGCCCCCGAGGTGCTGCGCGTTGCGCAACGTCCCGACCCCGTCGCGGGCACGGGCGAGCTGCTGATCCGCGTGGCGGCAAGCGGCGTCAACCGTCCGGACGTGCTGCAGCGCAAGGGTCACTATCCGGTGCCGCCGGGCGCTTCCGACCTGCCGGGCCTCGAGGTGGCGGGCGAGATCGTGTCGGGTGATGCCGCGGCATTGGCCCAGGCGGGCTTCGAGATCGGCGACCGTGTGTGTGCGCTCGTCGCAGGCGGTGGCTATGCGGAACTCTGCGTGGCGCCTGTCCTGCAGTGCCTGCCGGTGCCCAAGGGCTGGAGCGATGTCGATTCGGCTGCTCTGCCCGAGACCTTCTTCACCGTCTGGAGCAACGTGTTCGAGCGCGGCCGCCTGCAAAAGGGCGAGACGCTGCTCATCCAGGGTGGTTCGAGCGGCATCGGCGTCACGGCGATCCAGATTGCCAAGGCGCTCGGCGCGACCGTGATCGTCACGGCCGGCAGCGACGACAAGTGCGAAGCCTGCAGGAAGCTCGGCGCCGACCACGCCATCAACTACCGCACGAGCGACTTCGCCGAAGAGGCCAGGAAACTGACGGGCGGCAAGGGTGTGGACGTGGTGCTCGACATGGTCGCCGGCGACTACGTGGCGCGCGAGATCGAGTGCCTGGCCGAAGACGGCCGGCTGGTGATCATTGCTGTGCAGGGTGGCGTGAAGAGCGAAATCAATGCGGGCCTCGTGTTGCGCAAGCGCCTCACGATCACCGGCTCGACGCTGCGTCCGCGTCCCGTCGCCTTCAAGGGCGCCATTGCCAACGCATTGCGTGAGAAGGTCTGGCCGCTGCTCGAGAGCGGGGCAATCAAGCCGGTGATCCACAGCACCTTTGCGGCTGTGGGTGAACCAAGCGGTGCGGCCCTGGCCCATGCGCTGATGGAATCGAACCAGCACATCGGCAAGATCGTGCTGACGTGGTGAGGACAACGCGATGACAACCAACAAGAAGCTGATCGCCGGCAACTGGAAGATGAACGGAGGCCTGGCCGCCAACGAGGCGCTGGTGAAGGCCTTGCAGCAAGGCCTGGTTGCCAACCCCGCGGCGTGCGACGTGGCGCTCTGCGCGCCTGCGCCGTACTTCGCGCAGGTGCAGTCGCTGCTGGCGAATTCGCCGGCAATGGCGCTCGGTGCGCAGGACATCTCTGCGCACCCGCAAGGGGCCTTCACCGGCGAGCAATCGGCCGCGATGCTGAAGGATTTCGGCGTGCGCTATGCGATCGTCGGTCACTCGGAGCGTCGCCAGTACCACGGCGAAACCGACGAAGCGGTGGCTGCAAAGACCGCCGCAGCGCTGGCGAACGGCATCACGCCGATCGTCTGTGTGGGCGAGACGCTGGCGCAGCGCGAAGCAGGGCAGACCGAAGAGGTCGTCAAGCGCCAGTTGGCTGCGGTCATTCATGTGAATGGCCATTGCATCAGCGAAATCGTCGTGGCCTACGAGCCGGTCTGGGCCATCGGCACGGGCAAGACGGCGACACCGGAGCAGGCGCAGGCGGTGCATGCGGTGCTGCGTGCGCAACTGCACCACGCGGCGAGCGAGCATGCGGCGGGCGTCAAGATCCTTTATGGCGGCAGCATGAACGCGGCCAATGCCGCGGAGCTGCTGGCGCAGGCCGACATCGACGGTGGCCTGATCGGTGGCGCGTCGCTCAAGGCCCCCGACTTTCTGCAGATCATTTCCGCCGCTGCGCGCTGAATGCGCAACGGCTGTATCACTTAGGAGTAAGAACGAATGAACCTGGTCCTCAATCTACTGGTCGGCGTGCAGATGCTGTCGGCGCTCGCGATGATCGGCCTGATCCTGATCCAGCACGGCAAGGGCGCCGACATGGGTGCAGCCTTCGGCAGCGGCAGCGCGGGCAGCCTGTTCGGCGCCAGCGGCAGTGCGAACTTCCTGTCGCGAACCACAGCGGTGCTTGCCGCCGTGTTCTTCGCGTGCACGTTGCTGCTGGCCTACTTCAGCCATGCGCGTCCTGCAGGCGGTGGCAGCCTTCTCGAGCGTGCGGCAGTGGGTGCTCCGGCTGCGCCGGCAGCTCCTGGTGCAGCCAACGAAATCCCAGGTGCGGCAGCTCCCAGTGCGCCTGCGTCGGCTCCTGCTGCCCCTGTTTCGGGTGCTGGCCAGATTCCTTCGAAGTAATCATCTCGTTTTCATGAGTCACCTGTGAAAAATGGCTTCATTTCAGGGTAAACTCTAAATCTGTTCGGAAAGCCAAATACCTGTTTCAGGTACCTCATGCCATCTGAACAGCAAAAACCGCGGTCGTGGTGAAATTGGTAGACACGCTATCTTGAGGGGGTAGTGGCGAAAGCTGTGCGAGTTCGAGTCTCGCCGACCGCACCAAATCTCATCGGCAGAAAACCTCATCCAGAGGTTCTTCTTGCCGGTGGCAAGCGGTGAAAAACTCTCGATGAATCTCGACTCCTACCTCCCCGTCCTTTTGTTCATTTTGGTCGGAGTCGGCGTAGGCGTCGCACCTCAGGTCATCGGATACATTCTCGGCCCCAATCGGCCCGACGCCGCAAAAAACGCTCCCTACGAGTGTGGCTTTGAAGCCTTCGAGGATGCGCGCATGAAGTTTGACGTGCGCTACTACCTCGTTGCGATTCTCTTCATCCTGTTCGACCTCGAGATTGCCTTTCTCTTTCCGTGGGCCATTGCGCTCAAGGAGATCGGTGCTGTCGGCTTCTGGGCCATGATGATCTTCCTCGCCATCCTCGTCGTGGGTTTTGCCTACGAGTGGAAAAAAGGCGCGCTCGACTGGGAATGACAAGGAAAGCACACGATGACCATTGAAGGCGTTCTCAAAGAAGGTTTCGTCACGACCACCTATGACTCGGTGGTGAACTGGGCGAAAACCGGATCTCTCTGGCCGATGACTTTCGGTCTCGCATGCTGTGCGGTCGAGATGATGCACGCGGGCGCCGCCCGCTACGACATCGACCGTTTCGGCATGCTGTTTCGGCCCAGTCCGCGTCAGTCCGACCTGATGATCGTGGCCGGCACGCTGTGCAACAAGATGGCTCCCGCTCTGCGCAAGGTCTACGACCAGATGCCTGAGCCGCGGTGGGTGCTCTCGATGGGCTCGTGCGCGAATGGTGGTGGCTACTACCACTACAGCTATTCGGTCGTGCGCGGCTGCGATCGCATCGTGCCGGTTGATGTGTACGTGCCGGGTTGCCCGCCCACTGCGGAAGCATTGCTCTATGGCGTGATCCAGCTGCAGCAGAAGATCCGTCGCACCAACACCATTGCCCGCGCCTGAGAGATTGCCGAAGATGACTGACTTTGCAATTTCGCCGGAAGCTCTGCGTGCCACCGTCGCCGAGACGCTCGGCGTCAAGGCCAGGAGCGTGACCATTGCGCTCGATGAGGTGACCGTGGTGGTGGGGGCTGCCGACTACATCGACGCGGCCTTGCTGCTGCGCGATGCGCCCGGCTGCCGCTTCGAGCAACTGATCGATCTCTGCGGAATGGATTACTCCGATTACCGCGAAGGCGAGTGGCAGGGTGAGCGCTATTGCGTCGTCACGCACTTGCTGTCGGTGAGTCTGAATCAGCGCGTGCGTCTGAAGGTTTTTGCGCCGAACGAAGACCTTCCTGTGGTCGATTCGCTTCAGCCTGTCTGGAATGCCGCGACCTGGTTCGAGCGCGAAGCCTTCGACCTCTACGGCATCGTGTTCGACGGCCATGATGACCTGCGGCGCATCCTGACCGACTACGGCTTCATCGGTCATCCGTTTCGCAAGGACTTCCCGGTGTCGGGGCATGTCGAGATGCGTTACGACGAAGAACAGAAGCGCGTGGTCTACCAGCCGGTATCGATCGAGCCGCGCGAAATCACTCCGCGCGTGATCCGCGAAGACAACTACGGCGGCGGTTTGCACTGATATGGCCGAAATCAAGAACTACACACTCAACTTCGGTCCCCAGCATCCTGCGGCGCACGGCGTGCTCCGCTTGGTGCTCGAGCTGGACGGCGAAGTGATCCAGCGCGCCGATCCCCACATCGGCCTGCTGCACCGCGCGACCGAGAAGCTTGCCGAATCGCGCACCTTCATCCAGTCGCTGCCTTACATGGACCGTCTCGACTACGTGTCGATGATGAGCAACGAGCACGCGTACTGTCTCGCCATCGAGAAGATGATGGGCTTGGAAGTGCCGCTGCGCGCACAGTACATCCGCGTGATGTTCGCCGAGATCACCCGCCTGCTGAACCACCTGTTGTGGCTCGGCGCGCACGGTCTGGACTGCGGCGCGATGAACATGCTCATCTACTGCTTCCGCGAGCGTGAAGACCTGTTCGACATGTACGAGGCCGTGTCCGGTGCTCGCATGCACGCGGCCTACTTCCGTCCGGGTGGCGTCTATCGCGACCTGCCGGACGTGATGCCGCAGTACAAGGTGAGCAAGATCAAGAACGCCAAGGCGATCGAGAAGCTCAACGAGAATCGCCAGGGCTCGCTGCTCGACTTTGTCGACGACTTCTGCAAGCGCTTCCCGAAGATGGTCGACGAGTACGAGACGTTGCTCACCGACAACCGCATCTGGAAGCAGCGCACCGTGGGCATCGGCGTGGTCACGCCGGAGCGCGCGCTGAATCTCGGCTTCACGGGCCCCATGCTGCGCGGCTCAGGCATCGAATGGGACCTGCGCAAAAAGCAGCCCTACGACGTCTATGGCCAGATGCAGTTCGATGTGCCGGTCGGCAAGACCGGCGACTGCTATGACCGCTACCTGGTTCGCGTGGAAGAAATGCGCCAGGCCAATCGGATCATCCAGCAGTGCTCGGCCTGGCTGCGTGCGAATCCCGGCCCGGTCATCACCAGTAACCACAAGGTCGCCGCACCTGCGCGCGAATCGATGAAGGCGAACATGGAGGAGTTGATCCACCATTTCAAGCTCTTCACCGAAGGCTTCCATGTGCCCGAGGGCGAGGCGTATGCCGCCGTTGAGCATCCGAAGGGCGAGTTCGGCATCTATCTGGTGAGTGACGGCGCCAACAAGCCGTACCGCCTGAAGATCCGTGCCCCCGGTTTTCCGCACCTCGCCGCCCTTGACGAAATGTCGCGCGGTCACATGATCGCCGACGCTGTCGCGGTGATCGGCACGATGGACATCGTGTTCGGCGAGATCGACAGGTGAGAAAGAGCGAATGACTTCCTCGACCCACCATGAAACGGCGCCTACGGCGCCTTCTTCCCCTCTGAAGCCGGCGATTCTCGAGCGCTTTGCGCGTGAGGTGGCCAAGTATCCCGAGGCAGGCAAGCAGTCTGCCGTGATGGCCTGTCTGTCGATCGTCCAGCAGGACGAAGGTTATGTCAGCCTGCAGCGCGAGCGCGAGATTGCCGAGTACCTCGGCATGGCGCCCATCGCCGTGCACGAAGTGACGACCTTCTACAACATGTACAACCAGCATCCGGTGGGCAAGTACAAGCTCAACGTGTGCACCAACCTGCCTTGCCAGTTGCGTGACGGCGTCACTGCCCTCGTGCACCTCGAGAAGAAGCTCGGCATCAAGATGGGCGAAACCACGGCCGACGGCCTGTTCACGCTCCAGCAGAGCGAGTGCCTGGGCGCGTGCGCCGACTCGCCCGTGATGCTGGTCAACGATCGCACCATGTGCAGTTTCATGAGCAACGAAAAGCTCGACCAGCTCGTCGACGGCCTGCGCGGCGCCACGCTTGCTGGCAAAGGGGAGGCTTCCTGATGTCGCCCGAACAAGTTCTCCAGCAATTCCAGGCAACGGGCGTTCAGACCTGTTTCCATGATCGCCACATCGAGCCGCAGATCTATGCGGGCCTCGACGGCACGAACTGGCGCCTTGCCGACTACGAAGCGCGTGGCGGCTACAAGGCCCTGCGCAAGATCCTGACCGAGGGCCTCACGCCCGACCAGGTGATTGCCGAAGTGAAGGCCTCGGGCTTGCGCGGCCGTGGCGGCGCGGGTTTCCCGACCGGCCTGAAGTGGAGCTTCATGCCCCGCCAGTTCCCGGGCCAGAAGTACCTCGTCTGCAATTCCGATGAGGGCGAGCCGGGCACGTGCAAGGACCGCGACATCCTGCAGTTCAATCCGCACATCGTGATCGAAGGCATGGCCATCGCCGCGTATGCGATGGGCATCAGCGTCGGTTACAACTACATCCACGGCGAGATCTTCCAGAGCTACGACCGTTTCGAGGAAGCCCTCGAGGAAGCTCGCGCCGCCGGCTACCTCGGTGACGGCATCATGGGCAGCACGTACAACTTCCAGTTGCACGCAGCCCATGGCTTCGGTGCCTATATCTGCGGTGAGGAAACCGCGCTGCTCGAGTCGCTCGAAGGCAAGAAGGGCCAGCCGCGCTTCAAGCCGCCGTTCCCTGCGAGCTTCGGCCTGTACGGCAAGCCGACCACCATCAACAACACCGAGACCTTCGCGGCGGTGCCCTGGATCATCAACAACGGTGGTCCGGCGTATCTCGAATGCGGCAAGCCGAACAACGGCGGCACCAAGATCTACTCGGTGAGCGGCGACGTCGAACTTCCCGGCAACTACGAAGTGCCGATGGGCACGCCGTTCTCGAAGCTGCTGGAGCTGTGTGGCGGCGTGCGCAAGGGTCGCACGCTGAAGGCTGTGATCCCTGGCGGCTCGTCGTCGCCGGTGCTCCCGGCCGACATCATGATGGCCTGCACCATGGACTACGACTCGATCGCCAAGGCCGGCTCGATGCTCGGTTCGGGTGCGGTGATCGTCATGGACGACAGCCGCTCGATGGTCGAGTCGCTCAAGCGCCTGTCGTACTTCTACATGCACGAGTCCTGCGGCCAGTGCACGCCTTGCCGCGAAGGCACGGGCTGGCTCTACCGCGTGGTGGAGCGCATTCACAACGGGCAGGGCAGGGCGACCGACATGGACCTGCTGAACTCCGTGGCCGACAACATCCAGGGCCGCACGATCTGCGCGCTCGGCGACGCTGCGGCCATGCCTGTGCGCGCCATGATCAAGCACTTCCGTCATGAGTTCGAAGCCCTGATCCCGGGCTACGTTCCCAAAGCGCCGGTCCAGGCCTGAGCGCGAGAAACACACATATGGTTGAAATCGAACTCGACGGCAAGAAGGTCGAAGTGACCGAAGGCAGCATGGTGATGCATGCGGCCGACAAGGCGGGCACTTATATCCCGCACTTCTGCTATCACAAGAAGCTCAGCATCGCGGCCAACTGCCGCATGTGCCTCGTGGACGTGGAAAAGGCACCCAAGCCTATGCCGGCCTGCGCCACGCCAGTCACGCAAGGCATGATCGTTCGCACCAAGAGCGAGAAGGCCATCAAGGCGCAGCAGTCGGTCATGGAGTTTCTCCTGATCAACCACCCCCTGGATTGCCCTATCTGCGACCAGGGCGGCGAATGCCAGCTGCAGGACCTGGCGGTGGGGTACGGCGGTTCTTCTTCGCGCTACGAAGAGGAAAAGCGCGTCGTGTTCCACAAGGACGTCGGCCCGCTGATCAGCATGGAAGAAATGAGCCGCTGCATCCATTGCACGCGCTGCGTCCGCTTCGGCCAGGAAGTGGCCGGCGTGATGGAGCTCGGCATGACCCAGCGCGGCGAGCATTCCGAAATCGAGACTTTCCTCGGCGATTCGGTCGACTCCGAACTGTCGGGCAACATGATCGACATCTGCCCGGTCGGCGCGCTCACGAGCAAGCCGTTCCGCTACAGCGCCCGCACGTGGGAGCTGTCGCGCCGCAAATCGGTGAGCCCGCACGACTCCACCGGTGCCAACCTGATCGTCCAGGTCAAGAACAACCGCGTCATGCGCGTGGTGCCGCTCGAGAACGAAGACGTCAACGAATGCTGGATCGCCGACCGTGACCGCTTCTCCTACGAAGCGCTCAACGGACCGGAGCGCCTGACGCAGCCTATGCTCAAGCAGGGCGGCCAATGGCAGCAGGTCGACTGGCAGACGGCGCTCGAGTACGTGGCCAACGGCCTGCGCCAGATCAAGGCCGACCACGGTGCCCAGAGCATCGGCACGCTGGTCAGCCCGCACAGCACGCTCGAAGAGCTGCAGCTTGCCACCATGCTCACGCGTGAGCTCGGCAGCGACAACATCGACTACCGCCTGCGCAATGCCGAGTTCTCGGCGTTCGAAGGCGTGCGCTGGCTCGGTACGTCGATCGCCTCGCTCACGCAAGTGCAGCGCGCGCTCGTCGTCGGCTCGAACCTGCGCAAGGAACACCCGCTGTTCGCGCAACGCATCCGCCAGGCTGTGCGCAAGGGCGCGGCACTGTCGGTGATCACCTCGGCCGGCTTGATGGCCGACCGCGATGCCTGGGCCATCGATGTGGCGCAGTCGTCGATCGTCGAAGCCGACCAGTGGGTCGAAGCTCTGGCTGCCGTGGCCGCTGCCATCGGTGAGACCAACGGCGCAGCCGCGCCGCTGGCACCGCAGGACGCACCGGGCGAGTCGGCCAAGGCCATCGCCGCGTCGCTGCTGAGCGGCGAGCGCAAGGCCGTGCTGCTCGGCAATGCCGTCGTTCACCACGCTCAGGCCAGCAGCCTGCTGGCGTTGGCGAACTGGATCGGCGCGCAGACCGGTGCCACCGTCGGTTTCCTGACCGAAGCCGCCAACACCGTGGGTGCGCAGATCGTCGGCGCGTTCCCTAAGAACGGCGGCCTCGATGCCGGCCGCATGCTCGCCGCTGGCTCCGGCCTGAAGGCCGTGATGCTGCTGAACACCGAACCGGTGTTCGACTCGGCTGCCGGTGCTGCTGCAGCCGATGTCATCGGCAATGCGCAAATGGTCGTCACGCTGAGCCCCTTCAAGGCCAACCTCGCATTCAGCGACGTGCTGCTCCCCATCGCTCCGTTCACCGAAACGCCGGGCACCTTCGTCAATGCCGAAGGCCGCGTCCAGGGCTTCCACGCCGTCGTGAAGCCGCAGGGTGAAACGCGTCCGGCGTGGAAGGTGCTGCGCGTGCTTGCGAACCTGCTGGGCCTTCCGGGCTTCGCGTTCGAATCGACCGCCGAGGTGCTGGCCACCATCGGCGACAAGGGTACGGTGCCGGCGGATGCGCTGAGCAACGCCACCTCCGCCGCGGCCGTGGCTGCCAACGGTGCCGTCGCGGCGCCGGTGGTCGCGAGCATCTACCAGCTGGATTCGATCGTGCGCCGCGCACCGTCGCTGCAACTGACCGCCGATGCGCGCAATGCGTCGGCAGCATCGAGCATGGTCACGCGTGCCGAGGAGGCACTGGCATGATCGTCGACACGATTCATGGCTTCGGCCAGGGCCTGGTGGCCGCAAGCTGGTGGACCGGCGTGGTCTGGCCGGTGATCTGGACGCTGATCAAGATCATCGTCGTCGTGATTCCGCTGATGCTGGCCGTGGCGTACCTCACGCTGTGGGAACGCAAGGCCATCGGCTTTACGCAGATCCGCATCGGCCCGAACCGCATCGGCCCGCTGGGCCTTCTGCAGCCGATCGCCGACGCGCTCAAGCTGATGACCAAGGAAATCATTCTTCCGACGGTCGCCAACAAGGGCCTGTTCCTGCTGGGCCCGATCATGACCATCATGCCGGCGCTCGCCGCATGGGCCGTGATTCCGTTCGGGCCCGACGTGGCGCTGGCGAACATCAATGCCGGCCTCCTGTTCGTGATGGCCATCACCTCGCTCGAGGTGTACGGTGTGATCATTGCGGGCTGGGCCTCGAACTCGAAGTACGCGTTTCTCGGCGCGCTGCGCGCCTCAGCGCAGATGGTGAGCTACGAAATCGCGATGGGCTTCTGCTTCGTCGTGGTGCTGATGGTCACCGGCAGCCTGAACATGAGCGAGATCGTGAACGTGCAGGGCAAGGGCATGTTCGCCGACATGGGCGTGAGCTTCCTGTCGTGGAACTGGCTGCCGCTGCTGCCGATCTTCGTCGTCTACTTCATCTCGGGTCTGGCGGAAACCAACCGCCACCCGTTCGACGTGGTCGAAGGCGAATCCGAAATCGTGGCCGGCCACATGATCGAGTACTCGGGCATGAGCTTCGCGATGTTCTTCCTGGCCGAATACGCCAACATGTGGCTCGTGTCGATCCTCACCGTGGTGCTGTTCCTCGGTGGATGGCTGCCGCCGTTCGACTTCCTGAGCTTCATCCCCGGCTGGATCTGGCTGGGCGCGAAGACCTTCTGCGTGGTCACCATGTTCCTGTGGGTGCGCTCGACGTTCCCGCGCTTCCGTTATGACCAGATCATGCGTCTGGGCTGGAAGATCTTCATTCCCGTCACCCTCGTGTGGCTGGTCGTGGTCGGTGGCTGGATGCAGACGCCGTTCAACATCTGGAAATAACAGGAAGCGCCAACATGTCTGCTGCGCACACCGCAACGCCGTCCGCGCCGTTCTCGCTCAAGGACTTCCTGAGCAGCTTCATGCTGTTCGAGCTGTTCAAGGGCCTGGCGATCACCGGCAAGTACGCCTTCTCCCGCAAGATCACGGTTCAGTTCCCCGAAGAGAAGACGCCGCTGTCGCCGCGCTTCCGTGGCCTGCATGCGCTGCGCCGCTATGAAAACGGCGAAGAGCGCTGCATCGCCTGCAAGCTCTGCGAAGCCGTCTGCCCGGCGCTGGCGATCACCATCGAGTCCGACGTCCGTGACGACGGCTCGCGCCGCACGACGCGATACGACATCGACCTGACCAAGTGCATCTTCTGCGGCTTCTGCGAAGAAAGCTGCCCGGTCGACTCGATCGTCGAAACGCACATCTTCGAGTACCACGGCGAGAAGCGTGGCGACCTGTACTTCACCAAGGACATGCTCCTTGCCGTGGGCGATCGCTACGAAAACGAAATTGCAGCGAACAAGGCGGCCGACGCCAAGTACCGCTGATTCCGACCAGCCCGAACCCCGTACCAATTCGAATTCCAATGGACGTCAAGACCGGTCTGTTCTATCTGTTTGCCGCGGTGCTGCTGTTTGCAGCGTTCCGCGTCATCACCGCCCGCAACCCCGTTTACGCCGCGTTGTACTTGGTGCTGGCCTTCTTCCAGGCATCGGCCATCTGGCTGCTGCTGCGCGCCGAGTTCCTCGCGATCTCGCTCGTGCTGGTGTATGTCGGCGCCGTGATGGTGCTGTTCCTGTTCGTCGTGATGATGCTGGACATCAACGTCGACAGTTTGCGTGAGGGCTTCTGGAAGCACTTCCCGCTGGCTGCCGGCGTGGGCGCTCTCATTGCGCTCGAAATGGCGGCCGTGCTCATGGGTGGTTTCCGCCTCGGCGAGGCGCCACGCGCCGTTGCCGGTGCAGCGGCCAATACCTCCAACACGCTCGAACTGGGCAAGCTGCTTTACTCCGAATATCTCTACCCGCTGGAAATCGCCGCGGTCATCCTGCTCGTGGCCATCGTGGCCGCCATTGCACTGACGCTGCGCACCCGCAAGGACAGCAAGTACGTCAACCCGGCCGACCAGGTGCGCGTGAAGGCGCGTGACCGTGTGCGCATCGTGCAGATGCCGGCAACGCGTGCGGCCGAACCTGTGGCTGAAGCTGCAGCTGCGGACGCTGCAAAGGAAAACAAGGCATGACGCTCACGCTCGGACACTTTCTTTCGCTCGGCGCGATGCTCTTCGCGCTGTCCGTGATCGGCATCTTCCTGAACCGCAAGAACCTGATCGTTCTGCTGATGGCCATCGAGCTGATGCTGCTCGCCGTCAACATGAACTTCGTGGCCTTCTCGCATTTCCTGGGCGACATGCACGGCCAGATCTTCGTGTTCTTCATCCTGACGGTGGCCGCGGCCGAGTCGGCCATCGGGCTGGCACTGCTGGTTCTGCTGTTCCGCAACAAGTCGAACATCAACGTGGACGAACTCAACTCGCTCAAGGGTTGACAGCAACATGAGCGCAACCCTTTCCGCATCCACCCTGCTGGCCGTGCCGCTGGCGCCCCTGGTCGGCGCCGCCCTGGCGGGCCTGTTCGGCACGAAATTCGGCGGCAACCACATCGGCCGCAAGGTCACGCATTCGCTGACGATTCTCGGCGTGCTGGTCGCCTTCGTCATCTCGGCGCTGACGCTCAAGAGCGTGATCGCCGACGGCGCCCGCTTCAACCAGACCATCTACGAATGGATGGTCGTGGGCGGCCTGAAGATGGAAGTCGGCTTCATGGTCGACGGCCTCACCGCGATGATGATGTGCGTCGTGACCTTCGTGTCGCTGATGGTTCACATCTACACCATCGGCTACATGGAAGAAGACGACGGCTACAACCGCTTCTTCGCGTACATCTCGCTGTTCACCTTCTCGATGCTGATGCTCGTCATGAGCAACAACATGCTCCAGCTGTTCTTCGGCTGGGAAGCGGTAGGTCTGGTGTCGTACCTGCTGATCGGCTTCTGGTTCAACAAGCCGACCGCGATCTTCGCGAACATGAAGGCCTTCCTGGTCAACCGTGTGGGCGACTTCGGCTTCATCCTCGGCATCGGCCTTATCGCCGCCTACGCTGGCACGCTGAACTACACCGAAGCCTTCGCCAAGGCGAACACGCTGGCCGGCATCACGTTCCCGGGCACCGAATGGATGCTCATCACGGTGATCTGCATCTGCCTGTTCATCGGCGCGATGGGCAAGAGCGCGCAGTTCCCGCTGCACGTGTGGCTGCCGGACTCGATGGAAGGCCCGACGCCGATCTCGGCGCTGATCCACGCGGCAACGATGGTGACCGCGGGCATCTTCATGGTGGCGCGCATGTCGCCACTGTTCGAGCTGAGCGACACGGCCCTGAGCTTCATCCTCGTGATCGGTGCCATCACGGCGCTGTTCATGGGCTTCCTGGGCATCATCCAGAACGACATCAAGCGCGTGGTCGCGTACTCGACGCTCTCGCAGCTCGGCTACATGACCGTGGCGCTCGGCGCCTCGGCGTACTCGGTCGCGGTGTTCCATCTGATGACGCACGCGTTCTTCAAGGCGCTGCTGTTCCTCGGTGCCGGTTCCGTGATCATCGGCATGCACCACAACCAGGACATCCGCTGGATGGGCGGTGTGCGCAAGTACATGCCGATCACCTGGATCACCTCGCTGCTGGGTTCGCTGGCGCTGATCGGCACGCCGTTCTTCTCGGGCTTCTACTCGAAGGACAGCATCATCGAGGCAGTGCACGAAAGCCACCTGTGGGGCGCGAATTTCGCGTACTACGCGGTGCTGGCCGGCGTGTTCATCACGGCGTTCTACTCGTTCCGCATGTACTTCCTGGTCTTCCACGGCAAGGAGCGCTACGACCAGAACCCCGATGCGCACCATGACGATCATGGCCACGACGACCATGGACATGGCCATCACGATCACAAGCCGCACGAATCGCCCCTGGTGGTCTGGCTGCCTCTGGTGCTGCTGGCCATTCCGTCGGTGGTGATCGGCTTCATGACGATCGACCCGATGCTCTACGGCGAGTTCTTCAAGAACGCGATCTTCGTGGACGGTGCGAAGCACCATGCCATGAAGGAACTCGAAGAAGCCTTCCACGGCCCGGTGGCGATGGCGATCCACGGCCTGACGGCTGTGCCGTTCTGGCTGGCACTGGCTGGCGTGGTGCTGTCCTGGTACATGTACATGATCAATCCGGCGCTGCCGGCCGCGATCAAGCGTGCCTGCGGCCCGATCTACCGCCTGCTCGAGAACAAGTACTACATGGACTGGATCAACGAGAACATCATCGCCCGCGGCACACGTGCGCTCGGTACCGGTCTGTGGAAGGGCGGCGACCAGGCCCTGATCGACGGTGCCGTCGTGAACGGTTCGTGGAAATTGGTCGGCCGGATTTCGGGTGTGGTGCGCTGGATGCAGTCGGGCTACATCTATCACTACGCCTTCGCGATGCTGCTCGGCATCTTCATCCTGATGACGTACTTCGTCTGGTTCAAACGCTGAGCCTAAGCGCTGGAGAAAAAGAAAAATGGGTTTGTTGAGCCTTGCCATCTGGGTGCCGATCGCATTCGGCGCCGCGCTGCTGGCGTTTGGCCGTGACGAGCACGCCAGGGGCGTCCGCTGGGTCGCGCTCGTCGGTTCCATCGTGAGCTTCCTGGTCACGATGCCGTTGTTCACGGGTTTCCAGAACGGTACCGCCGCCATGCAGTTCGTCGAGAAGACGAGCTGGATCGCGCGCTTCAACGTCAACTACCACCTCGGGATCGACGGGTTGTCGCTCTGGCTGGTGCTGCTGACGTCGTTCATCACCGTCATCGTCGTGATTTCGGCATGGGAAGTGATCACCGAGCGCGTGAACCAGTACATGGGCGCGTTCCTGATCCTGTCGGGTTTCATGATCGGCGTGTTCGCGTCGCTGGACGGCATCCTGTTCTACGTGTTCTTCGAAGCCACGCTGATCCCGATGTACCTGATCATCGGTATCTGGGGCGGCCCGAACAAGATCTACGCGGCGTTCAAGTTCTTCCTGTACACCTTGCTCGGCTCGCTGCTGATGCTGGTGGCGTTGATCTACCTCTACAACAAGTCGGGTGGCAGCTTCGACATCCTGGCCTGGCACAAGCTGCCGCTGGGTGCGAGCGCGCAGACCTTCCTGTTCTTCGCCTTCTTCGCAGCCTTCGCGGTGAAGGTGCCGATGTGGCCGGTACACACCTGGCTGCCCGACGTGCACGTCGAGGCCCCCACCGGCGGCTCCGCCGTGCTGGCTGCAATCATGCTGAAGCTGGGTGCCTATGGCTTCCTGCGCTTCTCGATGCCGATCGCGCCGGATGCCTCGCACGAATGGGCCTGGCTCATGATCGCGCTGTCGCTGATCGCCGTGATCTATGTGGGCCTCGTGGCGCTGGTGCAGCAGGACATGAAGAAGCTGGTGGCTTACTCGTCGGTCGCCCACATGGGCTTCGTGACGCTCGGCTTCTTCATCTTCAACGAACTCGGCGTGTCCGGCGGTATCGTGCAGATGATTGCCCACGGCTTCGTGTCGGGCGCCATGTTCCTGGGCATCGGCGTGCTGTACGACCGGGTGCACTCGCGCCAGATCGCCGACTACGGCGGCGTGGTCAACACCATGCCCAAGTTCGCCGCGTTCGCGCTGCTGTTCGCCATGGCCAATTGTGGCCTGCCGGGCACCGCCGGTTTCGTGGGCGAGTGGATGGTGATCCTGGGCGCCGTGAAGGCCAACTTCTGGATCGGCCTCGGCGCAGCGACCGCGCTGATCTTCGGTGCGGCCTACACCCTCTGGATGTACAAGCGTGTGTACCTGGGCCCCGTCGGCAACGACCACGTCAAGGAACTCAACGACATCAACGCTCGCGAATTCCTGATGCTGGCGCTGTTGGCCATCGCCGTGCTGTGGATGGGCCTGTTCCCGAAGCCTTTCACCGATGCCATGGATGCGTCGGTGACCGAGCTGCTGCGCCACGTGGCAGTTTCGAAGCTGTCCTCCTGATGCCACGCTGAAGAAGAGAACGAGATGATTGACAAACTCAGCTGGGTCACGATCTACCCTGAAATCGTGCTGCTGGTCATGACCTGCATCATTGCACTGGTCGACCTGTCCACCACGAGCCACCGCCGTACCCGCACCTATGTGCTCACGCTGCTCACGCTGGCCGTGGTCGCGGTGCTGTCGGGCCTGCAGGCCCTCGATGCCAAGACGATCTACGGTTTCGGCGGTATGGTCGTCAGCGACCCGATGGGCAACTGGCTCAAGTGCTTCGCTACCGTCGCCCTGATGGTCACCCTGGTCTACGGCCGTCCCTATGCGGCCGACCGCGAGATGCTGCGCGGCGGCGAGATGTTTACCATCAGCATGTTCGCGCTGCTGGGCATGTTCGTGATGATCTCGGGCAGCAACTTCCTGCTGATCTACCTGGGCCTGGAACTGCTCACGCTGTCGAGCTATGCGCTGGTGGCGCTGCGCCGCGACAACGCGGTGGCCAGCGAAGCAGCGATGAAGTACTTCGTCCTCGGCGCCATGGCCAGCGGCTTCCTGCTGTACGGTCTGTCCATGATGTATGGCGCGACCGGTTCGCTCGACGTCAACGAGGTGTTCAAGACCATCGCGAGCGGCAAGGTGAATCACCAGGTGCTGGTGTTCGGCCTCGTGTTCATCGTGGCCGGCCTGGCATTCAAGGTGGGCGCTGCGCCGTTCCACATGTGGGTGCCCGACGTCTACCAGGGTGCTCCGACGGCGATCACGCTGCTGATCGGCGCCGCGCCCGAGCTGGCTGCCTTCGCCATCATCATCCGCCTGCTGGTCGACGCGCTCCAACCGCTGGCCATCGACTGGCAGCAGATGCTGGCGGTGCTCGCCATCGCTTCGCTGCTGGTGGGCAACCTGGCCGCCATCGCGCAGAGCAACCTGAAGCGGATGCTGGCGTATTCGACCATTTCGCAGATGGGCTTCATGCTGCTCGGCCTGGTGGCAGGCTCGGACCAGCAGGGCACCTACAACGCCCAGTACGCGTACAGCGCCTCGATGTTCTACATCGTGACCTATGTGCTGACGACGCTGGCGAGCTTCGGCATCATCCTGCTGTTGGCGCGTGAAGGGTTCGAGAGCGAAGAGATCACCGATCTCGCAGGCCTGAACCAGCGCAGCCCGCTGTACGCCGGCGTGATGGCCATCGCGATGTTCTCGCTGGCCGGGCTGCCGCCGCTGGTGGGTTTCTATGCCAAGCTGGCAGTGCTGCAGGCGCTCATCGCGTCCGGCCATGCCATCTACATCGGCTTGGCAGTGTTCGCGGTGATGATGTCGCTGATCGGCGCCTTCTATTACCTGCGCGTGGTCAAGGTCATGTACTTCGACGCGCCGGTGACGGCCACCACCGTGTCGGCACCGCGCGACGTGCGCACCGTGCTCACGATCAATGGCGCGCTGATCCTGATCCTGGGCATTGTTCCTGGCGGGCTGATGAGCCTCTGCTACGACGCGATCGTGGCGACGCTGGCCCACTGACGCGGCGCCGGCCCCGTCGATCAAGGTGTCGCAAACCGCGTCGGTCTGGGTCGTCCTGCTGGTGGCCCTGGTGGCTGCCAATCTGCCGTTCTTCAACGACCGCCTGTTCGGGGTCGTACCGCTTGCGACGAGACCCAAGTTGCTGGCGGTGCGCCTCGCCGAACTGGTGGTCTTGTACTTTCTGGCCGGCGGCGTCGGGCTGCTGTTCGAGCGCAGGGCAGGGCAGATCGCTTCCCAGGGGTGGGAGTTCTATGCGGTGACCGGGGCGCTGTTCATCGTGCTGGCCTTTCCCGGGTTCACCTGGCGCTATCTGATGAAACACAGGCACTGAAGACATGACTGCACCGACCACTTCTCCCGTTGCCGACGTGCACCTGCGCGAAGAGCTCATCAGCAGCGAAGAGCTCGTCAAGGGCAACTTCCTGCAGGCCAAGCGCGACACCATCCGCCTGCCGGACGGCCATACGGCCACGCGCGAGTACGTGGTTCACCCGGGCGCCGTGGTGGTCATTCCGTTGCTGGACGACGGCCGTGTGGTGCTCGAGCGGCAGTTCCGTTACCCCATCGGTCACGTGATGGTCGAGTTTCCGGCAGGCAAGATCGACGCCGGCGAAGATCCGTTCGTGTGCGGGCGGCGCGAACTGCTCGAGGAAACCGGCTACACCGCGCGCGAGTGGGCGCACGCGGGCGCCATGCACCTTGCGGTGGCGTACTCGACCGAGATCATCCACATCTACTTCGCGCGTGGCCTTTCGCTCGGCGAGCGGCAACTCGACCATGGCGAGTTCCTCGACGTGTTCACCGCCACCCCCGAGGAGCTGGCCGGCTGGTGCCGCGACGGCACGGTGACCGACGCCAAGACGCTGACCTGCACGCTGTGGCTGCAGAACGTCCTGTCGGGCGCGTGGGCTCTGGACTGGAAGGCCGTCCCTCCGGAAGGCAGCGCGGGATAATTCCGCGCATGAAAGTTCTCGATCTCCGCTGCGCACACGGCCATGGCTTCGAGGGCTGGTTCGCTTCCAACGAGGCCTTCGACAGCCAGTTGGCCGGCGGACTGGTCGAGTGCCCGGTGTGCGGCGACACCGCCATCGTCAAGCTGTTGAGCGCACCGCGCATCAACCTGGGCAATGCCAGGGCGCCGCAGCAGGCGGCAGCGGCCGGCGCAGCCCCATCCGTTTCTTCTTCCGGCATTTCGGCCGAAAGCTCACCCGAGGCCCGCTGGATGCGCGCCGTGCGCGAGGTGCTCTCGAAGACCGAGGACGTCGGAGACCGCTTCGCCGACGAGGCGCGCAAGATGCACTACGGCGAAACCCAGGAGCGTGGCATCCGTGGTCAGGCGACGCCCGAGCAGACCGAAGCGCTGCTCGACGAAGGCATTGCCGTGATGGCGCTGCCGATTCCCGCAGCGCTCAAGGAAACGCTGCAATAAGCAGCAGGGCAGCAGGGCAGCAGGGCAGCAGGGCAGCAGGGCAGCAGGGCAGCAGGGCACTCGGCGCTCAGGCCGCGAACTGAAGTGCCGCCAGCCTGGCGTAGACGCCGCCCTGCGCGACCAGCGTCGCGTGCGTGCCTTGCTCCACGATGCCGCCGTAGTCCAGCACCACGATGCGGTCGGCCTTCTGGACGGTGGCGAGACGGTGGGCGATCACGACCGTGGTGCGGTTCTCCATTGCCGATTCCAGTGCCGCCTGCACCATGCGTTCGCTTTCCGCGTCGAG
>Ga0209675_1000822_pt1 | contig 20444 bp, 17 predicted proteins | sample AraplaCol_mLB_r2_2_FD_184280 | JGI IMG/M metagenome (GOLD analysis project Ga0209675, IMG submission 184280) | Arabidopsis root microbial communities from North Carolina, USA - plate scrape MF_Col_mLB_r2 (SPAdes) (version 3) | ecosystem: Host-associated > Plants > Roots > Endosphere | place... | reverse complement strand
TGAACCCGCCCGCGAACTTGCCGACCCAGCCGCGGCCGTACCAGATGCCCGCCGTGGCATCGGCAAAGGCTTTGAACGGTGCGGCCGCGCCGCCCATGAAGGTGGGCGAGCCGAACACGATGGCGTCGGATGCGCTCAATGCCTCGAGCACCGCGTCATCCCGCCAGCGGCCCTTGTCGATCTGCTCGCCGGTGATGCGCAGCAGCTTCACCTGCACGCCTGTTACCGAGGCCGCGCCTTCGCCGATGGCCTGTGCCAGCAGGTCGGTGGTGCCGGTACCCGAAAAGAAGACGACAGAGAGCGTCGACACGGTGGATGCGGCAACGGTGCGGCTCATGCTGCGGCTCCGCGGGTCGGGCTGGCGCCCACCTGGTTGAACCAGCCGAACCAGTCTTCCAGGTGCCAGGTGTGCGTGAGGCGTCCGTCGGCGATGCGGTGGAATTCGTGGATGGCGATTTCGAACGGCTTGCCGCTGGGCGCCACCCCGAACCATTCGCCGGTGTGCACGCCCGTGATGGCGGCGCGCACCGCCGCACGGCCCGGCACGCCGATCATTTCGTGCACGGTGATGCGCAGGTCCGAAAAGGCGGCCCGGAAGGCCACCACCATCGGCTTGATGCCTTCGCGGCCGGGCCCCTGGGCGGGCGCGAGCGGCACGTCGTTCCAGTCTTCGGCGAGCACCTCGTCGAGCAGGTCGGTGTCGCCTTCGCTGAAGGCGCGGTACAGGGTTTCGATGGCGTGCCGTTCTGCGGCGGAGAGGCCGGCGACGAGCGCCGGCACGGCGTTGGTTTCAGTGGTGTGTGAGTTCATGCCGCCAGCGTAAGAATTCGGCGGCCATAAGTAAAATCGATTGACGGTATGTGAGAGCATTCGTCCCATGGATTTACATGGCATCGACCTCAACCTGCTCGTCGCCTTCGACGCGTTGCTCGCCGAGCGCAGCGTGACCCGCGCGGGCGCCCGCATCTACCGTTCGCAACCGGCGGTGAGCGCCGCGCTGGCCAGGCTGCGCCTGCTGCTGAAAGACGAGCTGTTCGTACGCGGCCCCAACGGGCTGCAGCCCACGCCGCGCGCGCTCGACATCGGCGAGCCGCTGAGCCAGGCGTTGGCCGAGATCCAGCGCATCCTGCAGTTCACCCAAGCCTTCGATCCGGGTTCGTCGCCGGCCACCTTCACCATCGCGCTGTCGGAGCATCCGGCGTTCGTGCTGCTGCCGCGGCTCATCGCCTTCCTGGCCGAGGCCGCGCCGCAGGTGGACCTGCGCGTGCGCAGCTTCACCGCGCGCGACGACGCGGTGGCGCTGCTCGATGCGGGGGAGGTCGACCTGGCGGTCGGCGTGCCGCCCACGTCGCCGTCGGGGCGCATCCTGACGCAGCCGCTGTTCGAGGAACGCTTCGTGTGCGTGATGCGCAAGGGCCATCCGGCCGCCAAGGTGCCGCTGACGCTCGATGCCTTCGTCGAGCTCACGCACCTGCTGGTGTCGCCCGAGAACGAGCGCTTCGGGCTGGTCGATGCGCAGCTTGCGCAGCAGGGGCTTCAGCGACGGCTCGGGCTCACATTGCCGCACATGTACGCGGCGCCCATGCTGGTCGCGCACTCCGACATGGTCGCGACGCTGATGCACGGCGCGGTGCTGGCATCGGGCTACGGGGGCGAGCTGTGCGTGCAGCGGCCGCCGCTGGCGCTGGCCCCGGTGCCCTTCGTGATGGCCTGGCACCGGCGCAACGACGCGCACCCGGCGCAGCGCTGGCTGCGCGACAGCGTGGCCGGCTTGCCGGGGTTGGGCCTGGGGCACCTTGCCCCACCCGTTCCACTCACTCCAGCGTGAACCCGATCTTCAGCGACACCTGCCAGTGCGCCACCTTGCCCTCGACCACATGGCCGCGCGTTTCCGTCACGGTGAACCACTGGATGTTGCGCACCGTTTCGTGCGCCTTGGCGATGGCAGTCTGCACGGCGTCTTCGATGCCGGTGGGCGACGAGCCGGTGAGTTCGAGGGTCTTGTAGACGTGGTTGGACATGAGAGCGTCTCCTTCAGGGGGGTGAAAAAAAGGCGGCAGGCAAAAACATCGTAGTCCTGTTGCGCTAATGGACGAAGCCGCCCTTGACGAAGCGCACCGGCTCGGCGTCCATGCGGGCGATGAGGGCACCGAGTCCGTCGGGCGGCAGGGGCAGGGGTTTTGAATCCACGCGCGCGGGCGCGTCGGTACGGCACAGCAGGTCGTCGTCGCTCCATTCGTTCTTGCCGGGTTCGCCGCGCGCGCGCAGCCAGCCATCGCGGTCGACGATGAGCTGCGTGCCCGCGAGCTGGTCGGTCGCGGCGATGAGCGAGAAGGCCGACCATGCGGCGGGCGCGTCGGCCACGCAATCACCTGTTTGAGCATTGCCGGCGTGGGCATCGCCAGCCTGCGCGTTCGGCTTCAGAAACACCGTGACCATGCGCGGGTCTTCGAGCAGGGGTTGCCCGCCACCGGCCGCCACGATGCGCAGGCGCTGACCGCGCCAGCTGCTCAGCATGCGCTGCGGCTTGCCCCTGCATTGCACGGCCACGTCGGGCGGCGCGATGGGCTGCGTCCACAGGCCGGCCGCGCGCAGGCTTTCTCCGGCGCCCTGGGCCTTCATGAAATCGATGAGCGCCCAGGCGTCTTCGTCGCGCAGCGCGGGACCGAAGCCGGGCATGGTGACGGCGCCGCGCCGGTCGCGCACGCCGTTCAGCACGTGCCACAGCACGTCGCCATCGGCGCGCCGCCACAGCAGCGGACCGGCAAGGTTGGGCGGCCACACGGGCTGCGCGGCGGCCAGCGGGCCCTGGCCCTTGCCGTCGGTGCCGTGGCAGGCCACGCACTGGGCGGCATACAGCACGCGGCCCCGGTCGATGCTGGCGGCGGTGAAGCCCGTGGGCGATTGCTGGAAGCTGGTCGGGTAGGCCGGCGCCAGCACCACGTTGGCCTCGGGCCAGGGCGCCAGCACCACCAGCAGCGTGGTCAGCGCCACCAGCCACAGCCGGCGGCGGCGCCACAGCAGGGCCAGCAGCAGCACCACGAATGCCACGGCAAGCACCACCACCGTCAGCCCGAGACGCCTCGCCTGGCCCAGGTCGATCAGCAGGTTCTCGCCCGACAGCCGGTGGTCCCACGGCCACGCCGGCTGGCCGTGCGCCTGCCCCACCAGCCCCAGCGCATCGAGCACGCGCAGCAGTTGCAGTTGCGCCCCCTGCAGCAGGCCGATCAGCAGGTTGAGCCAGTCGGCCTCGGGAACGCCGCCCATGTCACCAGGTGGCGTCGAGCCCGAGGTGCTTGAGCGCTTCGTGCCGCAGCGCGGCCAGCCGTGCGTCGCCGCGGTGGCGCGGGTAGGGCAGGTCGACCGCGATCTCCGCCGCGATGCGCGCCGGCCGGTCGCTCAGCACGATCACGCGGTTGGCGAGGAACAGCGCCTCCTCCACGTCGTGCGTCACCAGCAGCGCCGAGAAGCCCGCGCGCTGCCAGAGGTTGACCAGCTCGCTCTGCATGGCGATGCGCGTGAGCGAGTCGAGCTTGCCCAGCGGCTCGTCGAGCACCAGCAGTTGCGGGTCGTTCACCAGCGCGCGCGCCAGCGCCACGCGCTGCGCCATGCCGCCCGAGAGATGGTGCGGAAAGGCCTTGGCGAACTCGGTGAGGCCCACGAGCCTGAGCGCTTCGTCGACGCGCGCACGCTGCTCCCGGAGCACGCCGCGCGCCTGCAGGCCGAGCGCCACGTTGTCCCACACGCTGCGCCACGGATAGAGCGTCGGGTCCTGGAACACGACGATGCGCGACGGGTCGGGCCGCGTGATGGGTTCGCCGTTCTGCGCGATCGTGCCGGTGGTGGCGGGCTCGAGGCCGGCCACGAGGCGCAGCAGCGTCGACTTGCCGCAGCCGCTCGGCCCCAGCAGCGCCACGAACTCGCCGGGGCGCACCTGCAGGTCGACGCCGTCGAGCACCTGCAGCACGCCGCCTGACACCTCGAACCAGTGGCTCACGCCGCGGATGTCGATCTGCGCGCCCGCGGTGGCCTTCGGCGCCGAGCCGGAAGAGAGAGCGGCGTTCACCATTTGACGGTTCCCTTCTGCCACGACAGCACGCGGTCGCGGACCTTGAACAGCAGCGTGATGAGTCCCGAGCACAGCGCGGCCATGACGAACAGCGCCGCATACATGTTGGCGTAAGCAGCCCAGCCCTGCGCCCACTGCAGGTACCAGCCCAGGCCGGCCTTCACGCCCATCATCTCCGCGGTGATCAGCACCGAGAACGACGCGCCCAGGCCCATGAACAGGCCGACGAACACCTGCGGCAGGGCGGCGGGAATGGCCACGCGCAGCACGAGGAAGCGCTCCGACGCGCCGAGCGTGCGCGCCACGTCGTAATAGCTCTTGTGCACCGAAGCCACGCCCGACCAGGTCAGCACCGCCACCGGGAAGAAGGTGGCCAGCCCCACGAGAAACACCGCCGCCACATAGCTCGACGGCGCGAAGAAGAAGGCCAGCGGCAGCAGCGCAGACGCGGGCACCGGCCCCAGGAAGCGCAGCAGCGGATGCACCCAGTACCCCGCGATGCGCGACCAGCCGATCGATACGCCCGTGAGGAAGCCCGCGAGCGCGCCGAGCACGAAACCGTTGGCCAGCAGGCGCAGCGAATACGCGGTCGACAGGCCCAGCCGCTGCCAGTCTTCGTGCACCACGTCGATCAGGCTCTGCGGCGGCGCGAAGAAGGGGGAGGGCAGCACGCCGAGCTTGGCGGTGGCGGCCTCCCACACCGCGAACACCACGGCGAGCGCCACCAGCCACTGTCCTGCGGGCCGCAGCGCATGCGACAGCCTGCCGGCGCGGGTGCCGAGCAGCCCGAGCGCGAACAACAGTGCGGCAACCGCCAGCGTGGCGATGCCGAACTCTTCAGTGAAGGCCCAGTCGCTGAAGCCGGCCGACTTGTTGGGCCACAGCAGCGTGAGCAGGCCCAGCCCGAGCCAGGCGGCGGATGCGAGCAGGCCCGCGGGCCAGACGCCCGAGGGCACGGCAGCGCGCAGCGCGGGCGAGACGGAGGCGGCAGTCTGCGGCGCCGGCGCGCGCGGCCTGGGCGCGGGTGCGGGTAGGGGTGCTTCGGCATGACGCGCGCCCAGGGCGTCTAGTACCTGTCCGGCGGTCGTCATGCCAGCACGTCCAGCGACACGTGGTTGGCGAACCGGGCCACGTCGGTGCTCTTCTTCAGGATGCCCGCATTGCGGAAGTCGGAGGCGAAGACCTCGACCTCGTTGCGCAGCGCCCTGCCGGCGGGGTGGTGCCTGTAGGTGAGTTCGCCCAGCAAGCGCTGCAGGTCCTCGAGCGGCACCTTGGGTGCGTATTTCGAATAGATCTTCGCGGCCTCGTTCGGGTTTTCCGACACGTAGTCCGACGCCTGTGCCAGCGCGCGCACGACCGCAGCGGCGCGCGGCTTGTCGTTGCGCGCCAGCTCGCCGCGCGCACCGACGATGCAGCACAGCCGCTCGGCGTATTCGCCCTTGGCGCTGTTCGCGAGTTCGGTGAACACGCCGGGGTTGCGCTTCTCGATCAGGAACACGTTCGGGTCGCCGTCGGCAATCACCTGGATCTCGCCTTTCTTCACCGCGACGTCGAGCAGGTCGGCGGGGTACACGCGCCAGTCGACATCCTTGTCGATGTCGATGCCCTTCTTCGCGAGGTGGATCGCATAGAACTGCCTGGCCGGGCTGTTCTGGTCGGACACGCCGATGGTCTTGCCCTTCAGGCTGGCCACGTTGGACGTGACGCCCGACGCCTTCGCGCCGATCAGCCGGAGGCAGCCGCCATGCACGCTGCCGACCACCTTCACGTCGAAGCCCGCTTCCAGCGGCTTCACCCAGCGATGGATGAGCCCCACGCCCACGTCGGCCTTGGCGGTCGCCAGCGCCTCGAGCATCTGGTCGGACGAGCCTGCCCAGTTGAGCAGTTCGACGTCGAGGCCGTTCTTCTCGAAGAAGCCGCGTTCCAGCGCCACCGGCACGGGCGCCAGGCAGAAGCCCGCCTGGCTCCAGGCGAAGGTGAGCTTGCGGGGTTGCGACCATGCCGACGCGCCAAGGAGCGCGGCAGAGCCGACCACCGCGGCAGCGGCGCCGGCCTGCAGCACGCTGCGGCGCGACGGCGGCAAATGATCGAGCGGAACGTTCATCGGGCTTCTCCACCGGAGTATTGGAAGCACCGAGTGTTGGCGCGCGGTGCGTGCGCGGCCAACGAATGAATGCGGCTATGGATATGCGCGCGGCTGCTTTTCCGTGAACGGCCCGAAGCTCTCGACAAGGAACTCGACGATGGCCTGCACGCGTGCGGTGCGGCCCTTGCGGCTGGGCACCAGCAGCGTGACAGGTGCGCTGTCGAACAGCCAGCCGGGCAGCACGCGCACCAGCGTTCCGCGTGCCACCGCCTCGGCCGCGTCCCATTCGGAGCGCAGCACCAGGCCCATGCCGTTCTCGGCCCATTGCCGCGCGACGGCGCCATCGTTGGTCACGTAGGCGGGCGAGATGCGCAGGGTCTCGCGTGCGGCCGCGCGCGCGCCGGGGCCGGCGCTGGCCTTTGCCCTCGCCGGGCGAAGGTGCCACAGCGTCACGTCTTCGTCGTTCTCCCGGATGCAGATGCAGTCGTGCGCCATCACGTCGCGCGGCACGCGGGGCGTGCCGCGCAGCCGCAGGTAGTCGGGGCTGGCGCACAGCCAGCGCTCGTTGGCGCTGAGCGTGCGCGCGACCCAGGACGAGTCGCGCACCGTGCCGATGTGGATCACCGCGTCGGCGTCGTGCCTGTCGGGCCAGGGCGTTTCGCGCAGGTCAAGCTGCATGTGCAGGCCCGGATGCAGCCGCGCGAAGCGCGCCAGCATCGGCGCGATGTACTGCCGGCCGTAGCCGAAGGGCGCCGCGATGCGCAGCGTGCCGGTCAGCCGCCGGTCGTCGCGCTGCATCGACTCGCGCAGCCCTTCGATCTGTCCGAGCAGCGCGGCCGCCTCGCGCGCGAAGCGTTCACCCTCGGGCGTGAGGCTCAGCCGGCGCGCGGTGCGCGTGGCCAGCGAAAGCCCGAGCGCGGTTTCGAGCTTGCGCAGCCGCATCGAGAGCGCGGGCGGCGTCACGTCGAGCGCACGCGCCGCGGCGCTCAGCGAAGGCTCGCGCAGCAGGGCGGCCGCGAGCTGCATGTCCTCGATCTGGATCATTAATCTCTGCTTAACGATTGATGTGCCTGCATTGAAGCACAGGCAGGGTCATGAGACGTACAGTCCGCTGCCATGCACGCTCCCGATACCAAGGGCGAAACCCCTCCTGGAAGAGACCACGACATGAACGACGCCGACACCCTTGCCACCCTCGACACCCCCGCCGCGCTCGTGGAACGAGCGCGCATGCAACGCAACATCGCACGCATGCAGCAGCACATGGACGCGCTCGGCGTGCGCTTCCGCCCGCACGTGAAGACGAGCAAGTGCATCGAGGTGGCCCGTGCGCAACGCGACGCCGGCGCGCAGGGCATCACGGTGTCCACGCTGAAGGAGGCCGAGCAGTTCTTCGCGCAGGGCTTCACCGACATCCTCTATGCGGTCGGCATGGCGCCGCACCGGCTGCGGCATGCGATGGAACTGCGCCGGCGCGGCTGCGCGCTGGGCATCGTCACCGACGGGGTCGAGGCGGCGCGCGCGATCGCCGGGTTCGGCAAGCTCCACGGCGAAGCCTTCGAGGTGCTGATCGAGATCGACACCGACGGCCACCGCTCCGGCATTCGGCCGGAAGAGGACGCGCTGCTCGACGTGGCGCGCGTGCTGCATGAAGGCGGCATGCGCCTGCGCGGCGTGATGACGCACGCGGGCTCCAGCTACGAACTCGACACGCCCGACGCCTTGCGCGCCATGGCCGAGCAGGAGCGCGCCGGCTGCGTGCGCGCGGCGCAGCGCCTGCGCGACGCAGGCCTGCCGTGCGACGTGGTCAGCGTCGGCTCCACGCCCACGGCGCTGATGGCCCAGGCGCTCGACGGCGTGACCGAGGTGCGCGCCGGCGTGTACGTGTTCTTCGACCTGGTGATGCGCAACGTCGGCGTTTGCAGCGAGGACGAGATCGCGCTGAGCGTGCTCACCACGGTCATCGGCCACCAGGCCGAGAAGGGCTGGGCGATCGTCGACGCGGGCTGGATGGCGATGAGCCGCGACCGCGGCACGCAGAAGCAGAAGCGCGACTTCGGCTACGGCCAGGCCTGCACCGCAGACGGCACCGTGCTCGAGGGCTACGTGCTCGGTGGAGCGAACCAGGAGCACGGCATCCTGTCGCGCGAGGGTGCGGCGGACACGGACATCGTTGCGGGCTTTCCCATCGGCACGCGGCTGCGGATCCTGCCCAACCATGCCTGCGCCACCGGCGCGCAGTTTCCGCAGTACCACGCGGTGTCGGAACAAGGCCGGCTGGAAACCTGGGACCGCTTTCACGGCTGGTGACACATCCCTCGCCCGGTGCGTGCGCGGGCATCAAACGGCGACGGCCGGGATGCGCGAGCACCCCGGCCGTCTGACCATGTGGCGAGCCGAACCTTGGAGAAGAAGCACGCCCCGTGGCTGACGGGACTATAGACCTCGGCTGCGCGCCTGGGCAGGTCCCCGATGCCGCCTCGCGTGCCGGCAAGCCTTTCGTGCGCCGGTGACCGGACGCACGTTTGGTGCGTATAGGGCACCACGGTGATCCCGTTCGCGTGCCTACCGCTTCACGGACCCCGTCCCTACGATGAACGGCATGCGGCTTTCCGCCGCGACGATCCGGGCCCGACAACCGCGCGTGTTGAACGGCCTCCGCTGCCAGCCGCATGGCTGGCTTCGCCCGGGCAATCGGGCCGTTTTTCTGGAGATTCCACGATGTTTTCCGTCAACAACAACCTTCCGCCCGGCTGCCAGCCCAGCGAGATCGTTCCGTCCCGCTATGCGGTGGAGGTCGGCGATATCGACGCGCTGGTGGTCAGCGACGGGGTGCTGCCGCTGCCCACGAAGACATTGGCCACCAATGCCGATCCCGTCGACCTGGCGAACTGGCTGGACCACATGTTCATGCCGCCGGATGCCTTCGACTGGCCGCTGAACGTGATGGTCGCCCGCAGCGGCGAGCAGACCATCCTGATCGACGCCGGGCTGGGCGGCCAGTTCTCGGGCTTTCCGCGCGCCGGCCAGTTCCCGCAGCGGCTCGCGTCGGCGGGCATCGAGATCGAGTCGGTGACCGACGTGATCATCACGCACATGCACATGGACCACGTGGGCGGGTTGCTCGTCGAAGGGGTGAAGCAACGCCTGCGTCCGGACGTGCGCATCCACGTGTCGGCCGCCGAAGTCGCGTTCTGGACGGCGCCCGACTTCACCCAGACGGTGATGCCGAATCCGGTGCCGGAGGTGCTCCGCTCGACGGCCAGGAGCTTCTACGAGGTGTACCGCGACAAGCTGCGCATCTTCGAGGACAAATGCGAGGTCGCGCCCGGCGTGCACGTGCGCCTGACGGGCGGCCACACGCCGGGCCACAGCGTGGTCGACCTGGTGTCGCGCGGCGAGCGCCTCACCTTCGCCGGCGACGCCATCTTCCCCGTCGGCTTCGACCATCCCGACTGGCATAACGGCTTCGAACACGACCCCGAAGAGGCGGCCCGGGTTCGCATGGGCCTCTTCCGCGAACTCGCGGAGAACGGCGGGCTCCTCGTGGCCGCCCATCTGCCGTTCCCGTCCGTCGGCCACGTGGCGGCCGATGGCGATGTCTTTCGCTGGGTTCCGGTGATCTGGGACTTCTGACGGCCCGGCCGCGCGCACGGCACCGCGAAGGGGACCGGCTGTACCGCCAAGGGTGCGGACCGGGATGTGCCGGCGTGCGGCAGGCCCTAAGATGTCGCCCCTTTCGTTACGGGGCGACGCAGCCTCACTCTCCGCCTCGCCTGCCCATGAAAAACAACCCGGCGCTCGATGGAATCCGGGCGCTGTCCATCCTTGCCGTCCTCTTCTTCCATTGCCAGGTGCCCGGGGCAGGGGGAGGATTCATCGGCCTGGACATGTTCTTCGTGCTGTCCGGCTACCTCATCACCGCGCTGCTCGCGGCGGAGCATCGTGCAGGCGGCATCGCAACCGGCCGCTTCTATGCGCGGCGGGCATTGAGGCTCTACCCGAGCCTGTTGCTGCTGATCGCGGCCTACGCGGTGCTGGCGCCGGTGTTCTGGCCGGCCGACGACCGGTGGCTCTCCGTCGGGCTCGCCGCCTTCTACATGTACGACTACGGGCTGGCCTTCGGCAAGCTGTCGTACACCATCGGCCATACCTGGTCGCTCGGCGTGGAGGAGAAGTTCTATCTGCTGTGGCCGCTGCTGCTTCCGCTGGTGCTGCGCACCCGGCGGCCGGCTGCGTGGCTGCTGGCCGCGTTCATCGTGGCGACGGCCTGGCGCTACTTCGTGGCCTTCAGGTGGGACTGGGCGCAGGCCTATTTCCGCTTCGACACGCGCATGAGCGGCATCCTGCTGGGAGCGATTGCCGCATTGACGCGGTTCACGCCGGGCAGGCCCGCGATCCTGGTGGCGTGCATCGCGCTGGCAGTCGGCCTCGCGTTGCCTTCGCTGCCGACCAGCAACCAGATCGACGCCGTCACGCTGCGCATGACCCTGGCGGAACTCGCGGCCTTCGTGCTCGTGTGCCATGCGGCGGCAAACCACAGGAGCGTCTTTCTCTCATGGCGGCCGGTCGCCTACATCGGCAGGCTGTCGTACGGCATCTATCTCTGGCACTTTCCCTTCGCGCTGCTGGTGCGCGATTCGCAGCCGACTTGGATCACGCTGGGCTCGACGATCCTGTTCTCGTTCACCATGGCGGCGATCTGCCTGCATCTGGTGGACGTGCCGATCAGGCGGTGGCGCGAAAGGTCGTGGCTGCAGCCCGCGAAGGCTGCCTGAGCTGGCCGGTTGCGTGCGGCCCTGATGGCCCGCACGCGGCTCAACCGCGCATCAGGCGTTCGTGCAGACTGCGCGCTTCGGTCAGGGCCGTGTTCGCGACGTCTGCCGGTGCGCGGCCGATGCTGTCGCCGAGCAATTCGGCGGCTTTCGCGGCTTGCTGCTCGCAGCCCGCGCCCGCCCAGAGCCTGGCCTGGCTGAGTGCGGCGCGCAGTTCCCATGCGACGGCCCCGCGCTGCCTCGCGACGTCGATGGCGCGCTGGTAGGCCTTGGAGGCCTCGGTCGCATTCCCGTGACGCTCGTGGCGCAGGCCGGCCGCACGCCAGACCTCGGGTTCGCACCACAGTCCTTCGCCGCGCTCGATGCGCATGAACAGCGCATCGTCGAGCCACTCGGGACAGAAGGTCACGAGCATTTCCTTGCGCGGCGCGTCGTATCCGGGCAGCTGCGCGGCGACGGCGCGAACGTGTTCGGCAGGGTCGCGCTCCGTATGCGCCTGAAGGCCCTGGACGAACCACTCGGCATAGCGATGCCAGCCGATCAGCCCCCTGCGCTGCGCCTCGTTCAGCATGAGCTGGGTCCACCGCCCGGCGAGTTCGAATTCGCCCGACCATAGAGCGACCGGGCAGGCGCCGTACAACGCGGAGCAGAGCGAGACGGCATTGCCGAGTTCCTCGGCGCGCGTCACGGCGTCGGTCGCCGTGCGAAGGGCGGCCGTGGTCTCGCCCTGGATCCAGAGCGTGCGGCAGAGCAGCGCCTTGGCGGCAACGGTGGAGTCCGAGCCGATGTTGGCATGCGTGCGGCCCGCGGCCCGAGAGACGGCGATGGCTGCTTCGCTGTGCTGTCGCGAGGTTTCGAAGCGGCCGCAGAAGTGGTTCGCCATCGCGCTCACGCGGTGCGCAAGGATCTCCGCGGCGGGGTTCGACCACGACGCGACGACGTCCTGCAGCGTCTGCGAATGGTGCAGGGCGGCCAGGTATTCGCCGCGGAACATGTCGTGCGTGCAGCGCCCCCATCGTGCCTGCAGCTCGAGTGCCGGCACGCCGACCGCCAGTGCGCCGGCGAGCGCGCGGTCGCAGGCGACGCCGAGTTCCTCGACGTTGCCGCCCGTGTGCAGGAGCGCGCCGACCAGCACCGTGTGCAGCTGCGCCACCGCTTCCAGGTCGGGCGCCTGCTGCTGCTCGGCCAGCGCGATCGCGGCGACGATGCCGTCACGGTATTCCTCCACCTCCGACACCTGGTACCACAGGGAAGCCGATGCGGCGATGAGCGCCGCTGCGGCGCTGGCATCGGCCAGCTCCGTCAGGCAGGCCTGCAGCGCGAAGCGGACGTCGTTCAGCCGATAGGCATAGCGGGCGGCCCAGGCCTGCTCGGTCAGCGTGGGCAGCTCGCCGGTTGCCGTCTTCATGAGATCGAGCATCAGCCGCACGTGGTGCCGAAGGGCGGATGCGCGCTCGCCAGCCTGCTCGAGCAACGAGGCGGCGTAGCTTCTCGTGGTGTCGAGCATGCGGTACGGCGCCACCGGGTCGGTGCTGTCGAAGAACACGAGCGACTTGTTGGCCAGCGAGATCAGCGCGTTGAACGCGAGTTCGCCGTCCATGTCCGAGCTGACGCCGAGCGCGGAATCGACGTCGAAGCGCCCGCGGAACACCGACAGCCGCCGGAACATGCGCAGCTCGTCCTCGTCCAGCAGCGCGACGCTCCAGTCCAGCGCCGCGGCCAGCGTGCGATGGCGCAGGTGCAGCGAGCGCTTGCCGATCGCATACAGGCGCATGTGGTCGTTGAGCAGCAGCGCGAGGTCGTTCACCGACTGCACGCCCAGACGTGCCGCCACCAGCTCGATGGCCAGCGGAATGCCGTCGACCTGCTGCGAGATCCTGGCCAGCAGCGGGCCGTGAGATTCCGTGAACATGCCTGCGCCGGCGTCGCGGGCGCGCGCCACCAGCAGCTTCACGGCGGGCCAGTCCATCGCCTCCTCGAGCGTGAGCTGCTCCGCGTCGGGGAACGCGAGCGCAGGCAGCCGAAAAACGAATTCGCCCGTCACGCGAAGCACCTCGCGGCTGGTCGCGAGCACGCGCAGCCGCGGCAGTGCCGTCAGCAGGCTGGCGATCGGCTGGGGCAGCACGTCCAGCATGTGCTCGCAGTTGTCGACGAGCAGCAGCACGTCCTGCCCGAGCAGGCATCGGGTGATCGCATGCAGCGTGTCGGGCATGTCGGCGGCCACGCCCACGGCGCGCGCGAGCGTGCCGACCACGTGGTCCTGCGAAATCAGCGGCGCGAGGTCGACGAACGCGACCTGCACGCCCTGTGCGCGATGAAGGCACTCCGCCGCGCGGATCGCCACGCTGGTCTTGCCGATGCCGCCGGGGCCGGCGATGGTCACCAGCCGATGGTCCTCGAGCAGCGAGAGGACGCGGTCGACCTCGGCGTCGCGCCCGACCAGCTGTGTCAGGCGCGCGGGCGGCCTGATGAACTGCGGGACCCGGGCGTCGGCAGCCGGCGTCGCCGGCATCGATGCGTCGACCGCCTCATGCCGCACGCGCGCGTTGAAGCGGTAGCCCCGCAGCGGGATGTTGGAGATCCATTCCTTGCAGCCTTCCTCGGGCTCCGGCTCGCCCAGCGCCTTGCGCAGCAGCGACATGTGCACCCGCACGCTGGCTTCCTCGACCAGGACCCCGGCCCATACGGATGCGAGGAGTTCGTCCTTGCCGAGGCATTCGCCGGCGCGCTTGACCAGCTGCAGCAGCAGGTCGAAGGAACGCCCTCCCAGCTTCACGACCTGACCGGCGCGTTCGAGCCTGCGCTGCGTTTCCCACAGCTTGAAGGAGCCGAAGTACCAGTGCACTTCGGCGGGCGCGGGAGGTTCGTGTTCCTGCATGGTCTGTGCAGCTCGGGCTGGCGTCAGCCCGCGCGCGCGAAGCTGCGCGGCGGATGCAGGACGAAGGCGAGGGGGTGCATGAGGGGCGAAGGGAAACCCCCGAGTATCCGGGCAACGGCTGCCGCTGGCCAAGGCGGGCGGCCATTTCCCCCCGGGGGCGCTCTGTCAACGGGCCTGGCGCGGACCGGAGCGCCTCGTTGCTTTCGCTAGTGCTTTACGCGCGCATGCAGCACCGCGGTCGACCCCGATCCCGCGGAGGTCGCCACCGGCGGCGCCACGCCGTCGGCCGAGGCGGGCGCCACCGGCGCGCACCGGCCGTAGGTGTCGTCGAAGCGGACGATGTCGTCCTCGCCCAGGTAGCTGCCGGTCTGCACCTCGATCACCTCGAGGTCGGTCTTGCCCGGGTTCTCCAGACGGTGGATGGCGCCCGAGGGGAGATAGATGGACTCGTTCTCGCGCACGAGAGTGTCCACACCGTCGCAGGTCGCCTTGGCGATGCCCTTGACCACGATCCAGTGCTCGGCGCGATGGTGGTGCATCTGCAGCGATAGCTTGGCGCCGGGCTTGACGGTAAGGCGCTTGACCTGGAAGCGCTCGCCGTTGTCCACGCTGTCGTAGGCGCCCCAGGGCCGCACCACTCGCCGGTGTTCGGTGGCCTCGGCGCAGCCCTGCAGCGAGAGCTTGCGCACCACGTCGGCCACCTGCTCTGCGTAGCCGGCGCCGGCCACCAGCACGGCGTCGGGCGTGTCCACGATGATCAGGCCCTCGGTGCCCAGCGCCACCACCTGCCGGTGCGGCGCATGGATGAAGGTGTTGCGTGCGTTGAGCGCGCTCGCCTTGCCGCTCAGGCGGTTGCCGGCGTCGTCCGCGGGATGCAGGGTGGCCACGGCGTTCCAGCTGCCGACGTCGCTCCATATGCCCTCGAACTTCACCACCGCGATGTCCTTGTGCTTCTCGAGCACGGCGTAGTCGACGCTGTCGCTGCGGCAGGCCTCGAAGGCCTTGCGGTCCAGCCGCAGGAAGCTGCCGTCGGTCGAGGCCGCGGCGGTGGCGCGCTCGCAGGCCAGCAGAATGTCCGGGGCATGTCCGCGCAGTGCCGCGATGAGCGTGCGCGCGCGCACCAGGAAGATGCCGGCGTTCCAGCTGTAGCCGCCATGCAGAAGCAGCGTGCGGGCCACCTCGGCATTGGGCTTCTCGACGAAGCGCACCACGGCCTGGCTGTGGCCGTCGTCCGACGCCTCTCCGGCCTCGATGTAGCCGTAGGCCGTGCTCGGAAAGCTCGGCACCACGCCGAAGGTCACGATCTTGCCGGCCTGTGCGGCGGCCACGCCGGCGCGCACCGTGCGTTCGAACAGCGCCGCATCGGGAATGTGGTGGTCCGACGGCGCGAACAGCAGCAGGTCGTCGGGCGCTGCCAGCAGGGCCGCGCAGGCCATGGCCGCGGCGGTGTTGCGCGCGACCGGCTCGAGCACCTGGCGGCCGCCGGTGCGAGCGGCGTCCGCCGTTTCCTTCACCAGGAAGCGGTGCTCTTCCGACGCGATGCAGGTGATGTCGCGGTTCAGCACCGACAGCCGCTCGAGCGTGAGATGCAGCAGGCTCTTGCCACCGATCAGCGGCGCGAACTGCTTGGGAAGCGCCTTGCGCGAAAGCGGCCACAGGCGGGTGCCGCTGCCGCCGCAGAGAACCACGGGATGGATGGGAGTGGTGTTCATGATGGTCTGATGGGTGTTCGGAGGGAGCGCTGGGCGCTGTCTTGCGGTCGGGTCGCGGGGCGGCTCAGATGAGGCCCGAATACGCCGCGTAGCTCACGGCCTGCGCGCGCGAGTGCACGTGCAATTTCTTGTAGATGTTCTTGATGTGGGCATTGACGGTCTGCCCCGAGATGCCCAGCTTCACGCCGATCTCCTCGGTGACATGGCCGCGCGCCACGCAGCGCAGGATTTCGCATTCGCGCGCCGTCAGCGTGGCCTCGCGCTGCGGCGGCTCCGCCGATGGCGGTGCGCCGGCGGGGCGGTGGCTCAGGCGCGCCAGCAGCCGCCGCGCAAGACGCGGCGTGATGGCCGCACCGCCGTTGACCACCTGCAGCACTGCCTGCGCGAAGCTCTGCAGCCAGGCGTCCTTCAGCAGGTAGCCGGTGGCGCCGAGCTCGAAGGCCTGCAGCACGTGGGCCTCGTCCTCCAGCGCGGTGATGACCACGATCTCGCCGGCGGGATGCAGCTTGCGCGCCTCGCGGATCAGGTCGAAGCCGTTGCCGTCGCCCAGGCGCAGGTCGACCATGAGCACGTCGAAGGGCTGCGTGGCGATCAGCCGTCGCCCGTCGCGCAGGCTGCCGGCCTGGCCCTCGAGCTGGATGCGCAGGTCCGACAGCAGCTCCTGCGCGATCACGCGGCGCATGAACTCGTCGTCGTCCACCAGCAGCACGCGAACGGGTGCGTCTTCCTGCCCGGTCAGGAAGCCCGGCCACAGGGGCGCGGTCGGCGGCAGGATGCCCGGCGGATAGCCGGAGCGGCTGTCGGCCTGCTCGCCGAAGGAACGGGTAGCGTTGTCAGCCATTGGTGTGTCCCAGGTTGGAGGTATGAAAACGCGGCTTGTCCGCGGCGAAGACCGGAAGCACCCCCGCCTCGGGCGACCATGCGGGGTCGAGGTGCGGCGGCACCGGGTCGTCGAAGCCGTGCGGGTTCGTCGATTGCCAGCGCCAGCTGTCGGCGCACATCTGGTCGAGGTCGCGGCGCGCGCGCCAGCCGAGCACGTCGCATGCTCCCCGGGCATCGGCCCAGTAGGCGGGCACATCGCCGGGGCGGCGCGGACCCGTGCGCACCGCGATGCGGCGGCCGCTCGCACGCTCGAAGGCGGCGATCACCTCCAGCACCGACGCGCCGCGGCCGGTGCCCAGGTTGCTCATCAGGATGCCGGGGCTGTGCGCGGCATGGCGCAGCGCGGCGACGTGGCCTTCGGCCACGTCCATCACATGCACGTAGTCGCGCACGCCGGTGCCATCGGCGGTGTCGTAGTCGGTGCCGTGCACCACGAGGTAGGCGCGTTCGCCCACGGCCACCTGCGAGATGTACGGCATCAGGTTGTTGGGCGGGCCGTGCGGGCGCTCGCCGAGCAGGCCGCTCTCGTGCGCGCCCACCGGATTGAAGTAGCGCAGGCAGGCGATGCCCCAGCGCGGGTCGGCGTGGGCCAGGTCGCACAGGACGGTCTCGACCATCGACTTGGTGCGGCCGTACGGATTGACGGCAGCGCAAGGCGCGGTCTCTGGAATGGGGGAAAGCTGCGCGTCGCCGTAGACCGTGGCCGACGACGAGAACACCAGCGTGCGCACGCCGGCGCGTGCCATCGCCTTCACCAGTGCCAGCGTGCCGGCAAGGTTGACGTCGTAGTAGCTCACCGGGTCGGCCACCGATTCGCCGACCGCCTTCAGGCCCGCCAGGTGCACGACGGCGCCGATCGCGTGCTCGGCGAAGACGCGGTCGAGCACCCCCGCGTCGCGCACGTCGCCGCGCACCAGGACCGGCTCTACGCCCGTGATGCACGCCACCCGGTGCAGCGAGCGCGCATCGCTGTTGACGAGCGAGTCGAGCACGACCGGCAGGTAGCCCGCCTCGATGAGCGCCACGCAGGTGTGGCTGCCGATGAATCCCGCGCCGCCCGTCACGAGCACGCGGGGCCGGAGTGGGGGCGGGGCGGTCGTTCTGGCGTTCGGCTTCATGTGCGGCTCCGTGAACTGCCCCGATCAGCGGGCGATGCAGCGCTGCAGTTCCTCTTCGAGGCGCTGCAGGATGACGTTGCGGTCCAGCTCGGCTTCGGCGAAGCGCCGGCCGGCCGCACCCAGGAGCTCGCGTGTCGACGGCGACATCGAGAGCTGCTCGATGGCGTCTGCCAATGCGGCCGCGTCGCCGGGCTCGACCACCACGCCGCGTCCCTGCACGGCCTCGCCGAGGGCGGTGGCGGCATGCGCGGTGACGATCACCGAGCGGCCGCTGGCGAACATGCCGCCGAGCTTCGACGGCATGACGAGGTCGGCGGCATCGGCGCGCTGGGGCAGCACGTGGATGTCGGCCATGCCCAGCAGCTCGCTGAGCCTCTCGGCCGGCTGCAGGTCGAGGAAGTGGGCGTTGGGCAGCCCTGCACAGGCGTCCATCAGCGATGCGCGGCTCGGTCCGTTGCCGCAGAACACGAAGTGGATGTCGTGCGAGCACACCAGCAGGCCTGCCGCCTCGGCCAGCAGCTCGATGCCCTGCTTGCTGCCGAGGCTGCCGGCGTAGAGCACCACCACCGCCTTGGCGGGGATGTTCAGCTCGGCACGGTAGCCTTGCGTCGGCACCGCTTCGCCCATGTGCGGGCGTACGACAGGCTGGATCGCCTGGATGTCGACCCAGTTCGGGAACATCACCAGCCGCTGCTCGTCCACGCCTTTTTCGCGGGCCTTGGCGCACATGGTCGAGGAGATGCTCGAGACGCGGTCGAAGCGCCGCATCAGCCAGCGCTCGGCGGCCTGCGCGAAGCGGCGCACGCGCTCGCCGCGCAGCCAGCCGAGGTCGAAGGCGGCATCGACCTCGTAGTCCTGGATGTGCAGCCAGGAGCGGATGCCCAGCAGCTTCGAGAAGCACAGCGCGGCCGGCGCGCAGGACACCGGCGGCTCGACCACGAACACCACGTCGGGCTTCCAGCGCACCTGCGCCAGCAGCACCGGGATGCTCGACAGCGTGAACGACAGCAGGTGCGCGATGCGTCCCAGGGCGCGCGGCCTGGCGGGGATCCAGGTCGGGCAGCGGAAGATCCTGATGCCGTTCCAGTCGCTCGTGCGCCAGGCCCGGGCCGAATGGCCTTCGAACACCGACCACTGCGGAAAGAAGGGCGGCGACGCGATCACACGCACCTCGTGCCCGCGTGCATGCAGCCACTCGGCCATCTCGCCCGAGTACTTGCCGATGCCTGCGAGCTCGGGCATGAAGTTCATCGAGTACACGAGGATCTTCATGGCGCGCTCCGGCGCGCGAGCAGGCGCACGATGGGGAAGAAACCGAACTGCAGCCGCATGCGCGTCTCGTACAGCGCGAGGTCGGACACGCAGGCAATGAAGAAGACGTAGTGCGGCTTGTCCGGAAAGACGGCCACCACCGCCGCGTAGGACGCGAGGCGCAGCGCCACCTCCAGCAGGGCCCAGCGGCCGAGCGACCCCATCGACGTCTTCAGCGACAGCACCATCTCGTGGTGGATCGTGTAGGTGCGCAGCAGGAAGTAGGGCGCAATGCACAGGAAGATGGCGCGAGCCTCGTTGCCGAGCTTGAGCAGCGGCGCAGCCACCGAGATGACGACCGCCAGCCCCACGAAGAGCCCGCACCCCAGCAGGAACGAATGCCGCGCGAGCTGCAGCTTTGCTGCGGTGAAGTTCTCCGGGCTGGTCTCCAGCATGGCGGGCGTCTTGGTGACGAGGTAGGCCTGCACGAACTGCGATGGCGCCTCCGCCAGGAGGAAGGCCAGCTTGAAGGCGCCCACATAGCTCAGCGGCATGAAGTACGCGACGATCAGCAGGTCGGACTTGCGCAGCAGGAAGGTGAGCAGCGAATACACGGTCGCGCTGGCTTGCGAGACGAGGCTGAGCGCATGCCGTCCGGGCGGCGGTGCCGCGCCATTGCCCGGCAGGCCGATGGCGGCGCAGACCACCACCACCGCGAACAGGTTGATGAGCAGCAGGTGCGCCACGCCCAGGTCGAAGTGCAGCGCGGCGCAGATGCCGACGCCGGCGACCAGGATGGTCGAGCGCACGCCGGCCTCGAGGTTGAGCAGTCCCGCATGGCCAAGGCCGCGGCTGAACGACAGGCGCAGGCTGTTGAAGGCGAACACCGCGAGCGTGGCAACCAGCAGCACGAAGGGCGCGTCGCCCACCGGCATGCGCTGGATCGCAAGGATCACGGTGACCAGCACCGTGGCCAGCGGCAGCCCGATGGCCAGCGTGCGCACCACGTCGCCGCGCGTCACGCGCGCTGCGGTGCCCGGTTGCACGGGCGCGGCGTTGCGCGAGAACAGCAGCGAGCTGCCGAGCGTGCCGAGCACCAGCGCCACCTCCAGCACCGACTGGTAGATGGAGTACTCGCCGAAGCGGGCCGGCGAAATGGCCGCCGCCATCAGGAAGATGGCCAGGAAACCCGACAGGTACACGTACAGCCGCGACGCGAGCGCACCCAGGCCCGAGAGCCAGGCGATGCGCGCGCCGGGCAGCGTGAGGGATGGGCTGGAGGGTTTCATGGCATCGGCCGCTGTGGTGTGGTTGCGTGTTGCGCTTGCCGGGCTGCCTACTTGCTTGCCGACGCGTGCGGAACGCGGCGCGCATCGAACAGGCGGCGCAGCAGGTTGCCGGCGCGGAACGCCCGGTTCTTGGCCGTGCGCGCCATCTGCATGGCATAGGTCACGGCCGCCACGGTGCGCATGTGGCCGTGCAGCGCGTAGGGCATGGCCATCTTGGCGCTGCCCTGGAAGTGCAGCGCCACCACGCGGGTCAGGCCGCTGTCGGCGGTGTTGCTGAGCCAGGCCTTGCCTTCGCCGAAGGTGACGCGCTTGGCGCCGCCGAGCACCTTGAACTCGCGCAGCTGGTGGTTGTGCGTGCCGTTGATGTTGTGGTCGATGACCATG
>Ga0209675_1000821_pt1 | contig 20453 bp, 17 predicted proteins | sample AraplaCol_mLB_r2_2_FD_184280 | JGI IMG/M metagenome (GOLD analysis project Ga0209675, IMG submission 184280) | Arabidopsis root microbial communities from North Carolina, USA - plate scrape MF_Col_mLB_r2 (SPAdes) (version 3) | ecosystem: Host-associated > Plants > Roots > Endosphere | place... | reverse complement strand
CATGTCGTCCGAATCCTTGGTGCCGACATTGGCGGTGGCCAGATAGATCGACTGCTGCATCTGGTGCGTCACCGGATCGATCCAGGCATCGTGATGCTGCATGCGGTCACGCGCCGACATCTTGTGACCTTCCAGCGCCTTGATGACCTTGATGTTGTTGGTCGAACCGGCACGCTCGATGGCGCCGAGCAGTTCGCGCACCGACCAGTAGCCGTTGTAGAACACGTTGCCGGGCACCTTGATCGAGGTATCCGGGAACATGACCTTGTAGCGCTGCACGAATTCGGCCACGCCGGGCAGGTCGAGATTGTAGTACCAGGTGGTGCCGAACACACCGAACAGGTTGTCAAGCGGCAGACCATAGACGTCGGGCCAGTCCTGCTGGTTATTGATCCAGGCAGTCTTGTCGCCCATGCCGAGCTGCGCGATCTGCTGGCGCATCGCCTTCTGGTCGTCGCCGCCGATCGCCGCGGCGACCGCGCCGGGCTTGAGCTGCTGGATCTTCAGCAGCTGCGAGGAAAAATCGCGGGTGCCCTGCGGCACCAGGATTTCCTCAACCATCTCGCCGCCGAACTGCTTGAGCAGCGCCTTGGTGGCGGCAGCCGTCGAATGACCCCAGACATAGTCGTTGGTCAGCAGCACCCACTTCTTGCCGAATTTCTCGATCGAGGCCTGCACGGCCGCCTTGGCGAAGTTGGTGCCGTTGGCGTCGAAGACGAACTTGACGCGATGGCAGTTCTGCCCGGCTTCCGAGGGCGCGCTGGAATTGGTGTTGATGTAGATCACGCCGTATTTCTGCGCCACCTGGCTGATCGCGTTGGCGACACCGGAATGGATGGCGCCGACCAGGAAGCCGCAGCCCTCGCGGGTGATCATGCGTTCGGCAACGCGGCTGCCGGTGGCCGGCGTGGTCTCGGTATCGAGATGGAAGGTTTCGATCTTGCGGCCCAGTACGCCGCCCTTGGCGTTGGCTTCGGCGATGGCCATCATCATGCCGCGACGATCCTCGGCGCCGGAATTGGCATACTGGCCGCTGGCATCTGACGTGATGCCGATCTTGATCGGCTTGGCCGCGCCCTGCGCATGGACACGTGTATGCGTCCACGGGCCCATGAAGGCCATGCCGCCGGCAGCACCGGCGGCCGAAGTCAGCAAACGACGACGGCTAATCTTGGACTGAGCCATGTTCTTCTCTCCCTGGATGGCGCTCTTTACGGGCCTGTTTGGCGTCGCTCGTCTCCGTCGAACGCCGGTTCAAGGAAATTGAACATAAATTCAATTTACGTCAATGAATATTTTTTCTATCAAATTGAATATTCCGTTCAATGATGGAATCTATGGCTAAAATGCTGTAAAGGCTAGGACATGAGCGATCAGCCGGCTGCGAACCCGCCCCCGATTTCCCTCGATGACCTGGCCACATCGCCCAGCGTCGAGACCTTTGACGGCCTGCGCCAGCGCATCCGCGACCGCTTCGCCACCCTCAGCCCGCATCTGCAGCGGATTGCCCGGGCCTCCCTGGAAGAACCGAACGGCTTCGCGCTCAACACCACCGCCAAGATCGCCGCCGATCTGGAAATCCAGCCTTCGACCCTGATCCGCTTCGCCAAGGACTTCGGCTATTCCGGTTTCTCCGAATTGCAGCGCGTGTTCCGCCAGCGCCTGATCGAGGGCGAGCCGACGGTGCGCGAGCGCGTCTATTCCGAGGAGACCGCGCGACCGGGCCCGTTGAACGTGCGCGAGCTGCTGCAGACCTGCGTCTCGGCGCATGTCGCCGCGCTGAACGATCTGCTCACCCATTGCGACACCGACAGCCTGGCGAAAGCCGTCGAGATGCTGCGCCAGGCCCGCCACGTCTACATCGCCGGCCTGCGCCGCTCACGCCCCATCGCCGCCTATCTCGCCTATGCGCTGACACGGTCCGAACGCGCCAGCAGCCTGCTCGATTTCGCCGGCGGCATGGCCGGGCCACAGATCGCCACCATCGGCGCGGATGACGTGTTGGTCGCCATCGCCTTCCCGCCTTATTCGCGGCCGGTGGTCGATATCGTGCTCGACGCCTATGTCAGCGGCCGCAAGGTGCTGGTCGTCACCGACGGACCCGGCAGCCCGCTGGCCAGCAACTCGCATCTGCAGCTTTACGTGGATGCCGGCGCGGCATCGGCCTTCCAGCCGATTTCCGGCGCCATCGGCCTGGTGCAGACGCTGATCACCGCGCTGAACTGGACACCGAAGGACGGCTGATTTCAGCCGGCGGTTTTCAGCCTCCTGGCAGAAACCGCCGCCGTTCCTCGCGGAAGCGCCTGGCCAGAAAATCGCGGCAGGTGACGATGCGCCGCACCGCGGCGGCCTCGGGATGACTCAGCAGATAATAGCTCCGCCGGTAGGATATCTTCGGCAGGATGCGGACCAGCCCCATATCCTTGCGGACCGCGAAATCATGCAGGATGCCGATGCCGGTGCCGGCTTTCACGGCCTCCAGCTGCCCGACCACGCTGGCGCAGCGGAATTTCCGCCCGGGCGTCTTTTCCAGCAGCGCCGCGTAATCCAGCGCCGATGAATAGGCCATGTCCTCCACGCCGGTGACCAGCACATGGCTGGCCAGCGCTTCGGCATTGCGCGGCGTGCCTTCGCGCTCCAGATAGGCGCGTGCGGCATAGAGGCTGAGCGAATAATCGGCGAGCCGCGACACCACCAGCCTGCCATCCGTCGGCTGGTCGAGCACGATGGCCAGATCCGCCTCGCGTCGCGACAGCGAGAAGATGCGTGGCAACGCCACCAGCTCGACCACCAGGCCGGGATGCATGGCAACCAGGGCGCCGAGTTCTTCCGCCAGGAAGCAGTTGCCCAGACCGTCCGGCGCGCCGATCCGCACGGCGCCGGAGACCTCGGCCGCCACGGCACGCAGCTCTTCCGAAATGCCCAGCACTTCGGTTTCCAGACGTTCGGCCACCTCCATCAGCCGCTCGCCCGCCGCGGTCAGCGTCGAACCGGCCGGCCGGCGCACGAAAAGCTGCGCGCCCAGCGAGTCTTCCAATGCATCGAGCCGCCGCGACACGGTCGCGTGGTTCAGTCCGAGTTTCCGGGCCGCCGCCAGCAGCTGGCCCTCGCGCGAAATCGCCAGAAACACGCGCAGATGATCCCAATCCATAACTTCAATTCCTGCACAATGATTGATAGTAATTTATCATTGCTGTGCAGATTTTGAAGCGGGATGAATGGAGCATCTTTCCATCCGCGCAGGAGCTGCAGCGATGCCCACCCAGATTTCCCATTTCATCGGCGGCCGTCTAGTGGCCGGCCAGGGGCGTAGCGCCGCCGTGTTCAATCCCGCCACCGGCGCGCAGTCGGGCACCGTGGCACTGGCCTCGGCCGCCGAGGTCCGCGCCGCCGTCAAGATCGCGGCCGAGGCTGCGCCCGGCTGGGCCGCCACCCCGCCACTGAAGCGCGCCCGCATCCTCAACAGCTTCCTGCGCATCCTGGAAGAGCGCACGGATGAACTCGCCGCCGTCATCACCGCCGAGCACGGCAAGGTACTGTCGGATGCCAAGGGCGAGATTCAGCGCGGCATGGAAGTGGTGGAATTCGCCACGGCGGCCCCACAGATTCTGAAAAGCGAAATGACCGAGAATGTCGGGACCCGGATCGACAGCTATGCGCTGCGCCAGCCGCTCGGCGTGGTCGCTGGCATCACGCCGTTCAATTTCCCCGCCATGGTGCCGATGTGGATGTTCCCGGTGGCGCTCGCCTGCGGCAACTGCTTCATCCTCAAGCCGTCGGAACGCGATCCCTCTGCCTCCCTGCTGCTGGCGCAATGGCTGAAGGAAGCCGGCCTGCCCGATGGCGTCTTCAACGTGGTGCAGGGCGACAAGGAAGCGGTCGACGCCCTGCTGCATGATCCCGACATCCAGGCGATCAGCTTCGTCGGCTCGACGCCGATCGCCCGCTACATCTACGAGACCGCAGCCCGCACCGGTAAGCGCTGCCAGGCGCTGGGCGGTGCCAAGAACCACATGATCGTCATGCCCGATGCCGATATGGACCAGGCCGTCGACGCGCTGATGGGCGCGGCCTATGGCTCGGCCGGCGAACGCTGCATGGCCATCTCGGTCGCAGTGCCGGTCGGCGAGGCCACCGCCAATGCGTTGATGGCCAAGCTGGAGCCCAAGGTGCGGGCGCTGCGCGTCGGCCCGGGCACCGATCCGGACGCCGAGATGGGTCCACTGGTGACGAAGCAGCATCTCGACAAGGTACGCGGCTATATCGATGCCGGCGTGGCCGAGGGCGCCAAGCTGGTCGTCGATGGCCGTGGCCTGAAGCTGCAGGGCTATGAGCAGGGCAACTTCATCGGCGGCACGCTGTTCGATCATGTCACCACCGACATGACGATCTACAAGGAAGAGATTTTCGGTCCCGTGCTGGCCGTGGCGCGCGCCGACAGCTACGCCACGGCGGCGAAATGGATCAACGAGCACGAATACGGCAACGGCACGGCGATCTTCACCCGCGACGGCGATGCGGCGCGAGAATTCGCGCATCAGATCAAGGTCGGCATGGTCGGCATCAACGTGCCGATCCCGGTGCCGATGGCCTTCCATTCCTTCGGCGGCTGGAAGTCGTCGCTGTTCGGCGACCTGCATATGCATGGTCCGGAAGGCGTGCGCTTCTATTCCCGGCTGAAGACCATCACCAGTCGCTGGCCGACCGGCATCCGGGCCGGCGCCGAGTTCGTCATGCCGACCATGGGGTAGCTGTATCCAGGCCGGTCGGAAACCAGCTTGATTGATAGAAAAAATGCCGTCTCTTTCTTAAAAGAGACGGCAAATCAATCGTGTTTTCTGCGAAAGCCCGATGGCCGAATTCTTCGGCCAGTGCTTCAGTCCATGCTTTATGGAGCTACCCAGCGGCGCGCGCCGATATGTCCACCGGCGCCGGCGGCGAGCAGACCCAGGGCAACCGTGAAGAAGGCCCAGTAGGTTGCCGCGGCCAGCGCCTTGGCGGTGGTTTCCGCGGCCTCCTTGGCCTTCTGTTCTGCAACCCGGAATTCTTCCTGAATGCGAACCTCGGTCGCTTCCAGTTTCGCGCGGGCATCATCCACCGAGGAATCGTTGACATGGGCCAACAGTTCAGCGGCACGGTTCTTGTCGGCATCCTGCCAGCTACCGTCCTGCACCCGCTTCATCATCAGCCGGCCCAGATCCTGGCCGGCCTGTTCAGGCGACATCTGATTCACCGGGGCTGCCGACATATCCTCGGTCGCACGACGGGCCATATCCGACAGACGGTCCAGACCGCCCTGTTGGCCCTGCTGGGTCATGGCAGCACCCACCCCCGCCGCGCCGAGACCGGTCGCCGTGCCGACACTGGCCGCAGCCACCGTGCTGGCGCCTTTGACTGCTACACTGGTGGCGCGCATGACCGTGCTAGCCCCGATTAGGCCGACCAGCATTACGGTAATCGCCCAAACCACCGTGCCACGCACGCAACCATCGCGTTGGGCAAGACAAGGCACGGCATAGCCAGCGACATAGCCACCGGCGAAGAAGCCGATGACAGTCGCCAGGGTCAGCCAGAGGGTGGTGAGGATGCCGGCCGTCGCAGCTTGCGGCGCATTTTCCAGGCCAAACCCGGCTGGCGTGAAGCCGATACCGGCGCCAAGAAGATGCAGCGCCGAAGCCACTGCAAGCGCAACAGCGATGCCCGCCAGCGCGGCAGGCCAGGAGAAGCCTTCAACCTGGACTTCGGTTTCGGCGATATAGCCGACATCAGATGGACGGGGCGGGGCTGCGGTGAGCGGCATGGACTTTCTCCGTGAAGGGATGAAAGCCAAGCGCCCGGCGCACAGGTATGGTTCCTGCGTCTGCTCAATTCATGGGCTGTTGTCACAAGGCGGATCGTCGCGACAGGCGCGCATGACCCGCTTTCGCATCTGGGGCGCGCAACGATGAAGTGAGAGAGGCACTCCCTCCGATTCATCGTTGAATAGGAGCATTCAGGCGATCCATTCGCGGTCCCGCAAGGAACTGAACACGATGCATTCAGGTTCTCTTACGTATGCCTCGTCCAGCAGACGGCGCAGCAAGCCCCACATCAATCAGGAGAGTATACGATGGCAAAGAGCGCCACGAAGACGAAGGCCGCGTCCAGTTCGCGCGCCGAGACTAGGACCAGCGACAAAACCACCGCCCGCAGGAAGCCGGCCAAGCAGGATTTCGGCTTTACCCTCACACCCGCACTTTCAAAGCTGGTGAAGGAAATGAGTGCCACGGCAGCCGACATGAAGCCGCCGGCCGATGCCATCGCGCTGCTGCAGGCCGATCACCGGAAGGTGGAAAGCCTGTTCAAGGACTTCGAGAAGACGGAGAGCAAAGCCGAAAAAGGCAAGATTGCCAGCAAAATCTGCCTGGAGCTGCGCGTCCATGCCAGTCTCGAGGAAGAGCTGGTCTATCCGCCGGCCCATGAGGCCATCGACGAGGATCTTGTTGACGAAGCCATCGTCGAACATGCCGGCGCCAAGGATCTGATCGCACAGATCGAGAGCATGCAGCCGGGTGAAGAACTCTACGATGCCAAGGTCAAGGTGCTGAGCGAATACATCAAGCACCATGTTAAGGAAGAGGAAACCGAGATGTTTCCCAAACTGCGCAAGAGCGACATCGACCTGAAGGAACTCGGCACTGAGTTGAATGAGCGAAAAACCGAGATTCTGGCCGAGATGGCCAACGGCTGAACGAAAAAGGCCTCCGTCCGCGGAGGCCTTTTTTCTGCCCTGCCCTATACAGTCAAGGTCAAGCCAGGCGCGAGGGTCAGCTACCAGACCGGGTCCGAGCCGCGACGCGGCGGCGTCAGCAAGGCCTGGTCGATCCGGCCTTTCAGGGTTTCGAAATAGTAAGGCTTGCGCAGCAGACCGCCTACGCCATGCCCCAGGTCGACTGATTTTCCCGATGTCAGCACGACAGGAACATTGGGAAAATTGATTTCAATCCATTCCGCGAGCTCGTTGCCGTCCATGATACCGGGCATCTGAACGTCGCTGAAGACCAGATCAACGGGGTGATCCATCAGGGCATCGATCGCTTCTTCGGCACCGCCCGCCTCCAGGACCGAATATCCGAGAGATGCGAGATATTCGACTGCGACCATCCGCACCAGCGGCTCATCCTCGACAACGAGAACGACAGGCGGCTTGCCGGATGTTTTCCTGGTGGACTCCGCCATCTGGATATCAATCATGGCAGCGGACAAGCGTCGATACAGCCATGGTTTATCTCCTTGAATGCCTTGTGAGCGTCAGGCGCTTCAGCGATCTCCGCTGGATACGATAGACCAACAAAGCGCGAGAGCCGGCGTTCCGTTATCCGGGAACTTGTCACAAGCGTATCGTAATGCGGGAGAGAAACCGTATCCGGAAGCGATACCACGCTCAGCTGGAAGGCGGAAAATCCGCTTCCTGGGGGAAGGTCACAACATACTGCTTTCCGGCGCGATTAGCGTTCGCAACGACGTTCAGACTGCCGTGCAGCTGGGTTACCAGGGCGAAAACCACCGTCATGCCAAACCCGCGTCCCTTCGCAGGAGGATGCACGGAGGACTGATCGGGACCTTCATCGCCCACGGTCAGAGCATAGCCGTCCTCGGTGACCCGGAAGTCGACCGAAACCTGCCCCTGGCCGTATTTTATCGCATTTGTCACCAGCTCGTTGATGATGAGGCCGATGGCGACGATGCGGGCGGTCGGCAAGGTGACGTCGTCCGCCGTCAGATTCACCGCGCCTCGCCCCCTGGCCTCCAGAACCGGCGACAGGTCCTTGCAGACACGCTGGAGGTAATTCCGGCATTTCGTCTGACCTATGCCCTCGGTGAGGTAGATATGCTGGTGCACCCGGGCGATCGCTGCGACCCGCCCGGCGGCCTGCTTCAGCTGATCCTTCGTCTCGCCGTCAAGCTGTGCCTGGCTTTGCATGTTCAGGATGCCCGACACCAGCTGCAGGCTGTTCATGACCCGGTGATCGATTTCGCGCGCCATCAGGGCAGCCTGCGTCAGGGCCCGGTCCTTCTCGGCGATGGCATCGGAAAACTGCGTCGCCGAGCGTTTCGACGCCAGATCGAGCTCCAGATGATCCATGATGACGGAGGCCAGCATCTGCAGGCTTTCGACCTGCTGCGGCGTCGCCGTTCGCGGCACACGGTCCATTACGAACAGCGTTGCGATATTGAAGCCATCCGGTGTCCGCAGCGGAACACCCAGATAGAAGCGTATGGCGGGCGGCCCCGCCACCAGCGGATTGCTCCTGGCGCGCGGTGCGGACAATGTATCGGGAATGATCAGCGGTTCGTGGGATTCGATGGTCGCGGCACAGAGCCCGGCATCACGCGGCACACACCGGATTTCCAATCCGACACGCGCCTTGAACCGAATCTGCGTCGAATCCACCACGCCAATACCGGCCATGGGCACCGACATGATGCTGGCGGCGCAGGCGACAAGCTGGGTGAAGGTGTCGTCCAGGGCCGCGTCCAGGATGCTGTAGCGGTGTACGGCAGCGGCCCGCCTCTCCTCGGCTTCGGCGTCGCTAAGGAGGAAGTGGATCGAAGCCGAAGTCCTGCCTCGCGCATCTACCATCAGGGAATAGTAAGCTTGGCCAAGCGAGAAAGTGCCAACTCTTTGGAGGTATATACTCCGAAAGTTGCTATTTGGTGGTTTCGCGTCAATAACGCGTGCCAGGATGCGTGAACTGCCAGATCGCGTGTTCGCCTTCTGCGCTTCTGGCCTGCTGAAACCCGCAATGTATGCATCCACACCGTGGGCCAAAGCGACAACACGCCATACCGGCTGAAGCAAGCCAGCTTCCATATCCGGACAGAGACGGCGCCCTCCCCGGAACATCCCATACGCCGCTCACCCGCACGTCTTGCCGAATGAGAGTAAACAGGAAGGCGGCGGCCGCTTTAGCGGTATCTTTCCAGATACAGAAGCCTACATTGGTCCCGTGTTTTTTGACATTCGACACACGCCTTCCGCTCCTCGTTTTGCCGGAAGGCCGAACCTTCGTTGAAGACCCGTTCGGGTCTGGTAGCGAGCGCTGGAGCGGTCAGGTCGACCGCCGGCTGTGTCGGAATGCCATAAAGCGGCGATCGCCGCTTCGCCTGGCGATCACTGAGCCTGGTCGAAGGATACTTCAGGGTATCCACCAAGATTTCCACAGGACACAACCCTGCACCCGACAACAGATGCCTGTCGCTGTCCAGCAGCCGGCATGATGCTGTTTTATCCTGCGCAAAAGAGGTAGGCGGCGCGAAGTATTTTCGCAGCCGTTCGACCGTGCCCGTCCCTGCATCTTATTGGCCTGTGGTCCACCCGCCTAGAATAGAGGATCGCCTTCGGTTTTTCGCAATCCGAAGAGGCCGTTAAGGCCCGCGCGGAATACGTGGCGAAACATACAGGAAATTGAATGTCCACCGGTCGGCGTGTGCTGGTCGCCTCGCGAAAGTCAGATCTCGCCTGGGCCTTGCACCATGAAGTGAAGCGCCTGTCCGATTGGCAACTGATCGGCATCATAGACCCGCGTCTGGATGACACCTTCGTTCATACCTGCGCCCTGGCCGATGTCGTTGTGATCGACGCCGAGGATCTGATCTGGCTGTGGCAGAACCGCGGTGACGCGACCCGGCAGGCGCTGGAATCCCTGCGTACCGTGGTGATTTTGAACGAGAACCAGATTCTCGACATCCTGCCGCGCCTGCCGGCGCAGGCCGGCCTGCTGCTGCGCGACTCACAGAACGATGTACCATTCGACCGCCTCGAACTGGCGCTGAAAGGCTATATCGCCATCTCCGGGGCGTTTCTCGACCGTCTGGTTCACAACCGTCTGCGGCTAGATATTGCCGCCGGCTTCACCCGCGATGAAACGCTGGTTCTCAACCATGTCGGCCGCGGCCTGACCAACCGTCAGATCGCCACGGCGCTTGGCTTACCGGAGAATCGGATCAAAACCCTGGTGCATCTGGTGACCCATAAACTGGGTATGGACAACCGGACGTCGGTGGCGATGTTTGCCGCGTCCAACGACTTGGTCGATGTGAATTCGGAGTCTGTTACTCCGAAAGTTGATGATCTAGCTTACTAATTTGAGGTAGTCCGGAAGTCGGATCCGCCGTGGTTTTGCCAGCAGACGCCAGCGCCGCCAGCATCCCGGGCCGGCCGGAGCCTGCGGCAAGCGCCGGCATGGCATTCACATCGGCGACGATGCCATGCTTGAGCGCCCAGATCGCCGCCTGGGTGCGATTGGCGACATGAATCTTCTTCAGCACCCCCTTCAGGTGCACTTTCACCGTGCCCTCGGTGATCTGGAGGCGGTTTGCGATGGCCTTGTTGGAATGGCCGTTCACCAGGCAGGCCAGGATGTCGTTTTCGCGCTCGGAAAGATCGCCGCTGCGGCCTGCCGCCTCGCCGCCCGGTCCGACGAAGCGGTGATTGATCAGCAGATGCGCCAGGTCGGTGGGAAAGACCTTCTCCCCCATCTGAACAAGATGCAGCGACTGCTTCAGCGCATCGGCCGACATGTCCTTGAGCAGGTAGCCATCGACACCGGCGCCCATGGCCCCGGCCAGTCGGGGAATGCCGACAGTATCGGTGAGCAGCACCACGCGGGGCACCGGGTCCATCGTCCGGACCGTCGCCATCAGCTCCGGCAGCACTTCGCCATAGCCGGAAGTATCGATGAGGACGATGGCAGGCCGACAGTCGGCGAGCTGCGCATTTGCCTCGGAAAATGAGGCTGTGCCGAGCGCAACCGCGTAATGCGACCCTTCCAGGATGCGGCGCAGACCCTCGCGGAACAACTGATTCCGATCGATATGCACGATGGGCAGGATAGTCATTTGATAACCCTTTAGATATGACCGGAAAAAATGGATTTCAAAATTCAGATGCCGACACTAATGGCGTGCGCATCACGGTCATAACAAACGTTCGGGGAGCGAGAAGAGCATAAGAAAGTGGTATCTGCGCCGTCATTTTTTGTGAGGTACCACTTTCGAGCATAACTGACTAGGGCGCGAATTGCTCGTTTTACAGTACTTATCGCAGTAGAGGCGAGCCTGCCCGGGCGTCATCCTCTGCATACAGTATATACGAAAGTGGATAGAGGCGCAGTCAGGGCCGGCGGTCGGCCAGGTCGCCCGACCAGCGCCAGTCGCTGTCCGTCGCGCCGATAGGCTCCGAAAAGACCACGCGCGACGCGGCGGCGCACATGCGCAGCGACAGCGGACGATCGCTGCCCGGCAGGCAGGTCGGCCGCAATACGCAGCCGACCAGCGGATCAGGTTCCGGAGGCGGCAGCTGCGCCTGACAGGCAGGCCGGATCCGGTCATCCATCCCGGCAAGCGCATCGTTGACCGCTGAGTCGGAGGGCCGGCTGTTCTGGGTGGCGGAGGGTCCGCCCGCAAAGGGCCCGGCGGCCATGCGGGGCTTATCTGCTCCGCCGCCAAGCGCAGCGCCCAGCAACGGCACCAGCGGCGAACAGCCGCCGGTGACCATGCAGACAAGCAGCAGCGCAGCCGGCTTCATTGTACGCGCAGCGGCATCCACTCCGCCTTCCGGTGCTGCTTCAGCCAGGCGATTGCGGCTTCGGTCGCCGTGGAAATCTGGTCGGCCGAAAGCTGTGGCGCCAGTTTGTGGATGGCGTTGCCGGCGGGTTCCTTCAGGCTCGGATTTTGACCCGTCGCCAGAATCAGCAGCCACTTCAGCGCTGTGACGGGCTCGAAATATTCGCCCGACGGCTTCAGCATCATGATGGCCAGATTGTACTGGGCCTTGGGCTCGCCGCATTCCGCCGCCATGCCATACCATTTGCGCGCGACATCCAGATTCTGCGGGATGCGCGTGCCGATATGATGCAGCCAGCCCAGATAATACTGGGCTTCGGTTACGCCAGCCAAGCCGGCCTCGATCAGCAGATCCAGTCCCCTCTGGCGGTGCGCGACCGGTGCATCCGGCTTGAGATACAGGACGCCGAGACTGGCCTTGGCTTCGTCCACGCCTTGCGCAGCCGCGGCTTCCAGCAGATCCGTCGCCTGCGCGATGTCCTGTGCGACCCCCAGACCCGCCAGCATCATCTGCGCCAGCGCATTCTGCGCCCGGGCATGCCCGGAACGGGCGGCATTCTGGAACAGGTGGACGGCTTTTTCGTCATTCCGGGGAATCAACGCACCATGACGATGCATCATGCCGAGCGTGAAGCATGCGCGGGGATGGTTCTGCATGGCGGCGGCGGCCAGCAGGGCATGCGCCTTGCGGCGGCCCGTTGTCCCCAGCTTGCCGACCAGGCCCAGGACCCCCAGCGTATATTGCGCGGTGGCGCTGCCGGCATTGGCTTCCCGGGCCAGAGCAACCACCTGGGCGACCGTCATCGACTGGTTGGCCCGGATCGGAATCGAGACCAGAGAGGCGACGAGGGACGAGGCCAGCTCGGGCAGCGAGGCGCGCGCCTTGGCGGGCGAGCTCGCACCGACGGAGCGGCGTGAGATCATGTACAGCGCCATCGCATGTACCCAGGGGCCCTGCATGACTGCCTCCCGCTCCTCGGCCCTGATTACGGCCGGTTGGTGGTCTGGTTGCGCGTGATCGAATTGTCGATCGTGGTCCGCGTCGAGGCCGAGGCATCCTGGTTGCCCCTGCTGTCCTGGTCGCTGTTCACCGTGGCCGTCGAACCGCCGCTGACGGTCTGGTTGACCTGGTTCATGTTGGCGATCGCGGTCGAACTGGAATTGTATTGAGTGATGTACTGGTTGAGGGCGCCCATGCCGGCAGCGGTGCTGCTCTGCTGCATGTTCTGCTGGAACTCGAACTGCGCCGCCATGCTGGGCGAGCGGGCGGGGAAATTGTAACCCTCGCGGCCCATCTGCTGGGCGGTGGCGGGCTGGCTTGCGGCGGCCAGGATGATCAGCATCGCGGCGGATGAAAGATTGGTCCAGAACATGATGGCCTCCATGGCTTCAGGGAAACGGGATCGGAGAGAGGGAGAGAGGACAGGGGGACCACCCTCTCTCCCGTCGCCGCCGGTGCGTTACGGAGCCGCAACCACCGGAGTCTTGACCGAGATCGAGGCATTGTTGCCCACCGCGGTCGCAACCGAGTTCACGACCGGGCGGGTCAGGCTGCCCAGGCCGCTGTAGTTATTGATGGTCACATCCGTCACCTTCGACTTCGCCTTCACATCGGCGAAGCTGAACTGGGTGACATCGGCCATCACCATCGCGTTGGCAGCCGAGACGGGCTCGACCGAAACGCTCAGGTTGTTGCCGACGGCCGTGGCGGAGCTGTCCACCGTGGCATTCAGGATGTCGGAGACCTTGGACGTGGCCTTGATATTCGCCTTCACCAGGTCGCCGCCCAGAACCAGATTGGTCAGGGTGTCGGCCAGGGTCAGGTTGGTGTTGTCGCTGCCGCCGCCATGGTGGTTGCCGCCACCATGATGGTTGCCGCCGCCGAACTGGACGCTCGGGCTGCTGCCATCGCCGAAGGCGAACTGGCCGACATGCAGCTGGGTGCCGACTTCCGAGGCCACGCTCAGGTTGTTGCCCACCGCGGTCGCAGCGCTGATCACCGAAGGCAGGTTCGCTTCGGCATTCAGGGCAGCAGTCGCGGGGATCTCGACGGTGCCGAGATCGACGGTGGCCGTCACGGTCCCGTTGATGTTCGGCTGCTGGTCGGTCTCGTTGACATTGCCGGCCGTCACGTTCGGGCTCTTGAAGCCGTCTTCGATCAGACCGCCGCCCAGCCCGTAATGGAACTGGATGTCGGTGCTGCCGAGATCCACGGTCCCGCCACTGGCCGGCTGGTTGTTGTAGATGCCGCTGATGATCGACTTCGCCTTCACGTCGCCGATATTGACCTGCTGGGCCTCCACGAGGACCAGGCCGGTCGGGTCGATATCCACATTCACGTTGATATTCGTGTTGATGTGCTCGTTGACCCGCAGATCCCAGCGCCAGTCGACATCATCGAAGGCGCGGGCCGGGCTGGCGACCATCAGCGTGATGGCGGCCAGGGATGCACTGGCCAGAAGGCCAGCCTTAAGGGAACGTTTCATTGCTTCTCTCCTTTGGGTTTCGATAGGGACTCTTCTGCGTAGGTGGTCCGTTCGAGCTGGCACTCGGCCGAGGTCGGCAGACCCAGGTATTCCGTCATGATCTGGTACACGGCCATCTCGACGACGGATCTCACACCGAGCTGAAGCGGTTCGTTTTGGATACGTCCCGCGTCGAACTCGACGAGTCTTGAGCCGAAGAAACGGAAGACGTTTGCCTCGACTTCATAACCAAAGATCTGCTTCTGCAGTGAGCTGACGTAGCGGACGTCGAAGCTCTGGGAATTCACGACCCGGATATCCAACCCGACGTTGATCACGACGGTGCGCGCACCGCCGCCGATGCCACTGACGGAGAGGCGGGCGCCTTCGCTGACGATGTTGTAGTTCAGCTCCGTTAGCGCCCCCATGACGACGAAATTGCTGGCCCGGATGGGCGCCGACGTCTGTGCCGGCGCCATCGCCAGCTTCTGCTCGACCATGCGTGCCTCGGCGAGCGGAATGCGCAGGTCGAAGCGTTCGACCAGATGCACACGGCGTGTCTTGTAGAAAGCGCTCATCATCATTTCGGTGATGCCCTGGGAGAGCACGGCGCCGTTGTTGGAGCGGTCGACCTGGCCGGTCTTGTCGGCCACCTCGCCCACGGTGAAGATCGGCAGGTTATTGCCCGGTATCTTCGCCAGCGCGGACAGACACTGCGAATAAGGGGTATCGTTGTTGGTGACAGGCAGTCCGTAAGTCGGACGCACGCCCTGTTTGGGATAGACATTCTGGGCGGAGCAGGCGCCGAGCGACAAAGCTGCCACAGCAATCAATGGTATAGCGCGCACCTGTCTCTCCACCTGGTTTCCGGCGGCTGCGCGATCCAACTCTGGAGCAGATCGCTGCAACAACGCCGTGATTTCGTCACGGGCCAGAATAGGGATTGCAGGCACAGACAAAAGAAATCAGGCGGCTTGTTTGCCGCGCAAAGGAGGTAGGCAGTTCTGGATGAACCAACGCAACGAAGAGATAGGCGTCTACCCCGGATGCTTTGTTTACCGAGGCGATGAGAAGGCTCTAAGCGGCTACACTGCGGCTACCGCGAAGCATGCGACGCCATGCAGGCTGATCGCCGTGATACCTGTTCAAAGTTAGGAAAGCCATGTCCGCCAGGCATCGCGTTCTGGTCGCCTCGCGAAATTCGGATGTTGCCTGGTCTTTGCACCGAGAAGCATTGCGCCTTGGGCAATGGGAGATGATCGGCATCATCGACCCGCAGGTCGGCGATACATTCGAACGCACTTGCGCGATGGCAGACATCGTTCTGCTTGCGGCCGAGGACCTGCTGTGGCTGTGGGATAACCGTCCGGGCGTCGCGCAGGAAGCGTTGGCGACGGTGCGTGCGGTGGTGGTCCTGACGGACCGGCAGATGCTGGATGTCGTGAGCCGCATGCAGGCCAATTTCGGCCTGTTGCTGCGGGCGGAAGCACGGGACATCTCAGTCGACCTGCTGGAACTGGCCGGCCGGGGCTACATCGCCCTGCCGGAGAGCCTGCTGGACCGGATGATCGGCAACCGCCTGCGCCTCGATATCGTCGAACAGCTATCCTCCGAGGAACGCAATGTGCTGTCCCATATCGGCGCCGCATTGACGAACCGCCGGATCGCCCAGGTCAGCGGTCTGGCGGAAAGCCGCGTGAAGACGGTGGTGCATCTGGTGACGCATAAACTGCATCTGACCAACCGGACTGCCGTCGCGGTTTTTGCCACCGCGAACGGGTTGACCAAAACCGGCCAGACCGGCCGCAGCCTCCACGACAAATCCCCGCCCTTGAAAATGGAGGTAGGACCGGAGCAGGAGGGGTAGAGTGGCAATCGGCGCTTCTCCAACGCCCGGAAGGCATTACCTTAATCCCGTTTATCGAAGGAGAAACGCGATGATTGCTGTATCCAGGGCCGGCTGGTCGGCCGCACTGCCCGCCTCGCTTGCTTTGCTTGTCCTGCTCATCAGCACGCCGGCGCAGTCGCAGATCAGCAATCTGCCCTATCAGGCGGGCGGCAATGCCGGCGTCAGTTATGGTGCACGACAGGCCATCCTGAATGACAAATTGCTGGGGGTTCGACCGAAAAACATGGTCCGTGGCGCGGATGGCAGCCTGCTGGATAGCGTGCGCCGCGACAATCAGGTCTTTCTGCGATCGCCCGCCACCGGCGCCTTTCTGCCCGGCGGCAGTCCGCGGCGCGGCTGGGCGACGGGCCTGGGTACCGGCCTGGGCTGGGGCGGCCTGAGCAGCGCTTACGGCGGCGCATTGAGCTATCGCTATAACGTGAGCGGCATTGGCGCCGAGAGCATGAGGCAGTGGATCTCCATGCTGGATTATGGCGATGGCCGGTTCTACGGCGCCGGCTCCGCCGCTGCCACACCGCTGGATCAGTGGATCGCACAAACCGACTAGAGCTGGACTCCATCCGGCGCCGGATCCGATTCCGACGTGACATCCGCCACGATGCCGTGCTGCAGAGCCCAGATCGCGGCCTGCGTCCGGTTCTGGGCATGGATTTTCTTGAGAACGCCCTTCAGGTGTACCTTGACCGTGCCTTCGGTGATCTGGAGGCGGTTCGCGATCACCTTGTTGGAATGGCCATTCACAAGGCAGGCAAGAATCTCGGTTTCCCGGTCCGAAAGCGTGCCGCTGCGATCCAGCGGCTCGCTAGTCTGCACAACGAAACGGTTGTTGATCAGCAGCTGGGCCAGATCGGTGGGAAACACCTTTTCGCCCATCAGCACCAGGCGCAACGACTGCTTCAGCGCATCGGCCGACATGTCTTTCAGCAGATATCCATCGACGCCCGCGCTGAGTGCGCTCGCCAGACGGGGAATGCCCACGGTATCGGTGAGGACCACCACGCGCGGCGGCACGGCGACAGAGCGGGCACTCAGCATCAGCTCGGGCAAAATCTCGCCGTATCCATTGGTATCGATGATGACAATTCCGGGTTTCAGCGCCACCACCTGGGTCACGCCGTCGGAAAAGGAGGCGGCTTCGAAGGAGACATAGAAGGGCGAGTCATCCAGAATCCGCCGAAGGCCTTCCCGGAACAGCTGATTGCGGTCGATATGCAATACTGCGGTTCCGTCCATATGCCCTCTTTTCCGGTTGCGGTGCGAACTACAATTTTCGTCTCCACAAAGTCATCTTTAGTGGTGCAAGCGAGGCTAACGAAAACTCACGGGTAGCCATAATGAGCGTTCGGGAGTGTCGTGACGCTTTAGGGCGGCTGTGGCGCAGATCATGCCAGAAATGAGTACCTCATTCGGCAGACACTACAATTCTGCCGAGCTTACTCCACGTTTCTGCTTCCGACGAGCGCAGGCGTTGTGCAACGCAGGGTCGATTGGTCACACTTGTCTCGAGCACGGGACAGGTCTGCGGGCATAGTTCGCAGCCTTTCGCTTGAACCGAATGAAAGGTACCCGCGCTCGAGAAAGGCCTAGCCGTCCAATCTATCAGAATACGGGAGTATTACCCCATGTTCTTGAGAATGAACTAAATCAAGATGTGAACCGCATGCGACCTACCGTCCATCGGTATTTTGAACGACGCGTCAGTTTGCTCAATACGCACATCATCAACCATTGCGCCCGGCCCTTCTGTGCAATCAGGCAGTGTACGTGCGACGCGGATATCATACCGGCCGGACCCGACCGAGATCGTCGCTTCAAACCCCGGCCATTCATCTGGAATACACGGCGTGAGGATCAAAGTATTGCCTTCACGGCGAAGGCCAAGGATGCCCTCGATGCCGGCCCGGTACATCCAGCCGGCGGCACCGGTATACCAGGTCCAGCCGCCCCGCCCTGCATGCGGCGCGATGGAATAGATATCGGCTGCAACTACATAGGGTTCGACCTTGTAGCGCTCTGCAGCGTCTGGCGTACGGCTGTGAGCGATGGGATTGAGCAAGGCGAAGAGATCTGCCGCGGCCCGGCCATCCCCCAGCTTTGCGAAAGCCATCACGGCCCACATGGCAGCATGGCTGTATTGCCCGCCATTCTCGCGCAGGCCGGGCGGATACCCCTTGATGTAGCCCGGATCGCGCGGCGTCGTGTCAAACGGCGGCGCGAACAGCAGCGCAAGCCCTTCTTTTTCCCGGATCAGATGCTGCTTCAGCGATGTCATCGCCGTCGCGGCGCGCACCGGGTCGGCCACACCGGACAGGACTGACCAGGACTGTGCGATCGAATCGATGCTGCATTCCTGGCTTTCCCGTGCGCCGAGCCATGTGCCGTCATCAAAGGTTGCGCGCTTGTACCAGGCGCCATCCCAGGCCGCCCGCTCGAGCGATATGCGCACCGCCTTGGCATGCGCCTGCCAGCACTTCGCCCGCTCGGAATCCCGTAGTTTCACAAACGGCATGAAGAGGGCAATGCTGCGCAGAAGCAACCAGGCGAGCCATACACTCTCGCCCTGCCCGCCCTCCCCGACGCGATTCATGCCGTCATTCCAGTCGCCGGTGCCGATGAGCGGCAAACCCTGCGGGCCGATCCGTGCCAGACAGTGATCGATGCCGCGCGCGCAATGCTCGAACAGGGTCGCCGTTTCATCGCCAATCATGGGCTGGAAGAACGCATCATGCTCCCCGGCACCTAGGACGGGCCCCTCTACAAAAGGCACCGCCTCGTCAAGAATGACGGCATCACCCGAGGAGATGACATAGGTGGCTGTCGCAAACGCCAGCCAGACATGATCGTCCGATATCCGCGTGCGAACACCTTGGCCGGAATGCGGCAGCCACCAGTGCTGCACGTCGCCTTCTGCGAACTGCCGCGAGGCCGCTTGCAGAAGATGGCGTCGCGTCTCTTCGGGGCGAGCGAAGCTCAATGCCATGCCATCCTGGAGCTGGTCCCGGAATCCATAGGCACCGCTGGCCTGATAGAAAGCCGATCGCGCCCAGATGCGACAGGCCAGCGTCTGATACAGCAGCCAGCCGTTCAGCATGATATCCATGGCGCGATCCGGTGTACGGACCTGCACCGCGCCTAGCAACGCCTGCCAATGCCCGGTCACGACATCGAAAACCGCATTCAGATCTGCCTTGCGGTATCGCAACACCAGGGACCGCGCGGCCGCCGCCGACTCGGCCTGTCCAATAAACCAGACAATCTCGATATCCTCACCCACCTCAAGCGTCACCGTATCCTGCAGCGCGGCGCAGGGGTCCAGTCCCGCACCGGCGGCGCCGGACAGAACCCGCCCCTGCCGCAGTCCATTTGGCGCAGATACACTGCCGTGACGACCCAGGAACTCCCTGCGGTCTGCCGTCCAGGCGGTTTGACGACCGCCGAGATCGGCGAAGGCCACCCGGCCGGTAAAGGCAGTCCCCCAGGGATTGCGGGCGAACATCGCACCCGTGGTCGCATCGATTTCGGTTATGAGGAATGGACCAGATGCGCCGCGCGATATGCCGAGCACCCATTCGGCATAGGCCGTAACAGACAGGCGCCGGGGCTTGCCCGACCGGTTGCGCAAGGTCAGGCGGGAAATCCTGATGGGATCAACCAGCGGGACATACTGCAGCAGCTCGCTGTCTATCCCATGGGCGTCATGGAAGAAGCGGCTGTAGCCAAAGCCATGGCGGGCTGTATAAATCCCGTCGTCCCGTATCGGCTGCGCCGTGGGAGTCCATATCTCGCCCGTGTCCTCATCCCGAATGTAGATCGCGTCCCCCGCCGGATCGCGCACCGGATCGTTCGACCAGGCCGTAATCTGGTTCTCTCGGCTATTGACGGCCCAGGTATAGCCGCTGCCTTCGGCGGAGACCTGGAAACCAAATCCCGGATTGGCGATGACATTGATCCATGGCGCAGGTGTATTTTGCCCCGCACCCAGTATCGTCACATATTCGCGGCCATCGCGGTCGAAGCCACCCAGGCCGTTGAAAAACTCCAGGCCGGCCAGAGTATTGGGACGCGCCGATACCGGCGTTGTTTCGCCGGCGGCTGGCGCCTGCGGTTCGACCGGAACAGGGGTCACAGGCGGGACAAGCATCCGCGCAAGCTGGGTGGCAACCGGGCCACGACGCGCGACCCATGCAATACGGGCAACCGACTGCAGCAGGGCCCGGGCATCCCCACCGAGCAGGTCGGCGCGCAGCGCATAGACCGAGCCGCGCGTCGGCTCTTTGCCAGACCGCGGGCGCGCCTGGCTGCTACGAACAGCCGTCTCGATGGCGACCTGCAGGTCCTGCGTATAGGACGACGCGCGCTCATTGATGATGACGAGATCGACGCTCAGATGCTTCATGCGCCAATATTCATGCGCCCGCAGCAATTGCTGGACCTGGGCCATATCTTCGATATCGTCGACACGCAGCAGAACA
>Ga0209675_1000817_pt1 | contig 20503 bp, 16 predicted proteins | sample AraplaCol_mLB_r2_2_FD_184280 | JGI IMG/M metagenome (GOLD analysis project Ga0209675, IMG submission 184280) | Arabidopsis root microbial communities from North Carolina, USA - plate scrape MF_Col_mLB_r2 (SPAdes) (version 3) | ecosystem: Host-associated > Plants > Roots > Endosphere | place... | reverse complement strand
CCGGATCTCAAGGTCTTCCTGCCGCCGATCGGCGGCATGACCATCTACCTGTTCGGCGACGTGTCGAAACTGGGCAAGACCCAGACCAAGATCGCCTGCCGCATCCATGACGAATGCAACGGCTCGGACGTGTTCGGCTCGGATATCTGCACCTGCCGGCCGTATCTCGCGCACGGGATCGAGGTCTGCATCGAAGAGGCGCAGCAGGGCGGCGTCGGCGTCATCGTCTATAACCGCAAGGAAGGCCGCGCGCTCGGCGAGGTGACCAAGTTCCTGGTCTACAACGCGCGCAAGCGGCAGGAGATGGGCGACCGCGCCGAGACCTATTTCCAGCGCACCGAATGCGTTGCCGGCGTGCAGGACATGCGCTTTCAGGAGTTAATGCCTGACGTACTCCATTGGCTGGGCATCAGCCGCATCGACCGGCTGGTCTCGATGAGCAACATGAAATACGACCCCATCGTCAACAGTGGGATCCAGGTGGTCGAGCGCGTGCCGATCCCGGACGGGCTGATCCCCGCCGATGCGCGGGTGGAGATGGACGCCAAGAAGGCGGCCGGCTATTTCACCGACAAGGTGCCGGATGCCGATGAACTGAAGAAGGCCAAGGGCCGCGGTCTGGAAGAGTAAGGAGTAGAGTATGAGTAATCTGCATGATCCGGCCCAGGCGGTTGCCTGGCTGCGTACGCCGCAGGCGATCCGCGCCCGTTGCCGCGAGCTGTACAATCTCGGTGAACGCGACGCGCTGCCGAATTTCACCCTGCATCTCGACAAGCTGGACGCCGCCGCCGATTACGTGGCGCAGGTGATCCGCGAGAATTATCCCACGCTGCAGATTCCCTATCACGCGCGCTGGCGTCATTTCGCCGCCGGCAAGATCGACCGCTGGGGCGAACTGGCAGCCACGCTGAAAAGCGAAACGCCCGACGAGATCGCCCGCATCCGCTTCGACCTCTGCGTCACCAGCGTGCTGCTGGATGCCGGCGCCGGTCCGGGCTGGGCCTATGCGGAAGAGGGACGCGGCAAGGTGGCGCGGTCGGAAGGTCTGGCGGTGGCCAGCCTGCATGCCTTCAAGGCCGGGCTGTTCTCCGGCGACAAGGGCCGGCCGTTGCGCGCCGACGCCGCCGGGCTGATCCCGCTGGCGCCCAATGCCATTGGGCATGCCTTCCAGGTCTCGGACAGCAATCCGCTGGTCGGCGTGGACGGCCGCGCGGCGCTGCTGCGCAATCTCGGCCAGGCGCTGAAAAGCCGCGCCGACATCTTCGGCGCGGATGCCCGCATCGGCGGCATGTACGACTACCTGAAGGCCCAGGCCGCGAAGGCCGGCGGGCTGAAGGCGGCCGCCATCCTGGCCGCCGTGCTGGAAGGGCTCGGCCCGATCTGGCCCTCGCGCATGAGCATCGACGGGGTCAACCTGGGCGATGTCTGGCGCCATCGCGGCCTGATGAGCGACGACCTGACCTCGGGCCTGATCCCGTTCCACAAACTGTCGCAGTGGCTGACCTACTCGCTGGTCGAAATCTTCGAGGATTCCGGCATTCCGGTCGACGGGCTGGATGACCTGACCGGCCTGCCGGAATACCGCAACGGCGGCCTGTTCATCGACCTGGGCGTGATCGGCGTGCGCCACGATGCGCTGCTGAAATTCCCCATTCCGGTCGAGGACGAGGCGGTGGTGGAATGGCGCGCGCTGACGCTGGCGCTGCTCGACCGCATCGCCGATCCGGTCCGCGCCCGTCTGGGCAAGTCGGCGGCCGAGATGCCGCTGGCCCGCATTCTGGAGGGCGGTACCTGGGCGGCCGGCCGCAAGATTGCCAAAGAGAAGCGTCCCGATGGCGGTCCGCCGCTGACGGTGGCGAGCGACGGCACGGTTTTCTAGGATCGCTTTTTCGGGGGAGTAGAAGAGATGAACGCGTTTCCCAATGCCACGGTGGTCAGTCATCCGCTGGTCCAGCACAAGCTGACGCTTCTGCGGCGCAAGGAGGTCTCGACGGCGGAGTTCCGCCGCCTGGTGCGCGAGCTCAGCCTGCTGCTGGCCTACGAGGTCACCCGCGACCTGCCGCTGGAAAAGACCGCCATCGAGACGCCGCTGGAGCAGATGCAGGCCCCGATCCTGTCGGGCAAGAAGCTCTGCCTGGTGTCGATCCTGCGGGCCGGCAACGGCATCCTGGACGGCATGCTCGACCTGGTGCCCTCGGCCCACGTCGGCCATGTCGGCCTCTACCGCGACCCCGAGACCCTGGTGCCGGTGGAATATTACCTGAAGCTGCCCGATGACGTGCGCGAGCGCCTGGTCATCGTGGTCGACCCGATGCTGGCGACCGGCCACTCGGCCGCCGCTGCTGTCACCCGCCTGAAGGAGGCCGGGGCCAGCCAGATCAAGTTCGTCTGCCTGCTCACGGTCCCCGAAGGTCTGCGGGTGATGCAGGACAACCACCCGGACGTGCCGGTCTACACCTGCGCCATCGACCGCCAGCTGGACGACCACGGCTATATCCGCCCGGGTCTGGGCGATGCCGGCGACCGCATCTACGGCACGAAATAAGGCGATATAGAGCAACCATTCGTATCGGCCATCACAGCGCCGGGGCGCGGGCAGGGGCATTATCGGCTCACTCCGAAATGCCCTACTGAGGAGCCGTGTCATGGCCGCCTTGCTTCTTCGCCGCGCTCTGCGCGTTTCGCTCACCCTTGCCGCCGCCACCGTGGCCGGCGTCGCCGCCCATGTCTGGGCCGCCGACGCCCATGCCCAGGAAGGCTTTGGCCTCTACCAGGCCGCTGTCACCAGCCCGGCCCCCCGCGTGGTGGGGCAGGAGAGCCGGCGCGGCCATCCGGTCGTGCTTGGCAGCCGCATGGTCAGCGGCCCCGGCTCGGGGGTGAAATTCACCCTGGACGACCGCACCACCGTCATCATCGGCCCGAACAGCGCCGTCAGCGTGGACGAATTCGCCGCCGACCGGGTGGTGCTGCGGCTGGAGCGCGGCAGCTTCCACCTCGACAGCGCCAATCCCGGCAATGTGTACGTTGTGATGCCCAGCGGCACCGTGACGGTGCGCGCCGCCACCGTGGCCGGCCGCATCCTGCCCGATTGCACCGAGGTGGCGCTGCTCAGCGTCGGCCGCGCCGAGGTGGCCGGCTTCGGCGGCCACGCCGTGAAGCTGGAGAAGATCGGCGCCGCCACCCGGCTCACCGGCCTGGGCGGCCCGAGCCAGCCCGAGCAGCTGTCGCCGCAGCGCCTGCAGGATTTCATCGGCCTCACCAGCCAGATCGCCCAGCGCTAACCGCCAAAAAAGCCGCGTCCCACGCGGCTTTTTTCATGCGCTTTGGCGCAGGTGGCACGCAGTCTCGGCGCCGCCGCGAGTCGCGCGGAGCAGCCCGCGCAAGCGTCGCGCGGCCCCGTGACAGCGCTGGCGCGGCACCGCTTACCGAAAATTTATCCACCGCTGCCGGCTGTCGCCGCGCTGGCGTCCGCTGCGGACCGAGGTGAAGAAAAGCCGCGTGGGATGCGGCTTTTTTGACTCTGCGCCGATGCCGAGCGCAACGCGGCTGTGTCCTGCGGAACACGCCGCCGGCAAAAAATTTTCGCGAGGGGGCAATTTCCTATTGCAATGGGGGCGCGATGCTGTAAATACCGCTTTCAACGACGCACCCGCACGTGCCGATGGCCCCTGGCAGGTTATGCAACGACGAACGCGTCCTTTTTGGTCGCACAGCTTGAAGGCTGTGCCGGTTTAAAGCCGGTCCGAGAGGGAGGTTTCGATGCTTGCAGCCAGCGCTGGCCGCACCAATACCCGTCTGCGACGGGGTTCCGCAAAGTCCCGTATTGAGCAGGGTCAGCTGACCCCGAAGCTCCAGCGTTTCCTGGCGGAAGCCAAGGACACCGAGCCCTTCGTGGTTGTCGACGTCGACGTCGTCGAGCACAACTACCGCGAACTGCGCCGCCTGCTGCCGCTGGCCAAGGTCTACTACGCCATCAAGGCGAACCCGGCCCCGGAAATCCTGCGCCGCCTGCGCATGCTCGGCTCGAATTTCGACACGGCCTCGGCCAACGAGATCCAGCAGTGCATGGCCCAGGGCGTGAGCCCGGACCGCATTTCCTTCGGCAACACCATCAAGAAGAAGCGCGACATCGCCTGGGCCTTCGAGCAGGGCGTGCGCCTCTATGCCTTCGACTCGCTGTGCGAGCTGGAGAAGCTGGCCGAACTCGCGCCGGGCTCCCAGGTCTTCTGCCGCGTGCTGATGGAATGCGAAGGCGCCGAGTGGCCGCTGTCGAAGAAGTTCGGCTGCGCTCCCCGCATGGCCGCCGACCTGCTGGTCAAGGCGCGCGAGCTGGGTCTCGACCCCTATGGCATTTCCTTCCATGTCGGCTCGCAGCAGACCGACCTGAACCAGTGGGACAAGGCGGTCGCCCAGGTCTCGCAGATGTTCAGCGTGCTGCAGCAGCATGACGTCGACCTGCGCATGGTCAATCTCGGTGGCGGCTTCCCGGCGAAGTACCGCACCGACATCCCGATGCTGGAAGCCTATGCCCAGGCGATCAGCGACGCGATGACCACGCATTTCGGCAACAACCTGCCCGACATGATCATCGAGCCGGGTCGCGGCCTCGTCGGCGATGCCGGCGTGATCCAGGCCGAGGTCGTGCTGATCTCCGAGAAGGACTATGACGACGACCGTCGTTGGGTCTATCTCGACATCGGCAAGTTCTCGGGCCTGGCCGAGACCATGGACGAGGCGATCAAGTACCGCATCGTGACGCCGCACGACGGCGGGCCGACCGGCCCGGTGTCGCTCGCCGGTCCGAGCTGCGACAGCGCCGACATCCTGTACGAGAAGGCCGAATACCAGATGCCGCTGGCGCTGGAAGTCGGCGACAAGATCCAGATCCTGTCCACCGGTGCCTATACGACGACCTATTCGTCGGTTGGCTTCAACGGCTTCCCGCCGCTGAAGAGCTACTGCATCTAAACGCGCGCTAGCGGTTCCAGCGTCACCGAGTGGGTCTGAAAGGGCCGGCCGCGCAAGCGGCCGGCCTTTTTTCTGCGCCAATACTTCTGGGTGAGTGGCGCTCCGGATACGGCTCATTGACCGGGAAACTGCAACCGCTAGCAGGACGGCAGGCGGCTACAACCCAACCCCAATTTGCCTAAGACCTGTGTATAACAGGCAAATCACCGTTTCCTGTTGCGGCCTAGGTCCGCCTGTGTGACAAATTTCCCGCTCGAAAAACGCGTAAAACATTGCGACTCGTAGAACCGGGTCGAGAAAACAGGGAACCGGCCGGTAGCAGCAGTCGCACCGGTCATCGTGCCGCGGTCCGAGGAGCAGGGCTGACGGGACGCAAGGGGAATGTGGTGACTGAACCACCCTTCGGCGAAGACCGGTTTATGGCCGCGCTGGCGCGACATCGCGAGGCAGCGGACGAAACGCCGCCCGCGCCGGCCGAGAGCGAGGCAGCCCTGCTGCATGCCGCGCTCGACACGATGGGCGAGGGCTTCGCCGTCTGGGATGCCGGCCCCAACCTGGTGCAGTTCAACCGTCGCCTGCCTGATCTCTTCGGCATCTCCGAAACGCTGCTGCAGCCCGGCCTGCCGGCCACCGAATTCCTCAGCCTGCTGATCGCGCGCGGCGTGCTGACCATCCGCGCCGAGGAAGCCTCGGCCTGGGTCAACGCCTATATCGACGCCTCCACGCGGGCCGACCGCAAGCAGGAGGTGCGTCTCACCGACGGCACCTGGTTGAATTTCGACTGGCGGCGGCTGCCGCCCAGCGGTGGCAAGCCGGGCGGCTACGTCTCGGTCTTCACCGACATCACCGTGCGCAAGCGGGCGCAGATCCGCCTGCGTCAGGCCGAAGCCAAATACCGCCAGATTTTCGACAACGTGCATGAGGGCATCATCCAGGTGACGCCCGAGGGCCGCGTGCTGTCGGTCAACCGGGCCGGTGCTGCAATATTCGGATTTTCTTCACCAGAAGAGATGCTGGCCACCGTCACCCGCGCCGGCGACCAGCTCTATGTGAACCCGGAGCGCCGCAAGGAACTGGTGAAGCATCTGGAGCGCCACGGGTTGGCGCGCGACTTCCGTTCCGAGATGCGCCGCCGCGACGGCAGCTCGATCTGGGTCTCCAAGACGCTGCGCCGCGTCACCGATGACGGCGGTGGCATCGTGATGATCGAGGGCATGTTCCGCGATGTCAGCATCCAGCGCCGCAACGAGCAGGCGCTGCTGCTGGCCAAGGAAGAGGCCGAGGCCGCCAGCCGCGCCAAGTCCGACTTCCTCGCCAATATGAGCCACGAGCTGCGCACGCCGCTCAACGCCATCCTCGGCTTCAGCCAAGTCCTGATGGACGAGATGATGGGCCCGCTGGGCAATGCCAAATACCGCGAATACTGCCGCGACATCGTGCAGAGCGGCGAGCATCTGCTGGCGCTGATCGGCGACATCCTCGACATGGCCAAGGTCGAGTCCGGCAAGATGGCGCTGGACGAGGAATGGATCGACGCGAATGAAAGCCTGGAGGCGGCCCTGCTGCTGGTGCGCGAGCGCGCCGCCAACAACCGCATCCAGATCCGCAAGCAGATTCCCGCGCCCTCGCCGGCGATCTGGGGCGACAGCCGTCGCCTGCGCCAGGTCTGGATCAACCTGCTCAGCAATGCCGTAAAGTTCACGCCGCAGGGCGGCAGTGTGGAGGTGCGCTGCGAACTGCAGGCCGATGGACGGCTGGAAGTGGCGGTGATCGACACCGGCATCGGCATCGCAGAAGAAGACATCGAACGCGTGCAGCAGCCGTTCAGCCAGGTCGCCAATGCGCTGTCGCGCAGCCATGAGGGCACCGGCCTCGGCTTGTCGCTGTGTCGCAGCTTGATCGAGCTGCATGGCGGCGAACTCTATCTGGAAAGCCGCATCGGCGAAGGCACCATGGTCAGCGTCACGCTGCCGCTGGAACGCTGCCGGCCCGGCCCGCTAGCGGGTGCGCAGGACCAGTTTGCCGACGGCTTTGCGCTCGTCAATGCAATGCAGGGCGGCAGCAGCTTCATCAAGCCGATAGACGGCGCCCAGCCGCGGCCGCCCCTGGCCGCTGACTAGCCAGTCTTTCAGTCCCGTTTCCAATGCCTTTGCGACGGCCGGATTGCGCCGGCCCTGTTCGCCGGCGCGCACGCCGATCAGTTCGGCTTCTTTCAGCAGCAGGCGGTTGGCCGGCGGTTTCGGGATTGCGCCGCCGGCAAAGCCCACCACCAGCCAGCGCCCGCCGGGTTTCAGCGCGCGCCAGGCCGTATTGAACATCTCGCCGCCGACCGGATCGAACACCACGTCGGCCTGCACGCCACTCTCCCAGCCCGCCTGGGCTGGATCGATCGCTGCCGCCGCGCCGGCCGCCAGCGCGGCTGCGCGTTTCTCGGGGGATGAGGCGATGGCGACCACTGTCGCGCCCAGCCGCGCGCCCAGCGTGACAGCCGCCAGTCCGGTACCACCGCCGGCACCCAGCACCAGCAGCATCTCGTCAGCCTGCAGACGCCCGCGCGGGATCAGCGACACCCAGGCGGTGGAGGCTGCGACCGGGAAGGCGGCGGCTTCCTCGTAAGACCAGTCCGCGGGCTTGGGTAGCAGGGTCTCGGCCCGCGCGACGATCTCCTCGGCATAACAGCCCTGGCCGCGCAGCAGCACGGCATCGCCGATGCGCCAGCGTTCGCTGGCCGTCTCGATCACGTCGCCGGCAGCCTCGAAGCCCGGCACGAAGGGCAGTGGCGGCTTGTGTTGATAGTCGCCGGCCACCTGCAGCAGATCGGGGAAGTTTACACCAGCCGCGCGAACGGCGATCCGCACCTCACCGGGCCTGAGCGCGTCGCGCGGCAGTTCGGCCAGCGCCAGCACCCCGGGCGGGCCGAGGCGGCGGCACAGCATGGCGCGGTAGGTCGCTGTCATGCTTTCGCGTGGATCACGCGCCAGCCGCAGAGCAGCGTCAGCAGCAGCAGCGCGCCGCCGATCAGATAGGGCAGGGTGATGCCCACCTCGTCGAACAGCAGGCCGCCGAAAATCGGTCCGGCGACGCGGCCCAGCGCCGCCATCGCCTGGTTGACGCCCATGGTGAGCCCGACGCGGCCCTCGTCGGCGGCGCGCGAGATCAGGCTGTTGATGCTCGGGTTGACCATGCCGAAGCCACCGGCGGTGCACAGGATTGACGCCGCCATCAGCGGGATGCTGAACACGCCCCAGGTCATCGCCGTGCCGGTGGCGAGGATGACGAGGCCGACGCTGAGCACCCAGGCCTCGCCCAGCCAGCGCGTCAGCGGGCCAATCAGAAGGCCTTGCATGGTCAGCACGATGCAGCCGATGAAGGTGAAGGCGAGGCCGACATCATAGGCATGCCAGTCGAGCCGCGTGGCGGTGAACAGCGGGAACAGCGTCTCGATCTGGGCGAAGACGAAGTTGATGGCGAAGTAGACCAGGATCAGCCATAGCGCGCGGCGGTTGATGTCGCCGATGCCGGCCAGCGGATTGCGGAACAGTTTGCCCGGGGCGGCTCGTGGCACATGCGTTTCGCGCAACAGGGTCAGCGCCAGCAGCAGCGCCAGCGTGCTGGCGCCGGCGGCGGCAAAGGCCGGCCAGGCGAAGCGCGGATGCGCCTCGTCGGGCCCGACCAGCAGCCCGCCCAGCACCGGGCCGAGGATCATGCCAAGGCCAAAGGCCGCGCCGATCAGGCCCATGCCTTTCGCGCGCTGCTCGGGCGCCGTGGAATCCGCCACGATGGCCTGGGCGATGCCGATCTTGCCGCTGCCGATGCCGGCCAGCACGCGGGCGAGGAAGATCGCCAGCAGGGTGTCGGCCAGCGCCAGCCAGAGATAGCCGATGGCGCTGATCGCGGTGCAGAGGATGTAGACCGGCTTGCGGCCATAGCGGTCGGACAGGCCGCCCAGCACCGGCGCGGCGGCGAACTGGGCGATGGAAAAGACGGCGGCCAGCAGCGCCACCATGAAGGGCGAGGCACCGTAATGGATGGCGTAGAAGGGCAGCAGCGGCAGGATCAGCCCGAAGCCGATCAGGTCGACCACCGTGGCGAAGAGAACCGCGGCCAGCATTTAGACGACAATCCCGTGAAATTGCCCGTAAATGCCCGGAAAACCGCTATTCGGCAAAACGGATTTGCCGCTGGCGGCATTGCCCCTGGGGGCCCTGTCCGCTACTTTCCGCGCGATTTTCGGCCGCGCGGTTTTCCGGTTTATTGGCGAAGGACGGGACATGAAGGTTAAGGGCGTAGCCTACCGCACCATCTGGGTCAACGACGACGGCTGGTCGGTCGGGATCATCGACCAGACCAAGCTGCCGCATGCCTTCGTCACCACTACCCTGACGACCTGGGACGAGGCCGCCCATGCCATCAAGGCGATGATCGTGCGCGGCGCGCCGCTGATCGGCGCCACCGGTGCCTACGGCTTGGCGCTGGCCATGCGCGCCGACCCGTCGGATGCCATGCTGGACAAGGCCTACCACGTCATCAACGAGACGCGGCCGACCGCGATCAACCTGCGCTGGGCGCTGGATCGCGTGCGCAACGCCCTGCACAACCTGCCGACGGAACAGCGCGCGGCCGCCGCCTACAAGGTCGCTGCCGAAATCTGCGAGGACGATGTCGCCACCTGTTCGGCCATCGGCGACAACGGCCTGAAGATCATCGAAGAGATTTACGAACGCACCGGTCGCAAACGCACCGTCAACATCCTGACCCACTGCAACGCCGGCTGGCTCGGCTGCGTTGACTGGGGCACGGCGATCGCGCCGATCTACAAGGCGCATGACAAGGGCATCCCGGTGCATGTCTGGGTCGATGAGACTCGGCCGCGCAACCAGGGCGCATCGCTCACCGCCTGGGAACTGAACAGCCATGGCGTGCCGCATACCGTGATCGTTGACAATGCTGGCGGCCACCTGATGCAGCATGGCAGCGTCGATATGTGCATCGTCGGCACCGACCGCACCACGCGCGAGGGCGATGTCTGCAACAAGATCGGCACCTACCTGAAGGCGCTGGCGGCGAAGGACAACAACATTCCCTTCTATGTCGCCCTGCCGCATTCCACCATCGACTGGACCATCCGCGACGGCGTGAAGGAAATCCCCATCGAGGAACGCGCCCAGGAGGAAGTGACGGTGATGAGCGGCCGCACGGCCGACGGCAGCATCGTGCCGGTCACCATCACGCCTGAAGGCAGCAAGGCGGCCAATTTCGGCTTTGACGTTACGCCTGCGCGCCTCGTCACCGGCTTGGTCACCGAACGCGGCATCTGCGTCGCCTCGGAAGCCGGCCTCACCAAGCTTTATCCCGAATTCGCCTGATTGAAGTAGGAATGCCCCGATGAAGAATCTCTGGTCCGACCGCGACGCGAAAGCCGCCATCGCCCATTATGCCAAGCAGGGCGTGAATGCCGATCTGGCGATCCGTACCTACACGACGCGCCTGCTCGGCGGCGTGCCCGATCTGGTGCAGCATGGCGGCGGCAACACCTCGGTGAAGACTACGATGCCCGATCCGGTCGGCAAGCCGGTCGAGGTGCTCTGCGTGAAGGGCTCGGGCTGGGACATGGCGGTAATTGAGCCGCCGGGCCTGCCGGCCGTGAAGCTGGAGCCGCTGAAGGACCTGATGGCGCTGAAAAGCCTGACCGACGAAGACATGGTCAACATCCAGCGCTGCAATCTGCTGGATGCGACCTCGCCGAATCCCTCGGTCGAGACGCTGTTCCACGCCTTCCTGCCGCACAAGTTCATCGACCATACCCATGCCAGCGCCGTGCTGGCGATCACCGACCAGCCGGATGGCGCTGCCATCTGTGAAAAGCTTTATGGAAAGCGCGTCGCGCTGGTCGACTACGAGATGCCGGGCTTCGGCCTGGCCAAGAAGGCGGCCGCCGCCTACAAGGCCAATCCGCAGGCCCAGGGCCTGATCCTGCTCAAGCATGGCATCTTCACCTTCGCCGAGACGGCGAAGGAGGCCTATGACCTGATGATCGAATTCGTGTCCAAGGCCGAGCGCCATCTCGCCAAGGGCAGGAAGCAGCCTTTCGTGGCGGGCAAGGCGTTGCCGAAGAAAGTCGCGAGCGCCGAAGAGGTGCTGCCGATCCTGCGCGGTCTGCTGTCCATTCCCGCCGACAATGACGGCGCCTTCACGCGCTGGGTCTTCAACCTGCGCGACAGCGCCGACATCCAGGCCTTTGCGCGCGGCAAGCAGGTCGACCGCTACAGCCAGGCTGGCACGGTGACGCCCGACCACGTGATCCGCACCAAGCCCTGGCCGCTGGTGCTGCCGGCGCCGGAAGCCGGCAAGCTGGATGCCTTCCGCGCCGAGGCGCAGAAGGCGGTCGACGGCTATATCAAGAAGTACAAGGCCTACTTCGAGCGCCACAATGCCAAGGCGCAGCCGAAGAAGATCATGCTCGATCCGATGCCGCGCGCGCTGCTCGTGCCGGGCCTCGGCCTAGTCGGTGTCGGCAAGACCCGCAAGGATGCCGTGATCGCCGGCGACGTCGCCGAGATGGCGGTCAGCATCATCACCAAGGCCGAAGGCATCGGCAAATTCACCAGTATCAAGGAGCGCGACATCTTCGATGTCGAATACTGGTCGCTGGAACAGGCCAAGCTGGGCAAGGGTGGCGAGAAGCCGCTGTCGCGCCAGGTCGCCGTGATCACTGGCGGGGCAGGGGCGATCGGCGCCGCCACCGCCAAGGCGATGGCCGCCGAGGGCGCGGAAGTCGCCGTCTTCGATCTCGATGGCGCCAAGGCCGCTGAAGTGGCGAAGAAGCTCGGCGGCATCGGCGTCGCCTGCGACGTCACCGACCCCAAGGCCGTGGCTGCTGCCTTTGCTAAGGTCGTGGCGCATTTCGGCGGCGTCGACATCGTCGTGTCGAATGCCGGCAATGCCTGGGGCGGCCGCATCGGCGAGGTCTCCGACGAACTGCTGCGCAAGTCGTTCGAGCTGAACTTCTTCAGCCACCAGTATGTCGCGCAGGCTGCGACGAAGATCATGCTGCAGCAGAAGACCGGCGGCTGCCTGCTGTTCAACGCCTCGAAGCAGGCGGTGAATCCCGGCCCCGATTTCGGCCCCTATGGTCTGCCCAAGGCCGCGACGCTGTTCCTGTCGCGCCAGTATGCGCTGGATTACGGCGATCAGGGCATCCGCGCCTCGGCCGTCAATGCCGACCGTATCCGCTCCGGCCTGCTGACCGACGAGATGGTGGCCAAGCGCTCCAAGGCGCGCGGTGTCAGCGAGAAGGACTACATGTCGGGCAACCTGCTCAAGCGCGAGGTGAAGGCGTCTGACGTGGCGCAGGCCTTCGTGCAGCTCGCGGTGGCATCCAAGACCACAGCGGCGGTCGCCACCGTGGACGGCGGCAACATCGCGGCTGCCCTGCGTTGAGCCAAGACAGACAAGCGCCGGCCTGGCTCAAGCCCGCGACCGAATACGGGCCGCTGCTGGTTTTCGTCGCGGTTTATGCCACGCGTGGCCTGTTGCCGGCGACGGCGGCCTTGCTCGCCGCCACGGCGGTGGGCCTGCTGCTGTCGTGGCTCTTCATGCGCCGCCTGCCGCTGCTGCCGCTGGTCACGGCGCTGCTGGTCGGCGTCTTCGGTGGCCTGACGCTGTGGCTGCAGGACGACACCTTCATCAAGATGAAGCCGACCATCGTCAATGCGCTGTTCGCCGTGGTGCTGCTGGGCGGTCTCGCCATCGGCAAGTCGCCGGTGCAGCTCGTGCTGGGCAAGTCGTTGACCATCGATGCGGCGGGCTGGCGCAAGCTGACCCTGCGCTGGGGGCTTTTCTTTGCCGCCATGGCCGGGTTGAACGAGGTGGTCTGGCGGACCCAGAGCACGGATGTCTGGGTCGCCTTCAAGGTCTTCGGCCTTATCGGCCTGACGATGCTGTTCGCGCTGGCGCAGATGCCGCTGGTGCGGCGGCACTGGACCGGAGAGCGCTGAAAGGCCCGCGCTAGGCTTCCAGCGTGGCCAGTACCTGGCCTTCCTTGACGCTGTCGCCCTCGGCTACGCTGATCGCGGCGAGCCGGCCGGCCCTGGGGGCTTCGACCGGGATTTCCATTTTCATCGATTCCAGGATCATCACCACGTCGCCGGCGGCGACGTGAGCCCCGGCGGCGGCTTCGAGCTTCCAGACCTTGCCGGTGACGTCGGCCTTGATGGCGATAGCGGGCATGATTCCTCCGTTGTCTTAACCATGTTTCTACTCTGGCCCGTCATGCTGCGTCAGCCTAAAATGCAGACCGGATTACAGAACCGGCCCGTCAGAAAGACATCCGCCATGAAGTTCCGTTACGTCACGCTGCTGCTTGCCTCGACCATGCTGCTCGCCGGCTGCGAAGCCTTCCAGCAGGGCAATTACGAGGTGCAGAAGCAGTTCGGCCTCTATCCGGTCGATCCGCCACGCGCCGAGCCGCCGCCACCGCCGCCGCCGGGCACGATCTCGCAGGTCGACTGGGTGGCGCAGCGCAGCCTTACCATGCGCGCCAGCAACCAGACCGACACGCCGCCGGTCGGCTACAAGGAGCCGGAGCAGGCAGCGCCCGTCCAGGCCGCCGCGCCGGCGCCGGTCACGCCCGCCGCCGCACCGCGCACGGCCACGGCGCCGGCCGCGCGTCCCACAGCACCTGTTGCGACGCCTGCGCCTGCTCCCGCTGCCGCCACGGCCAATCCCGCCGCGATGACGCCGGCCGCGTCTTCCGCGACTGCGGCCAGCCTGCCGGCCGGCTACACGCCGTCGCCGTCTGTCGTGGACCGACCTGCCGATGCCGCCGAACAGCAGAAGCTGGCTGCCGCCACCGGCGCCCAGCCCACGCCGCCCGAACTGCCCGCGATGGCCGGCAGCATGAAGGGTGGCGCGGCGATGACCGGCGGCTGGAAGGCGCATCTGGCCTCGCATCGCACGGAATCCGCCGCGATCAACGAATGGCAGGAACTGCTGAAGGGCAATCCGGCGCTCTATGGCCAGTTCGATCCGCTGGTGGAATGGACAGACACGCAGCGCGGCCCGTTCGCGCGGCTGGTGCTGGTCGGCTTTGCCGACCGCAAGGCGGCGGACGAGGCCTGCGCCAAGGTCCGCTCCTCCACGCGCTACTGCACCAGCATCCAGTAAATTCCGCGCCCGATAGCTGCGCCTAGTGCGCGGCGGCGGGCTCGGTCTTCTGCGCCTGCGGATAGCGCGCCACCATCTTGCGCAGGCCGGCCAGCAAGGGGCCGCTGTCGTCGCCGATGGCCTCGGCGGTGCAGACCAGCCGCAGCGCCGAGAGATGCATGGTGATGGCTTCTGAATTGTAGAGGCCGGCGCTGTGCAGGCGATAGAGCAGCTCGCACAGGCTGTCGGCCACGGCGGTCACCTGCGGCGCGCCGAAGGTGCCGCCCAGGTCGCGGATCTCGGCGGCCTGGCGATAGGCGAGCTGCAGTGCCTCGGGGATCGTGCCGGGCAGGTCGTCCAGCGTCTTGTCCAGCGCGCGCAGCGCCTCCAGCAGCCAGGACTGGTAGCGGCCCCGTTCATTCTCCAGGAAGGCATCGGCGGCCTTCAGCGCGGCGGCGGCCGTCTTGCCCCCCTCGCGCTTGGCCAGCATGGCGAAACGCGATTTCACCTTCATGATCTGAACTTCGGGCTGCGCGCCCTGCTGCGCGTCTTCGGCGCGCAGCAGCTGCAGGTCTGTCTTGGTCTCGCTCATGGCTGCCCCCCGGCGCGGCTCAGTGCATCGCAAACCGCGTCGTCGCCTGCGGCGTGACGCGTGGCGCGATCGGCTGGCCACGACGCTCCTGCGGCACGGGACAGCTGCTGTCTTTGAAGCGTCGGTCGGGGCCGGCATAGCCAGGCGCGATCACGAAGGAGCGGGGATCCTCGGCGATCCACAGCAGCCGGTCATAGATCATCTTGGGCGAGAGCGGCTTGGCCAGCACGAAATTGGCGCCGCAGTCGCGCGCATGCTGCACGGTCTGCATCTGGGCATGGCTGGTCAGCACGATCACCGGCGTGTGGCGATTGGGATTGTGGTTGTCGCTGCGGATCTGGCGGACCACGTCGAAACCGTCGCCCATCGGCAGGTTGCCGTCACAGATCAGCAGATCGGTGGCCGCGCTGCGGCAGCGCGCCAGCGCATCCTCGCCGTTGCCGGAAACAGCGATATGCTGCGCGCCAAGGGCGTGGAGGATTCCGTAAAGGATGCTTTGAAAGTAGGGGTTGCCCTCGGCAACCATGAAACGGAGGCTGTTAAGGTTAAGAGCCGGCTTTGTCATCGCGAATTCCTCAGCTTTCTGCAAAGAACGCGGTTATGGGTGGGGCGCCCTTCTGGGCTATTTGCGATGGTATTTATCCAGAGTCGAAAGCAATTCTCAAGCGAATATCTGTCTGTAGTTGTATTGAGATCGCTGTAATAAACGTTAATTTGCGGGAAGTGCTTGAATCTCCACCGGATTATCCGCCGCCTACGGAGCATATCCACAGCGGTCGCGGAGCCGGCCTGAGACGCCGGCGACAGTCCGCAGCCGGGGCAAAGAAAAAGGCCGGGGAAACCCCGGCCTTTTTGCATTCAGAATGTGAGTCGCTGATCAGGCAGCATCAGCGGCGCGGCTGGCGCGCTTGCGGTCGTTCGGATCCAGCAGCTTCTTGCGGATGCGGATCGACTTCGGCGTCACTTCGACCAGCTCGTCATCGCCGATGTAGCTGATCGCCTGCTCCAGCGTCATCTTGCGCGGCGGGGTGAGGCGCACGGCCTCGTCCTTGCCCGAGGCGCGCATGTTGGTCAGCTGCTTCGCCTTCATCGGATTGACTTCGAGGTCGTTGTCGCGGCTGTTCTCGCCGATGATCATGCCCTCATAGACCGGCGTGCCCGGATCGACGAACAGCACGCCGCGCTCTTCGATATACCACAGCGCGTAGGCGACGGTTTCGCCGGTGCCGTTGGCGATCAGAACGCCGTTGCGGCGGCCCGGGATGGCGCCGCGATGCGGGCCATAGCTATGGAACAGCTTGTTCATGATGCCGGTACCGCGGGTATCGGTCAGGAACTCGCCGTGATAGCCGATCAGGCCGCGCGAGGGCGCCAGGAAGGTGATGCGGGTCTTGCCGCCGCCCGAGGGACGCATGTCGCGCAGCTCGGCCTTGCGCAGGCTCATCTTTTCCACGACCACGCCGGTATAGGCGTCATCGACGTCGACATGCACTTCCTCGATCGGCTCGAGCAGGTCGCCGTTCTCATCCTTCTGGAAGATCACGCGCGGACGGCTGATCGACAGCTCGAAGCCCTCGCGGCGCATCACTTCGACCAGCACGCCGAGCTGCAACTCGCCGCGGCCGGCGACCTGGAAGGCATCCTTCTCGTCGGTCTCGGTGATGCGGATGGCGACATTGCCTTCGGCTTCGCGCATCAGGCGGTCGCGGATCACGCGGCTCTGCACCTTGCTGCCTTCCTTGCCGGCGAACGGGGAATTGTTCACCGAGAAGGACATCGACAGGGTCGGCGGATCGATCGGGTTGGCCGGCACCGGCTCGGTGACGGCGGGTTCGCAGATGGTGTCGGCGACCGTGGTGGTGGTCAGGCCGGCAATGGCGACGATGTCGCCCGCATCGGCTTCTTCCACCGGCACGCGCTCGATGCCGCGGAAGGCCAGCAGCTTGGTAACGCGGCCCACTTCGATCTCGCTGCCATCAGCGCGTAGCGAGTGGATCGCGCTGTTGACCTTCAGCTTGCCCGAATAGATGCGGCCGGTGAGGATGCGGCCGAGGAAGTTGTCGGCTTCCAGCGTGGTGACCAGCATCTTGAAGGGGGCGTCGAGTTCAACGGTCGGCGCCGGGACGTGGCGCACGACCAGGTCGAACAGCGGGGAGAGGTCCTTGCGCGGACCTTCCAGGCTGTCATCGGCCCAGCCGCTGCGGCCCGAGGCGAACATGCAGGGGAAGTCGAGCTGCTCTTCCGAGGCGTCCAGCGCGGCGAAGAGATCGAAGACTTCGGAATGGACTTCCACCGGACGGGCGTCCTGGCGGTCGACCTTGTTGATCACCACGATCGGACGCATGCCGAGGCCGAGCGCCTTGCCCAGCACGAACTTGGTCTGCGGCAGCGGGCCTTCAGCGGCATCGACCAGCAGGACGACGCCGTCGACCATGCTCAGGATGCGCTCGACTTCGCCGCCGAAATCGGCGTGGCCGGGGGTGTCGACGATATTGACGCGGGTGCCGTGCCATTCGACTGAGGTGCACTTGGCCAGGATGGTGATGCCGCGCTCACGCTCCAGGTCGTTGCTGTCCATGACGCGCTCGGCGACCTGCTGGTTTTCGCGGAACGAACCGGACTGGCGCAGCAGGGCGTCGACGAGCGTGGTCTTGCCATGGTCGACGTGGGCGATGATGGCGATATTGCGGATATCCATGCGGCTTACACGAAAGGCCCGGTCCATCCTGAGGCAGGTGGCCAGGCGCGATTCCTTTGGGTTAAGGCTTAAAGATGCCGGGTATATACGGCGCGGCCCGGATTGTGACAAGGACCGATTTATTGCGCTGCGGTGACGGTGCCGACAGGCCCGGCTATCTCCTTGTTTTCCTGTAATGTTCCTGATGAATGGCCGGGCCCTAGCTGCCGCGGGCCGGGCAGGGCCGGGCTCTGCCGGTCGGCCAGGTTGACGTAACGGCATGTAAGCTACGGATGTAACCAATCCAGCCGTATTCGACACGCTCTGGTAGCCGTCCGCCCCGATAGTCCGTCGCAATCAAGGCATCAGTGAGAGGAGTGCGCGCGCGCCATGGTTTCCCGGCCGACCCGTGAGCGGAGCTCAGCGGCGCCGATTTGCGCCAGCAGCTGCAGGGTCCGTTCCTGGTCTGAATCCAGGTGGCGCGGTTCGTAATCAATGATGCAGAGCGAGGCCAGCGTGAACCCGTCGGGATCGACAATGGGGACGCCGGCGTAAAAGCGAAAATGAGGATCGTTCATTACCACCGGATTGGAGGCGAACCGTTCATCCCGTGCCAGGTCGTCGACGGCGAAAACGTCATCTTGCAGGATCGTGTAATTGCAAAAGGCCCAGTCTCTCGGTGTCTCCGTCAGATCAAGGCCATAGCGCGATTTGAAAACCTGCTGGGTCGGCGTGAGCATCGCGACCAGCGCAATTGGTGCCTTGAGGCTATGGCTCGCCAACCATGCGAGCCGGTCGAATGCCTCTTCAGGCCCCGTATCCAGCAATCCGGACCGGTCCACCGCGGCAAGACGCTCTCTTTCATTGGGCGCCACCGGGAAGGACGGCGGTTCCGGAAACAGCGGATCCGGCGCGGCATAGTCCCGCAAGGCTGCCTGTACGGTCTCGGCGAGAGCCGCTGTCGTATCGGCCCTGGCCAGCAGGCGGGAGGCGATGAGGTCGTGACCTTCGGAAGGCAATGGACCCAGCACGATCAACTTCGTGCGGCTGAAACTCGTGTTCGTAACGACATGTTCCAGGAATGACATGTGCTTGCCGGCTTCACTCTCCAGATCGACCACCACAGCAGCGGGCGGTCGCAGGCCCATCGAGAAGGACGCGGAGAAAGGATCCGCATGCGGCTCGATCAGCCAGCCGGTGATGCCGGCAAGGGCGCGTTCCAGCAGGGGCAGCCGCTCTGCGGAGGCCAGCAGGAGGAGGCGCGCTGAATGAAGGGCCGGAGTTGGATTACTGCGCGCCATGAAATCCAGAATGTCGGCCCGATACACGCGCCGATGCCCGCCGGGAGTCTTCCAGGATTTCAGCGCGCCGCCTTCAACCAGCAGCTGCACGGTACGGACCGAAACGCCGAGCAGCTTGGCCGCCTCGGATGTCGTCAGAATGTCCTTATTCATTTCCCCACCACGATCCCCATCGCTCTTCCCACCGCCGTCTTTACCGAGCGTCGTCGGGCCCAACTCCCGCGCCGCTGTCCGGGCATCACTATGCCTGTTGAAGATAGCGTAATGCACGATCTGATGAAATCAACTAAATTTGATGAATTTGATATAATTGATAGTATATATAATCCCCCGTGCCGCCGCGAGTCTCTCCCCAGAACTGGCCGGTATGAAAACAAAAACAAACGCTTACAGAGGATGGCTCCCCATGCCGAGTGAACTCCAGTCTCGCACGTCGATCAAAGATCCAGTGTCCCATTCGCGCGAAAGTCCGGGAAACGAGAATATCCCGGCGACCTATGACTTCATTATCTGTGGCGCCGGTCCGGCCGGTTCGGTGGTCGCGGCCCGTCTGGCTGAAAATCCTGAAGTCTCGGTCCTGCTGATCGAGGCCGGCGGCAGCGATGATGTGCCGGAGGTCATGACCCCGGCGGCCTGGCCTGCGAATCTCGGTTCGGAGCGCGACTGGGGATTCATGGCGCAGGCCAATCCCCATCTGAACGGCCGCGCCATTTCCCTCAACATGGGCAAGGTGCTGGGCGGCGGGTCCAGCATCAACGTCATGGTCTGGGCGCGTGGCCACAAGAACGACTGGGAGCATTTCGCCGAGGAAGCCGGCGATCCCGCCTGGGGCTATGAAGCGGTGCTCGGCATCTATCGCCGCATCGAGAACTGGCAGGGCCAGCCCGATCAGCAAAGGCGGGGCAGTGACGGTCCCGTCTTCGTCCAGTCGGCGATCAACCCGCAGCCCGTGGCGCTCGCCATGGTTGACGCTGCACAGGCCATGGGTCTGCCGGCATTCGACAGTCCCAATGGCGCGATGATGGAAGGCCGCGGCGGCGTGGCGATCAACGATCTGATCGTCCGTGACGGTCGACGCGTCTCGATCTTCCAGTCCTATGTGCAGCCCCGGCGCGGACAGCCCAATCTCACGGTGCTGACGCAGACCGTGGTGAACCGGCTGGTCTTCAAGGGCAGCAAGGTTGTCGGCGTCGAGGTCCTTCAGGAGGGACGGCGCCGGCAGTATGCCGCGCAGCATGAAGTCATCCTCTCGCTCGGCGCGATCAACACGCCGAAGGTGCTGATGCAGTCGGGCATCGGGAACGATCCCGACCTGCGGCGGCATGGCATCGCCACGGCGCAGCACCTGCCGGGAGTCGGCCAGAACCATCAGGATCATGTCTCCTTCGGCTGCATCTTCGAATGCGAGCATCCGCAGGCTGTCGGCTATGGCGGTTCCGAGGCGACGCTGTACTGGTCGAGCGATGCGCGTCTGTCGCTGCCCGACATGTTCCACTGCCAGCTGGAATTCCCGGCACCGAGTCCGGAGACGGCCGCTCTGGGCGTGCCCGAGCAGGGGTGGACGATGTTCGCGGGGCTGGCGCATCCCAAGAGTCGCGGCACGGTCCGTCTCTCCGGGCCGAACCCGGAAGATCCGGTGATGATCGATGCCAATACGCTGTCGCATCCCGACGATCTGAAGGCGGCGCTCGCCAATATCGATCTTTGCCGCAACCTTGGTGGCCATACCGCCTTCAATGGGCTCAGCCGCGAAGCGATGCCCGGCAAACTGGATGCCAAGGCGATGGAGGATTATGCCCGCAATGCGGCGGTCACCTACTG
>Ga0209675_1000815_pt1 | contig 20536 bp, 24 predicted proteins | sample AraplaCol_mLB_r2_2_FD_184280 | JGI IMG/M metagenome (GOLD analysis project Ga0209675, IMG submission 184280) | Arabidopsis root microbial communities from North Carolina, USA - plate scrape MF_Col_mLB_r2 (SPAdes) (version 3) | ecosystem: Host-associated > Plants > Roots > Endosphere | place... | reverse complement strand
ACGCATTCCGTGCCCAGGCCCTGCACGCGCAGGTCCGGCTCGATGATATGCAGGTGCATGTTGGCGCGGTCGCCGCGAATGATCTTGTCGCAGGTCGAGAAGCCGATCGGCCGGCCGTTCAGCAGCCAGATCACCTGCAGGCCGCTACGCTGCTCAATGGGCAGGGCGAATTCATGCTCGTAATGCTGCTGCCAGAACTGGCGCGACGGCAACCGCGTGGGGTCGACGCCGAGCAGTTCCATATGCTCGGGCGTGGCGGTGTGGAAATAGTCGATGATGATCTGCGTCTCGGACGCGGTCATCAGCCGCACGGTCAGCGCCATGGCAGGTTCCCCCGATCGATCAGGCCTGCAACTGTCGCTGTGGGCGAGACGGCTGTAAAGCGTTCATTCAGCCCGGATAGCGGCCGGTCGCCTTGGCATAGCCTTCGCCCCAGTCGGCCAGGTCGGTCAGCGCCTTGTTCAGGCTGACGCCCCATTTGGTCAGGCTGTATTCCACCCGCGGCGGCACCTCGTGGAACATCTTGCGCACCAGCAGCTTGTCCTGCTCCAGCTCGCGCAGCTGCTGGATCAGCATCTTCTCGGAGATGCCTTCCACCATGCGCTTGAGTTCGCCGAATCTCACCGCGCCGTCGCGCAGCTCCCACAAGATCACGGCTTTCCACTTGCCGCCGATGGCGTCGAAGGCCGGGCCGATGCCGCAGTTGTAAGATTTTTTCGCCATGTTTTCCGCCTATACAGACGTTTGGGTATGTACCTGACAAAATAGTAGGTACTTGCTGATCTAACTGTAGTGCTCCCATTTCAAGGTCTCAACAACTCACCAATCAGTCAGTGGAAAAAACGCAGGAGACCTCGGATGAGCAAGACCAACACGAGCGACGTGACGATCATCGGCCTCGGCCCCATGGGCCTGACGCTGGCCGACCTGATGCTGAAGGCGGGCAAGCGCGTCACGCTGTGGAACCGGAGTACGGACAAGGCAAAGGATCTGGTTGCGCGCGGCGCGACGCTGGTGCGCACGCCGGCCGTCGCCATCGCCGCAAGTCCGGTCAGCCTCGTTATCCTCTTCGACTATGCCGCCGCCGATGCGGTGCTGCGCAGCGACGGTGTCGCAGCAGCGTTGCAGGGCAGGCTGGTCGCCAATCTCGGCACCGGCAGCCCGGAGGATGCCAGGGCCGCGCAGGCTTATATTGAAAAGAACGGTGGTCGATATCTGGATGGCGCGATCCAGGCAGCGCCGAGTCAGATGGGACAGGCCGACACACCGATGCTGGTCAGCGGCCGGCAGGATGTCTATGCGCAGGCCGAACCGATGCTGAAGCTGCTGGCCGGCAATCCGATCTATCTGGGCGAGAAAGTCGAGGCCGCGGCAGTGATGGACCTCTCGACGCTGTCCTATGTTTACGGCGCTTATGCGGGCTTCCTGCATGGCGCGCGCCTGGCCGAGGCCTCGGGCGTCAGCACGAAGACCTATGGCGAGATCGTCAACCGGATCTCGCCCAGCTTCGGCGCTTTCTTCCAGCATGAGGGCGGCGTGATCCAGTCGGGCGACTTCACCATCACGGAAAGTCCGATGCGTATCTCGGTCTCGGCGGTCGACCGCATCCTGAAAGTCTCGGAAGCGTTGGGCATCAACACGGAAGTTCCCGTACTGGTGAACGACTGGCTGGTGCAGGCCGACAGGGCTGGCTATGCGGACGAGGAACTCGCGGCGCTGATCAAGGTGCTGCGGGCGCGTCCGGCTGCCGCGGCCAACGCGGCGTAGGGATGAGAGCGGACGGCGCGGTCAGGAAAGCCGCGCCGTCAGGATCTTGAAGCCGGTATAGCCGAAGGCCAGTGCGAAGATGCCCTCGAACCAGCGGCGCAGCCGCAGGTAGATGCGCACCGCAGGGGCGCTCGAGAACAGCAGGGCATAGCCATGGAAGACCAGCGTGCTCTGCACCGCCACCGCCGCGATGATGGTGAGCAGCGTGGCAGGCGAGGCCTGCGCCGGCACGCCGACGGCATAGAGCGAGCCGAAGAACAGGATTGCCTTCGGGTTGGTCAGATGCAGCGCCAGGCCAGCGGCATAGGCGCGTTGGTGCGAGGTGAATTTTGCGCCCTTGGTGGCGAGTTCGCCCGGCGTCAGCGCCGCGCGCGCCGACTTCACCGCGAGGAAGATCAGGTAGCTGGCGCCGACATAGCGCAGCAGTTCGAAGACCCAGACATTGGCCAGCATCACCGCGCCAAGGCCGAAGGCGGCGGCCGTCGACCACATCAGCGATCCGGTACTGACGCCCGACGCCATGGCCAGCGCGTATCTGCGTCCCGAAACCATTGCCGTGCCGGCGATGTTAAGCGTGGCGGGGCCGGGGCTGCCGGTGGCGAGCAGGGCGGCGGCGAGGATGAGGGGGAGGTTGATGTCGTCGAGCATGGCGCAAGACTGATCATGACGCCGCGCGCCGGGCAAGTGCTGACATGTACCGCTACAATGTATGGTGGCAGGTGTGGCGTAAAAAAGCGTGGGAAATCCGGGCTCCGTCTATATCAGCCCACGACCATGCGCGTCGCCGGTCGCGATGCTGCTGCGTTGCAAAAGGGATCGCGCCGATTCTGTCCGATGTTGACAGGGCGGCGCGGAACTGCTGCGGTTGGGTTGCGCTGATATTGCAGTCCTGTCCCTTCATCCTGATCGGAGGTTGCGATGCATATCCTTGTCATCGAGGACCATGATCCGATGGCCGAGACCATCATTGCGATCCTCGAAGCAGACCGGCACACAGCAGTGAGAGCCGTGAACGGCCGCTACGGCATGGCGCAGTTCGAGACCGGCGCCTTCGATCTCGTCATCACCGATATCCTGATGCCGGACCAGGAAGGCCTGGAGACGATCCGCGCCATGGTGAAGCGCAAGCCCGACGTGCGCATCATCGCCGTGTCGGGCAGCGGCCGGGACGGCGGCTTCGACTATCTAAACATGGCGCGGTCTTTCGGCGCGATGGCGACGTTGCAGAAACCGTTCCAGCCGGCCGATCTGCTGACTCTGGTTCACAGCGTCGGCCGCGTTGCCGCATAGGCGGATTCATAGCCGGGCCATTTCATAAGCCGGTCGCGTCCTAGCGTTTCACCATGGCCATGATGATCTCGGCGAGTTCGTCTTTCGCCTGCGCTATCGTGATTTCGCCATTGGCCGTAGCATAGGAGAGGGCGTCGGCCGCGCCCAGCATGCCGCGCAGGCGCGCGGTGCTCAGCGCATTTTTTTTGGCGAAGGGCGACAGCGCGGCGTGGCAGCGCTGCATCACGTCCGTCTCGCAGTCGCGCTTCACGCGATCGAGTTCGGGTGAACCGACCAGCGCTGCGACCACGCCGGGAATCTCGCGGCCCTGCGCGGGCACGCAATCGACATAGGCTTCCGCGATCACCGTCGCGCGGTCCTGCAGCGTTGCGGGACTTTCAGCCAGGGCTGCATCCATCCGCGCGGTGTGGCGGCTGTCGAAATCGCGATACAGCGCCGCCAGCAATCCCTCGCGCGTGCCGAAATGGTCGTAGACCACCGGCTTGGTCACGCCAGCCTGTTCGGCCAGCCGGCCGAGCGTCAGTGCATCGGTGCCCTCCGCGCGCACCAGTCGCCAGGCGGTATCCATCAGTTGCCGCTGCCGCTCGTTGCGGCTGAGGCGTTGCCGAGGATTCTTCACGGTCGCGCTTGTCTTTGTTTTCGCCATGACTATATACCAAAAGTAACTTACTAAAAGTATATAGTAAGTTTCATGAATTTTCAATCAGATAGAGGGAGTTTTCGATGCGCGCCCTGATCGTCACCGCACATCCCGAGCCGCAGTCGCTCACCAACAGCATCGCGGCCCGGATCGGCGCGGGGCTGGAAAGCGCCGGGCACGGTTTTGAAATTGCCGACCTTGCCAGCGAGGGCTTCGATCCGCGCTTCACCATGGGGGACCTTGCCGTGCATCGCCGCAAGGAAGCGCGGCCCGCCGATGTGGCGGCCGAGCAGGCGCGGATTGAGCGCTCTGACGCACTGGTGCTGGTCTATCCGGTCTACTGGTGGTCGATGCCGGCGCTGCTGAAAGGCTGGATCGACCGCGTCTTCTCGAATGACTGGGCCTTCGACTTCACGCTGAATGGCGACCTGGTGAAAAAGCTGCGCCACATGAAGGTGCATCTGGTCGGCATCGCCGGTGCCGATGACGGCACCTACCGGCGCCACGGTTATGGCGACGCGATGAAAGCGCAGATCGATCACGGCATCTTCGACTATGTCGGCGCGACCGTGGTCAGTTCGCGGATGCTGCTGGAGTCAGAGACGCAGGATCCGGCGGTGCATCTGGAAACGGCGCACGAGATCGGCGTGGCGGTGTTCGGCGATGCGAAGGCGCAGGCGGCCGCAGATTGACGGCGCGCAGCCACGCGTTACGCCTGACGGGCGAGGGGATGATGTGGAATTTTTGGAGAATGGCTCCCAGGGAGGGATTCGAACCCCCGACCGGGCGGTTAACAGCCGCCTGCTCTACCACTGAGCTACCTGGGATCAGTGCGGGGCGGAACCTACTCAGCATCGCCCCGGTCCGCAAGACCTGTATCCAAAAATTTCGCGGGTCGCCGCGGCGGACTGCGAACCGGCTTTTCCCCAATCCCGCCAGATGCTAAGCGGGAGGGAAGGGAGCCCTGAAAATGAAAATGACCCAGGCCGAACTGGCGGCCTTCCTCGATGCCGAATTCCCGCAGATGCGGCCGATGCGGATGCGAATCGATGCCTGGGACGGCACGGTGATGCGCATCGCCATGCCGATCGGTGAGCAGAACCTGCGTCCCGGTGGCACCGTTTCGGGTCCGGCGATGATGACGCTGGCCGACTGTGCTGCTTATTTGCTTCTACTGGGCCTGATAGGACCGGTGGCGCTGGCGGTCACCACCAATCTCAACATCAACTTCCTGCGCAAGCCGGGGATGAGCGAGCTGGTGGCCGAGGCCAGCATGCTGAAGCTGGGCAAGACGCTGGCGATCATCGAGATCAGCCTGTATTCGGCCGGTCAGGCCGAGCCGGTCGCCCATTCGGTGATGACCTACGCCATCCCGCCGGCCAAGGGCTGAACCGGCGCGCAGGCTAAGTGGCTGGACTGCCATGTAAGGCATTGATTTATATTGACTGTATAAAGGGTATCATAATACCGCTGCCTAAATATCTGATTTTTCTCGTCAAGATCGCGTTGACTTGACAAAGAAAATCCTCATAGTGCGCCCCGATCCGCCCGCCAGCTTTGGCAGAGGCGTTTTTCTACCGTTAGGAACCGTCATGAAGACCTTCACCGCCAAAGAGTCCGAAGTGGACAAGAAGTGGGTGCTGATCGATGCCGACGGCCTGGTGCTCGGTCGCCTCGCGACCCTGATCGCCATGCGTCTGCGCGGCAAGCACAAGGCGATTTTCACGCCGAACGCCGATACCGGCGACAACATTGTCGTCATCAATGCCGAGAAGGTGCGCGTCACCGGCCGCAAGGCTGCGCAGGAAGTCTTCTACTGGCACACCGGTCATCCGGGCGGCATCAAGGGCCGCACCATCGGTGAGGGCCTTGCCGGCCGCTTCCCCGAGCGTGTGATCCTGAAGGCCGTCGAGCGCATGCTGCCGAAGGAGAGCCCGCTGGCTCGCCGTCAGCTCAGCAAGCTCAAGGTCTACAAGGGCCCGGCCCATCCGCATGAGGCCCAGCAGCCCGTCAAGCTGGACGTCGCCGCGCTCAATCCGAAGAACAAGAGGAACGACTAATGGCTGAGACCCGTACTCTCGCCGACCTGAGCCTGGGCAACGCCAAGGCCGCTGTCGCCGCGACTGCCGCTCCCGCCGAGCGCAAGGTCGACAAGCTCGGTCGCGCCTACGCCACCGGCAAGCGCAAGAACGCCATTGCCCGCGTCTGGATCAAGCCCGGCACCGGCAAGTTCACCGTGAACGGCAAGGAGAGCAACGACTACTTCGCTCGCCCGGTGCTGCGCATGCTGCTCGCCCAGCCGATGGTTGTCACCAACCGCGCTGGCCAGTTCGACGTCATGGCGACGGTTGTCGGCGGCGGCCTCTCGGGCCAGGCCGGCGCGCTGCGCCACGGCATCTCGAAGGCGCTGACCTATTTCGAGCCGGCGCTGCGTCCGGCTCTGAAGGCCCAGGGCTTCCTGACCCGCGATCCGCGCGTCGTCGAGCGCAAGAAGTACGGCAAGCCGAAGGCCCGCCGCAGCTTCCAGTTCTCGAAGCGCTAATCCGTCTGCTGCCTGTGCAGCGATCGGGAAGGGCCGGAGCCATGCTCCGGCCCTTTCTCGTTTGGGTATGTTGCAACCGTATGCCGTTCACCCTTCAACGCTATGGCGTCGAAGCGGTCCTGCGCGCAGGATAGCGGCCGGGGCAGTGCGATTCCGGGTGGTCGTTTCGTATGGATGCTGAAGACGTCTTCCTTCTCGTCGTGCCGGCGCTGCTGTTGCTGCTCGGCGCCGGGATTTTTGCCGGCATGATCGAGCGCATGGCCTACAGCCTGGCCAGCGGCGCCACCGACCTGTCGGGCGATGCGACGGCGAATGCCCAGGCCGAATACGACTATTCCCTGAAACGGGCCGAGTTCGTGCGCCTGCGCGACACCAAGGCCGATCTCGACAGCCAGATCAATATGGCCCGCAAGGAGCGCGCCAAGCTGCTCGACCAGGAGCGCCGGCTGGCCGACCGCGAGAAGAATTTCGTCGCCGAGGCCGGCTATCCGGTGCCCGGCATACCCGGCTTCCTGCTGACGCTGGAAGGTCCGACCTCGGTGATGCCCTTCGCCGGTCCGGCCTCGATCGCGACCAGTTTCGGCGGCCGTCGCCGCGTGCGGCTGGTGGTCTGGGCCTCGGGCCAGGCCGAGGCCGAGGCGGTGGGCCTGAACTGGGGCGGGGCGGATGCCAAGCTGGTGTCCACGCGCCCGTTTGCCGGCACCGTCTACTGGCACGAGGTCTAGGCGATGGAAGAGTTCCTCGCGCTGCTGACCGGCCTGATCGCCCTTATCCTCGTGGGGCTGGCGGTTGTCATTGCCGGCGACCGTGCGCGCCAGGGCACGCTGCGGGCCCAGGCCGAGAAACTCGGCCGCCAGCAGCGCCAGCAGGAACTGACCGCGCGGCTGGAACAGGTCGAGCGTGCCATCGCCGAGCAGGAGGGGCTGATCGCCGCCGCCGAGCGCGAGCTGGCCAAGGCGGTGCAGGAGAATGACGGCCTGCGTGCCGGTCTCGACGCGACCGAATATCCCTTCGTGTATACCGTCGTGCCGCTGGAAAGCCGCGGCGACATGTACGCGCGCAGCTTTCGCTTTATCGCCCGCCAGCCGGCGATGGCCGAGGGCGCGGTCGCGCCCGATCCGGTGGCCCAGTGGGATACCGGCCGCTTCTACGTGGTTGCCGCGACGAACCAGGCGGAGGCGCGTTCGGTGGTCGACCGCCTGCTGCCGCGGAGCAAGGGCTTCGTCGTGGTTAATGCCGGCGAGGCACCCCAGGACGGGGGCGAGCCGGCCCCGCAAAACCCGCAGTAATGCTCGCGAATCGGGCAGTTTCGACGCGGTACTAACCAAAACATTTCGTTGCTTTGCTCCGGCCTTTGCCTGACAGTTGTAACAGGACAATCCCCGGAGCCGCCGGCCATGGACGCCGTCGATATCGTATCTGCGCTGCTGCCCTCGCTGCTGATGTTCTTCGCCGTTTCGCTCGGCGCGAACAGCCTGGAGCGCTATGTGCAGAATTACGCGCGCGGCCGCTTCGAGATCGACCGGCTGGCCGGAGAAGTCGATGTGGCGCGCCAGAAGATCGCCGATATCCGCACCGACTACGACCGCCTGGTGGAAGAGAAGGCCGAGATCGACATGCGGCTGACGGAAAAGCAGTCGGCCTATGGCGACATGATGGCGCGCGAGGTCGAGTTCAACGACCAGAGCTTCATGACCGTCTACGAGATCGGCATCCCGCGTCCGCAGCAGACCGCCTGGTATGTGAAGCTGATCGGTCCGGAAATGCACGAGATGTTCAGCGGGCCGGGCTCCTCTGTCTGCCCGTTCCCCGGCCGCCGCGCCGCGCGCCTGATCGTCTGGGGCGTAGACAGCGAGGAGGCCGTGCGCCTGCGCACCAAAAAGGTGTTCGGCGCATTATCCGAGGTGATGGTGATCCGCACTTTCAGCGGCAAGCTGAGGCTCGGCGATGTTTGATTATTCTGTCAGCCAGTTTGTCGGCATCCTCGCGGCAGGCGCCAATATCGCCATCGCGCTGATGATCATCCTGCTGCTGGGCGAGCGCAGCCATGCCGCCTGGATCCGCGTGCGGGTGCGCGCCGACGAGCTCACCGGGCTGAAGGCCGAGGTGGAGCGGAATGCCGCCGAAAGCCAACGCGTGGTGCAGGGGCTGCAGGAAGAGATCGCTGATGTGAAGAACCAGGTGGTGCGCGCCGAGCAGGATATCGAAAGCCTGGTGAAGCGACACCGCGAGACCGATCTGCCGGTGGGGTATACCGCCACGCCGGTCGATGTGGTCGACCGCCGCTACCGCACCTGGCGCGTGGTGGTCCGCAATACAGATCTGGGCGCCAGCGCCGGCTCGTTCAGCCACCCTTCGCATCGCTGGATCGAGGGGCGCTTCTACGAAGTGCCGGCACCCAACATGGACTACGCCGTCTCCACCATGCAGAGCCGTTTCCTGCTGCGCGACGGCTTTACCGTCGATCCGGCACCGTTCCGTCAGGCCGTCATGACGGTGGATGCGGTCGAGGCGGTCTGACCGCTCTGGCGACCCGCGTTTCTTTCCCATAAGCTGATCCTCGCAAGCGCCGCCGTGAAGAGTGGCGCCAGGAGGATCGCCATGAAGTCTCTTGCCACCGTCGCCTTTACCCTTGCCATTGCTGTCGCCGGCAGCGCTGCTGCGCAGTCCGCGTTTCCCAGCCGCCAGATCCGCTTCGTGGTGCCGTTCGCGCCGGGCGGTTCGTCCGACATCATCTCGCGCTCGGTCGCCAGCCAGCTCTCGGTGACGCTGGGCCAGCAGGTCTATGTCGAAAACAAGGGTGGCGGCGGCGGCAACATCGCCATGGAAGAGGTCAAGCGCGCAGCCCCTGACGGCTATACGCTGATCCTTGGCCATATCGGCACACTGGCGGTGAACCCGGCGATGTATGGCGCGAAACTGCCCTACGATCCGGTCAAGGATTTCCAGCCGATCTCGCTGCTGGCCGTGGTGCCCAATGTGATCGCGGTGAATCCCGATGTGCCGATCAAGTCGCTGAAGGAGCTGGTGGCGAATGCCAAGGCGAAACCCGGCAAGCTGAATTACGGCTCGGCCGGCAACGGCAGCGCGGGCCATCTGGCGATGGAATACTTCAAGATGGAAGCCGGCATCGACCTGGTGCATATCCCGTATCGCGGCACTGGCCCGATGCTGTCCGACCTGCTGGGCGGCCAGCTGGAGCTGACCTTCAACGGCATCCCGCCGATCATCAGCCAGATCAAGGCCGGCAAGCTGCGGCCGCTCGCCGTTGGCTCGGCCGCGCGCGTGCCGGCGCTGCCGGACGTGCCGACGATTGCCGAAAGCGGCTTTCCCGGTTTCGAGACCTCGCAATGGTACGGCATGATGGCGCCGGCCGGCGTGCCGCGTCCGATCATCGACCAGTTGCAGCAGGCGGTGGCGAAGGCGCTGGCCAGCGACGACGCCAAGAAGCGCATCGCCGACGATGGCGGCGTGGTGGCCGGCGGCACGCCGGAGCAGTTTGCCACGCTGATCGCCAAGGAGAAGGAGCGGTGGGCCAAGGTGGTCAGTACCGCGAAGATCCAGCCGGACTGAGCGTCCTTACCGGTTCAGCTCGCGCATCCCGCGTTCCAGGCCTTCGAGAGTCAGCGGGAACATGCGGTTGCCCATGATCTGGCGGATCACGCCGACAGACGGCGTGTAGTCCCAGTATTTTTCCTGCACCGGGTTGAGCCAGATCGCCTTGGGATAGGTATCCAGCAGGCGCTGCATCCACACGGCACCGGCTTCCTCGTTCCAGTGCTCGACGCTGCCGCCCGGCTGCACGATCTCGTAGGGGCTCATGGTCGCGTCGCCGACGAAGATGATCTTGTAATCATGCTGGTAGGTGCGCAGCACCTCATGCGTGGGCATGAATTCGCTGTGGCGGCGGCGGTTGTCCTTCCACAGCTTCTCGTAGACGCAGTTATGGAAGTAGTAGAATTCCATATGCTTGAACTCGGCGCGCGCCGCCGAGAACAACTCTTCCGTCACGCGGATATGGTCGTCCATCGAGCCGCCGATATCGAACAGCAGCAGCACCTTCACCTTGTTGTGGCGTTCGGGCACCAGCTTGATGTCGAGATAGCCGGCATTGGCCGCAGTCGAGCGGATCGTGTCGGGGAGGTCGAGTTCCATCTCCGCGCCTTCGCGGGCGAATTTGCGTAACCGCCGCATCGCCACCTTGATGTTGCGAGTGCCGAGCTCGACGCTGTCATCCAGGTTCTTGTATTCGCGCTTGTCCCACACCTTCACGGCGCGGCGGTTGCGCGACTTGTCCTGGCCGATGCGCACGCCTTCGGGATTGTAGCCGTAAGCGCCGAAGGGCGAGGTGCCGGCGGTGCCGATCCACTTGCTGCCGCCCTGGTGGCGCTCTTTCTGTTCCTCGAGGCGCTGGCGCAGTGTCTCCATCAGCTTGTCCCAGCCGCCGAGCGCCTCAATCATGGCTTTCTCTTCGTCGGTCAGGACTTTCTCGGCGAGACGCCGCAGCCATTCCTCGGGGATCTGCGCGGTGACCTCCGCGCCGGCATCGCCGGCACCGACAAAGGACAGGCCGTTGAAGCACTGGCCGAAGACGCGGTCGAACTTGTCGAGGTTGCGCTCGTCCTTCACCAGCGCGGTACGAGCGAGGTAGTAGAAATTCTCGACCGAGAATTCCGGCACGTTCTTGTCCATCGCCTCGATCAGGGTCAGGTATTCCCGCAGGGTGGCGGGAACCTTGGCCTTGCGTAGTTCGAGGAAGAAAGTAATGAACATGCCGGCGTCTCCTTAGCCGCGCTCGCTCTTAACCACGCTCACGCCGAGCCAGGAAGGCCAGCCGCTCGAACAGATGCACATCCTGCTCGTTCTTCAGCAACGCGCCGGCCAGCGGCGGGATCAGCTTGCCCTGGTCCTTGCTGCGCAGCGCATCGGCCGGTAGGTCTTCCGCCATCAGCAGCTTGAGCCAGTCGAGTAGTTCCGAGGTGGAGGGTTTCTTCTTCAGGCCCGGCGTCTCGCGGATGTCGTAGAAGACATTCAGTGCGTCACGCACCAGGTTCTTCTGCACGCCCGGATAATGCACCTCGACGATCTCTTCCATCGTCTCGCGCTCGGGGAAGCGGATGTAGTGGAAGAAGCAGCGGCGCAGGAAGGCGTCGGGCAGCTCTTTCTCATTGTTCGACGTCACGATCATGATCGGGCGCACGGCGGCCTTCACCGTCTCGCCGGTCTCGTAGACGAAGAATTCCATGCGATCCAGCTCGAGCAGCAGGTCGTTGGGGAATTCGATATCGGCCTTGTCGATCTCGTCGATCAGCAGCACCGGGCGCTGCGGCGCCGTGAAGGCCTCCCACAGCTTGCCCTTCTTGATGTAGTTGCGGATGTCCTTGACGCGCTCGTCGCCCAGCTGGCTGTCGCGCAGGCGCGAGACGGCGTCGTATTCATACAGGCCCTGCTGGGCCTTGGTGGTCGACTTCACATGCCAGGTGAGGAGCGGGGCGTTCAGCGCTTTCGCGATCTCGATCGCCAGCACGGTCTTGCCGGTGCCGGGCTCGCCTTTCACCAGAAGCGGACGCTCCAGCGTGATGGCGGCATTCACGGCCACCTTGAGATCATTGGTGGCGACGTAAGACTCGGTACCGGTGAACTTCATGCGATGCTTCCCACTGTCAGGCAGAGGAAGGAACGCTAGGTCGCAGGCTGCGTCCGTGCAAGTCGTGACGTAGGGTCAAGCACAGAATGGGCGTCAATTGCCGGAAGGCCGGGACAGGCTCAGTTCGTGGTCTTGTAGTTGACGCAGATCTTGGTCTTCTCGACCGCGTCGATGCTGTCGCCGTTGTTGCCGCAGACGCCGGTATCCAGCGACTGGGCGTTCACGCAGAACAGCGAGCAATCCTGGCAGACGCCGAAATCGGCCACCTGGTGGCGGGTCTGCAGGTCGTGCAGCAGGCGGGTCAGGCCTTTGACCATTTCCGCGCCCAGTTCGTCGGCGATCTCGGTGCTGGCGCGTTCGAGCGTCTGCATCGGGTCATTGCCCAGCATCGTCTGGCCTTCGGCGGTCAGGCAGAGCTCGACCTGGCGGCGGTCCTCGGTCTTCTTGCAGCGGGTGATCAGCCCCTTGTTCTCGAGGGCGATGAGGGTCTGCGAGACCGTGCCCTTGGTGGCGCCGAGGTATTCGGCCAGGGCGGTAGGGGTGCGGGAGAACTTGTTGGCCTGGGCAATGAAGCGCAGGGCTTCCCATTGGGCAGGGTTCAGGCCGTTGGCGAACTGCAGCTCGCGGGTGAGGCGGCCCAGGCGGTCCAGAAGGACGATAACCCGTTGAGCGACCACGGCTTTTGCGGTGTCGCCGGCGCCATTGGGGCGGCTGGTTTCGGTAGCGTGAGGAAGCGTGGTGATAGGCATCACAGTTTTGTTTCGACTCGCTATTACCGCTTGCCGCTGGAACAAGGCAGGGCGTATCGTGTTTTTGTATCGACCCGATACCAATTGCCATTTGCCCGGCAGCCAGCATCAAGCAACCTAGTGCAGACCCGGGCGAAAGTCGATGGAGGACCTAAAAATGGCCATCGCAACTGCCCCCCGGACCCTGGACAGCGCCGACCGGCGTTACCTGTCGACCGTCATGACCAAGGCCCTGCTCACTGAGGAAGAGGAATTAAGCCTCGCCCGCAAGTGGCGCCTTGATGGAGATCAAAAGGCCATGCAGAAGCTGGTAACGGCTTATCTGCGCCTGGTGGTCGCCACATCCACCCGTTTCCGCAACTACGGCCTGCCCATGCCCGACCTGATCCAGGAGGGCAATATCGGCCTGATGCTGGCGGTCAACCGGTTCGACCCCGAGCGCGGCGTGCGTTTCTCGACCTATGCCGCCTGGTGGATTCGCTCGTCCATCCAGGAATATGTGCTGCGCAATTGGTCGATCGTGCGCTCCGGCACGTCCGCAGGCCAGAAGGCCCTGTTCTTCAACCTGCGCTGGCTGCGCGCCAAGCTGGAACGTGCCGGCGGCGGCATGGCCCAGCTGGATAACGGCACCCGCGACGAGATCGCGACCGCGCTGAAGGTCTCGCCCAAGGACGTCACCGCCATGGCCGAACGACTGGCGGCGCGTGACCATTCGTTGAACGAGACCGTGGGCGGCGAGGAGGGCGGCGACGCCTTCCAGGACTTCCTGGTCGATCCGGGCCCGAACCCGGAGGAGATCGTCTCGACCAAGCTGGACGGCAGCCAGCGCCATGTCTGGCTGACGGAATCGCTGAAGGAGCTCAGCCCGCGCGAGCAGCTGATCATCGTCGAGCGGATGCTCAACGACGAAAAGGCCACGCTGGAAGAGCTCGGCGGCCGCCTGGGCGTCACCAAGGAACGCGTGCGCCAGATCGAAACCAAGGCCTTCCGCAAGCTGCAGCTGGCAGTCCAGCGCAAGGCCAAGCAGGCCGGCGAAAAGATCGTCGGCAAGCTGGAAGACATGAGCAGCCTGCTGCCGGCCTAAATACGACAAGGTCTTACCCGTAAATTCGCCCACCCCTGCTTGACATCGGGGTGGGCGAAGGGTAAATCCCACGCCGCCGCGGGGGTGTAGCTCAGTTGGTTAGAGCGCCGGCCTGTCACGCCGGAGGTCGCGGGTTCAAGTCCCGTCACTCTCGCCACTCCCGCCGGCTTCCACTTTTCCTCAAAATCCAGGCCTGCCAGCTCCGTCGCCAGTATCGGCTCGCGACCTATTGCCGTATGCGGATCGATTCGCCTGCGGGGGCTGTTCCGGACTGTCGCGAGTGATTCTCAAAAAGCCGAAAATCGGTTTTCAGCCGGTAATTTACGGGGTTTTTCCCTCACGGGAGCGTGTTGCGGCGCGACACGGAACCGGCTAGAACAGCCACGAACTCGGGCGGGGTGGGACCGGTCCGGGATGTCACTGTTTTTCGGAGGGGAATGACCGTGGACGCCCTGCTGCGGGAATATCTGCCGATCCTGCTTTTCCTTGGCCTCGCCATCGTGCTGGCTGCGGTTCTGGCCCTGCTGCCCTTCGTGGCCGCCAAGCGCGCGCCGGACCCCGAGAAGAATTCCACCTACGAATGCGGCTTCGAGCCCTTTGGTGATTCGCGCAAGCAGTTCGACGTGCGCTTCTACCTGGTCGCCATCCTGTTCATCATTTTCGACCTCGAAGTGGCCTTCCTGTTCCCCTGGGCGATCAGCCTGGGCGAGATCGGCGTCTATGGCTTCTGGTCGATGATGATCTTCCTGGGCGTGCTGACCATCGGCTTCATCTATGAGTGGAAGAAGGGGGCTCTGGAATGGGAGTGAGCACCATGCAGACCCAGGCTCAGGCCAGCGGCACCGCCCTCCAGGCGGGCGGTTCGCAGGACGAGTTCTTCAAGACCCTGTCGGACGAACTGGCCGACAAGGGCGTCGTCATCTCCTCGCTCGACAAGCTGGCCAATTGGGCGCGCACCGGCTCGATGTGGCCGATGACCTTCGGTCTGGCCTGCTGCGGCGTCGAGATGATTCATGCCTTCATGGCGCGCTACGATCTCGACCGGTTCGGAGCGATGCCGCGGGCCTCGCCCCGCCAGTCCGACGTGATGATCGTCGCCGGCACGCTGACCAACAAGATGGCGCCCGCGCTGCGCAAGCTCTACGACCAGATGGCCGAGCCGCGTTACGTCATCTCGATGGGCAGCTGCGCCAATGGCGGCGGCTATTATCACTATTCCTATTCGGTGGTGCGCGGCTGCGACCGCATCGTGCCTGTCGATGTCTACGTGCCGGGCTGCCCCCCGACCGCCGAAGCGCTGATCTACGGTCTTCTGCAGCTGCAGAAGAAGATCGTCCGCACCGGCACCATCGCCCGCTGAAGAGAATCCCATGACCGACAGCAATGCTCTCCGCGATCTGGGTGACCATATCGCCGCCCGTCTGTCCGGCGCGGTGCTGGACAGCAAGCTCGCCCATGGCGAGCTGACTATCCAGGTGCCGGCCGAGCGCATTGTCGAGGTGATGACCTTCCTGCGCGACGATGCGAAATGCCAGTTCAGCGAACTGGTCGACATCACCGGCCTCGACTGGCCGGAGCGGCCTAAGCGCTTCGACGTCGTCTATCACCTGCTGAGCATGACGCAGAACCTGCGCATCCGTGTGAAGGCGCAGACCGACGAAGAGACGCCGGTGGCCTCGATCACCGGTGTCTATTCCTCGGCCAACTGGTTCGAGCGCGAAACCTGGGACATGTATGGCGTGATGTTCTCCGGCCATCCGGATCTGCGCCGCATCCTGTCGGACTACGGTTTCGAGGGGCATCCGCTGCGCAAGGATTTCCCGCTCACCGGCTATATCGAAGTCCGCTACGACGAGGCGCAGAAGCGCGTGGTCTACGAGCCCGTGCAGCTGACGCAGGAATTCCGCCGTTTCGATTTCATGAGCCCGTGGGAAGGCGCCAAATACGTGCTGCCGGGCGATGAGAAAGCCGGCGAGGGAGCCAAGTAAGATGGCCGAAGTCACTATCGCCAACTACATGGTCAATTTCGGGCCGCAGCATCCGGCGGCCCACGGCGTGCTGCGTCTGGTGCTGGAACTCGACGGCGAGCTGGTCGAGCGCTGCGATCCGCATATCGGCCTGCTGCATCGCGGCACCGAGAAGCTGATCGAGCACAAGACCTATCTGCAGGCGGTGCCGTATTTCGACCGCCTCGATTACGTCGCGCCGATGAACCAGGAGCATGCCTTCGCGCTGGCCACCGAGCGTCTGCTCGGCCTGGAAGTGCCGGCGCGTGGCCAGGCGGTGCGCGTGCTGTTCGCCGAGATCGGCCGTCTGCTCAACCATCTGCTGAACGTGACCACGCACGCGCTCGATTGCGGCGCGATGACCCCGGCGCTCTGGGGCTTCGAGGAACGCGAGAAGCTGATGGAATTCTACGAGGGCGTTTCCGGCGCCCGCATGCATGCCGCTTACTTCCGTCCCGGCGGCGTGCACCAGGACATGCCCAAGGGCATGGACGAGGATATCGTTCGCTACCTGCCGCGCATGCTGAAGGTGATCGACGATATCGAAGGCCTGCTGACCGAGAACCGCATCTATCGCCAGCGTAACGTCGATATCGGTGTGATCAACGCCAAGGACGCAATGGACTGGAGCTTCTCCGGCGTCATGCTGCGTGGTTCGGGCGTCGCCTGGGATCTGCGCAAGTCGCAGCCTTATGATGGCTACGAGAAGTATGCCTTCGATATTCCCGTCGGCAAGAACGGCGACTGCTTCGACCGCTATCTCTGTCGCATCGAAGAGATGCGCCAGAGCGCCAAGATCATCGAGCAGGTCGTCGCCAACCTGCCGACCGGCCCGATCGCATCGGATGACCGCAAGGTGGTGCCGCCCAAGCGCGGTGAGATGAAGCGTTCGATGGAAGCGCTGATCCACCACTTCAAGCTCTACACCGAGGGCTATCACGTGCCCGAGGGCGAGGCCTATGCCGCCGTCGAAGCGCCGAAGGGCGAATTCGGCGTCTACCTCGTCTCTGACGGTTCCAACAAGCCCTATCGTTGCCGCATCCGCGCTCCGGGCTTCCCGCATCTTCAGGCCACCGACTTCCTGTCGAAGGGCTACATGCTGGCCGACGCGGTCTCCATCGTCGGCAACATGGATATCGTGTTCGGAGAGATCGACCGATGAGTGGCGTCCATATCGCACCGCCCGAGCAGCAGCCCGCGACCTTCGCGTTTACGGCCGAGAACCTGGAATTGGCGAAGAAGCATATCGCCAAGTATCCGGCCGGCCGCCAGCGCAGCGCCGTGATGCCGCTGCTGGATATCGCGCAGCGCCAGCATGACAACTGGGTGCCGCAGGCCGCGATCCGTTATATCGCCGAGATGCTCGACACGCCGGTGATCAAGGTGCTGGAAGTCGCCAGCTTCTACACGATGTACAACCTTGCGCCGGTCGGCCGTCACTTCGTGCAGGTCTGCACGACGACGCCGTGCTGGCTCGCCGGTTCCGACAAGGTGCTGAGCGCCTGCAAGAAGCATCTCGGCATCAATCCGGGCGAGACCACGCCGGACGGCCAGTTCACCGTGATCGAGGTGGAATGTCTCGGCGCCTGCGTGAATGCGCCGATGCTGCAGTACAACGACGACTTCTTCGAAGATCTGAACGAAGAAAACACCGGCAAGATTCTGGAAGCGATCAAGCGCGGCGAAAAGCCGAAGCCGGGTCCGCAGAACGGCCGCCTGTCGTCCGAGCCGCTCGGCGGCGCGACGACTCTCACCACTTTCAATCCCGCGGCTTCGGCCGGCGGGAATGACGACTGAGGCGGAGCCAGCACCATGCTTCAGGATAAAGACCGCATCTTCACCAATCTCTACGGCCAGCAGTCGTGGCGCCTTGAGGCGGCCCGCAAGCGTGGCGACTGGGACAACACCAAGGCCATCCTCGACAAGGGCCAGGACTGGATCATCGACGAGATGAAGAAGTCCGGCCTGCGCGGTCGCGGCGGCGCCGGTTTCCCGACCGGCATGAAGTGGTCCTTCATGCCCAAGCAGTCCGATGGTCGTCCGTCGTATCTCGTCGTCAATGCCGACGAGGGCGAGCCGGGCACGTGCAAGGACCGCGACATGATGCGCCACGATCCGCACAAGCTGATCGAGGGCTGCCTGGTCGCCGGCTTCGCCATGCGCGCGATTGCCGCCTACATCTATATCCGCGGCGAGTTCTACCGCGAGGCAGAGAATCTGCAGGGCGCGATCGACGAGGCCTATGCGGCCGGTCTGATAGGCAAGAATGCCTGCGGTTCGGGTTTTGATTTCGACGTTTATATCCATCGCGGTGCCGGTGCTTACATCTGTGGCGAGGAAACCGCGCTGATCGAAAGCCTGGAAGGCAAGAAGGGCCAGCCGCGCCTGAAGCCGCCGTTCCCAGCCAATATGGGCGTCTGGGGTTGCCCGACGACCGTGAACAACGTCGAGAGCATCGCGGTTGCCCCGACCATCCTGCGTCGCGGCGGCGACTGGTTCGCCGGCATCGGCCGTCCGAACAACACCGGCACCAAGGTCTTCTGCATTTCCGGCCATGTGAACAAGCCGTGCAATGTCGAAGAAGAGATGGGCATTCCGCTGAAGGAACTCATCGAGAAGCATGCCGGCGGCGTGCGCGGCGGTTGGGATAATCTGCTGGCCATCATTCCGGGCGGTTCGTCCGTGCCGCTGCTGCCCAAGTCGATCTGCGACGACGTGCTGATGGATTTCGACAGCCTGCGCGCTCAGCGTTCGGGCCTTGGCACTGCGGCCGTCATCGTGATGGACAAGAGCACCGATGTGGTGCGCGCCATCGCTCGCCTGTCGAAGTTCTACAAGCATGAATCCTGCGGCCAGTGCACGCCGTGCCGTGAAGGCACCGGCTGGATGTGGCGCGTGATGGAACGTCTGGTGCAGGGCCGTGCCGAGAAGCGCGAAATCGACATGCTGCTGGAAGTCACCACGCAGGTGGAAGGTCACACGATCTGCGCGCTGGGCGATGCTGCCGCCTGGCCGATCCAGGGCCTGATCCGGCATTTCCGTGGCGAGATCGAGCGCCGCATCGACTCTTATCATTCTGGCCAGCCGGTGATGCCGGCGGCGGCTGAGTAGGCGGGGAAGTAAGCAATGCCCACTTTGACTGTCGACGGCATCCAGGTAACGGTTGAGCCCGGCACCACCGTGCTGCAGGCCTGTGAACTGGCCGGCAAGGAAATCCCGCGCTTCTGCTACCATGAGCGTCTGACTATCGCCGGCAACTGCCGCATGTGCCTGGTCGAGCAGGAGAAGGCGCCGAAGCCGATCGCTTCGTGTGCGATGCCTGCCGCCGACAACATGGTGATCAAGACCGACACCCCGCTGGTCAAGAAGGCCCGCGAAGGCGTGATGGAATTCCTGCTGATCAACCATCCGCTCGATTGCCCGATCTGCGATCAGGGCGGCGAGTGCGATCTGCAGGACCAGTCGGTCGGCTACGGCAAGGGCGCTTCGCGCTACGACGAGAACAAGCGCGCCGTCAAAGACAAGTATATGGGTCCGCTGGTCGAGACCGTGATGACCCGCTGCATCCACTGCACCCGCTGCGTGCGCTTTGCGCAGGAAGTGGCGGGCGTGCCGGAGCTGGGCGCGATTGGCCGCGGCGAAGACATGCAGATCACCACCTACCTCGAGCAGGCGATGACGTCGGAGCTGTCCGGCAACGTGATCGATCTCTGCCCGGTCGGCGCGCTGACCTCCAAGCCCTATGCCTTCACCGCCCGCTCGTGGGAATTGCGCAAGACCGAAAGCGTGGATGCGATGGACGCCGTCGGCGCCAACATCCGTGTGGACGTGCGCGGTCGTGAAGTGATGCGCATCCTGCCGCGCGTGAATGAAGACGTGAACGAGGAATGGCTGTCGGACAAGAGCCGCTTTGCCTATGACGGCCTCAAGGCCCGTCGTCTCGACCGTCCCTATGTGCGCAAGAACGGCAAGCTGCAGGAAGCCACCTGGCCGGAAGCCTTCGCCGCCGTCACGGCTGGCCTGAAGGGTCTGCAGGGTAGCCAGATTGCGGCGATTGCCGGCGATCTTGCCTGCGCCGAAAGCGTTACCGCGCTCAAGGACCTGATGGGCAAGCTCGGCTCGGCCAATCTCGACTGCCGCCAGGACGGTGCGCAGATCGACGCATCCAATCGTGCCGGCTATCTGTTCAACAGCGGCATCAGCGGCATCGACGAAGCCGATGCGATCCTGATCGTCGGCAGCAATCCGCGCCGCGAGGCCGCGCTGATCAATGCGCGCCTGCGCAAGCGCTACCTGACCGGCAAGGTGAAGATCGCGCTGATCAGCGCCGATCAGCCGCAGCTGACCTACAAGTACGAGTATCTCGGTGCCGGCGCCGCCACGCTGAAGGACATCGCCGAAGGCCGTCACGCTTTCGCTGAAGTCCTGAAGGGCGCGCAGAAGCCGATGATCATCCTCGGCCAGGGCGCGATTGCCCGCGCCGATGGCGCTGCGGTTCTTGCGCTGGCCAAGCAGGCCGCCGACAGCCTGGGCCTGATCAAGGATGGCTGGAACGGCTTCAACATGCTGCACACCGCCGCTGGCCGCGTTGCCGCGCTCGACCTGGGCTTCGTGCCGGGGCAGGGCGGCAAGGACGTTGCCGGTATTCTCAGCGGTGCGCAGTCGGGCGACATCAAGGCCGTCTATCTGCTGAATGCCGATGAGATCGACACCAGCAAGCTGGGTTCTGCCTTCGTGATCTACCAGGGCAGCCATGGCGATACCGGTGCGCGTCGCGCCGACGTGATCCTGCCGGGCGCGGCTTACGTCGA
>Ga0209675_1000801_pt1 | contig 20737 bp, 29 predicted proteins | sample AraplaCol_mLB_r2_2_FD_184280 | JGI IMG/M metagenome (GOLD analysis project Ga0209675, IMG submission 184280) | Arabidopsis root microbial communities from North Carolina, USA - plate scrape MF_Col_mLB_r2 (SPAdes) (version 3) | ecosystem: Host-associated > Plants > Roots > Endosphere | place... | reverse complement strand
GTGTCCAACCCTTTACCAGCCACACAACAGGTGGCGACCTGAATCTGGACGACTTCTCCTTCGACTTCGGAGATGTGGTGATCCCCGCCGAGCAGCTCAGCGACGGGGAACTCCGGCGCCACGCCGATGAGTTCATGGCGCGAATCCTGGACTGACGGACAACCTCACGCTCGCATGGCTGCGCCCGCCTGGAACAACTTCTATGCCCAGAGATCCCTCCCCCGAAAAGTCCCCGACGGACATCGAGGACACCGCCTCACAAGGCTTTGCCGGTGAAGCCCAGGGTGACAAGCCTGCTGCGAGCCACGGCGGCCCCAGAGTGCCCGATGCCGTCGAGCGTCTCTACCTGCATATCGGCGATCGCTACTTCTTCCCCGACCGCACCCTGGCCTTCATCGACGATGGTGATCGCATCCGCGTGCAAACCGAAAACCGCGCCGTGCTGCAGGGGGTCGTGGCGATTGCCCAAGCGCGCGGCTGGCAGGTGCTCAGGATCAAGGGCACGGAGTCCTTTCGGCAAAGCATGTGGCGCGAAGCCACCCTGCGCGGCATCGAGGTCCAGGGTTACAAGCCAACCCCGCCCGAAGTACTTCAGGTCCAACGTACTCTAAAGAGCTCACAGCCCCCGCAGGAGACCGAACGGAAGCCAACCCCGCAGGCAGCGACGACGCACGAAGATGGCGCCTCTTCAAAGCAACAGATGCAGGGCATCCTGCTGGCAGCCGCGCCGGCGCCGTACCGGTTCGATCCGAGCGAGCGGATGTCCTTCTACGTGCAGCTTCGTACGGAGGACGGCGACCGCACAATCTGGGGATCCGATCTCGAACGCGCCCTTGCTGAATCGGTTTCGCAACCGCACATGGGCGACCAGGTCGTGCTCACGCAGCAAGGCACCCATCCGGTCAACGTTCGCGTGGCGACCCGCAACACGGAAGGCGAAACGATCGGCGAGCAGAAGATCGTCGTGCAACGTACCCGGTGGCGTATTGAAACGCCGGATCACATCCAGGCGATGGAACGGTTCATCCACCAAGTGCGCACCGGAGCGCTTCAGCCCGACGCGGCGGCGCCCGAACAACCGGAACTGCGCACGGCGACCCAATGCCTCAGGCTGGCCGAGCAATACGCCGACCGCCTGACCACAGATCAGGCTGGACAGCAGCGACTGATGCAGCTGATTCGCGTGCGGATGGCCGATGCATTGGCACAGGGTCGCTCCATTCACCTTCCGGAGCGACGTCTTCGTCATGCGGCGCAACATGTCCGCCTGCATCCGACGCGCGATCGCGGGGAGCCGAGCCATGAGCGTGTCTAGGCTCTGCGCGAGCGTGCCACTGAAATTCGCGGCCACCGTCGCAAGCTTCACCTGTGTCGCGCCCTCAACGGGGCTTGCGCAACTCGCAACACCTGCCCCGCCCCTCACGCAGACCGTGCCCTACACGGCAGCCTTCATTCCCGGCTCGGCCTTGCCACTCGTGCTGGACACCATACGAAACGCCCGCTCGACACTCCTGGTTGCGGCCTACGGCTTCACCAGCCGCCCCGTGGCCATCGCCCTGCGCGACGCACAACGCCGGGGTGTCCGGGTGTTCGTGGTGATCGATGCCGACGAGGCTGCCAAGGCCTACTCCGCTGCCCGCTTCCTGACCGATGGACGGGTACCGATCCGCACGAATGCGCGCTACGCGCAACAGCACAACAAGTTCATCGTTGCGGATGGAACCTTCGTGCAGACCGGTAGCTTCAACCACACCTCCTCGGCGGCACAACGCAACGCCGAAAATGTGCTGGTGGTGCGCAACGCACCGGCACTCGCCGCACAGTACGGCACTGAATGGCAAAAGCCGTGGGACGAAGGCATCGACCTGCGCCCTGGGTACTGACACGTGCCAGCGTCCCCAGCCCGCTCTCTCCATGGCACGAAACCCAGCCGCGCGCGCCCGAACGAACCTTCCGGCGGCAATATCCCCTTGGTCGATCTCGGCCCGCTCTCTCGAAGCACTCAAGTGGATAGGCCTCGCGCTCATGACAGGCGACCACATCAACAAGTACCTGCTGCATGGAGCGATCCCGGCGCTCTATGCACTCGGACGCATGGCGATGCCGCTCTTCGGCTTCGTGCTCATGGCCCATCTGGCGCACGCCACCTCTCTGGCGATCGGCGTGCATGTGCGTACCATGAAACGACTGGCGGTCTTTGCGTTGCTGGCCACACCGCCCTTCGTTCAACTGGTGGGCTGGTGGCCCTTGAATATCTTGGCCACACTCCTGCTGGCCGTGCTGATCGTCTGGCTGATCGAACGTGGCGGACGGCTCCGCCGATGCACCGCAGCGATCGTCTTTCTCTTCGGTGGCTCGATCGTCGAGTTCTGGTGGCCAGCACTGCTTTACTGTCTAGGCGCCTGGGCCTTCGTGCGCAGCCCGGGACGTCTTCGGCTTCTGCTGTGGATTCTGGCGACGGCCTCGCTCGTCATCATCAATGGCAACTTCGCGGCCTTGGCCGCGTTACCTCTGATCTGGGGGGCGGGTCAGATCGACATTTCGGTCCCACGCAGCCGATGGATCTTCTATGTTCTCTATCCACTGCACCTCCTGCTGATCGCGATCGTGCAACGATGGGCGTGAAATTTCCTGGGGACGGGGCTGGGTCTGGATCGAAAAGCTCGCGCGGCCCGCTCGAGCGAGCGCTTTCGCTCTCTATTCCTTTTCTCCAGGTACGCCTTGGGATACGCCAGACCGCCCAAGGCCCCGTGAAATGCAAATCTCGAGTCGCACATTTCCACAGAACTTCTTAAGTTCATCGCACGATTCGGCGGCGGGGAAATGGGCGCAGGCTACGACCGGATATCTTTCCAGCCGCGTCTGCGTTGCGTTTACCTATCGGTCACTCAACGAGAGCGATGCCCGCTTCGCAGCGAGAGTAGCCCTTGGGTTATGCTCGCGAACTACCGTAGCCGGGCAGAAGTTGACGTTCGGCCCGACCTTCTGATTCGAGCTCGAGTGCTTCATTTGGCTTCCTGGCCCTTGCCGGTCGCACTCCGCGTAGACCGGCCCTGCGCTGCACCATGCCTCACACAACAGGGACTGTTCCCCCGTCGATAACGTACTCGACCCCCGTGATGGAGGCGGCACGCTGTGACACTAGGAATCCGACCAGGTCTGCGACTTCCTGAGGTTTGGCAGGACGCCCAAGCGGTATGCCGCCAAGGGAGTTCATGAGGGAGCGGCGTGCACCCTCGTAGTCTGTCCCGTTCTCCGAGGCGATCCTCTCGACAAGACTCACCGCAGCTTCGGTCTCCACCCAACCGGGTGCCACGCGCACCACGCGCACCCCCTTTGGACTGACCTCCTTGGACAGGCTCTTGCTGTACGTCGACAGGCCGGCCTTCGCGGCCGCGTAGGCGGTGGTCGCCTCCGGCAATGGCATCTGCCGCTGGATGGAGGTGATATGAACGATGACGCCAACACCGCGGGCAAGCATGCCTGGCAGCAGGGCTCGGTCAATGCGCACGGCAGCATAGAGGTTCATGGCGAGGGCCTTTTGCCATTCGTCGTCATCGAGCGCGGCAAAGCCGCCGGCCGGTGCCGAAGAGCCGCCCGCCACATGGACCACGACGTCCACGCCGCCGAGCTGTTCCTCGACGGCGCGCACAACGTCGTCGCAGCCAGTTGCAGTGGACAGGTCTGCGCCCACAAAGGCCGCTTTCCCAAGGTTTGCAGGCGCGGAGCGGGCTGCGGTCAACACCGTGGCTCCAGCCTGGCTCAGTTGCGCGACCACGGCGGCTCCAATTCCTTTGGTACCGCCCGTAACGAGCACCCTGCGGCCCTCGAGGTCGACAGGTGTACGGATTTCAAGAAAGTCGATGAGGCCGTCCTTGAGGCCAAAGACGTGCATCAATTCGACTCGGTTGCCGGGGAAGTTGCCTTCGAGATGCGCCAGCAGTTTGAACGTGTCGCCTACCCGCGAGAGGCCGAGTGGCGTCAGCCGATACTGGTACCTGGCTTCAGCTGCCGTCTTCCAGCCCTTGATTGCGTCCAGGCCGCGGAGGGTCTCGCCCTCGTCTCGAACAATGGCATCCGCGTGGAAATATTCGTTGAGCGAGACCCCGTCGTCTACTCCACAAGATTCAAGGTAGCGGGCGATAGCGGAAGGAGCTTGGACTTTCATGGAAATCGGTGAGCAAGTTGCAATGCACGGATGCTCGGCTTACGCTCACCTCATGACAAGTACGCACCAAAAAGTTAGTGCTCGGCCCGCCGCGGAGCGCAAGGCCTACACGCCGCTCACTGCCGCCATCGACGTCGAGGCTTGCTTCAGCCTTCTGGAGGGGCGCTGGAAGCTCGTCATCTTGTTCCACCTCTTTGGTGGGAAGGTGCTGCGGTTCTCGGACCTGGAGAAATGCATCACCGGTATCTCCCAGAAAATGCTCTCCCAGCAATTGCGACAGCTTGAGGCGGACGGCATCGTTGAACGCACCGTCCACTCGCAAGTGCCACCCCGGGTCGACTATCGGATGACGGCCTGGGGGCAACAGCTGTGCCCGGCATTGGACAGCATGCTGAAATGGGCTGAACTACGGGAGCAGTACAGCGTTGAATAGGATGTCAAGCGGCCGCCGAAGCGGGAGCCGTTTGGAACTCCAAGCTCGGCATTCGGCCAGGAGCGGCCATTCACCACTCCGGAAGAATGCGGCCAGAACTGGCGACTCGCATCGAGCAAATGACAGACAAAGAAATCTTTCTCGCCCATCTCGCCAGCATTACCGGAAATCTGGAGCCGGACATACGCATGGTTCAGTCGGAAGATGCGCAGCTTCCCGATGTAGCGGTGCTGACCTATGAAAATTGGCCGAAGCCGGGGTTCATAACGGCATTCACATACGGTTTGTCTCTGGCCAATCACCCCGATTGGAAGCGAGGGCGATGTGAGCTAATGATCTCAATGGAGTCACTGGTACATGCCTGGCCGTTCGCCATCGGCTTTCTTGTAAGCCGTCTTCGCGGTCGCTGCCCTTTTAGTTACGGGAACACGATCAAATATGGGCGCTCGATCAGCGAAGAATCCGATATGGACGCCTTCTTGATCTTTGCTCCGCCCCATCTGGACCGAGAGCAAAAAGCTGTGCGGATGAACAAATACGACTGCTTCATTGCCGGCGTATACCCGCTGTACGGCTCTGAGCTTGATCTATACGAGCAGATTCAACTCGAAGCGTTCTGGCATCACCCGGGTTGGGATCCGCTTAACCCGCAACGCGAGGTCATGAGAATGGTCCAGTGAAGGTCCGGTTTAGGTCCCCGTCGTACACCCGGTATGAGCCCGCTGACGCCAACGCGCCTGCGGCAGAATGCGGCCAAAAGCAGAAGTTCGCCTCGGCCCTCCAGTTCTTCCCCAACGACCATCAAGATGCAGTTCTTGTTCGAAATCGAAGACGTGTTTGATATCGGCGGCCGAGGTTGTGTGCTCGTGCCGGGCGTCCCGTATGCGTTCGGACAGGACGTGAAGACTGGGGCGCAGCTCCTCATCGAGACTCCGCAGGGCACGCAGGTTCGGACGAACATCGTCGCCTTCGAGATGATTAACCGAGGGCGGCCTATGGTTCACGCGCCGTTTTCCTTGCCTCGTGCGGTCGCGAAGTCCAGTCTTCCCGTAGGCTCGAAGGTGTACCTTCTCGGCTCCGCCGACGTCTGACGGCCAAAACCAGACACTCGCCCCCGTTCTCTGATGAAAAATTCTGAAGCCGTCGCATATGCGGCCCAATTCCTGGCCTCACGTCGTATTGCTTTCGAGCGGCTGGAAGGGGTAGTCGAGGATAGCCAGGGCTTCGCAGAAGTCATCTTCAGTGCCTGGAGCCTTGGATGCAGCGGTAGCGGTAGTTGATCCCCCAGACGTTCGGGTGCGCGTATTCACGTCAACGGGTTGCTGCGAACTGGTCGAGCAGATGTAGACACTCCCGGCCACTTCCCGACATTCGCGGACGGCAGCATTGGTGCGATACCTTCGGCGCGGTCGCCGGCGCGAGTGAATGCAGACGCGTCGGCGACAAAGTGGCGTTCAGCTACCTAATGCGCCACCTTCATAGCAGCCGCCGAACTTTGTGTGGCGCCGCTACGTACAGGCGACGACTTTGGTGGCTCCGAGAGCCTTCATCAGATGCGTGGCGTAACGTCAACGTCAAGCCCGTCGATTTGATTGCCGGCAGCGGCTTCATCTTCTCCTTGTTCAGCCGCATGTCGCGGAGCCAGCAGCCGGCAGGTTCGCGCATGTTTCCGCCGCCTTAGCGCCGTCGATGGACAACGCCTTGTGCAGGGACGGTCCCCGGCTCTGGCGCTTCGTCGAAGCGGCGATGTGCTTCGGCGATGGCGAACTGGTTGTCGTTCGCCCAGTTGACGAGCGCCATAACCGGCTCTAACAGTGTCCGACCCAATTCGGTGAGGTCGTAGTCGACGCGTGGCGGGATGGTCGGGTAGATCGTCCGGGTAACCAATCCATCACGCTCCATTCCCCGCAATGTCAGCGTAAGCATGCGCTGGGAGATGCCGTCGATCCCGCGCCGCAACTCATTGAAGCGCCGCGTTCCGTTGGCAAGCGAGGCAACGATGTAGAGGCTCCATTTGTCGCCTACGCGATTCAGGATTTCGCGGGTCGCGCGGCAGCCCCCGGTTTCAGGGGCCGGCAGTTCGGCGGGCAGGGCTGTGTGACTCAGTGACATGGATGTGCCTTCTTGTGGAACGCAGGCGGGAATCCTACCCTCCTTGGTATTGTTTAGTAATTCAGAGTCTATGAGGTACCTAGTTCCTCTCAAATACCAAGGATCCATGCTATGAGCAACGTTCTATTGATCACTTCAAGCCCTCGCGGGGCCGACAGTCTGTCCACCCGCTTCGCGACCGAGATTGCCGAAGGCGTCAAGGCCCGCCTCGGCGCTACGCTGACGGTTCGCGACCTTGCCGCGGACCCGGCGCCGCACATCACAGCGGCCTACATCCAAGGCCGCGTCACGTCCCCCGAAGCGCGCACCCCGCAGCAGGTCGAGGCCGTCGGGAACGCCCAGACGCTGGTCGATGAACTGCAGGGCGCCGACGTGATCGTGCTCGGCTCAGGCATGATGAATTTCGGTCCGTCCTCGCAACTCAAGGCTTGGTTCGACCACGTGACTTGGCCAGGCGTCACTTTCAGCTACGGGACCGGTGCGCCTCAGGGGTTGCTGACGGGCAAGAAGGTCTACTTGGTCACCGCTGCCGGCGGCGTGTTCTCCGAGGGGGTTTATGCACCCTTCGATTTTCAGACCAACTATCTCCTGCACCTGCTCGGCTTCATCGGGCTGACCAACGTCGAGCTCGTGCGCATCGAAGGCACAGTGCTCGGTCCGGACGCCGTCAGGGCCGCCATCACGAAGGCCGAAGCGACCGTGCAGTCCTTGTTGACGGAAGCGGCGTGAAGCCATGGCAGCGAGCAAAACCCTGCCGCTTATCGATCCCGACGTGATCGCGGAAGAGATCTGGTCGCTTGTCACCAAACGCGATCGTGTGGACTCGAATCTCCCGGCCATGCCCGCGAACCATCAGGGAGGGGCGTAATGAAGCTCGCCCTATTCGGAGCCACCGGGTCGACCGGACGGCACATCATCGAAGAAGCCTTGAAGCAAGGCTACGCCTTGTCTGTCTATACGCGCGATGCCAAGAAGCTCGCCGCGTTCGCCGGGAAAGTCGAAATCGTTGTTGGTGATCTGCAAGACCGGGACGCGATTGCGAAGTGTGTCCAGGGTGCTGACGCTGTCATCAGCGCCTTGGGCCCGAACGGTTTGAAGGTGCAGGGTGACCGACCCATCATGCACGGCCTGTCCAACATCATGGCCGCAATGCGGCGATTGGGCGTGCGGCGTCTTCTCCAGGTCTCCACGGCGAGCTATCGCGACCCCAAGGATGGTTTCGACCTCAGCTCGCGCGCGGCCGTGCTGTTCTTCAAGGTGGTTGTTCGCAAGGCTTACGACGACATCAGAGCGACTGGCGAACTGATCGCCAATTCGGACCTGGACTGGACGATCGTGCGGATTCCGTTCCTCCAAGACGGCCCTGCGCACGGAGGGATCGCTGTGGGCTGGTACGGAAGAGCCAAGCTCGGCTCGAAGCTCTCGCGGGGCAATCTGGCGAAGTTCCTTGTGAGCCAGATTGCCGACAAACGGTTCGTGCGCTCCGCGCCCGGCATCGCTGACGACTGAAACAAGGGAAGACCAGCATGTTGCAAATCGACCTCTATACCGAGATCACCTGCCCCTGGTGCATCATCGGCCAGCACCGCCTCGACAAGGTTCTGAAAGAGCGCTTTCCGGACCTCCCGGTAGACATTCGTCACCATCCCGTCCTGCTGATGCCGGACACACCGGCTGAGGGGCTGTATATCCCTGACTTGCTGTTCAAGCGATATGGGGTGACCGACCCAAAGGCCTCCTTTGCTCGAGCCGAAGCCGAAGCCCGTGCGTCCGGGCTCGACCTCGATCTTGGGCGTCAACCCTATGCCTATCCGACGCAGGCGGCCCATGCGCTCATCAAGGCGGCGGGTGCGCGCGGCACGCAGCACCAGCTCGCGGTCGCGTTCACGGAGGCCCACTTCCTGCAGGCGAGGAATATTGGCAAGGCCGATGTGCTGGCCGACATCGCCGTAGCACACGGGTTCGAGCGCGACGAAGCTCTCGCCATTGCGCGTGATCCGGCATGGCGCGCGCGGGTCGAGCAGTCGGCGGCCGCCTCCGCTGCCGCCGGCGTGCACTCCGTTCCGCACTTCGTCTTTGGCGGCCATGTCGCAATCAATGGCGGCCGGAGTGAAGACGAGATTGCCCAGGCCATCTGCGAAGTAGCATCGCGTTGACCAAATGCCGCGGTGGTGGCAGCGCGATCGGTACCGGTACCAGGCACTCCGATAGGGTGGCCGAAGGACGGCTTTGGGCCCCCATCGGTCATCGGGCTGCTTCTTAGTGGTCATCGCGCCCCGCTCGAATGCGGTCAAGGCTGGATGCAGCGTTCGTCTTGAGCTGCCGCTGCCCGCGGTGGTAGAACGTCAGGCCATCGATGACGAAGCTAAGCACGCGGTGACCCACTTCAAGCGCGTGAGCCCGCGGCGCCACGTGCCCGATCTAAAGCGGCACGTGCAGGCAACATGCCCGCAACGTGCAGCGCCTGCCGCGCAGATGGCGTTAGCCCATGGGCCTAATGCCGACCTCGTTCGCAAGTGTGCTCCGCATAGCTTGCGAAAAGATGGCACAGTGCGTCGCCGTCAAAGACCCAGTTCGGTCAGACCCGGGTGGTCGTCCGGACGGCGGCCGAGCGGCCAGTGGAACTTGCGTTCCTCGGCCTTGATGGGCTTGTCGTTGATGCTGGCATGGCGGTCGGTCATCAGGCCGTTCTCGTCGAACTCCCAGTTCTCGTTGCCGTGGCTGCGGAACCAGTTGCCGGCGTCGTCGTGCCATTCATAAACAAAGCGCACCGCGATGCGGTTGCCGGTATAGGCCCAGAGCTCCTTGATCAGGCGGTAGTCAAGCTCTCGTGCCCACTTGCGCTCCAGCAGCGCCTTGGCCTCGGCACGGCCCTGCGGGAACTCGGCCCGGTTGCGCCAGTTGGTGTCAGGACTGTAGGCCAACACGATCTTGGCCGGATCACGGCTGTTCCAGCCGTCTTCCGCTAGGCGAACCTTCTGGATCGCAGTTTCGAGAGTGAACGGGGGCAGGGGGGGACGGGTTTCCATGGCAATTCCTTTATCAATCAAGGGTCTGTCGTGAGCCGCAGACCTGCGGCAGGTAGACAGCTCTGTCTACGTGGGCGCATTCTGGCGCAAGTAGACAAGTCTGTCTATAGTCGACCCATGAATAAAGTTGTCAGCATCAGCAACAGTGACCTACCGGCTAGAGAACGCATCCTGCGCACCGCGCACGACCTCTTCTACGCCGAAGGCCTTCGAGCCACCGGGATCGACCGCGTCATCGCCGAGGCGGGCGTGACCAAGGTGACCTTCTACAGGCACTTTCCGAGCAAGAACGACCTCATCCTGACGTACCTGAACCTTCGCCACGAACGGTGGATGAAGTGGTTCACTGAGGCATTGGAGCGCCACGGCGGCGCGTCAAAAGGCGCTCAGGCGCTCCCGCCAGTGATGAAGGAATGGTTCCGTGGCAGGGCGCTCGGCGATTTCCGAGGCTGCGCCTTCCTCAATGGCGTCAGCGAGATGGGACCCACGATGCCAGCTGTCGTCCAAGCCACTCGCCAGCACAAGCAGCAGATGACCGACGTCATCGAAGCGTTGCTGCCGCAGTCGGGTCAGCGAAAGCGGACGGCCGAGGCCCTGGCCAGCGCCGTGGATGGCGCCATCGTGCAGGCCCAGTACAGCGGTGATCCGGCACCCGCTCTGCGAGCCCTCCAATTCATTGCTGACAAGGTGACCAACAAAGCCTGAGTGCCGTTGAGGAAAGGTCTGCAAAGCCTCGCGTCAGTCCGGCGGCGAGAGGCGTAAGCGAATAGGACGATGCTGGGCATGGACAGATCACGCTTGGCCTTGAGCCGCTATCCAAGAAGACCCGCAAGGAGTGGGAGCAAGAGCAATCTTGCTCACCCGCAAACAGTCCTGGACAGCTGTGCAAACGCCAAGGCGGCTGCAGACTGGTAAGCATCCCTTCGACGTAACAGGGCGGCTGTGCGCGGGTCGGGTGCCGGGGAGATCGCGATATTGCACAGATCCGGATGCTGCTCGCCAATGGCTTCGGGAAGAATGGTGACCACATGGCTACGCCTGACGACCTCAAGCAGGGCGCTGATGGTGTTGGCCTCTATGGCGATGGATGGCGATATGGCCTGAGACCTCAAATACTCGTCCACGTGGGCGCGCGTTGCGAAATCAGGACTCAGCACCCCAAGCCGTTCAACCGACAACATCTGAGGCGTGACGGCCTCGCCCAGAGCGGCGAAGCGGTGGCCGCGGCCAACAACGACGCTCAGTCGCTCCACCAGAACGGTCTCGCACTCAATGTTGTCCGCAGGTGGCGAGACATGGAACGCGATGCCCAGGTCCACCTCGTCGGCCGCAACCGCTGCAGCAATGGTGTCGAGAGACATCTCCTTCAGCCGAATAACGATCCCGGGATACTTGAAATGAAAGGCCGTCACCAAGGGGCCGACCAGGTAGGCGGTGAAGGTCGGCGTCGTCGCCAGACGCAGTTCGCCGCGCTGGAGATCCTGCACGTCATGGATGGCCCGTCGAGCAGCAGCCAATTCATACAGCGCCCGGCGCGCATGGTCAATGTAGACGCTGCCCGCGTCTGTCACCTTCACGGTCCTGCCGCTGCGGTCTAGAAGCGCCACACCCAGCGTCTCCTCCAGTTGGATGATCTGCTGCGACAGGGTTGGCTGGGAGACATGAAGGGCCTCCGCGGCGCGCGTGAAATTTCCGTGTTCAGCAACGGCAAGTAGATAGCGAATATGACGAAGCTGCATGCCCAGCCTTTCCGGTGGTGAGAGTGCTATTGGTGGTTCCTATCGGGTCCATCCGAAACCGGTCTTGGACCGGCCGGAGGAAACGATTGACGATGAACTCCTCGCAACAACACGGTGATTAACATGAAACCGTTCATCAAAGGCGCGATGAAGTTTCAGGCCGATGTCTTCCCCAAGATGTCGAGCCTGTTCAAGACACTGGCGACTAGCCAGAACCCCAGTGCCCTCTTCATCACCTGCTCCGACAGCCGCGTCATTCCGGAGTTGCTGACCCAACAACAGCCTGGCGATGTCTTTGTGATCCGCAACGCCGGCAACATTGTCCCGTCCTACAGCTCAGAATCTGGCGGCGTCACCGCCAGCGTCGAGTATGCGGTCGGTGTGCTGGGTGTGACCGACATTGTGGTCTGTGGTCACAGCGACTGCGGCGCCATGACGGCCATCGCCAAGCATACCTGTCTGGATCACCTTCCCGCGGTAGCAGGCTGGTTGCGCCATGCCGACGCCGCCAAGGCGGTGAACGAGGCGCATACCCATGACACGCCGATAGCAAAGGTCAGCTCCATGGTGTACGCCAATGTGGTGGCCCAGCTGGCCAACATACGGACCCACCCGACCGTTGCGCTTGCGCTCGAACAGGGCCGGCTCAGTCTGCATGGCTGGGTCTACGACATTGAATCCGGTGACGTCAAAGCTCTCGATGGCAAGCACGGCATTTTTGTCAGCCTTGCCAAGCATCCCGACACCGTCGCTTCCGAGCCCCACCCGCAGCTGAAAGCGGCCTGACTCTCCCTCCCCTTTGAAAGGAAAACTGCAATGCTTCATTCCAATGTGACCCAAGATTCTCGCGTCGAATTGACCTCCCGCGTGCTTGGTGCAAAGGCAAGCAAAGACATCAGCTTCGGTGAATTGGCAGAAGGCACCGGCCTTCGGGTGGCCTATGTCACCGCCGCACTGCTGGGGCAGCACGCCCTGCCGCAGCACGCCGCAGAGTTGGTCTGCAGCCGACTTGGCCTGGACGCTGCCGATGCCAAAGAACTGCGGGCGATTCCCTTGCGCGGCAGCATCCCCGGCGGAGTGCCGACCGACCCCACCGTCTACCGCTTCTACGAGATGGTCCAGATCTACGGCACCACGCTCAAGGCGCTCGTTCACGAGCAGTTCGGCGACGGCGTCATCAGCGCCATCAACTTCAAGCTCGACATCAAGAAGGTAGAGGATCCCGAAGGCGGCTCACGAGCAGTGATCACGCTGGATGGGAAGTTCCTGCCCAACAAGCCCTTCTGACTCGCCATCGGTCTTTCCCACATGAATGAAGGGCGCCGCGATGAATACGGACGAAAACGAACTCATGCTTGCGTGGAGCAAGCCACTGGTGACGGCGCGGCGCCTCACCCTTCACCAGATCCCCGAGGGGTGGCTGGCGAGTCTGGACGGCTTCCCGATGTCGTACGGGGAAACGCCGCGCGTAGCGGTGACGTGGACCTTCATCATGAGTCACAAATCGGCCTATGAGTGATCGCGGTCGTCGGTCTGATCTCGTGTTTCGTGATCGGATCGCTGATCGGACCGGTGGGCGGGCAGCGTGCCCCCTGCATCCATTTCGGCGGGCACCTTCCAAGACTTGGAGGTGCCCGTCAATCTTGCGGCGAAGCGCCGACGACTGGACAGAAGCGGCGCGCGTGACGTTGAGAGTCAGTCGAAGGCAGCGAACCTCGACCTGCATCGACGCCAACTAGGGTCTCGACGAACGCTCCTCGAAGATCGGCCCCGATTTTCCGGTTGTAGATTTAAGCTGCGCGTTGGCGAGTTCTCCAAGATTTCTTATAGCCCCTTCCAAGCGCGGGTCGCCGAGATGCCCGTAGTTGATGCGCAGGTGCCGGGTGTATCGGCGGTCGGCTGAAAACAAATGGCCCGGCGCTACGCCTATGCCGAGCTGAAGAGCGTCCTGGTGCAGTGCGAGCGAGTCGACGCCTTCTGGCAGCGCGAGCCACAGGAAATAGCCACCCTCGGGGCGTGTGACCCGCGTTCCAGTCGGAAAGTATCGATCGATAAGTCGCAAGCATGCAGCTTGCTGGCGGCTAAGCGAACGCCGCAGGACGCGCAGGTGACGATCAAAACTCCGGTGTTGGAGGTACTCCTGCAACGCCAGTTGCGAGGGGAGTGCCGTCGCCAGCGAGCTCATCAACTTGTTCCGACCCAAAGTGGCCGCGAAGCGACCGCCCGCTACCCAACCGATGCGATATCCGGGTGCCAGGGATTTCGAGAAGGAACTGCAGTGCAGCACCCAGCCAGCCCGGTCCCAGGCCTTGGCTGGTGGCGGTCTCCGAGCCCCATGCGCGAGCTCGCCGTACACGTCGTCTTCGATCAGCGGTATGGCGCGGGTGGCGAGCATGCTGACCAGTTGCTCCTTGGCTCCGTCGCTCATAGTGCAGCCCATTGGATTCTGGAAGGTCGGCATGAACCAGCAGGCCTTCACCGGATGCTGGTCGATCACCCGAGCAAGAGAGCTGAGATCTACGCCTGTACGCGGGTGGGTCTCGACCTCGACCGCGCGAAGACCGCGCCGCTCCAGTGCCTGCAACGCACCATAGAAGGTCGGCGTTTCGATCGCCACGACGTCGCCCGGCTGCGTCACCGATTCGAGCGCAAGATTGAGGGCCTCCATCGCCCCGCTGGTGATGACCAGTTCAGACGCAGGAACATTCATTCCGACGCTGCCGTAACGCAGGGAGATCTGATGGCGTAGTTGGGCGTTTCCTGGTGACAGATCTTCGACGGTCTGCCAGGGATCCATCCGCTTGAGCGCTCGCGTCAGGCCGGCGGCAAGTTGTTCGAAGGGAAACAGCTCTGGCGACGGAAAGGCCGAGCCGAGCGGGACCATGTCGCGCTCGCGAGCCTGCGCAAGGACCTGAAAGACAAGCGACGAGACGTCGACCGGCATGGACCGGAGGACAGGCTCGCTGGCGGCGAGTTCATTGGTCGGCATTTCCGCCCCCGCTCGAACGAAGTATCCCGACCGCTGCCGCGCTTCGACAAGCCCTTGCGCCTCCAGCAGGTAGTAGGCAGAGAACACGGTGGACGCACTGATGCCCATTTGCGACTTCAGTTCGCGCACGGAGGGAAGGCGATCGTTCGCCTTCAGGCTACCCGCGCGAATACGCTGGGCGATGTTGTCGGCAAGCTTCTCGTAGCGGTTCATGGGAATCTCTTTCTGATACGGGCGTTCTGGACCGCTCCCGAGATTGTCGTATCAGACGTCGGCCTGCCCGACGCGACTACCGGCCTCCTTGCATCTGATACGGAAATTTTCAGCTGATCTGGTTCTGTACGTATCAGACTGGAAGATGAACACTCGACAGCACGATGAGAGTGCTTCTGTGTGCAGGCGGACCGCTCCGCCTTTCGACGCGTCTTGCAGACGCCCATTCACGTGACCGTTCCCGTTTCGTTGGATTGATTAATCAACCAATTAATTAATCTTTCCGCTTCTTCATCGGTCTATTGAGCTGCTCGCCGCACTCGGGCATTTCTTGGTCTGTCACCTGATGTCTTTTCAATCATGAATTCAATCCCTATCTCCTTTGTTATTTTCAAGGTTCTCGTGCTCAGCGTGGGCATGTATTTGGCCGTCAAGTGGCATTACGAACGGGGACAGAAGTACAAGAATCAAAAGACAGCTGCAGTGGTCCTGACATCCATCAAGGTGGGCTCGGCGTTCGTCGCTTCTGCGTTCCTCGTGCTCTTCCTCACCTTTGAGTTTTGCAAGTGGATCGGTCTGGACCTGACCATGCGGTGATGTTTTCGTTTTGCATTGGGCGCATTCAGCTATGGGAAGTACGACCGGTGCGCCTCAAAGGTCGCGGCCAAAGTCCTGCGGTGGCGTCACAAGACGCGGCAGGCCTCGATGCCCCTGTCTGGCAGCCGCTAGTGCGACGGATGCAGGTAATGCTCGCAGATGACGTCGTCATGCACTGAGGCAAAGTTCTTCCTCAAGAACTGCCCCGGCACCCAAATGGATAGGAACCATGATGGCGTGCCTTGCGAACAGCGATGGTGCACCGGCCTTCTTCCCAAATAGGCCCGCGCATCTGACCGGCCGCTCTTGGTCCGCGCGCGCTTCCAGCGAAGCTTGAGCGGCCCGCACTCAACCCGTTGCGAGCACGCGTCGCGAATGTCTGCTTACAGTCAAATTGAGCGGGGTCGGCGGCCGGCCGGTACTGGCCGACTGTAGCCATCCGAGGCGTTCGCTGACCCCCTCATGCGTCGTCGGGCGGCGGAGCATGACAGGCAGCGCAAAGCTTGTTCCCGTCGGGGTCTCGAAAATAAGCGCCGTAGTAGCTGTCGTGGTAGTGCGGGCGAAGCCCTGGAGGGCCTTCACATGTGCCGCCATACTCCAAGGCGGTCTGGTACACAGCTCGGACCACCGCCCTCGTGGCAGCGGCAAAGGCGACCATTTGCCCATTCCCGGGCTCGTGCGGCTGTCCGTCGTACGGTTTGCAGATGACGAAGAAGGGGCGAGCGCCACCTGCGCTGTGCCAGCCGGCCCACGGCCTGTCTCGCTCACAGAAGCGCAGCTCCACACCAAGGCTACCCATCACCGCGCCGTAGAAGCGCAAGGCGCGTTCGAAATCACTGACGCTCACAAAGATGTGGGAAAACACGTTGGCTCCTCAGGAAATCTGGAGGACAGCTTCGACTGTCAGGTGTTGGCCGATTGTGCCCTTTGCCGTGGGTCAGACATAGCCGCGAAAGCTGATGCCTGCCATGGAAAGCAAGCGCTGCATCAAGGACAACTGCACTCCGGCGCGCGCATGCTGAGACTCCCTCAACTCAATGGGAGACCTTCATGGGATCAGCAAACACTGCAACCTGCCGCGCGCCCTGGACAAAGGCAAGATTGTCGGCCAGAAGGCGCCCTTCAAGCTCAAGGACATTTGGGCGCTCGGATGCGGCTGCAACATTGGATCTTCTATCGCAGCCCGTGACAGCAACTGGAGCAAATGAAGCAGAGACTGCTGTCGCGCGCTGCGTGAACGGCACGCTGGTCTCACAGGGCACCGTCAGCCAAATCGGTGGCTCTCACTAACAGCGCAGAGCTACGGCCTTGCGAAAAGCTATCGGCCGTTGCAGGAATTCCAGGGTCACCGAACAGGCGCCCCCGGTAACTTGGCATCCGCACGCTCCTGCACTCGGTTTCTCTCCGCCTCCCCCCAGCGCTCGGCCATGCGCTGCGCATCGGTCCGCACAGAGGGCATGCGCTGGACAAAGCGCTCCACCTGAACCGCCAGTCCGGATTCACCCTGCCGTCGCAGGACCTCGGCGGTCTCGCGCCAGTTTGCCAAGACCTGCTCGCGGGTACCCTGCATCACGTCCTGACCAGCATTCAAGGCGCCTCGCCTCGTCCGAAGAACCTGGAGCACGCCCCCCAGCTTGGCGCGCATGAAGGTCGAGGTCTTCGGCGGCCGCTGCCCTGCCCGCTCGCCCGTCGGCAGTTGCCCGAACGCCCGAAGTGCACGCAGCCGATGATGGATGGCGTCCTTCTGGGGCTTGCGGATCTGCCCGCGCACCTGCCGCGGCGTCGCATTGGCCGCCACGCCCTGCTCCCGCATCAGCGCGGCGAACTGTTCGCGCCACTGACGCAGCGTGTCCTTGCGGATGAACAGGCGCTTGCCTGGCTCGAACTCGTGCTCGCACTTGACCACCAGATGCACGTGTGGATGCGCCTGGTCGGTGTGCAGCACCATGGCGTAGCGGTACTGCAGCGCGAAGTTCTCGCGCGCAAAGATGCGCGCCGCGGCCAGCACCTTCTCCGGAGGCGTGCCCGCCGGCATCGACAAGACGATGTTGTGGGCGAGCTTCGCGCGGGTGTCCTTCTGGCCGGGCTCCGGCCTGGGCTTGTACTGGCCTCTGCAGAGGTCCAGTTGCCAGTCGAGCGTGATCTCCCCGGCTGCGCTTCGCCCCTGACGCGGCAGCCCTTCGTCGGTCTCGATGGGCAGCTTGCCGTGGCGTCCGATGTAGTCCAGATGCGCCTTGACGCCGCCGGCATCGCGACCACCGCCGGAGACCTTCACCATCACCTCGGGCGTGCGGCCCACCGTGCGCTGGATCTGCGCGATCTCGCCGGCACCGAGGCGCAGGGTGCCGCCGGGTCCGCGCCGGCCGTAGCTCACGATGTCCAGCGCCATGTCGCGCGATGCACCGTTCGGCCCGCCACGGCTTCTGCCCATGCGCACGGTCTGCTTAGGCATGGCCTGCCTCGCGATCGCTTTCCCAGCTCATGAGGTTCCAGCGCACGACGGCAGCGGTGGCCTCGCGCGCAGCTTCGACCTCTCGCCGAATCGATTCGAGCACATCACCCGGCTCCAAATCCACTTTTTGAGCCAAAGTGTTCGGCATGCCGAACACTTTGAGCTGCCGCCCGAGCGCCGCCAGCTGAGCGCAGACCGCCTTGATCTGGCCCAGTTCGTTCGGCGGCATCACGGTCGAGCCGCGAACATGGTTGTGGATCAGCATGACCAGGTAGCTGCCCGTCTTCATCCCGCGGGCCTCGGCGCGCTGCGCCGCCAGCGCTCGGTCGCCGGGACGAAGCCGCAGTGTGATGCGATCCGCAGCGGCGGCATCGGCGGTCGCATCACGCGAGCCCCACCGTCCGCTCATGTTGCTCGCGCCTGCGCCGTGGGCTGTCAGTACATCGTCGATCAACTTGGCCAGCAAGCTGGATTCGCTGAGTTGATGGTGCGAGGCCAGCGCAGCGAAGCTCGCCCTCATGCCGAGTGGCACTCGCGTACTGATCACGCTGCTTGATTGAGGGATCTGGGCCATCGCAACACCATCGCTGTAGACAATGTCTGACGGCAGTCTATCCTGCCCTCATCGCCGCACAAGAACCCGACGGTTGGCAGCCAGTCTTTCTTTCGCTTTCCGTCCAAGCTCGCACCGGCTGAGCGCCACGCCTGCCGCACTTCACCTCACTACGCCGCGCTCGTTAAGAATCATGCGTTGCCAGGTGAGCAACGTACTTTTCCATCACGTCTCGGGGCCTCCTTTTTGGCCTCATGCTGCAAGTCTGGAGAGATGCAAAAAGCAGTTCATCTCCCAAGCAACATCAGAGGGCACCAATCCGCGTGATGGACGGCGCGCAGCTTGCGCGGTGTACCAGACGGGGTCCTTCGCGCGCTAGGAGACTTGCGTGTCGAGCATGACTTTTTCAGCGACATGAAGAGGGGCTAGAAAGCTCGGCACGACACAGGGATTCAGCTTGTATTCGCGGGCGGCACCTGCCTGTCACAGGCGCACAGCCTCACCAATCGGATGTCCGAGGACGTCGACATCAAACTTCTCCTCACCCCGCCGGAAAAGCCGTTTACCAAGGGGCGCGGCGATCATGCCCGCCTCAAGAGGCTTCACGCCGAATTGCCAAGCTGCTGGAAGCGCTGGATTTCCCGCTGCTTCAGTATGGAGACGGCATTCGGAATCCCCATATCCGTGATGCGCATCGCTACTACGTCGTTGGCGCCGGATAGCTGATGAGCTGTGCCGCTTAGCACCCTGGGCATGCAGGCCGCCCCGGCCCAGGGCAGCTTCCCCACCCGGGCGATCACCCTCGTGATCCCTTTTCCCCCGGGCGGCGGTGGCGACGTCCAGGCGAGGCTGCTGGCACAGAAGCTGGGGCAAAGCGTGATCGTCGACAACCGCCCGGCCGCCGGCACCGCTTGCCTTGCGGGGTGTTCGGCATGCCGAACATCTCGCGGAAGGCGAAAGGTGAAAAGACGCAGACGACTCCGCCCCCTGACCTCCCGTCGAGCAGCGTGGCTGTCGCGAGCACGCGCAGCAGTACAGATAGCCCGCGCAAGCCCTCTAGCCTGACAGTGCAATGCCGCAACAAGTCCACGTTTTCCAAGCAGACCGCCTCACAGGCCAGAGGCTGTGCGCAGTGGAAACATTGCCCAAGGAACGAGCTCCATCCACTCCCCAAGAGCAGGACTTCTTCTTGATGAGCAAAATAGTGAGCAATTTCAGGCTCACAGGAGAACATCTCATGGCCATTGCGGTGCGCGACATCGTCCCTTTCTCTACGGCTCGAACGCATTTGTCTGATCTTGTGCTGGAAGTTCAGAATGGCGCGGAAAAGATCATCACAAAAAACGGTGAGCCCGCAGTGGCGGTGATCGATGCCAAGCGGCTTGATCACTACCACCGGCTGGAGCGCGCGCGCATTCATTTGCTCTTGCTGGAAGAAGTAGACCAGGGTTTGGCGGATGTCAAGGCTGGGCGTACCGTTGACGCCAAGGCAGGCATCAACGCCTTGAAGCGGGCGCGCAAGGCGGCCGGCGGGCGTGTTGCCGGCTGAGATGCGGCACGCAGGCGAGGACCAGTCGCTGACGGCCGTGCTGTACACGGCCAACTTTGCGCTCAATATTGAGAATATCGAGGCGTACTGGTCGGAGAACGGTTTGGCCGAAGGCTACGACCGCCTCCCGGACGTATTGAGCGGAGTCGTTGTTCTCAATCTGGAGTGACATCGAGGCATGGGGCGCCCGTTTTTCGAAAGAGTTATCGGCTCGGTTGAAGCCGAACGAATCGTCAAGCGCATTGCGTCTCGACTGACCGGCCTGGCACGAAATGCCCAGATTCGAGAATACGTGATGGACGAGTACTTGGTTCTCTACGTTCACTTCCCTGCCAAGGCCAAGCAATCAAGCGCTGTGCATTTACTGGCGATCAGGCATCAGAAGCAGCTCGGCTTTGACCTGCTTACAGGACGATGATCGAAAAAAGCAGCGCTTCTCGTGCCTTGCCCGAAGGAAGACCCGCCTGCAATCTGTTCACCTGCCCGCAGGCACGCCGCAGTGCGGCCTGACCTTACTCCCTAATGCCTTGCCTCGGTAAGGCTGCGTCTTTCGCTGCCGGATCGCCAGCCGCCCAGTCTGCGGCGTCCTATCGGCGGTCAGAGGAGGCATGCGCCGAGCCCTCGTCGCAGTTGCGGCGCGACCGACGGAGCAATTCGGCCCCAGACTTGATGAGAAGATGCCTTGCGTTGCGGACCGATTCAGGAACCCCAGATGCCCTCTCCTTCCCCCGTCCTCATTGCCGAGGCGAACCACCTCGCCGCCTTGGGCCAACGCATTCACGCACATCGCAAGGCGATGAAGATCAGCGCCCAGGCGATCGCACAAGCCGCGAACATCTCGCGTGTGACGCTGCTCAGGATCGAGCGCGGCGTGCCCTCGGTCACGATGGGGGCCTACATGAA